>Ga0213876_10000993_pt1 | contig 18556 bp, 15 predicted proteins | sample BarmaccomBMRX_R9_FD_160113 | JGI IMG/M metagenome (GOLD analysis project Ga0213876, IMG submission 160113) | Root-associated microbial communities from Barbacenia macrantha in rupestrian grasslands, the National Park of Serra do Cipo, Brazil - RX_R9 | ecosystem: Host-associated > Plants > Roots... | reverse complement strand
TACCGAAGCCACGCCGGTTCTTTGACTTCCTTGAGGTCCGAGGGGCTCAGGTCGAATTGCCAGCAATCGTTGCTGCGTTCGGCCTGGAACCGCACCGCCGCCGGCGGGCGGCCCAACGTTTCCCGGTCGTAGCCCCACTGCCGCAAATAGCGGTTGACTGTCGTCTTTTTCAGGACTGCGGAACCGCAAAAACGGCCGTTTCGGGGGCAAAAACGCGACACGGCGGGAGTTCAGAAAAACGACCGTTTTGTCGAACCGATCGGTTACTGCTCGCCCCCGCAGGCGTGGATACCGCGCGGCGTGATGCAGCCAGCAGCCTCAAAGACGGACTTATCCCGGAGGCACGCACGTTCTCGCGAACCATCGGTATTTCCGGTGCCTCAGGCGCTCACCTTAGCGTGCAGGCGCCCGCGAGGTGGGCGGCTTGAACGCGGCGGAAGTCGTCGTTCTCACCCGTCCTGATCCTTATCCTCCGCTAAGTTGTGTTCCTTCAGCTTGGCGTACAGCAATTGACGATGAATGTTGAGCAGCCGTGCGGCCTCGGCCCGGTTCCCGTGCGCCTTCAGGAGGGCCCGTTGCAGCAGCTGCTTTTCCAAACGGCGGACCGCCGCGTGGAAATCCAGGTCGTCGTCTGAGCGTTGCGCCGAAGCTGGAACGCCAGCGCGTTGAAGGGGCTCCTGCAGCGGCAAGTCATCTTCGTCGATCACTGGCCCGCGCACCGCGAGCGAAGCGGTACGAACCACGTTTTCCAGCTCTCGAACGTTGCCGGGCCACGGCTGTTCCAACAACTTCTTGGCGGCGCCCGCGCTGAACGACTGACCGGCTCGTCCCGATCGCCGCAGGAAATGTTCCGCCAAAATCAGGATGTCAGCCCCTCGCTCGCGCAAGGGGGGCAGCTTGATCGTCAGGGCGTTGATGCGGAAAAAGAGGTCCTTGCGAAAACTGCCCTGCTCGACCTTTTGGGCCAGGTTCTGGTGCGTGGCAGCCACAATACGCGCATCGACGCGCTGCGACGAACTGCCCCCCAGGGGCGTGACGACTTTGTCCTGCAGCGTCCGCAGCACTTTGGCCTGCATCTCCAGGCCCATGTCGCCGATTTCGTCCAGCAAAAGCGTGCCTCCCTCGGCTTCACGAAATTTACCGGGCCTCGCGGCAAGCGCGCCGGTAAACGCGCCTCTGACGTGCCCAAAGAGCTCGCTTTCCAGCAGCTCGCGCGGAATGGCCGCGCAGTTGACGGCCACAAACGGCTGGCGCCCCCGGTCGCTGAAACGGTGGATGGCCAAAGCAACCAGTTCTTTCCCGGTGCCCGTCTCGCCCTGCACCAGGACCGGGACGTCGCCGCTTGCCGCAATGCCGATTTTTTTCTGCACCTCGCGCATCGGCGGGCAGAACCCGATCAACTCCTCCGCCGCATCGGCTTCCAGGGGGCTGGCGAGGGTCGCCGGTTTGGCGAGCGCGCGTTCCAGCACGCTTTCCAGCTCACGCCTTCCAATTGGCTTGGTGAGGTGGTCAAAGGCGCCCAGCTTAATGGCCCCGATCGTGTTGGCGCTGCTGGCGAAGGCCGTGAGGACGATCGCCGGCACTTGGGGTCTGGCCTCCTGCAGGAATTCGAGTCCCGACACGCCGGGCATCTTTTGATCGAGGAAAAGCACCTCCGCCTGGCTCACCAACTCACGAGCCTCCTCGGCGCATGAGGCTTGAATCACTTCGTGCCCGAGGTCCTGCACCGTTTCGGCCAACGCCTCCCGGAACGGCTTGTCGTCATCGATGATCAGCACTCGCGCCATGGCCACCGCACCTCGAAGCGTGCCCCAACCGTGCCGGCCGTGCAAACGATCGTGCCGCCATGCGCTTCGACGATCTCTCGGGCGATCGCAAGTCCAAGGCCGGTGCCGTCGGATCGAAACGAAGCGAAGGGTTCGAAGACCTTCTCGCGTAACCCCTCCGGAACGCCGGGCCCGGAATCCTCGACCATGATGTAGCAACCGCCGTTCTCTTGCCGCTCGGCATGGACTCGAACCCAGCCGTCCTTGGGCGTGTGACGGACGGCATTGGTGAGTAAACTGTCGAGCGCGCGCGCCATTTGCGGCCCGTCCATCGGCCACTCGGCTTCAGGCGCATCGAATTCGAGCCGCACCGCGTGCGAGTCATGCCGAAACCGGTTCACGCACTCCTCCAGCCAGGGCCGTAGCGGCGTGGGCTTGACCGTCAATTTGTCCAGTCGAACGATGGCGAGCAGCCGCTCCATCAAGTCATCCAGGCGCGCGATTTCGCCGAGGATGGTTTGGAAGGTTCGCTTTTGACGGTCATCCTCGGCTTTTACCGATGCGTTTTCGACGTGTAGCCGGATCGTGCCGAGGGGGTTTCGAATCTCATGGGCAAGCCCTGCCGACATTCGCCCGAGGGCCATGAGGCGTTCCGCCCGATGGAGTTGGTTGGACAACTGCTGGGCGTGGTCCTGAGATTCGCGGAGGCGTTCGGTTTGGCGATTGAAGGCCGTGATCAAGCGGTCCAACTCCTGCAACCCCGTTTTGGGCAGTTGTGAGTCGAGCTGAAAGGACCCCAACTGCCGCTCCACCCCCAAAAGCCGCCGGCTCCAACCGTGCAAATACCAGACGATCAGGCCGCCGGTCGCCAGGATTAGCGAAAGGAGTGCCACGAACCCGACCGCAAGTTTTTCGAAGGCGGCTGCGGCGCGTACGTGCGCCCGGCCCATGGTCCAGATGATCAGGTTGGCACGCACCGGCAGGGCGTGCAGAAAAAGGACCTCTCCCGCCGCATCGAATCGCGCCGTCGCTGCCTTTTGCGTGGAAAGCACCCGCTGATTCAGGTCGGAAATGCGGCCCGATTCGGCTTCCGGCACATCCCTTTTCAGGGGCTCGTGCGTTGGGAAGCTGTAAGCGATGAATTTACCCTGCGGTGACCAAAACCCCCCTTCGATGCCGTAGTGTTGCCCTAAGACCAGGTCGAGCAGCAAGAGCAGCTCGCGCTCGCGGTCTGAGCTGCCGAAGTCCGCCGGGGGCTCAGAAAAACTGGACGCGTAGAGGTCGAAGGCCTGCTTGAGCCCTTGGGCGGAACGCTCGACCGACTGCCGCACCTGAGTGACTTCGCCTCCGATGCCCAGCTCAAAGAGGCCATGCAACTGGAAGGCCAGGGCGCCGCACACAACGGCAATAAAAGCCCAGAGCAGGACTAACGTGCCGCGCAAAGAGCTAAGCATGGTTGGGCCCGGTTAGCGTTTCCAATGCCCGCCGAGACCGATCCGCGAGCAGACGCCGCTCGGGCCCCTCAGGAGGGTGGTTGCACAGAAGGCGGCGCTGCATCGTGGGGCGGGGGTTTCGAGCCCGGACCTGGAGCGATCGGCTGCAGGTGCTCCAGCGAAGGCCCCATCGCGGTGGCCTCAAGGCTCCGTCCGTATTCATTGGTGGTGCCGTAACCCGTCGCTGCCAGGGGGTTCCCCTCGTGCAGTAGGGCGAGAAACGGCGGTGCAGCCTGCGGCGGAAAGTGGATGATGGTGCCCTCCGAGAGCACCGCCCCGTCGACTTCTCCATGCTTGGCGCGGGTCAAGAGGCGGATCGTGCCTTGGGCGCTCAGCGGCTGCCGCTTTACGCTACCCGGGCGGGGCGGGCGCGGGTGTTTCGGCGGAGGGGGCGCATCGACTACGGCGCGCTGGTTTTGTAGGTTGACGATGGACGAGGCGTGAATCGTGCCGGGAACCTCGATAAAGCCTTCGACCCGCACCAGGTCGTGAGGGCTAACGGTTGCGGCCAGCACCTGACCGAGGTGAGGCGGGAAACGGACGATGGCGTTGGTTTCCAAAACGAGCCCATCCACGATGCCGTCGGGGTTCATGAGGTACTGGGCAACGGCGGCTTGGACCACCGTCGTTGGGGAGGACGCCGGGGGCGGAACGCCTACCGGTGCCGGACCTCCAGGCGCCTGCGCGCGCGCGTCATCAGCCACCGCCACCTGAGCCAGTGCGATGGTCCAAAGGGCGGCGTAAAGCAACCGCCTGACCTCACGAATCCTCATGGTCCAGACCAACAATCAAGGCGACTATGGCTGCGTTCAAGGCCCGGCGCATGATCTGCACCCCAACGTCCAGAAACCTCCACCGATTGCCATTTTACCATTTTTCCAAGAGGTCGGCGCGATTGCGTTGGTACTCGTCTTCGCTGATTAACTTTCCTTCTTTTGAGCGAAGAAGCTCGCGCAGCTTTGCTTCAATGCCTTCGCAAGCTAGATCATTGGCTTTCGGAGGAGGGCTGACGACGGTCGTTTCCCGGTCGGGTTCCCGCTTGCGATCAAAACCCTCAACGACGCTGACCAGGCCAAAAACGATGCATAGGATCGCCGCTAGGGTCCAAAGCGCTCCTGGACCGCTCAATGGCGGGAGGCCCGCTGGCGCTCCAAAAACCAGCAGGCCAACGCCAACACCTGCCGCCACGATGGCCAATCCCCTTTGATTGCGCGGCGGGTAATTGCCTCGGACGGAACGTTGTGTGTTCATGCGGTTACACCCTCGGCAAAAAGGCGTTCGTTTGCTTAAGCTAGCGTCGCCCGGGCCGTGACGCAGCGGCTGGGCCAGCCGGCGATGGCGGCTCCGAACTCACCGCCTGGAGGCGATCCGGCGAAGGGCCGAGGGCAGTGGCTTCCACACTGCGACCGTAGGCATTGGCGGCGCCGAACCCGGTCACCGCCAAGGGCTGGCCTTCCCGGAGTAGATCGGCGTACTGCTGGCCTACCGGGGGCGGCACGTGAACCACGGTCCCATCGCTCAACACCGCACCATCAATCTCACCTCGGGGTGCGCGCGTCGCGACCTTGACCGTGCCGCTCGCCGACAAAGGCTGCCGTCCCGCCAGGTTCGGCGCTGGCGGAGGCGCCGCTGAGTCGGGTGGCGTGTCCATCACAGGGCGCTGGGTGCGCAGGTCCATGATAACGGAGGCGTGAATCGTGCCGGCAAATTCGGTGAAGCCGTCGACCTTGATCTGGTCCTGGGGACTGACGGATTGCACCAGTAGCGGTCCGAGGTGCGGCGGCACGCGAATGATGGTGTTGTTGGTTAACAAGAGTCCATCCACGTTGCCGTCCGGATTCATCAGGTATTGGGCCACCGTGCCCTCAACGCTGGTGGTCTGGTTGGAGACTGCGGCCGGTGCCGGAGGTGGTGGAGGTGCTGAACGTGCCGTTGCCGGCTGGGCGGCGTTCGCAGCTGGTGCAGGAGGCGGAGGGGCTGGCGGCGATTGGGCGCTCAGCGGGCTGAGCAGGGGAGCGAGGGATAACCCGGCTGAGAGGGCAAGGGTCTGCCAAGCGGGGTTAGGAAACGCAGTCAGTTGGTTCTTCATAAGAGGAGGAGTTTCGATAGTTCCAACCTTTCCTAACCAGGATGCGTGCCACGGCTCGGCGGGGTGCCGCTTCGGGGGGTATCTCCTGCCAGTAGGGAGCCGAGGGCTGGAGACAGGTCGACGCTGCGCAGGCAGGTGCGTCCGGAAACCGGACGCTGGCGTCTGGATCGCGGACGCCCAAACCATCGTTGCTGTCCGCTTAAGGGGCTCCGCCGCGCGCCTCGCCCGAGGGGGCCTGCATCCCAGGCGACGTGATCAGCCCGGAAGACGGCTGGCACGTAACGTGATTATCAACGGCAGGCATGAGTATTTCGCCCTCCGGCCGGCTTCGGGCCACCGTGGTGAAGGCCGCGGCCCTCGTGCGGGTTGCTCCCCTTTTTCTCGGAGGTGAAAACTCGCCTCAGGCGCTGCCTTCGGCATCGACGGTGGCGTCGGCGGTTAATTTCTACGGCGCCTGATAACGTTCCCACCTCGTAATACTAAGGCAAACCTATGACCAGCCGCACGGACGCGACCTCTGACCAGCCCTCCCCCTCCAAGACGAGCTTGGTAGGTCTAGATGGGCTCAACTTTCTGATGGCCGACGTACGAGACGGCGTGGGCCCGTTTTTGTCGGTCTACCTCAAAGGCGGCCAACACTGGCCGGCCGGGCAGATCGGCATTGCCATGGCGGCCGCGTCCCTGGCCGCTGCGCTTTGCCAGATCCCGGCCGGGTTGCTGGTGGACGCGCTGCGCGTCAAACGCGCGCTGGTGGCCGGCTCGGGCCTAATGGTCGCATTGGGGTGCCTGATCATCGTCTTGTTCCCCAGTTTCTTTTTGGTCATCGCTGCCCAAATGATGCTCGGGGCCGCGTCGGCGGTCATCCCCCCGGCCCTGGCGGCGCTCAGCCTTGGGTTGGTCGGTCGCCGGCTTTTCCCGGCTCGAATCAGCCGCAACGAGGCCTTTAATCACGCGGGCAATTTCGCCGCGGCGCTGCTGGCCGGCACGGTCGGCCAATGGCTCGGTTACCACTGGATCTTCTATTTCGTCTGTGTTTTTGCGGTGGCCAGCGCGGCGATCGTCTGCCTCATCCGGCCGCAGGAAATTGACCACGAACTGGCCCGCGGGGGAGAGTCGGGTGGTCGGGAGAACTGGCCGGGCCAGCCGAAGCGCGCGATGCCGTTCCGTGAGCTCTTCAGGAAACGGGACCTGCGGATTTTTCTGACCTCGGTCGTGCTTTTCCACTTTGGCAATGCCGCGATGCTGCCCATGGCCGGCCAAGTGCTGGCCAAGACCCATCCGGGCGCCGACATCCGCGCGTTGAGCGCCTGCATCATCACCGCCCAACTGGTCATGGTCGGGGTGGCCGCTGCGGTCGGCTGGGCGCTGCGGCGCGGCGTGGGGCGAAAGACGATTTTTCTGGTCGCCCTGGCCATCCTCCCCATGCGGGGCCTGTTGTTCTCGTTTACCGACAGCCCGGTCGGCGTCGTAGGCATCCAAGTGCTCGACGGGGTGGCCGCCGGCATCTTCGGGGTCATTGCCGTGGTGATGGCCGCCGACCTGATGCGCGGCACCGGCCGCTTCAACCTGGCTCAAGGCTTGGTGGCGCTTTCGATTGGTGTAGGTGCCTCCCTGAGTAACCTGACCGCCGGGTTTGTGGTGCAAGCCTTCGGATACCCGGCGGGTTTCTTAACGCTCGCCGCGATCGCGGCGGGCGCCTTCGCGTTTTTCGCCGCCTTCATGCCCGAAACCCGGCCGGGCCCAGGTTGGGCCGGGCAGGCGGAGGCGCCAGCGGCTGCGTAGGAAAATGCTTCGGAAGGCCAGCGTCAGAAACCTTCGATACCGTGTTCTCCTTTTTCCCGATCCCGCTTTTCTGGAAGACGGTCCTGACCATTTTCATCGCGCTCTTAACGCTGGTCGGCATCATGACGCGCCCGTTTCGCTGGAACGAGGCCTTCATCGCCCTGGCCGGGGCGGCGCTTCTGCTTGTGCTGGGCCTCATCACCCCAGCGGACGCGTTCCGTACCTTGGTTCAGGATTGGAACACGTTTTTCTTTTTCCTCGGAATGATGACCTTGTCGGCTTTGGCCGAAGCGGCGGGTTTGTTTGACTGGCTGGCCGTGCAGGCGGCGCGACTCGCCGGCCGGAGTGCCGCGCGGCTGTTTCTCAACGTCTTCCTGTTGGGCAGCCTGATTTCGATGCTCCTGTCCAACGACGCCACGGCGCTGATCCTGACGCCGGTCGTTTACGTGCTGGTCACCAAACTGCGGTTGCCGGTGCTGCCGTTCATGTTCGCCTGCACCTTCATCGCCGATACTGCCTCCTTCTTGCTGCCGATCAGCAACCCCACCAACATCATTGTCCTCTCGCGGCTCCCGCTCGACCTGTTTACCTTCCTGCGCCTACTGTTCCTGCCGAGCCTGGCGGCCATCGCCATCAACCTCGGCGTGTTCTTTCTGAAATACAGAAACCAGCTAAAGGGCCATTTCGACGTCCAGCGCTTGCCTCCAACTGACCAAACGATCCGGCACAAACCGTATTTCCGTTACACCTGCGGGGTACTTGCGACGGTGGCGGCCGCGTACGTGACGGCCTCCGCCCTGAAATTCCCGCTCTCGATCGTGGCGATGGGTGGAGCTTTGTTGCTCCTTGCCGGTGCGCTGTTCTGGAGACAAATGACTTTGCGCGAGACCGCGAAGCGCATTTCCTGGTCCATCTTCGGGTTCATCGGGGGCATGTTTATTGTGGTCCGGGCCATCGAGGACACCGGGCTCACCGCTGCGTTCGGTCAATGGCTGTTGCGCTTGTCGGGTGGCACAAGCTTCGGGGCCGTTCTGGTCGGGACAGCCGGCGCAGCCCTGGGGACCAACCTGATCAACAACGTGCCAATGGCCGTGGTGATGGGCGTGGCCTTGGGCAGCGTCCAGCACGCGCCGGTGCCCGTCCAACATGGCTTCGTGGCGGCGACGATCTTCGGGTGCGCCTTAGGCCCCAACCTGACCACGGTCGGCTCCTTGGCCACGGTGCTCTGGCTTTTGATCCTGCGGCAGCGAAACGTGGACGTGTCGGGGCTCGATTATGCGAAAGTGGGGGTGATGGTCACTCCGTTGATGTTGCTTGCCGGGGCCTTGACCATTTGGCTACTGCTTTAGAAAAGGATCCGGCCATGCGCGTCCTGTGCTGCCTAGATGGCACCAATGTGGAGCAAGTCCGAAAAGCGATGGCGATGCTCGCAACGGGCGAACTGTGGACCGTAGGGCTGCTTTACGTAATCGACACCGGCCCGCGTGAAGAGATCGGCCGCACCCGCCAACGCTTCCTGCGCCCGCCGGGTTCCTCTGGCCCCCGCGAGCAGTCAATGCGCGAGACGGAGGCCGAGGCGGCGCAGGAAATTCTGGCGGAGGGACGGCGCTATTTTCCTGAGGCGGAAACGTTCGAGCGCCAGGGCCGGCCCGAACGTGAAATCGTCAATGTCGCGGCCGAATGGCGGGCTGATCTCGTACTGATCGAGGCACGCGCCGAGTACGGCGACAAACCGAGGATCGGGCCGAAGTCGGTTGGGCATGTCGCGCGCTTTGTGGTAGACCATGCCCCCTGCCCGGTCCTGCTGATCCGGCCGCTCACAGGCGCGCATTTTCCGATTCCAAGGTAAATTCCGTGAGCCATAACGCTCCGGAAAACGTTACTGCATCACTCGGGGGAAGCGAGGTCTGGCACGAATTCTTGAGTTTTTCGACTGTCCTGCTCCAGGCGCTCTCCTGCTTCCGGGCGCGCTCTTCCAAGCCGGAAACGGTTCCGGCCTAAAGCCGGCTTGCGCCGTGAATCTCACCGTTGTCATTCTCATCTAATGTGGGCCGGAGCGGATCTTATCGGTCCCTTGTCAGCGAATGTGGGCCCGTTCTCAATGAATGTGGGCCCGAGCGCTCCCTTATTCTCAATCCCTGTGGTCCCGAAGGTGCGGATATTATCGGTCCCGGGCGTTTATGTTTTCAGGTCGCTACACCTACAAGCTGCTGAGCTCCCTGCTGGGCACCGGGATGGCCAGCGTGCTCTTCGCGGTGGCGCTGCTGGCTTCCGGGCAGAATTCGACGCTGACCGGCACCCTGGCCGGCCAGGTGGTCATGGAAGGCTTTTTACGGCTGCGGGTGCCGCCGGTGATCCGGCGCCTGCTCACGCGCCTGTTGGCCATCGTGCCGGCCGTGATCGTGACGGCGCTCTTGGGCGAAAGCGGCACCGCCCGGCTCTTGATCTTAAGTCAGGTGATCTTAAGTATGCAGCTGAGCTTCGCGGTTATTCCCCTGGTCATGTTCACCAGCGACAAGGCGAAGATGGGCGAGTTCGTCAACCGGCGCTGGGTTCAGATCGGCGGCTGGGCGCTTGGTGGAGTGATCGCGTTGCTCAACGGCTTTCTTCTGTGGCAAACCTTTACCGGTTCAGGGGCTTCGTAGGCTTTATCCATGGACTTGGAGCGTGATCGTCGATGCCGGCGCGGGGCAACAGGCCATCGATTTGGCGCAGGCCTCACAGACGTGGTTATCATTCCTGCCGCCTGCCTGCTCGGGGCAGGCATTGGGGGGGCCGGCGCCATCAATCGCGGTGAGCCGCACGCGGCGGTGAGATCAGGACGCGTTTTCGTGCCCTGGAGGACGCCTTTGGGCCAGATGTTTTATAAAGGCGGCGAGGGTTTCCTTGCTGACGTGGTGCTCGATGCCCTCGGCGTCCGACTGGGCCGCCTGCGGTGGGACACCGAGCGATTTCAGGAATTCAAAGACGATTTCGTGCCGGCGTTGTGACTCTTGGGCCAATTTGCGGCCCGCGTCGGTCAGGAAAATGGAGCGGTAGGGCCGCGTGGTCACCAACCCGTCGCGTTGGAGGCGCTGGATGGTGCGCGCCACGGTGACGTGGGTCACGCCGAGCGAGCGGGCGAGATCGGTCACGCGCGCTTCGCCGGTCAGGGCGATCAATTCGGCGATCAATTCCACGTAATCCTGCGCCGTTTCGTGCGAATGCTCCTCGCGAGTACGTTGCGGGTTGGCGCGAAGCGGCGGGCGGCTTTTGGGCGGCCGGACGACGGGGCGGTTCACGCCTGTAGTGAAAGAGAAGATCGCCCTATTGACCACTCAAAAATTTTGTAGCATCGGATACATTTAGTGTTATACGGTACCCATTATAGCCAATGCTTGATCCCGTCAATGTCACGCCTCGCTCCAAAATCCTGCCAATGAAGCGGCTTCGGATCATCCTGATCGGAAGCGTCCTTTTGTCCGTCGCCGCAAGAGCGCAGGAGGTTTCCGCCCCCGTCCCCAACCCTCCGGCTCAGGAGCCGATGCGGGACGCTAAAATGCCGGCCGTTCAGAGCGAGAACGCAGGTGATCATCAAAGCTGGGCGATCCACTTTGATGCGGTCGAGGTCTTCCAAGGCCAGCCGGGTTTTCATGCGCCTTACAGCGGCAGAAACAGCCTCTATCCCGGCGACAACTTTCGTCAGACTTCCGATGCCGATCTGTTCTTTGACGTTCACATCTGGCCCGGTGGAGAGATCTACTTCAATCCGGAGTATTACCAGGGCTTCGGTCCGGGCATTACCCATGGGCTCGCGGCCTTCCCAAACGCCGAGGCCTATAAGGTCGGCAAGTACCGCGGCGACGTGTTTATCCCCCGCTTGTTTCTCCGCCACGTCTGGGGCTTTGGCGGCGAGCAGGAACAACTCGACGCGAATTTCCTGCAACTTGCCGGGAAAGTCGATATCTCCCGCCTGACGCTCCAGGCGGGCAAGTTCAGCGTGACCGACGTCTTCGACAACAATACCTTTGCCCACGATCCCCGGGGCGACTTCCTGAACTGGGCAGCCAGCGACGCGTTGGCTTTTGATTACGCGGCCGATTCTCTGGGCTTTGAGTACGGCATCTGGTTGGAACTCAACCAGCAGGGCTGGGCGGCGCGTTATGGCATCTTCACCGTGCCACGGGTCGCCAACGGCCTGGCAACCGACGGCCACTATTGCAGGGCCTGGCAACAAGTGGCGGAACTCGAGGGGCGCTACTTGTAGCGAACTGAGAACATAATCGGCCCGAACCGACAACATCCGCGGTTTTGAAACCGAATTACGTGAGAATAAGGGGCCGCTCAAAACCACATTCGGTGAGAATGAAACCGCATTAATTGAGAACGGACTGATTACATCCGCTCCGGACCACATTACTGAGAATGGATGAAGCGGGATTCCCGCCGCCAGCAGTTCAGCCTGGAGCGAGGTGTCCACTCAGTAACGAGTTGATCTCGCGCGATTTCGTATTGAGAAGCTCGCCCAAAACCTGAGCGTCGTAACCCGGCCGGGTCAATCGAATCGCTCGAGATAAAGGCAGTTGTCATAACCCTCTTCCCGGCTGCTCACCACCCTCAACCCACGAAGGGGCGTGGCGCAAGTCAGGGCAGGACGGCGACCCTGCCGGTCGCCAAGTCATAGATTGCGCCCACGACGCGCACCTTGTTGCCTTTGACCAGCCCGGCCAGGACCGGCTCGGAGGTCCGCAGTTGTTCGACGTTCAGCAGAATGTTCTGTCGGATGGCGGCATCGACCAGGTCGGCAGGCCGTTCGCCTTGCGCCTGCTTGACCGCAGGTTCCAGATAGCGGGTCAGCGCTGGTAGGTGGCCAGGCAGCTGTGCCCCTTTGGTGACCACATCGACCGTGGCCTTCAGGGCGCCGCACTGCTTGTGGCCAAGCACCATCACCAGCACGGCGCCAAGCACGCTGGTACCGTACTCGATGCTGGCCAAGCCGGTCTCATCGACGAAGTTGCCGGCCACGCGCACCACAAAGAGCCGGCCGCGGCCCTGGTCGAACGCAAACTCCGGGGCGACCCGCGAATCGGCGCAACTTAGGATGACGGCGAACGGGCGTTGCTCGGCCACCAGGGCCAGGCGTTCCGGTCCGAAATCGCGGTGGAGGTGGGTGCCGGTGACGTAGCGGAGGTTGCCGGCGTTGAGTTCCTGCAGCGCTTGGTCCGGGTTGGAAACCTTGGCCTGAGGAATGGCCGTAGCAGCAGCGTCGTTAGCCGCAAAGGCCGAGCGCAGGCTGCCCCAGGCGAAACTGACGCCCGCCAGGGTCAAGCCCTGACGGAGGAACCGGCGCCGGGAAGGCGGGGGGTTGTTCATGGCAGAATCCTGAACGGGGCCGAGCGCCTCTGTCCAGATCACAAATCACAGGCTGGGGCCATGGAGAATCAAGCCCCAAATGAGCGGCTTGGAGCGTGCCGCAAATCGGGGTTACTACCCTTGGCGAAGAAGAACTCAGACAAACGCCCCTGCCGCTTTTCGTGCCTTTGTTGGAATTTAGCCTAAGTGCTGGAGTCAGCCCGTATCACGGCCAAGCGCCTCAAGAAGCGTCGTCGCGCCGGGTCGTCCAACTTAGCCAGACCGTTGACCAGCCGCCGGCACAAAGCGCCACAACAACCCAGAGCCCCAGCGAGGCTTTGCCGCTGGCGGGCCAATGCAGGATGATGAGCAGCGCGCAGGCAAGCATCACCAGCCCGGCGACCAGCGGCCCCAGGCCACGGCAAAGCGGGCGGCTGGTGATGCCGAGCCCAACGGAACCGAATCCTTCAATCGTCAGGAGGATCCCGAGCAGGGTGGCGGTGGCCACGGCGGTGAGGGGCCGGTCGAATACCAGCAGGCCGCCGCCGATCAGTAGCCCGAGGGCGGTGAGCAGGATCGGCAGCAGGTTGCGCCAGTCGCGGACGTGGAGCCCGTACGCGGCATGAGCAACCCCGGAGATCAGAAAGGTCGCGCCGATGAAAACGGAAAACACCTTCGCCGCCACGAGGGGGCCAACCATGGCAGCCACGCCGAGGCCAAGGGCTACCAGCCCCATCCAGATGGAAGCGGGCTCGGTGGGCGAAACCGGCTTCGAATAATGCGCCGCCACCGGGCAATCGCGCGGGGCTTCCGTAGGCGTGATGCCCCGCGCTTTTTCGAGGCGTTCGGCGGCGCGGCGGAGGCGATCGGTCCAATCCTGGCACTGGTTGCTAAAGACGCAGTAATAATGGCCGTCCTCCAGGCTGGCTAAGGCTTCCCGCATGACCCCCGGGTCGTACCTCCGCCCGACCAACCAGTACCCGGTCGCTGTCAAATCTTCCAAGTTCTTGATCGGTTTGCCAAAATCCGCCTCGGAAAATCGGCGGCCCTTTTCGCTGTAGCCGATATCGTCCAAAACACGATCGTTCTGGAGGAAGAAGAGGTGCTCGTGGCGCAGCTCGAGGTTCAGCAGGTCGCCAATGCGGTTATTGACCAGGGGCGCCAGCCACGACAGCCCGTCCAGGCCGCGCTTTCCAAAGCGGCAATAGACCGGCGGTTCCGGCAACCCGGAATTAGGTGCAGGCTCGGGCGTGTTCGGGAGCATTGGGCGATAAACCAGTCCTATCTGAGCAGCATAAACGCCGCACCCATGATGATGGTGGGAAACAGGGCCCACAGAAAGAGCCGCAAGGCCGAGATGCCCTCATCGCCAAAACGGGACACCAGGATAGACTGCCCAGCGGGATTGGGGGCGTTGGCGATGACCGTCAGGCCGCCGCCGGCGACCGCGCCCGCCACCACGGCGTATTTGAGGTGGTTCGAAAACCCGGGCACCAGGGAGGCCAGGTACGTGATGGCCGCATTGTCGTTGAGGGCGGTGAGCAACGTGGCCCCGATCATCAGCGGCCATTCCGACAGGCTGCGCAGCACCGGTTCAATCCACCACTGCTGGCAGCGGCCGTGCAGGATGAGCGCCAAAAGGAAAAAGCCGACCAGCAACGGCCCGCGCAACGGGGGGGTGACCTGGTGGGATCGGGTGGCTTCCACAAAGGCGAGGAAAAATAAAAACCCGATCACCACCAGCAGCGGGTAATGCGCCGCCAGCACGACCCAGGCGATGAACAACAGGTTGACCACGGCGATGCGCTTCGGTACCCGGCGCTCCTTGCGGCCGGCGGTTTCGGGTTTCGGGCCAAGCCCGGCCAGCTCGTTGCGAAAACGGAGGTAAGAGCACCCGTTGGCCACGACGATGCCGAGGACCGCCTTCCAACCGTAGTTGGCCAGCATGTAAGGCAAGTCCCAACTCGAACGGTTCGCCACCATGACGATGGGCGGCGCGGCGAAATGGCTCAACGTGCCGCCGACCGAAATGTTCACGAACAACAGCGCCAAGGTCGCGTAGCGCAGCGGCGGGCCGGGCTGAAGGTCATAGAACTTCTGGCGTAACAGCAGCGCGCAGATGGTCATGGCGGCCGGTTCGGTGATGAAGGAACCCAGCAGGGGGCCGACGGTGAGGATCGTCAGCCACCACGCCGCCGGGGTCGAGCCGGCCAGGGCGGCCACTTTGGCCAGGGCGGCTTCGGCGAAGCGCAGCACGGGGCGCGAACTGGCGATCGCCATGACGACCACGACAAAGACCGCTTCGGCCGGGTCGCTCGCCGCGGCGTAACCGGTCAGGGTTTTCCAGCCTTTCATCGCCACGATCACCAGGGCCAGGGGGATGAGCCAGATCCCGAACACGGCTTCCACTTCGCCTAGAAAATGAAAGAGCTGGGCGCGAAATCGCAGCCGATCCCTTTCCCGGTAGGCGCGCTCGTCCGGCGTCGCGCCTTCTTTCTCCAGCGCGTGGAGTTGATATTCCAGGCGGTGCGCCACCTGCATGAAGCGGGCAGCCAAGAAGGTATGGATGATGGCCGCCAAGAAGATCAGGCTTCCCACGGGGTTGAAGGGGTCAGCCTGCATGCGGTGGGCCAGCTTGTTAAAGACGCCCGGGATCTGCTCGTCGTGGTATTCTTCCAGCGGTTTGGGAAACGTGGGTTTGCCGGTATCCGCTGCAGCCGGCGCGGCGGCCCCGGAGCGAACGAATCCAAACCAAAGCAGAAAGAGCAAGGGCCAGGCAGAAGGCTTCATGAGAATGGCTCCTCCTAAATTCTTCACCACGGGATCGAAAAACACGCACCGAAACCGTCCGATGATCACCCCGCCGCGTGATGATCGCATCGCTTTTCGTGCCTTTTGAAATCTAACCATAATTGACTAACAGAAACGGCGAAACACTGGGGCGCTTCCATCATGCGATCGCAATGTCCTCGCGGGCCAAGGCATCCTTCACCGCCACCGAAAGGTCGCTTCGCAGCTGAGCCCAGTCCTCATAGCGATCTATCCAAGCTCGAAGTTGAAAACTTACCGCCCCGGCGCTGAAGGTGGTTACGTAAACCTGCGGCGCAGGTTCTTTTGCAACCCCAGGGTGAGAAGCGGCCGTACTTTTCAACAATTCAAACACGCGTTGGGGATCAGCGCCTCCGGCCACGTTGACGGAGACTTCGACCGCGCGCTTGCGATCCGAAAGGGTCCAGTTAGTCACCTCACTCGAGATGAGCGAGCCATTCGGCACGATGATTTCCGAACCGTCCGCGGTGCGGATGACGCTGGCCCGGATGCCGATGCGGCTGACCTCCCCCACATTGCCCCCGACCTCAATGACGTCCCCGACGTTAATGGGGCGTTCAAACAGCAGAATCAGGCCGGAGACAAAATTATTGATCACGTTTTGTAATCCAAAGCCGATGCCCACGCTGAAGGCCCCGGCCAGGATGGTCACTTTGGTCAGGTCAATCCCGAGCGCGCCCAAGGCGACGAAAAAGCCTAAACACAGGATCAGGTAGTGAAGCACCGTCGAGACCGCGTACGGGATGCCGCGCGCGAGGCGCAAATGGTGGTAGACGTCTTCTTCCAGCACAAAACGCAAGAATTTCGAGACCAGAAACGAAGCCCACACCGTGATCACGAAGGCCAGGAGGTGACCGAGGGTGATGTTGAAGGTGCCGAGGGCGAGGTTGGCGTTCAGGGCGGCTTCCGTTGCGGCGATTAACGGATCGCGCAGGCCGAAAAAGCTCAGCAGCAGATTTAACCAGAACAAAAAAGCCAACCCCTCGAGGGCACGGCACGCCCGCCGCTGAAGCATCGGCCGGTGCAGGCTCACAACCCGCAACGAACCCAAGGGCCGGACCTGCAGGGCAATGGCCGTCAAGCTTTCGAGGATCCGAACGGCGGCGTAGAGCACGGCGGCCAGGTAAACGCTCCTTAAGAAAACGATCCCCAAAAGGTTTCCCAAGTTGACGTACCCGAAAATATTCGCGAGCAACGCCGCCGGCAAAACGAGCAAGCCGATTTTGGCCATCGCTCGGATGGCCCGCCCTATGATTCGGCTTTGGGTTTCAACCGCTTGCGCCGGCACGCGCCAGCCCCGAAGCACCCAGAGGGCAACGGCCGTGGCGCCCAGCAGTTGGCCGAGAAAGATGAACCGGTCCAACGCCGGTAGGGACGAGGCCAGCACTTGAAGTCGACCCACAAAATACAGGATGACCATCGCATGGAGGAGTGGGTACGCCTGACGCTCCAGCAGCCGTCGGAGAATCACGACGGTGGGGATGAGCGTTACGGCCGCCAGGATCGCATGAATCAAAAGGGGGGCTTGCGCATAGAGGGCGGGCATGAACAGCATGGAAAGCGCGAAAGCCGTTGAGACCGGGAGATCGAGGATCGATAGGGCGCGTTGCAGGTCCGGCTTTTCCTCCGCTAATCTTCGGATTCTGCGCCGCATCCCGTGAAGCGCGGCCGCCATCAGCGCAATGAGAAAGGCATGGATCAGGAAGGTGAAAGGGAGCCGTTTAATGAATGCAGCGGATGCTTTCCGTTGCAAAGAAAGGGCTTCGCCGCGGTGCTGCGCCCATTCTGTGGCCAAGCTGGTCTTAAGGCCCCAGATCGGGGGGCTATCCCTGACAAAAAGGCTTTTTAAGGTTCGGTTCTCGCCGTGCTCGATAGAAGCCAGGGTGGTTTGTACGCGGGCTTCCTGCTCGGCAAGGCGGTCCTGCACGGCCAAAACCTGCGCCTCGCCCGCCTCAGTGGCCTGTCGCGTGCGCCCAACGGCGTCGACGACGCCCTGCACGCGCTGCAAGACGGGAGGGGGCGTTTCGGGCCCTTTCGCCGATTGAAGCGTCGCTTGCCAGGCCTGGTTCAACTTATCCAGGCGCCCGAGTTGCTCTTCCAGGCTGGCGGCATCTTGCGCGAGTTCACGAGCGGATGCCGACAACCGAGCGCCAAAACTTTGCCAAGCCAGCTTGAGCAGGTAAAGCACCTCCAGGGTCGGGCTAGCCGTCAAGAGCCTTCCGTCGTACGCGGTTCTTGCATCGATTTCCGTGGTCAGTTCGGAAAGCGTGCCGTCGATGGCTTCTGCGCTTGAGCGGTCCCCCGAGGCGATTGCGTCAATCTCTTGGAGGGCGGCAAGCGCGGACTGCGCTTCCAAGGGCACTTTGGCCAGCGGGATCGGGGTGGGCGCCGGATTCGGTTTCGCCGGTGGGCCAGAAGCTTGCTGGCCCGGCGCGGCGCCGGCGCTGAAAACCAACGCCAGGATGATGCGCAAAACGATTCGGTTTACCGGGTGCATAAAACGCAAAAGGGGGGGCGGGGGCGCCCCGCCTTCTGCGTGGGGTCATCACCCTTACGGATTGTCACAGGCGCGGGGCAGTATACCGGAGGTATGGATCGCCGTTTCAAGGGTCAGTCTTGCGTCCCAAAAACCCTGGTTTTCGCTACACCCTTCAAGGGTCGCGAAAACCGGCGCTATTGATGGCAGGATTTGTTGCAGAAGTCATTCCAAAATGTACGTTTCATAAACGCCTGCTGTTTTTTGGATTTGCGACATGCGCATCGGCTACGCCCGCGTCTCGACCGAGGATCAGACCCTGGACCTGCAACGGGACGCCCTGAAGCGGGCCAAGTGCCGGCAGATCTACGAGGAACACGCCGGCGGCAAGACGACGGTTCGGCCCGAACTGGAGGCTTGCCTCAAATCGCTGCGCAAAGGGGACACGCTGGTGGTGTGGCGGCTGGACCGGCTGGGTCGTAGCCTCGGGGATCTCATCCAGCTCACCACCGAGATTCGGTCTCGCGGCGTCGATTTAGAGTCGTTGACCGAAAAGATTGAAACCGGCTCGCCGGCCGGAAAGCTCGTCTTTCATGTTTTTGCGGCGCTAGCGGAATTTGAACGCAACCTCATTCGGGAACGCACGTCGGCCGGCCTGAAAGCCGCTCGCGCCCGGGGCCGGAAGGGAGGTCGGCCCAGGAAACTCAGAACCCAAGATGTCCAGGCCATCCAGGTGCTCCTGCACGCCGGCCAGCTGCCGGTGCAGGACATCGCGGACCGATTCGGCGTC
>Ga0213876_10000992_pt1 | contig 18593 bp, 15 predicted proteins | sample BarmaccomBMRX_R9_FD_160113 | JGI IMG/M metagenome (GOLD analysis project Ga0213876, IMG submission 160113) | Root-associated microbial communities from Barbacenia macrantha in rupestrian grasslands, the National Park of Serra do Cipo, Brazil - RX_R9 | ecosystem: Host-associated > Plants > Roots... | reverse complement strand
CCGGGGGGGCTTCCACCAGTATTTTGGTCAGCTCCTGCTCCGGAACGGCATCCAGCCCCCCCGTCTCCAAGACCGCGCTCAAGGCGATGACCGCGTCGGTGTAGCGCTGCATGCCGACACAGCAGCTAAACAGCAGTGCTGATGCTTCGGGACCCTTGCGCTCTTTCAGCGCCGTTTCCACGTAACGGATGGCCAGTTCAGGTGCGCCCGCCTGGAGCAGACCCTTTCCAGTCGCGCACTGTGCTGCGTAGTCGGAAGTGCCAACGCGCTTGAATCGCCTGGATAGGGCCTGAGGTGACCGCAACGCCGGGTCAGGTGCTGCGAGCGCGCCTTGCGCCAGACTGCGGCGCAGACCTTCTTTCGCGGTCGGGTCGTTGGGCGTCATATCGAGAACGGCCGACCAGTGGGATTGCGCCGTGATAAAATCGCCGGCCTGCTCAGCCCGCTGAGCAAGATCCTTACGGCACCATACCAGTCCCTGTCGGGCTTCGACGGATCGGGGCTCGAGCACAGCAAGCAGCTGCCAAACCTGCAGCGCGTTGGAAACGGTTTTGCGGTCGTGTCGCGTTTGAGTCAGGTTTCGAGCGTATCTGATGAGGTTGCGGGAAGCCTTGTGGGTGTCTCGGGAAGCAGCCGCGTACCACACCCAGTTGCGCGCTGCACCGACTGGCCGTCCATCGGCTTCCGCATCGCGGGCCGCGCGCAGTGCCGCGCTCGCGAGCAAGGCACTTGCACCGGGATCGCTTCCGGCCCGGACCGCAATCTCGTTGAACAGGCGGTTCGCCGTGGCCCAATCGGACCGTTCCGCCAGCCAACGGAGGCGCTGCGCAAGTACCTGCCGCCTTGCCACTCTTCTGGCTGCCGCAAGTTTCGCGGAAAACCCTGGCGGGATTTTCAATCCGCGCCCGGCGCGACGCGGCTTGGCACGCCTTTGTCTAATGTCGGTTGTGGCCATGCCTCTGTTGGGGTTTCAGTCGGAGTTCAACACGATAGCACATGATCGACCGGGAGTTCGGTGCAAAACGTTAGGCCTCGACGGAACTGGCGAGTGAAGGGGAAGCCCCTTGCCCAGCCTGTTTGCGGGCCTTTGAAAGCAATTGCGTGTTCGCCTTGCTGTTGGGTCGCAAGGCGGCGGCACGATCCGCATGGATCAGCGCAAGTTCCCATCTCTTTTCGTCCGCCAGGGCTTTTGCATAGAGGTGGTTGATCCGAAAGTCGTCTGGCGCCAGAGCGGCCGCCATCGATAGCGCGGCCAACGCATTCACCGCCATGCCTCTGGCTCCATAGACGGCCGCCAGTTCCGCGAGGAGCTTTGGACTGTCCGAACAGGCGAACACCGCGTTCCCGTCGAGATACCTGTAAGGAATGGCGCGCCCGATCTCTTCATAGGCACCAAAGAGCTGCCGATAGGCCGGTCCGAAGAACGGATTGCCGGCCAGCAATGTCTCAAGCCGCGGGATCGCCAGCTCCGGCGCACCTTGGGAGATATCGCGTTTGGCAAGACGCAACGCAATCTCCGGATGATGCGGCGCAAATTTCGCCGCGGCGTCGAGCCGGTCCGTCGCACCGTTTGGCAGCGGTTCGCGCTCGTCGTGCAGCAATACGAGTCCGAAAAAGGGATGCGCAGCGTCCGCGTTTCCTAGCCGCGGACTGAAGCCAAAATTTGGACAGCGCTGCAAGACATACGCCTCGAACGCTGCCAGCAGCTCGCGATCGAAATGCGGACTGTCCTCGATCTTGCGCGGCGTGTAGGGAGCGGGATCCGATTTGCGGTGCACGGCCCCCGCGCGGACCGAGCCGGCCCGCTCCACCGCGCTTGCCACGCGAAACTCGTCGGCCCTCCCGGCGGTCACCTGCGCGATGCTTGTCAAGGCGGCATGCGGATTGCCCGAGAGAAACGCGTAATCGAGATAAACCCCGTTTTCGACGCGCGGGGAAAACCACTTGTCGTGAAAATTCCTGTAATACGCCGCCTTTCCAGCCAGCCACCACGCGTAATGATCGGTGGAAAGGCGGTAGTTGAGGCTTCTCCGGCCGAGGCGATCGGAAAGGTCAAGCTCACGATCGGAAAGCGCTTCGCTGACGGGCTCGCGATATTGAATGACGTAAATCGCTTCGGCGACATCCTTCGGAATTTCGCCGCGGCGGTCATGGCTCTTCTGGTAGACGGCGGTACGGCCCGCCCCTCTGACGCACGGAACCTGATGGCAGCAATCAGCCCGCGTATAGACCTCGCAATAATAAAGATCCGGGCCGAAATAATGCGACAGCAGGCTTTGCATGAAGTGATGACCCGAGCGTGGAATCGAAGCTCCGATCAGCGCTTTTGGCGGGACTGCATTGCTGGCGAGTGGAAGGCTCATTCATGTCCTATCGCATGCGACCGGCTAAGGTGAAAGAGGCTGTTGGCGATGAGTTAGCCCAGCAGACGATTGCAATAACGCGCCATGAATTCGCGGTCCTTTGCGCAACGATTCTCGATCCAGGCGATCTGATCGGCCGTCAACTCGACCCGCTCCAGGCCCGGCGGACTCGGATTGTTTCTCGGCAGGTTCAACAGTTCCTTGACCTCGAGCTTTTGGGCGACCATTGCCAACCCTTCCATCAGCCGGTCATAGCTGATGATCAGATTGGCGACCACGCGTCCCTCGGCTCCGACGAAGCGCGCGAACTGCGGCCGGAGCTGGTCCGCGTTTTTCGGCACCCACTCGGCAATGAACCGGTCGAAATCCATGTCGCCGGTGTACAATTTCGGAGTATTGCTGAATTGCTCGATGCGATGGGAATTGTAGAGACTCAAGACATATTCCACCGGGTCGCGCATCACTCCAAAAATGAACAGATCCGGCATGTTCACGCAGCCAAGAATCCATTTGAATCGTTCCGCGAATTCGGAAAACGTCTGGTGCTTCCCAAATCGCGACTGTACCAGCCGGATTTCCGCATGTGGCGACAGCACCCGCTCAATGGAGGTGGACGCCGTTTTCAGGTTGGCAATGAAGAGAAACTTCTTGGTCAGGCTAAGGAGCATGGCCGTTCCCGACTGCGCGCTGACAGGCTGGGTTGATGGCATGGCAGACTGGTGCCATCGCCCTGCTCGTCTTACAGAAGTCCATACCTTCTCTTATTGCCCGAGGTGAAGCGAGACTAACCGATTCGCCCTTTCGCTGTATTCCATGCCTTTCGGAAACGCGTCAAATTGTTGCCAATAGCGCGAAGGCAGGGTTTATCCAGCCCAGGCAGCAGCCTGAACGCAACCGATCCTGAGGCGACCATGTGAAGGCCGGACCAGATTTTCTGTGCGTTGGCATGGCCAAGGCCGGCACCGGCTGGTTGGGCGATCAGCTACGCCACCATCCCCAGTTCTGGATTCCATTCCAGGAACTTAGCTATCTGGGGCGGGACATACCTGGCCTGCGGAATGCAAATCGCCGGCTGCAGCGCGTTCGCCAACGGGGTGAGCGAAGAAGGCTGAATGCCGATGATCCGGAGTTGCTCTTCCTGGAAGAGATTGTCGCACACGCCGGACAGCCTCGCGATCTCGACAGATATATCTCGTTCTTCCGGCATAAGGGCAATCTGCTGTCCGGCGACATTTCCCCCGGTTATGTGATGCTGGAGGCGGGCACCGTGCGAAGCTTGGTAGAAAGGCTGCCCGACCTTCGGGTCGTTCTTCTTGTGCGAGAGCCGGTAGAGCGCGCCTGGTCCCATATCTGCATGTGGCACCGAAACGGCAAGTTCGATGGCAGCACGCTCAACGACCTCGCGCAATTCCGCGAATATCTGCAGGAAACGAAAGTGATGCAGGATGCCGCCTGTCCGACGCGCGTTATCGCGCACTGGCGGCAGTTTGGCCCTGCCCTCCATTTCCGGTATTATTTTTTCGACGATATCGCAGAGCGACCGAAGCAGGTTCGCGATGCGATATTGGAATTTCTTGGCGCCGATCCCGACAGGGCCGCAGCGGATATACCCGCAGGATACAACAAGAAATCGCAGAAGGGAAAACTTGAGCTCACGCAACCCATACAGGAAGCGTTGATCGAGCATTTTGCCGATGAAATCCGCACCTGCGGCCGAGAACTCGGGGGACCGGCGGCGGGCTGGCCGGCACTCTACGGACTTTAGATTCCAGCGCTGGACCGGCAGCGGGAACACCCGTATATCGCGGGACCTTCAGGGCAAAAGGCGGCGCTGCCGCGGGCGGAGTACTGGATGCCAGTGGCGGACGGACCGGATTTTATTTGCATCGGCATGCAGAAAGCAGGCACCGGCTGGTTGTTTGACCAGCTGCAGTTCCATCCTGACTTCTGGATGACTCCGGTCAAGCAACTTCACTATCTCGAACACGAGAAAACCCGCCCCGGAAAGGCGGAAAAGTTCCTGGCTTTGGCCCGAAAGCCCGAACGGCTGCAGCAACGAATCTCGGGACGCAAGCGCTGGGATGACAGGGACATCGCCTTTCTTGAGCAACTCGCGGGCTATCGCGGCGAAGAAATGACGGTGGACCGGTACATATCGCTGTTCCAGTACAAGCAGAATTCACTGTCGGGCGAAATCAATTCTGGCTACAGCGGGCTTGGCGCCGATACGATCCAGCAGGTGGCAGAACGTCTTCCCGCCTTGCGGGTTTTTATTATCCTGCGCGATCCGGTCGCACGCGCTTGGTCGCAAATCAGCATGGCGCACAGGAACGAAAAGTTCGACCCCGGTCTGCTGGAAAAGCCGGAGGATTTCCGCACATATCTGGAGACCTCGCCCGCTATAAAGAAGGTCGCCTATCCGGCGCAGATTGTTGATCGCTGGAAACGGTCCGCTCCCAAGCTCGCGTTTCGGTGGTTCTTCTTCGACGACATCGTCAAAGATCCGGCCATCGTTCGAAATGAGATTATCGGGTACCTGGGAGCCGATCCTGACAAGAGCAGCGGCGAGATCTCGGCGGATCACAACCGCAAGGCAAGCGACAAAAAGCTTGAAAGCACGGAGACCGCCAGAGCCACTCTGATAGAGCATTTCAGGACTGAACTGCGCGCCTGCGCGGCCATGTTCGGTGGTCCGGCCGACGCATGGGCAGCGCAATACGGGGCCTAAGGCGTAAATGCGCCCTGCTCTGTGCAACACGAGGATTGGAACAAGGTAGAAGTGGTCGGCGACTTCGTGCGCCATGAACCGTCGGTCTGGAGCGGATCGCGGCCGCCGCTATTGCGCTGCGAGCAGGAAGTCCCGGATCGGAGGAGGCTGACGCTGGAGCCGGTCGATGGCATCGACGGAGAGACCCTCGAGAAGGTTAAGCCGCCCGACCAGGTCGTTTTCCTTGCAGGCGTAGAACCAGCGCACGCCAACGCCGGCAATTCGGAAATCGACGCCATTCGTATTTGCCGCGAAGTCCGCCGCGCTGGTGCAGGAAACAGAAATCACAACCAGCCGGTCCTTGGTGGAGGTCGGCGACAGTTTCACCTTGACGACTTTGTCTTCCTGCTCTCGCAAGGGGACGTCGAGGATCGGCGCGCCCTCCATCTTGAGAGTGCAGGTTGTTTGTTTGCCCTGCACGCCCCGCAGTCCGATATAGACCAGCAACCCACAATCCTTCACATCGTCAACCTCAAAGGCCAGATATGCCGGGCCTGTGTTCTTGATCCATGTTCCCCACGGCTCGGGCCACCACCATCCCGTCCCGTTGCGATAAATTTCGCCGCTTTGAAGTCCCGGCCAAAGCATCGACGTCGACGCGTTCGCCAGCATGTGCAATTCGTTCAGTTCCGCCTTGACCGGCCATATCCCGGTGACCGGTGCGACCAGATCGGGGTTTGGTTCGGGTGTCGGCTGCGCGTGCCATTCCTTCAGCTGCAGAACGATCTGCCGGCTGATCTCATTCCAGGAGCGCGGTTGGAACTCGGTGGCGATCTTACGTTCGCGCTCGCGGCGATATTCTTCGTCGAAAATGACCCGCTCCACCGCGGCCATCAGATCTTTTTCCGATTCGACGTCGAAATACTCCGCGAATTCACCCCCAGCCTCGGGAAGCGATGAGCTGTTGGAAATGATCGGCAACTTGCCAAAGCAGAGTGCTTCCGTAACCGGCAGGCCCCAACCTTCGTAGGAACTGGGATATAGCGTGCACAGGCAGTTTTCGTAAAGGACCGCCAAAGCGGCGTCCGAAATCTTCTGCAGCATCACCACATGTCGTGAGAGCAGCTCGCTGGCGCGCAGCTTGCCGTAGGCCGCGTCGTTCAACCAGCCATCGTTGCCCACGCAGACCAGCTTCGGGACGTGCCGCGCGCCATACTTCTTCAGCAGCTTGAGCCAGACCGAGAAGGCGGCGATGTGGTTCTTTCGCGACTCGATGGTGGCGACGAACAGGACGTAATTCTCTTTTTGCAGATCGTTCGTGTACAGAAGATAGCTTGGGTCGAGAATCTCAGCCTGCCGCTCGAGCGACCTCCGGAAGTCGGCATCGAGGGGAACCACGGCCGCTTCCGCCACGGAATGGCCAAGACGGCTTCCCACCGCGTGCAGATCCTTGAGCGTCGCCTTGGAGTTCACAAGGAAATAGTCCGCGTGGTCGAACGCTCCGATCGCCCAGGAAATAAAATCCTGCCGCAGCTCGTCGATGCAATGCTCCGGTGTCATCGCCGGAATGAAATCGTGGACGAAGGGGACATACTTGACGCCGGAAAGGCTCTTGGCCAGCCGCACGTTGAGGAAATAGTTTTGCAGCCACCACGAGGTGCCCAGGTTGAGCAGGATACTTCCCTGGGGAAAGCGAAAGTATTTGCGGCTTTCCAGCAAGCGCTTCAGGTCCGATTGCAGGGCCGCCCATTCCGGAGCGGCGGTATCGCCGCTTTTTACCGAAAGCTTGCAGAATGTTCGAAACAGCGACGCCGGAATCTCGATCCAGAAATCAGTCTGTTTCGTGAAGCAGACAAGGGAGAAATACACGTCGTCGTGCCATGCGCGCATGGCGCCTTTGATGACTTCGATCTGGACCCGCTGAATTCCCGTGGGCAACCGCGCATTTTGAAAGTAATGCATCAGATCGCTGACATCGAAGACAATGGTCAGCGCCGACGGATCCGGCGTCCCAGATCTTTCGGACGGTCCGAACGCAGCGTCGCCAAAACCGGTGCCCGATTGCTTGGAGTCGCCATGGCTCTCAAGAAGAAGCAGTTCCGCTCTTGCATCGATCAGATCGGGATCAAGCAGCAAGGCGCGGGTATAGCTGTCGATTGCTCCCGGGATCAGCCCTCGCAATTTGAGCACGTGGCCGAGCTGCAGATGGGCCTCCGCGTCGTCTGGATTTAGGTCGATGGCTTTCCGGTACGCCGCCTCGGCGCCATGATGATCGCCCGCCTCCTTGGTCGCATGCCCAAGCTGGATCCAGACATGCTGGAGCGTATTGTCGAGAAGCAAAGCCCTTGAATAGGCATCCCGCGCGGCCTGCCAGTTTCTCGCGCTCCGGAGCGAATCGCCCTCAGCCAGCGCCTTCTTCACCGCTACCTTGCTGACCAAGGCAGGATCCGATTCGTCCTGCTTTTGGTTTTCATTTTCTGACTGAGTTCCTGCCGAGTCCCAGAGGTTGCTCGCTGACTCTGATCCGAAGGTACGCATGCGTGCCCATTTGGATTGGCGATCGTCAGAAATTGATTGCTCAACGGCGCCCGTCTTGCCGGGCGAAGCAGTCAGGCCCTCTTCGTCCTCGCTATCCCCGCTGCCACGCAGCATGATCACCTGGGGGTCTTCGTTCTCCAAAGGACCACCCGCTCGGGAACTAGCCGGGGACTTGTCTCTAGAACCTTTGGCTTTCATTACCCACGCTCGCCCAACCAAACCAAACGACGGATACCATATCACCAAGCCCGGCACACCCTGAGGTGTAAGCCGCGCCGCTATTGCCGCACACTCGCCCAAATTAGATCTGATGCGCGGTGCTGGCCCACCATCCCCATCTACGGCCAGATGGCAAAATCTATGGCTTTGCCGTCCCCGTTTTGCGTTCCCTTTTCGTCGTTTTCATCGACTTACGTCGCGCGTTGGCTTCCAGGAACCGGAGTTCTGCCTCCGCTTCGCGCGCCCGAAGCTCCGCGATCCGGACTCGCGTCTCAAGATCATCCACGTCGACGGGATCTCGCTTTGCGGCCCTTTTGCCCGGTGGCGTATTGCTTGCATCGCCTGATTCAGACGTCATCAATCCCACTCCGCGCCGCCAGTCATTTTCGTGTCGGCGGTATTCCACAGGGTCGGCCGATGGTCAAGGACGTGGGATGGCCACCTGGAAAACGGCCAACACCATAACGGCGGCCGGACATGGGCTGTGTTCTTTGGGCGCACCACTTTTGCGAAAAGAGAGCGGATGTAAGCGCCAAGCGCCACAGAACATTGCAACCCAGCTATGGTTTACCTAGGTTAAGCATGGGAAAGGTTCGCGCCATTGCAGCCGGGAGCGCCGGACGTCTCCAGGCAGGAACACTGGACTGATTTTTGCGTTGGAGCGTCAACGGGAGCGGTGTGGAAACAGGTGGCGGCCGGGTTATGACTGTTAGATTTTGCGCCACGTTAGGGCTGTTGCTCGTCTGCGGCTTGTCCGCGAACGCGGACCCGGCATCGAGAGTCTCGGTGTCGTGGAACGTGTTGGCAAGTTCCCAGCCGCCCACGGTTGCAGCCGCGACCTCGCCGGCGATTCAGCAGGAAGTGGAGCATCGTGTCCGGGAAATCGTGACACCCGAAATGTTGGGCCATTTCGGGCTGGTGATATACGTCAGCAAGGCCGAAGTCGGCCCCTGGGCGCAGCGCATGTATGTTTTCCAGAAGGCCGGAGACGACCTGCTGATGCTCTACGACTGGCCGGTATCGACCGGCCGCGAAACTGTTGAACCGGCCCCGGGTGGGGAAGAGCTTTCGACCGCGACGCCTGCCGGCTACTACGAGCTTGATCCCAAGCGCATGTTCGAGCGCTATCGGTCGATTCAGTGGAACGAGCCAATGCCGTACGCCATGTTCTTCAACTGGGTGGACCACGGTGTCACCACTGGCTTGGCTATTCACGGCACCTCGGAAGAGGCGCGATTGGGCACGCGGGCGAGTGCCGGTTGCGTGCGTCTTTCGACGGAGAACGCGCGGACACTGTTCAATCTCGTTCATGATAACTTCAAGGGAATGGCGCCGAAATTCGGCTTCGACAAGTACACGAACACGCTGATGAACAACGGACTTCTGCTTCACGATCCGAACGGAAACGTGGCTTTGGCGCCGGGCTACAGCGTACTCGTTTATATCGACGAGTTCGGCGGTCAGCCACTTGAGGCGCAGGCATACTGATTCGCTCCGGAACCAGCCATTCCTGATATTCACAACCCGTTCACGACTGGTGCAGCACCATGCGCGGCGCTATGCAACCGGTTGCCCCATCACCACATTTGCGGTTTGCAGACGAAAGAGCCCCTCTCATGATGCTTCGGTCTTTTCGCGAAATCCTGATCTCCGCCGTGACGGTCGGAGTTTTGACGACGGTCAGTGCCCAGACATCGCCGGCCGGCGCTGTCGGGAGCATGTACGTCATCCGGTCCGCGGAGTGGAGCGATGCGGATGAGCGTGACTACAGTGCCTTTATCTTGGGCATCGGTCGCTCGGGTTGCAACACGGTGGATGCTTGCCTGAAGAGTCCGGGCAATCCATTTCGGAACACCGATTCTCCCACCGTCCGGTTTTATTCGGACTGCGCACAGTTGCCTTATGTGCTTCGCGCCTACTTTGCCTGGAAGCGCGGACTTCCATTCTCATACCAGAGCGGAGCGGCAGCTCGCGGCGCCTCATCGGACATCCGCTATTCCCAGGGCGGCAATCAGGTCACGGCGCGCACCGACGTGCTGACCGGGAGCATCGACGGCTATAAATTGTTGCGGGCGCTTGGACCTGCCGTTTCGACCGCGACCTACAGGGTTCATCCGCATTTGGAGACGCCGCGCGAGCCGGACTTCTATTCGCCGGCCATACGCGTGAATTCGATTCGCCCCGGCACAATCATCTACGATCCCGATGGCCACGTGGCAGTGATCTATGAAGTGCAGCATGACGGCCGTGCCGAATACATGGACAGCCACCCGGACAACTCTGTCACGCGCGGCACGTACGATCTGCGATTCGTGCGGGCTGCTCCGGCGGTCGGCGCCGGCTTCAAGAATTGGCGGCCGTCACGACTCGTCGGCTATTCGCGGCGCGAAGACGGCGCCCTTGTGGGTGGTCACGTGGTTCTCGCGCGCAATTCGGAAATAGCGGATTATTCGGACGAGCAATTCTTTGGTAACGGCGATCGTCCCGCCGATCCGGACTGGGCCAACGGCACCTTCACGCTCAATGGCGAACAGCTGGACTACTACGACTACGTTCGCGCCATGCTGGCTGGCGGCACATTGGAGATGCATCCCGTTTCCGAGCTCACCAACATGATTCGCGAGAAGTGCACCGACATGCAGGATCGCGCGACGGCGGTGCAGCTCGCTATCCAGGCGGGCATACAGAATCGGCCCGAGCCGGGACGTCTTCCGCGAAATATCTATGGCACATCAGGCGACTGGGAAACCTATTCCACACCGTCGCGGGACGCGCGACTCAAGACGGCGTTCAAGGAGGTGCGCGACAACGTTGCCCGCTTCGTCACCATGTACCGCACCAACAACAAGCACCTTGTCTACAATGGCAACGATCTCGTCGCCGATCTTCAGAACACCTACGACCAGGAAACCGCGCGCTGCTCGGTGACCTACACGCGCACCGACGGCAGCCCCATCACCCTTCCCTACGAGGAAGTGCGCAAACGGCTCTTCCGTTTGTCGTTCGATCCGTATCAGTGCGTGGAGCGCCGCTGGGGCGCTGCGGACCCGAACGAGCTTTCGACCTGCCGGGACGATGCCAACAAGCAGGCGTGGTACGCCGCGGAACAAAACCTGCGGAATCAGATCAACCGGACCTATGACGCGCGGATGGATTTCTCGCTCGCGGACCTGCAGACCCCGGGCCCGGGGAAAGGCGTGGCCAATCCGCCCGATGTGGATGTGCGGAGCTACCTGGCGCGAATGCGTGGCGTGACACGTGGATCAGGCGTGGCTGACAACTCCCTCACGGGGGCGCAGACAGCCACCGCGCAAACCGATCCGGCCGCATGGCGGGCAAAGCGAGAGGCGGAATTCTCGGCCTGGCAACAGAATCGCAGCGATTCGGAGATTTGGGACGCGCCGGATGCGCCCAAATTGGTCGCGATTCGGGGCGGGACCTTTGCGATGGGGTCTCCGCCGGGCGAAATCGGACGTTGGCCCAGCGAAGGTCCGCAGCATCGTGTGACCATTGGACGAGATTTTGCGGTCGGCAAATTTGCCGTGACATTCGATGAATGGGGGGCTTGTGTCGCCGCTGGCAGCTGCCGCGGCTACAGGCCGCCGGACGAGCACTGGGGACGGGGAAGCAATCCGGTCATCAACGTCAGCTGGCAGGATGCTCAGGCCTATCTGAGCTGGCTTAGCGCCAAAACTGGCCATCGCTACAGGCTGCTGACCGAAGCGGAGTTTGAATACGCGGAGCGGGCCGGCACGCAGTCGACATTCGCGACGGGAAATTCCATCACCACGAGCCAGGCGAACTTCATGGATCCGGCGACTATGGCCCAGGGGACGGGCCTCCAGGGAAGGGTTCCCATGCCGGTCGGCAGCTTCCCGCCCAACAATTTCGGCCTGTACGACATGCAGGGCAATGTCTGGGAATGGGTGGAGGATTGCTGGCACGATTCGTATGCCGGGGCGCCTGGCAACGGCTCCGCATGGTTGACGGGCGATTGCCAGCGCCGGGTCGTGCGTGGAGGCGGGTTCAACCGGGAAGCCAAATTCATGCGTTCGGCAAGCCGATATTGGATCGTCGCCGATATCCGCTCCCCCCTGGCAGGGTTTCGGGTGGCCCGGGAGTTGGACTAAAGGAGCGGTTTGGGCCCCGATCGGACCACAAATCGCTCGACTGTGGCATTCCGGTCTGATAGGCAGGGCAACGAACTGTTTTCGGTAGCCGTTTACCCTTGGGCCGATGCCACAGGTAAGCGACGGACACAGGGAGAAAAAAGTTCATCGCCGCACGTTTTTCGGGGTTGCGCGGACGATGGGAAGCGTTCTAATATTCTCGTCAATCGAGGGAGACATTCCATGATCCGCAATTTCATCGCCACGACGGCCGCTGCAGCGCTGGTCCTGGCAAGTGTGCCGGCCTTTGCCCAGTCCGGCGGAGCCAGTGGCGGCGCGAGTGGCGGAGCCACTATGGAGCAGCCTGCTCCCCCGCCACCCCCGGCTGAAGCGCCTCCGCCTCCTCCGCCGCCTGCTGAACCGGCTCTGCCGCCGGCAGCGGAAGCTGGAGCGTCGGCTGGTTTCTTTGCCGGTAATGGTCTTCTGATTGCTGCCGGTGTTGCGGCTGCGGCCATCGTCATCGCGATTGCCGTGTCCAACAACGACAACAACAACAGCGGCCGTACCCGCTAATCAAGTTTACAAAGATGGCATGGCAACGCCCGGCTCTGTGAGCCGGGCGTTGTTGCTTTGGGCTGTTCGAAGTCGCTTGACTCCAAATGCCGGGCGTGTAGTCGGCTAGGCGACAAGCAAATTTGGGAGACCTCCAGCTGGCGTACGCGCAAGTGCTCAAGAAATGGAAGGCGCAGGGGAACACGCTGAAGGCGCTGACCATCCATCAGCTTCAGGGTCAGATGTCCACCTACCGGTACGGTTTCGCCTGGGTACTGCTGGAGCCGCTGATTTTTATTGCCGCCTTTCGCATGATGCGGAAGTTCTTCGGCGCGATGGCCCAGCCGAGCGGCATGACACCTCTGATGTTTTATGTGTTGGGGGTTTTTCCCATCTTTATGTTTTTCGATGGATTGAGAACGTACGCGGTGGCTGCGAGCCGCTCGAAGCTGCTCGATTTCCCCACCGTCAGCCCTCTCGACCTCATGATTGCCAAAAATGTGGCCAGCTTTTCGGTTTACTTCATATTGTTTTGGGTTCTTGCGGTGACCGTTTCAAATTTCGAAAGCGCGTGGCCGCCCGAGAACGTCCTCAAGATCATGTTCGCGCTCTTGGCGTGCTGGATCCTCGGGCAAGGCGTTGGCCTGGCCGTTAGCGGCGCATATCTTTTTTTCCCCCCGCTTAAGCAATTCATTGGCTACACGAATTTTGTGGTGAGGATGATCTCGGGCATGTTTTTTTGCATTACGATGATTCCCGTCACGGTGTGGCCTTACCTCACCTGGAATCCGTTGCTGCATCTCACCGAAATAGCCCGGGACGCTTGGTTTGAGAGCTACGTCTCACCGATCGCCAATCCGGGATTTGTCTTGGAATGCGTGCTGGGTACGACCCTGCTCGGCCTACTCGTCGAACGGTCCATACGCCGGGTTCCAAAAATATGATCGAACTGAAAAATGTGGCGGTTCGCACGCGAAAAACGATCAATCCCGTTTCGCTGACCGGAATCAATGTTCGCATCGAAGATCGCGAGCGGTTTGCGCTCCTCGCCCCTTCGAACGGCACGCTCAATCTCGCGGTGGCTGTAGTTTGCAAGAGCAATGCGCCGGATGCCGGGCGAGTCATCCAGACTTCCAGCCTGTCCTGGCCGATCCCGAGTTCCGCTTTCCTGCACAAACATCAGACGTTCGTGGCGAATGCCCGTTTTGTCGCCCGTCTGTATGGCGTGGACCAGACCTCCTACATCGATCGCGTTGTTGACATGGCAAGGATAACCGACCTGGCGGAAGAGCGCATTAGCCACTGCCCGAAGAAGGCGGTTTCGCGCTTTGCCTTCGCGCTGGGGGCCTGCCTCCCCTTCGACTTCTACCTGCTGACCAATACCAGCATCGGCGAGAAGGAAGAGCGGGAGACCTATGCCGAGATGATCGCCGAACTCGGGCGGCGAAGCGGACTTATCGTTGCGACAAGCAACCCAAAGTCGGCCAAGTCCCTGTGCGACCGGGCCTTGGTTCTGGACCCTGCCGGTTCAGTCACGTATGATGACATGGATGCAGCAGTCGAACATCTCGAGCGAATCTCGAAGCGCGTCGACGAATCTTCCGACGATATGCTGGCCGAGGAGGAGGAGCGGGTCTTTGAAGACTTTTTCTGAGAGCCGGATCGCCCGACTCGACGTAATCCGCAAATCGGGGGGGTAGGAGCTAACTGTGCCAGACTCATATGCGAGAACGTCTCCGGGAGCCTTGCCGGTTGGCCGGAAGCCGGCAGCCGGTCACACGGGCGACGTGTTCGGACATGTCTGGCGTCAGTTTCTGGAAACGTGCCGGCGGATTGCAAGTCGCCTCTCCTTCTGGACCTTCATGGCCGCTACTGTTGGCCTTTCTACGATCTACTATTTCGTGTTTGCCGAATCGCTCTATGATTCGACAACGATCGTCAGCGTCCAAAACAAGTCCTCAATGTCCAGCGGAGCAAGTTCGATTCTGGGCGGCGTTTTGGGCTCGGCCGTGGGCGCCAGCCAGGTCGAACAGCTTTATCAATACATCATTTCGCCGGACATGCTGAAGGTGCTGGACAAGAAGTTCCATCTCCGGAAGACCTACTCTTCTTCAGAGCGAAATCCCTTCTGGCGACTGTGGTGGCCGTCCAGCGACGACGCCTTCCTGCGATTTTATCAGAACATGGTGGAGATCCAGCCCGATACGACGGACAGCCTCATCACGATTGACGTGCTGGATTACGACGCCAAGCGCTCCCAGGCCATCGCGCAGGAGATCATTGCCCAGACGCAGAGATTCGTGAATGCCCAGTCTGCCCTGATGCAGTCGCAGACCATGAAATTCGCCCGCGATGAACTGGGAAACTCCGTGCGGGCCGTTCAGACGGCGAAAATACCGTATGAGCAGCAGGTCGCTGAAATCCGGCTGTCCGCTGCCCAGACGGCGCTCGCGTCAGCGGCCGGGGCGGCCAATGCCCAACAGATTTTCATCATGCCGGTGGCGACCCCCAATCTTCCCACCAACACCACGCGGCCCGAACGCCTGCTGGACATCGCGGGCATCAGCCTGGTCCTAGCCATCGCTTACGCCGTCGGATTCCTGATGTGGGCAAACGTGCGCGACCACGCCGATTGATGGCATGACTTGAAAATGCCGCATTGGCATCCCTCATAAGCAGAGGAGCGGCACCGCGGCGTTTTGCGCCGATCAGGAGATAATCATGTCATTTCAAAAGTTGTGTCTTCCCGCGCTCGCCTTCGCCTTGCTGACGACCTCGGCAATTTCGGCTGAACACCGCCAACCTGCCCCGGCAACGGCCAGCGAACATTATCGCTACCATCAAAGAGGTCTGCGCCTTCCGCACGAACTGAAGCTAATGTGGCGCCAGGAAGAGAGAGCGTACAAGAAAAGCCTGCCCAAAGAGCAGCGTCACGGCTGGCTGAAAGCCAAATGGGCGGCCATGTCAGATTCCCAGAAGCACGCGAAAATCGCCGAGCTGCAGGTGAAGTGGAACGCCCTGCCCGCAAAGGTCCGCGAGAAGCTGCTGGAAAGGAAGCGGCAGAGGCACGAGGCTCGCCGCGCCCAAAAGGCAGAGCGGTACGGGACCGAGGGCGGAGCGCCCGCGTCTCGAAGCCTGCACTAACCGGGTATCAGTCGCGTTCATAACGCACCGCGTTCCAGAAACGGGCGCGGTGCGTCCCCAACTTCCGAAAGCCTCTACGGCGCAGCTCTCGCCCGATCAGGAAATTGAAGTAGCCGTGGGCAACGAGCGCCGCCGTCCCATCCGCCTGCGCGCGGCGCAGCAGGATGTCCGCGGCCGCCGCTGCCCGATGCTTGGCTTTTCTGTAATTTTCGATGCCTGGGTGATAACCCGCATACCACAGCACGCGCGCGATGACCGCCCATTTGGTCACGCGCATGCGCAACAGCGGTATGGGTGGTCCGGCGAGAGGCGCTTCGGCAAACAGCGGATCGACAACTAGTTCTGCATTGGGCGCCAGGGCTCGCGCACTTTCGTGCGCGCGCTTTTTCTGGCTGCTGAAGACGGTCGCGAGTTCGCCCACCAGCTCCTGTATATCCTCCGGCGCGGCTTCCCCCGGATCGAGGCCGGCCGCTTCATAGGCATCGATGTAGTGACGAAACCCCCGATGCGATTCGCGTGGCGAGACCGCGATTGCTGGCTGGCCGTGCCGGATCAGAATGATGCGCAAGGCGGAATGGGCGCGTGGCACTGGCAGATCGACGGACAGGGCCTTTTTGCCCCGATCCGCGGTCATTGTGTCTCGAACCCGGACGCTGGCCGGTATCGGCGTGTCCAGCGGCTTATCATTTGGCAGTCGCGGCAGCGTCTCATGGGTGGATGATCCCTGCAATGCGCTGGCGCGAAGGCAAAAGCTGACGTATTATCGGACTCCTTGCAGGGCGGGAGACAATTTCCAATGACAGAGTCGACAATGGTGCAGGCCCTTGCGGCCGGCGCGATTTCTTTGGCCGTGCTAGGTTCCGCCTCGGCGGCTCCGGTGGTCGTGAATAAAGAGGTTATTCTGGCGGAGCACAACAAATACCGCGCCGAAGTCGGCGTTCCTCCGCTTATCTGGTCGGACAAATTGGCTCAAGGCGCCCAGCGCTGGGCAGACACCATCGCCGCCGTGGATCAGATGAAGCACAGCGGAACGTCGGGGGTCGGCGAAAACCTGGCGTACTGGAAGGGATCAACCTCCTCGCTCGGCACCTTGATCGGACAATGGGGCGCGGAAAAACAGCTCTTCAAGTTCGGCACCTTCCCGGATGTATCCCGCGACGGAAAGTGGCTTTCCGTATCGCACTACACGCAGATCGTGTGGCGGCAGACCACCGAGGTCGGTTGCGGTGTCGGGCACAGCGCAGGAAAATCGGATTTTCTCGTCTGCTGGTACAATCCCCAGGGCAACTACATGGGAAAGGTGCCGTACTGACGAACGTACCGCTCGTTTCAGCGGTTCGAACCAAGACCCCCTAAGCCAGTGCGGCGCGCAGCTGCAGGAGCGTGAAAGGCTTTCGCAGGAATGCCGCGCCGCGCAGTTCAACGCTGCTGGATGGTGGTTCCGAATAGCCGCTGGCGACGACAACCCTGAGCCCCGGATTCAGCTTCAGCGCTTGCTGCACCAGCTGCGTGCCTGTCATTCCGGGGAGCCCCAGATCGGTGAGCAGAACGCCGATATCCTGATCGCGGGCAAGGATTTCCAGTGCCGTCGCTCCGTCTCCAGCCTCGGCATACGGCAGCCCGATCTCTTCGATCATGTCGACAACGGTCATCCGGATCAGAGCGGAATCCTCGACAATCAGGACTTTGGTTCCAGGCGCTCCACCGTGCTTGTCGGCTTGCGCCTGCGCAGTGCCACTAGCACCCGTGCCGACGGTCAAGGATCCCTGCTGCAAAAGGCCGCGAAGCTTCCGCGCGAGCTCGTCCTTCCGGTAGGGCTTGCTGAGCAGTTCCACTCCCTCGTCCAGCCGGCCATGATGCACGATCGCATTCTGGGTGTAGCCCGACGTAAAAAGCACGCGGATGTCGGGCAGCATCTCCTTGGCCGCGCGCGCCAGCTCGCGGGTGCTAATCCGGCCTGGCATCACGACGTCGGTGAACAGAATGCTGGCTTTGGCTCCTTCCTGCAGCACCGCGATCGCCTGCTCCGCATTCTCGGCCTGCAATACTGCGTATCCCAATTCTGCCAGCATGTCGGTGACGGCGCTGCGCACCGCCTCGTCGTCTTCCACAACCAATACCGTTTCGCCGCCGCCGTGTTCGGGCTTCACCAGGCTGGGCGCGGTCCATTGCGCTGCTGCCGTCGAGCGCGGCAGATAAAGCTTGACGGTCGTGCCCTCGCCCAGCTCCGAATAGATTTTCACGTGTCCGCCGGACTGCTTCACGAAGCCATAGACCTGGCTGAGACCAAGGCCTGTGCCCCGCCCTTCCGGCTTGGTGGTGTAGAATGGCTCCACGGCACGAGCGACCACTTCCGGGGGCATTCCGGTTCCGGTGTCCGTCACGGCCGCCATGACGTACTGCCCTGCGGCAACTTCGGCGTGCTCGGCGGCGTAGTGATCGTCCAGATAGGCGTTGGCGAGCTCGATCGTCAGCTTGCCCCCGTCCGGCATGGCATCGCGCGCATTGATCGCCAGATTCAGGATCGCATTTTCCAGCTGGCTCTGATCCACCAGTGTATTCCACAGACCGCCGGCCACGATCGATTCGAGCTCGATCCGTTCACCCAGGGTACGGCCCAGAAGATCGTTCATGTCGTGCAGCAGCCGCGCCAGATTGAGAGCGCGCGGTGCCAGCGGCTGGCGTCGCGCGAAGGCCAGCAGCTGGCCCGTCAGCCGCGACCCGCGATCGACGGCGGAGACCGCGCTGCGCAGGCGCGCCGCGGCGCGGGCATTTCCTTCCAGTTCCGGCAAGAGCAGATCGAGATTGGCGCCGATAATCTGCAGCAGGTTGTTGAAGTCATGCGCCACACCGCCGGTGAGCTGGCCAACCGTTTCCATCTTCTGCGCCTGCCGCAGCGCCATCTCCGATTGCACCCGCTGGGTCACGTCAAGACAGGCGACCAGAAAACCGCCGCTCGGC
>Ga0213876_10000991_pt1 | contig 18609 bp, 11 predicted proteins | sample BarmaccomBMRX_R9_FD_160113 | JGI IMG/M metagenome (GOLD analysis project Ga0213876, IMG submission 160113) | Root-associated microbial communities from Barbacenia macrantha in rupestrian grasslands, the National Park of Serra do Cipo, Brazil - RX_R9 | ecosystem: Host-associated > Plants > Roots... | reverse complement strand
TCGAGATGAAGGCCTTGCGGTCGAGCGTCAGCGCCAGCGCGCGGCGGATGTCTAAATTGTCGAATGGCGGGTTCGACGAGTTGACGATGATGTTGGTCGAGACATTGGTCGGCTCGACCACGCAGACCGCGCTGGGCGCCTGGCTCTTGACGTCTTTCAAGAGCGGGATCGTCACCTCGGTCGGAAACGTCATGTCGAACTTGCCGGCGACGAAGGCGAGGATGGCGGTCGAACGGTTCGGGATGATGGTGAATTCGATGCCGTCGAGATAGGGCCGGCCTTTTTTCCAGTAGTCCGGATTGCGGACCAGCTTGATGGACTCGTTGGCCTTGAACTCGACGAATTTGAACGGGCCGGTGCCGATCGGGTGCGTGCGCATCTCCGCCGGCGACACATGGCACGGATAGACCGGCGTATAGCCGGAGGCCAGAAAGGCGAGCAGCGAGGGCTGCGGCCGCTTCAGGTGAAAGGCCGCCTCGAAATCGCCATTGGTCGTGACCTCATCGACCTGGTCGTACCAGGCCTTGCGCGGATTCTGCCGCAGTTTCTGCTGCGACTTGCCCATCAGCATGTCGAAGGTGCATTTGACGTCGGCGGACGTGAACGGCTTGCCGTCATGCCATTTGACGCCTTGCCGCAGCTTGAAGGTCAGCGTCTTGTTGTCGCCGCTCCAGGCCCAGCTCTCGGCGAGCTCCGGCACGATGGAATCCATGCTGTTCTGAGCGACGTCCTGCTTGTAGATGACGAGATTGTTGAACACCGGCATGAAGGGAACGTTGACCGAGTAGGTCGCCCCTTCGTGGATCGATGCGCTGCCCGGACTGTCGCGGTGATACATGCGTAAGGTACCGCCCTGTTTCGGCTCCCCAGCCGAGGCCATTGTGGCCGCCAATAACGACAAGATGGCAGCGGCCAAGGCGCTGACGCCCCGCATGCTTTCCTCCTTCGAAGGCTTGCTTCGACCGGCCTTGTCGGCGGCCGGTTGCAGGCAACGATAACCATGGCGCGAGGACGGGGCAACCGGTTCGGCCAGGGGCTGCCTTGGCAATTCGGATGAATTCGTCACCAGCGCGAAGGTTAACGTGCGCGGCGCCGCGCAACTGCGGCGTTATGTCCAGCTCGAGCCTGGCGCGCGAGCGCGCTGCAGCGGCATCATGTCTCACATCATGAGAGCATGGCCGCCGTCACAGCGGCTGATCATCCTCCGTCGAGGTCTCTTCCTGCAACGACACGAAATCGCCGCCGCCAAGATCCTCCTCCGGCGGTGGGTGGATCCAGAGGTGGTCGTGAACGTCCTTGACGCCGGGAACGCATTCGGCCGCGACGCGTGCCGCGCGTCGCATCTTGTCGTCCTTGACGACGCCATTCAAGTGCACGACGCCGCCGCGGACGGTGACCGTGAAGCGGCAAGGATGCAAGGCGGCCTTGTCGATCGCGGCGACGACCTGCGCGCGAATCCCGTCGTCATCCGTGGTCGGCTTCGTGATGTCATGGGCGAGGCTGGCGATGGCCTGCACAAAATCCGCGTAGGTTATGATGCCGACCAGCCGGTCTCCGTTGACCACCGGAACCCGCTTGATGTTGTTGGCCTCCATGATCTCGACGACCTGCTCCAGCGGGGTGTCTTCCGCAACCGTCGCCGGCTTCGGCGTCATGATGACGCCGACCTTGCGGCCGTGCGCGCGCACGAAATCGGACGTGATCTGGCTTCGCCCGACCAGCTGCGAGAGCCAGCGTCCGTGCCGCCGTTCGGTGCCGATCTCCGCGCGGCGGATGAAATCGCCGTCAGAGACCATGCCGACGAGTTTTCCGCTCGCATCGACCACCGGCAGTCCGGCGACGTGATGCCGCAGCATCGCTTTCGCGGCGTCGATGACCGGCATTTCCGGAGCAACGGTCACCACGTTCCGGGTCATGATCTGGTGGGCATGCATGGGAGACCTCGGCCTTGCGCGCGCGGATGGAAATCAGGACTGGCGCTGGCATTATGCCCGCATAAAGGGCGGCGCGGCAGGGGCTCTCGACCGAAATCGATCGCGGAAGATCCTGGTCCGAGCGCGCCGAGATGGACCGCTGGACGGCTCAGGCGCCGCTGTCACACGATCCGCGAGGTCTTGTTACCCCAATAGCGGTCGCGCAGCAGGCGCTTGTAGAGTTTTCCGGTCGGCAGACGCGGCAGCTGCTCCTCGAAATCGATCGAGCGCGGCACCTTCTGTCGCGACAGCGACTGGCTGCAGAAGGCGATCAGCTCCTCGGCCAGCGCATCGCAGGGCTCGATGCCGGGCATCGGCTGCACCACCGCCTTGACCTCCTCGCCGAGATCCGAATTGGGCACGCCGAACACGGCCGCATCGGCGATCTTCGGATGGGTGATCAGGAGATTCTCGCATTCCTGCGGGTAGATGTTGACCCCGCCCGAGATGATCATGAAAGTCGCGCGGTCGGTGAGATAGAGATAACTGTCGGCATCGACATAGCCGACATCGCCGACCGTGCTCATGCTGCCGTCAGGCGAGCGCGCCTCCCGGGTCTTCTCCGGATCGTTGAAATACTCGAACGCCGAGGCTGTCTTGAACCACACCGTACCGGCCGTGCCGGTCGCGCATTCCTTCATGTTCTCGTCGAGAATGTGCAGGTCGCCGAGCAGCACCTTGCCGACGGTGCCCTTGTGCGCAAGCCATTCCGCGCTGCTGCAGGCGGTGAAGCCGAGCCCTTCGGTCGCGCCATAATATTCCTGGATGATCGGGCCCCACCATTTGATCATGTCCTCCTTGACCTGAACCGGGCAGGGCGCGGCGGCATGGATCGCAATTTCGAGGGACGAGAGATCGTGGCGGTGGCGCGCTTCCGGCGGGAGCTTGAGCATGCGCGAAAACATCGTCGGCACCAGCTGGCTGTGGGTCACGCCCCATTGTTCGATCAGCGCGAGATAGCGCTCCGGATCGAAACTTTCCATGATGATGACGGTGCCACCCATGCGGATCGTGAGATTGACGGCGGCCTGCGGCGCCGAATGATAGAGCGGCGCCGGCGAGAGATAGATCATGCCCTCACGGTACTGCCAGAGTTTTATGAGGAAATCGAACAGTGGCAGGTTTTGCACCGGCGGCTGCTCCGGGAGCGGGCGCAGGATGCCCTTCGGCCGCCCCGTGGTGCCCGACGAATACAGCATCGCGGTGCCGACATACTCGTCCGCGATCGGCGTCCTGGGCAAGCCACGAGTCGCCTGATCGAGCCCCACGATGCGCTCGCTCGCGCCGCTGCCGTCGGCAACGAGGCAGAGCTCGACCCTGGGACACTCCTTGATCGCCTCGCGCGCGATATCGAGCTTGAGGGCCGAGGTGATCAGGAGGCGCGACTGGCTGTTGTTCAGGATGTAGGCGAGCTCGCCCGCCGTCAGATAGGAATTGACGCAGGTGAAATAGAGGCCGGAACGTTCGCCGGCGCCGCAGGCCTCGAGATAGCGGCTGTTGTTCTCCATGAAGATCGCATAGTGATCGAGCCGCTGCAGTCCGTACTTGCGAAACAGATGCGCCAGCCGGTTCGTGCGCGCGTCGAGCTCGCGGTAGGTCACTGTTTCGCCGGTGCCCGCCATGATGAAGGCGGGTTGCAGCGGGCGCAGACGAGCTTGCTTACCGGTATACATCGCTTTGCGCACGCTCCTTTGCCGCGGCCCAGGACCTCGCACAGCGCAAGCACCGCCATCGCGCCGAAAACGACACGCGCTCGCAGCACGCCGCTGTCCTCCCCGGGACATTCTCATTGTTTGCTTGTGCCAGTCTAGCGAGGTTGGAACCGCGCGTCATGCCCGAAGATGGGGCGTGAAAGGCGCGCATGCGCGGGGGAACGCGCGGGCGACCGTGATCCGTTCGGGCCATTCGTGGCGATTTCACACAAGAAAAACTGTCACGTCTCGTTGATAGGGCTATGCCGGGGCACACCTAGCCAAACGGGCAGGTTCCGGTTCACGCTGTCATGTGCGAGGTGAGGCCCGCGCGTGCATGCAATTCCCGCAAAGCGCGAGCACATGACGCGGCGTTCGATGCATGACGATTTTGCTTGAGTTTGGCGCGGTGTTGATCAGACTGCGAGGCTTTCGCATCTCGTATGAGCCGGAGCGGCCGCGGCACGGTTTTGGAGGAGACGTCCTGTCCATGTCGGAGTCATCGGAGCCTTCTCGAAGAACGAGTTCAGCCCTCGCACGCGCCGGCGGCATGCTGTCGGTCATTGTGCTTGCAGCCGCCGTGTCGGGCTGCGGCCAGGCGCCCCCGGCCTCGCAGGCTGCCGCGCCTCCGCCGCCGGTCACCGTGGCGCAGCCGGCCAAGCGCACGGTCACGGATTGGGATGAGTTCACCGGCCGGTTCGATGCCGTCGAGGAGGTGCAGGTTCGCCCCCGCGTCGGCGGCTACGTCACCAGCGTCGAATTCAAGGACGGCGACATCGTCCGTGCCGGCGATCTGCTCTACGTGATCGATTCGCGCCCGTTCGAGGCGGTGGCCGAACAGGCCAACGGCCAGCTCTCGGACGCCCGTGCCAAGGTGGAGCTCACCAAGCGCGAGCTCGATCGCTCGCTGAGCCTGACGCTGAACCAGACCGTTACCGAATCCACCGTCGACCAGCGCCGTCAGGCCCTGCAGGCCGCGCATGCCGCGGAAATGCAGGCGGAGGGCGCGCTGAAGGCGGCCCAGCTCAATGTCGAGTTCACTCATGTGCTGGCGCCGATCACGGGCCGGGTCAGCCGGCATCTTGTTACGCCGGGGAATCTCGTGCAGGGCAGCGACACGGGCACCTCGACCCTGCTCACCACCATCGTCTCGCTCGATCCGATCTACGTCTATTTCGATGTCGATGAGGCGACCTATCAAAGGAACAGCAAGCTCTGGTTCGAGGGCAAGCGGCCGAGCTCGCGCGATACCGCCAATCCGATCCAGGTGACGCTGACCGGCGAGACCAAGCCGTCGCATGACGGCAAGATGGACTTTTTGGACAACCGCCTCGACGTGTCGACGGGAACGCTGCGCAGCCGCGCCATCGTGCCGAACCACGACCTGTCGATACTCCCTGGACAGTTTGGCCGGGTCCGGCTGATCGGCAGCTCGCCCTATGAGGCGCTGCTGATCCCCGACACCGCGGTCGCGACGGATCAATCGCGCAAGATCGTGTTCGTGGTGAAGGATGACGACACCGTGGAGGCAAGGACCGTCATGCTCGGACCGCTCGACGATGGCCTGCGCGTGATCCGCGAGGGGCTGAAGGCTGACGACCGCGTCATCGTCGACGGCATCCAGCGGGTGCGCGTCGGCGCCAAGGTCAGCCCGCATCAGGCGCAGAGCAAGTCATGAATCTCGGCCGTCTCTCCATCAACCAGCCGATCCTGGCGATGGTGTTGTCCATCGTGCTGCTGATCGTGGGCGCGATCGCCTACCAGACCCTGCCGGTCGCCGAATATCCGGAAGTGGTGCCGCCGACCGTGGTGGTCACGGCGCAATATCCGGGCGCTTCGGCGCAGACCATCTCCGACACGGTCGCCGCGCCGATCGAGCAGCAGATCAACGGCGTCGAGGACATGCTGTATATCTACAGCCAGGCGACCTCGAACGGCCAGCTCACCATCACCGTCACCTTCAAGCTTGGCACCGACCTCGACAAGGCCCAGGTGCTGGTGCAGAACCGCGTCGCGATCGCGACCCCGCAGCTGCCCGAAGAGGTGCAGCGCAACGGCGTGGTCACGCGCAAGAACTCGCCCGACATCCTGATGGTCGTGTTCATGCTGTCGCCGGACGACAGCCTCGACCAGCTCTACATCTCCAACTACGCGCTGCTGCAGGTCCGCGACCAGCTGCTCCGGCTCAACGGCATCGGCGACATCCAGATCTTTGGCGCGCGCGACTATTCGATGCGGCTGTGGCTCGATCCGGATAAGATTTCGAACCTCGGCATGACCGCAAGCGACGTCATTGCCGCGATCCGGGCCCAAAACCTGCAGATCACCGGTGGCCAGTTCGCCAGTCCGCCGATCTCCGATCGCGCTTTCCAGCCGAATCTGACCTTCACCGGACGGCTGAAAGACATTTCCCAGTTCGAGGACATCGTGGTCAAGGCCGGCGCGGACGGCCGCACCGTGCGGCTGCGCGACGTGGCGCGGATCGAGCTCGGCGCGCTGGATTACTCGACCAACAGCTTCCTGCTGCGTAAGACCGCGGTGGCGATGCTGGTGACCCAGCGCCCCGGATCGAACGCGCTCGCCACCGCCAAGGGCATCTCCAGCACCATGGAGAAGCTGAAGGCGGGCTTCCCCAAGGGGCTCGACTACAATATCGGCTACAATCCGACCGAGTTCATCGCGCAATCGATCAACGAGCTGATCAAGACCATTTATGAAGCGATGATCCTCGTCGTCATCGTGGTCCTGGTGTTTCTGCAGGGCTGGCGTCCGGCAATCATCCCGATCGCGGCGATCCCGGTGTCGCTGGTCGGCACCTTTGCGGCGATGGCGGCGCTCGGCTATGCCATCAACAATCTGACGCTGTTCGGGCTGGTGCTCGCGGTCGGCATCGTGGTCGACGACGCCATCGTCGTCGTCGAGAATGTCGAGCGGCATCTGCGCGCGGGCCTCGGCCGGCGCGAGGCCGCGCTGAAGACGATGGAAGAGGTCGGCAGCGCGCTGGTGTCGATCGCGCTGGTGCTGTGCGCGGTGTTCGTGCCGACCGCGTTTCTCGGCGGCATCTCCGGCCAGTTCTTCCAGCAATTCGCGGTCACCATCGCGGTCGCGACCGCGATCTCCTGCTTCTGTTCGCTGACGTTGTCGCCCGCACTGGCCTCGCAGATCCTCCTCCCGCACGAGGAGAAACGGCCGCCGGCGGCCTGGAACCTGATCGGCCGCGCCTGGGAGGCCTTTGTCGGCGTGTTCAACCGCGGGTTCGACCGGCTGTCGAATTTTTATGCCGATACGGCTTCCTTCGTGATCCGGCATCGCGTCATGATGCTGCTGCTCTACGTCGTGCTGATCGGCAGCGCCGGCTGGCTGCTTGCCACCACGCCGCAGGGCTACATTCCGGCGCAGGATCGCGGCTACGTCATCATCTCGGCGCAGCTGCCGGGCGCCGCCTCGTTGGCGCGCACCACCGAGATCGTGAAGCGGATCCAGGATACCGCGCTCGATACGCCGGGCATCATCCGCGTCGCGGCCTTCGCCGGGCTCTCGGGTGCGACGCGCACCCAGGCCTCCAATGCGGCGGCGCTGTTTCCGGTGTTCGAGGAGCCGGAGGTGCGGCTGAAGAAGGGGCTGACGGCCGCCGCCATCACCGCGGACCTGCGCAAGCGGCTCGGGGCGATCGAGGGCGCGTTCATCATCGTGATTCCGCCGCCGCCGATTCCCGGCATCGGCACCGGCGGCGGTTTTACCATGCGTATCCAGGACCGGCAGGGCCGCGGCGCAGAGCTTCTGGCCGCCGCGACCGACGAACTGGTCGGCGCCGCGCGAAAGGCGCCGGGGCTCACGTCCGTGTTCTCGCCATTCACCGCCAATACCCCGCAGGTGTTCGTCGACATCGACCGCGTCAAGGCCCAGAAACTTGGCGTGCCGATCCAGAACGTCACCGACGCGATCGAGACCTATTTCGGCTCGACCTATGTCAACGACTTCAATATCCTCGGCCGCACCTATCACGTGACCGCGCAGGCCGACCTGCCGTTCCGCAAGGAACGCGCGGATCTGGCGCGGCTGCGCACGCGCAATGCCGCGGGCGATATGGTGATGCTCGGCAGCGTGGTGGATTTCCGCGACATCTCGGGGCCGGACCGGGTCGCGCGCTACAACCTTTATCCCGCCGCCGAGCTGCAGGGCGAAGGCTTGCCGGGCACGAGTTCGGCGACCGCGATCGAGACCATGAAGCGGCTCGCCGGAGAGACGCTGCCGAGCGGTTTTTCCTATGACTGGACCGATCTCAGCTATCAGCAGGTCAACGGCGGCAATACCGGCCTCTACGTCTTCCCGATCTGCGTGCTGTTCGTCTATCTGGTGCTGGCCGCGCAATATGGCAGCTGGACCTTGCCATTCGCCGTGATCCTGATCGTGCCGATGTGCCTGCTCGCGGCGACGCTGGGCGTGCGTATCATGGGGCAGGACGTCAACATCCTCACCCAAATCGGCTTCGTGGTGCTGATCGGCCTTGCCGCCAAGAACGCGATCCTGATCGTGGAGTTCGCCCGCGACATCGAGCTCGAAGGCCGCAGGCGGCTGGACGCTGTCATCGAGGCCTGCCGCCTCAGGTTGCGGCCGATCCTGATGACCTCATTCGCCTTCATCCTCGGCGTGCTTCCGCTCGTGATCTCCTCCGGCTCGGGCTCGGAGATGCGGCAGGCGGTCGGGGTTGCCGTGTTCTTCGGCATGCTCGGCGTGACGCTGTTCGGCCTCTTGTTCACACCGATTTTCTACATGGTGGTGCGCAATCTCGCCGACGGCAGGCAAGCCAAGCCTGCCGAGGCCAAAGCCGCGGCCGAATAGAATCCGATCCTGGCGGTCATCCATACTATTGGTTAAAGGGGAATGGATGGGCAGGCGCCGGGTTATCCCATATCATCCGGCACGTTTCAGGACAGGATTGCTGGGAGGCAGATGATGAAATCCGGATTTGTGGCTCTTGTAGCGGCGGCTGGCCTTGGCTTGCTGGCTCAGCCCGCGGCGGCACAGGTCAAGATCGGGATCCTCAACGATCAGTCCGGCGTCTACGCCGATTATGGCGGCAAATATTCGATTGAAGCCGCCAAGATGGCGGTCGAGGATTTTGGCGGCGAGGTGCTCGGCCAGAAGGTCGAACTCGTCACCGCCGACCACCAGAACAAGCCGGATCTCGCGACCGCGATCGCGCGGCGCTGGTATGACGCCGAAGGCGTCGACATGATCACCGAGCTGACCACGTCCTCCGTCGCGCTCGCGGTGCAGGAGCTGTCGAAGGAGAAGAAGAAGATCGACATCGTGGTCGGCGCGGCGACCTCGCGCATCACGGGCGATGCCTGCACGCCCTACAGCTTCCACTGGGCCTACGACACCCGCGCGCTCGCGGTCGGCACCGGCGGCGCACTCGTGGAGGCCGGCGGCGACACCTGGTTCTTCCTGACCGCCGACTACGCCTTCGGCTACGCGCTGGAGAAGGACACTTCCGACATCGTCACCTCCAGAGGCGGCAAGGTGGTCGGTTCGGTGCGCGTGCCGCTCAACTCGTCGGACTTCTCCTCCTTCCTGCTGCAGGCGCAGAGCTCGAAGGCAAAAATCGTCGGTCTCGCCAATGCCGGCCTCGACACCACAAATTCGATCAAGCAGGCCGCCGAGTTCGGCATCGTCAGGGGCGGCCAGAAGCTCGCCGGGCTGTTGATGACGCTGTCGGAGGTGCACGGCCTCGGGCTCGAGGCCGCACAGGGGCTGATCCTCACGGAAGGCTTTTATTGGGACCACGACGACAAGACCCGCGCCTTTTCCGAGCGCTTCATCAAGCGCACCGGTCACATGCCGAGCATGATCCATGCCGGCACCTATTCGGCTGTCCTGAGCTACCTGAAGGCGGTGAAGGCGGCCGGTGCCAAGGACACCGAGGCGGTTGCCGCCAAGCTGAAGGAGCTGCCGGTCGACGATGCCTTCGCGCAAGGCAAGGTGCTCGCCAATGGCCGCATGGTGCACGATCTCTATCTGTTCGAGGTCAAGAAGCCGTCGGAGTCCAAGAAGCCCTGGGATTACTACAAGCAGCTCGCGGTGATCCCCGGCAACAAGGCCTTCTTCTCGGCCAAGGACAGCGGCTGCCCGCTGACCAAATAGCGCGGATTGCAAACACCGTCGTCCGCGCCAAGCGGACGAAATCTAGCAAGTGTCGTCATGGCCGGGCTTGTCCCGGCCATCCACGTCTTTGCCACCTCAAGAAACGCAAGACGTGGATGCCCGCGACAAGCGCGGGGCATGACGCGTGCTATTTGCTGTTCCGTCGATATCAGCCATGCACCAGGCGCCACAGGATCGCGCCCAGCGAGCCCAGCAGCAGCGCCCCCGCAGCGCCGGCCTGAATTCCGAACCCGCGGCTGCGTTTTTGGGCAGCCTCGGCATAGCCGGTCATGTAGAGAAAGCGGCCCGCGATCCACACCAGCCCGAGCACGGCCGCGATCGCGTCGCTGACATAGATCGCGAACAGCCACAGCGACGGCAAAAAGATCGGCAGCCATTCCAGCGTGTTCATCTGCACGCGAAACACCCGCTCGAAGTCGGGATTGCCCGAGATCGCCGGCGCCTTGATGCCGTATTTGGCGCGCGCCCGGGCCACGCCAATGCTGGTGTAAAAATAAAACATGAGCGCCAACAGCGTGACGAGCGCGGTGAAATGATACATCGTGGTTTTTCTCCTCCCGAAGCTGACAGGTCGCCTTAGCTGTCATCGTCCGCCCCCGGGTCGGCGCGAAGCGCCGCCCGAGGGCAGGCTCCAGCGGACGATCCAGTATTCCAGAGACGCCAGTGCAAAGCGGAGAAGCTGCGGCGTACTGGATCGCCCGGTCAAGCCGGGCGATGACCATTTTTTGCTCTAATACCCCGTCATTTCCAGATAGCCAACGCCGCTATGGCTGCCTGCAAACCTGATCGGTCCCTCCCAATAGGGAAAGCTGGTCCGCATATAGCTTTGCGGATTGAGCGGCACGCAATCGATCGACAGCGACAGCGATGCGATGGTCACCTGCCATCCGCCCGGGATCCTGCGGCCGGCGACATCGATACTGGTCTTCGGCGTCATGACGACATCGGTCGACGCCAGCAGCCGTGTCGGGCTTTCAGGAACAATCCAGTTGCCGGACATCGAGTGATTGCCGTCCTTCTGGCGCATCCGGTACAGCATCAGCTTCTGACCGGTGTCGAAGTGCAGGGCGAACCAGTCCCATCCGGTCTGGTCGGAGGCGAGCGGCTGGCTGCTCCATTCCCGGTCCATCCAGGCCTTGCCGGAAACGTCGAGCGGCTGGCCTTCGATGGTGATCCGGCCGCGCGCGGTGAAGAACGGCTGGCTGTAGTAATACGACGCCTGCTCGTGCTCCGATTTGCGGCTGTAGCCGCCATCGCCCTGCAGCACCAGCGGATGATCGGCATCGAGCGTGAGCTCGTAGCTGAAATCCGCGGCCTGCGCCTTCAGCGTGAGCGGGGCGATCTTTTCATCGTCCGTTTCTGCCGTGCCCTTCATCTGCCACGCATCGATCCAGGCCGCGAACGGTTTTGTCACGACGCCGGCCTGACCGATGCCGCCGCGGGCAAAGATTTCGGAAAAGCGATGCGTATCGGCGCGGGTTACCGCGGCGTGGCCCATCCAGACCTGCTGACTGGCCCAGCCCGCCGCTTGCGGGCCGGGCCGCGTCGCCTGGCGGAATAGCGTCCACTGCAGCCCGCAAGGTGCGCCCGCCGCATCGACGAGATTCGCGGTCAGGTACCACCACTCGATGCGAAAATCGGGATGCGGGCCGTGATCGGCGGGAAACGAAAAGCTCCTGCCCGGCGTGACCTTTGCAAAGCCTTCGGCGCTCTGGCTCAATCCGGCAAAGCCTTGCGCAAAGGGCCGGCCATGTGGCAGCGCCAGCAGCGCGAGGCCGCCGGTAAACGCACGGCGCGATAGTTTGGCGCTAACGCTCATTGGCAAAGATCCTCACAAGGCTCGCCGGCTGCATGCGGGCGAGCCGCAGCACCGGCAAGAGGGATGCGAGCAGTGCGGCCGCCATTGCGACCACGACCAGCTTGAAAAGCTGCAGCGGAAAAACGTGGAACGGCAGCCGCCAGCCGAACGCTTTGACGTTGACGATCGCGATCAGGCACCAGGCCACCACGAGGCCGAGCGGCAGCGCGATCAGCGCGGTGATCAGCGCAACCGACATCGTCTTCAAGAGTTCCAGTCCGGCGAGACGCGAGCGCGTCACGCCCATGGCCCAGAGCGGCGCGAGCTCCGGCAGCCGTGAATTGGCGAGCGTCAGCAGACTCGTGAGCAGCGCGACGCCGGCAACGCCGAGCGTGAAGGCATTGAGCGCCGCGGTGACCGCAAAAGTCCGGTTGAAGATTCTTAGCGACTCGGCCTTCACCGTGGCCTGGTCGACGAGGTTGCGGCCGTCGAGGCCGAAGCGCGCCTGAAGCTCGCCCATCAGGGCCGGCACATCGGCCGGCGCCGCGCGCAGCGCCATCCGCGTCTGCGGCGTTGCGGGGAAGTGGCGCAGCAGCGCCTCGGCATTGACCGCGAGCTGGGCTTTGGGATTGCCGTAATCGGCGTAGATGCCGACGACGCGCAGACGCCAGCTTCCGCCCGGCGTCGGCACGTCGACCTCGTCACCGACCGCGATATTCAGCCGCCGGGACAGCTGTTCGCTGATGAAGCCGGCGTCGCTGCGCGCAAGCTCGTTCCATGCATCTGATGTCGCCTGCAACAGCGGCCAGTTGTCGCGATAGGTCGCGTGATCGGGCAGCCCCAGGATCTCCGTCGGCATGCCTCTGATCTCCGTCTCCGCACGGCCGCCCCGCAGGATGGCCTGCACGTCCGCCCGGCCGCGCAGAAACGCGCTGATATCGCGTGCCTGCGCATTGTCGACGGCGCTGATATAGACGTCGGCCGCAAGCCGACCCTGCAGCCAGCTGACGAAGGTGCGGCTAAAGCTTTCCACCATGGTGCCGACACCGACATTCACCGCAAGCGCCATCAACAGCGCCATCAGCGCCAGCGACAGGCCGGGGATCTGCTGGCGGCCGTCGGCCCAGAACCATGCGGCGATGGCGTGACGCGCGCTGCGCTGGCCGAAGCGCAGCACGAGTTCAAGCAGGGCCGGCAGCAGCAGCGCGGCGCCGAGCAGCAGCGCCGCCAGCAGCGCAAAGCCCGACATCAGCGAGTTGCCGTACCACAGCAGCCATCCGGCCACCGCGAACGTGGCGGCCGCGATCGCAGCCTGCACCAGAAGGGTGCGCTGCTGGGCTTCCTGCCAGGCGCGCGGCTGCGCGGTGGCGAGCAGCGGCAGGCGGATCGCCTTGACGAGGCTGGTGGCCGCGGCCGCCAGCGCGCCGGCAACGCTCATCGCAAGGCCCGCGATCCACCATTCCCCCCTGAGCGTGAGTTGGCCGGGCACCGGCGCGCCATAGAGCCCGCGCAGGGAGGCTGCGACGTCGGGCAGCAGGATGGCCGCGATGACATAGCCGCAGATCATCCCGAGCAGGCCCGCGATCACGGCCAGCGACACCAGTTCGACCACCATGACCGCGTTCAATGCACGCGCGGAGACGCCGCAGGCGCGCAGCGTCCGCAAGCTCGGCCGCCGCTGCTCGAACGCCAGCCCAATCGCCGAGTTGACGATGAACAGGCCGACCAGGAACGACAGAAGGCCGAACGCGGTGAGGTTCAGGTGAAAACTGTCGGTGAGCCGTTCGAGATCGGTCTCCGCGTCGGGCTCGACCAGACTGAGCCTGTCGCCGACCACGCTCTCGAGCGCAGCGCGCGGGCCGCGGGCCTTGCCGACCAGAAGGCGGGACACCTCGCCGGGCCGGTTCAAAATCTCCTGCGCCCGCCCGATATCCACAATGAGCACGTCGGGCACGAGTTGCGGCTGCAGATGCAACGGCGGCAGCACGGTGCCGTTTGATGTTTCCGGCGTGGCGCCTTCAGCGAGCGCGAGATCATGCAGCGTGTCCGGCGCGATCAGCGTCTGGCCCGGCGGCGCGATGAAGGCCTCGGCGTCGGCGCGGGCGATCGTCGGCGCATCGCCGACCTCGGCCGGCAGCGTGACCGGGTCGATCCCGAGCAGCCGCAGCGAATGCCCCTCGACCTGGATACGGCCTTCGAGCACCGGCGACACCGGCCAGCCAGCGCGGCGCAAATCGACGAACAGCTTTTGCGAAAACGTCCCGCCGCCCGGCGTCACCAGCGTGGCGGTGCGTGCGCCGCCGAACACGGCAGCCGCGCGGTCATAGGCGACGCGGGCCTGCTGGTTCAACGCCTGCACGCCGCTCCACAGCGCGGTCGCCGACATCAGTCCGATCAAGAGCGTTGCGAGCTGCATCGGATGTCGCCGCCAGTGGCTCAGCAGCACCGCGAGAATCCAGGCCAGGCGCGTCATGCGATCAATCCTGCGTGAAGCGTGACCCGGCGGTCGAGCATCGCAGCGAGGCGGGCGCTGTGCGTGACCATCAGAAAGCCGCAGCCGCTTCGCGCGACGAGGTCGTTGGTCAGCGCGATGACGTCGTCGGCCGTCGCCTCGTCGAGATTGCCGGTCGGCTCGTCCGCGAGCAGGAATCTCGGCTTGATCGCGAGCGCGCGGCCGATCGCGACGCGCTGCTGCTGGCCGCCGGAAAGCTGTTCCGGGTAGCGCGCCAGGAGGCCGGCGAGACCAAGCCGCTCGGCGAGTTCGGCCTGCCATGTCGCATCATGCCGGCCGGCGATGCGGGACTGAAAGGCCAGATTGTCCGCGACAGTCAGGCTCGGGATCAGGTTGAACTGCTGAAACACGAGGCCGAGCCGGTCACGCCGCAGCGCCGCACGACCTGCGTCGGGCAGCTTGTTGATGATATCGTCACCGAGCTTGATCTCGCCGGAATCGGCCGCATCGAGCCCGGCGATCAGGTGCAGCAGTGTGCTCTTGCCGCTGCCGGACTCCCCGGACAGCGCGACGCGCTCGCCCGCGGCGACGTCCAGATTGACGCCGCGTAACACGCTGATTTGCTCGCCGGCCGAGCGATAGGTCTTGGTCAGATCGCGGACGCGAAGCACGCACGTTTGAATTGCCGTCATTGCGCCCATCTTTTATCAGCACGAGCCCGTAAGATCACGTGGCAAAAGCCCATTGCATTGCGCGATGGCCGGCAGGTAGCATGATCACCCGGCCTCGCAAGGCTGGCCAACAAAGTCGGCCGAGCGGGCCTAAGACATCACAGGGAAGGAAATCATGATCGCGCATCAGACGTCCAGGGAGACGCCGAACGCGACGCCGAAGGGCGCCTGGAAGATCACGTTTCTGCTATTCCTGTTCATGCTGGTCAATTTCGCCGACAAGATCGTGGTCGGCCTTGCCGGCGTGCCGATCATGACTGACCTGAAGCTCGAGCCGGAACAATTCGGCCTGCTCGGATCGTCGTTCTTCTTCCTGTTTTCCATCTCCGCCATCGTGGTCGGCTTCGTGGTCAACCGCGTGGCGACGCGCTGGGTGCTGCTCGTGCTTGCGGTGATCTGGTCGCTCGCGCAGTTCCCGATGATCGGCAGTGTCGGACTGACCACGCTCCTGATCTGTCGCATCATCCTCGGCGCCGGCGAAGGCCCTGCCGGCGCGGTCGCCACGCATGCGGTGTACAAATGGTTCCCCGACGAAAAGCGGACCATGCCGACTGCGATCCTGACGCAGGGATCGGCATTCGGGGTGATCGTCGCGGTGCCGACACTGAACTGGGTCGTCGTGAACTATAGCTGGCATCACGCCTTTGGCGCGCTCGGCGTGATCGGGCTGCTGTGGTCCGTCGCGTGGCTGATGCTGGGGAAGGAAGGACCGCTGGTGGGGCTCGCGACGTCCACGGCGGCCGAGACGCGGGTGCCGTATTTTCAGCTCCTGACGTCGCGCACCTTCATCGGCTGCTGTGCCGCGAGCTTTGGTGCCTATTGGGCGCTATCGCTCGGGCTGACCTGGTTCACGCCCTTCATCGTCAAGGGGCTTGGCTTCTCGCAAAGCGAGGCCGGCTGGATCTCGATCCTGCCCTGGATCTTTGGCGCTTGCGTCGTCCTCATCACCGGCTGGGTGTCGCAGGCCTTGATGGCGCGCGGCGTCTCGACACGTGTCGCGCGTGGCGTTGTTGGCGCGACCCCGCTCATTGTTGGTGGTGCAATCACGGCGATGCTGGCCCATGTCGAGGGCGCCGGCTTGCGCGTCGCGCTGCTGGTGGTCGGTGGCGGCCTGACCGGCTCGATCTATGTCGTGTGCGGGCCGATGCTCAGCGAGTTCACGCCAGTGTCGCAACGCGGTGCGATCCTCGCGATCTATGGCGCGATCTATACGCTTGCTGGAATCATCGCGCCCTACGTGATGGGCAGCGTCATCCAGCATTCGGCGTCCATGCTTGACGGCTATCTCACCGGCTACACCATCAACGCAGCGACGATGGTTGCGTCTGGCGTGCTCGGCCTGCTGCTGCTGTGGCCGAACACCGAGCGCGCGCGGCTGACTGCCGATCGTGCAGCTCCGCCCGAGCTTCTGGGGCGACCGGCGGAGTAGGGAGCGTGTAGGGCGGGCTAAGCGAAGCGAGCCCACCATCTAACGGCATACTCGTGCAGTGCCGGTGGGCACGGCGCAAGCGCGCCTTTGCCCACCCTACAAGACTTAACTCAATTCGAGACCTGCGCGCCGCGCACGAGCCGGCCCGGGCGCGCGCCGGTGGCGCGGCCGTTGCGCTGCGTCACCAGCCCTGAGACGATCGTCGCCTCATAGCCGTCGACCTGCTGCAACAACCGCCGGCCGCCGACCGGCAGGTCGTAATGCACTTTTGGCGGGTGCAGGTGCAGGTGGTCATAGTCGATGACGTTGATGTCGGCCTTGTAGCCCGGCGCGATCAGCCCGCGGTCGGTGAGGCCGACCGACAGCGCCGTCTTGCGCGACTGCGCCGCGACCACGAAGGGGATCGTGAGTTTTTCGCCGCGCGAGCGGTCGCGGGTCCAGTGCGTCGGCAGATAGGTCGGAAAGCTCGCATCGCAGATGATGCCGCAATGCGCGCCGCCGTCGGAAAGCCCGGGCACCGCGCGCGGATCGCAAAGCATTTCGCGCGTGGCGTCGAGATTGCCGTCGGCATAATTGAGGAACGGCACATAGAGCATGCCGCGGCCCTCGTCCGAGAGCATCGCGTCATAGGCCAGATCCTCCGGCCGCCGCCGCTCGCGGCGGGCCCGCGCGCCGAGCGCCTGCTCCGGCGGCTGTTCGTAGTCGGGGGGATCGCCGAGCAGATACATCTTGTCGTAGTTCGGCCGGAAGAACAGCGGATCGTCGGTCGCGCTCGGCGCTTCCGAAAGGATCGCGGCGCGCACCTCCGCCTGGCGCAGCCGCGCCAATCGCTCCGCCAGCGGCAGATGCGCGATGGCCCTGTAGCTCGGATGGGTCTGGAACGGATTGCGCGACAGTTCGAGCCCGAGCAGAAGTCCCACGGGCCGCGCCGCAATTTGCGCAGTGATTGACAGCCCCCGGGCGGCGGCCGCGTTGATGGTGTCGAGCGTCTGGCGCCAGCGTTTTGGCGCGCGATCGTTCTGGGTGACCGAGAACGTGATCGGGCATCGCGTCGTCTCCGCGATCCGCAGCATCATCGGCAGATCTTCATCGAGCGTCGAGAGATCGAGCACGAATTGCAGCACGCTGCGCCCCGAGCGTTGCATCGCGCCGGCAATCGCGGCCAGCTCATCCTCGCCGGCCTTCAGCGTCGGCGTGTAGTCGCCGCTCGAGGTGCGGTGATTCAGCGTGCGCGAGGTCGAGAAGCCGAGCGCGCCCGCGCGCACCGCTTCGCCGGCGAGCCGCGCCATGGCCGCGTTGTCGTCGGCCGTCGACGGATCGCGCCGCGCGCCGCGCTCGCCCATCACATAGACGCGAAGCGCCGCGTGCGGCAATTGCGCGCCGATGTCGATGTCGAAGGTGCGCTTGCCGAGCCAGTCCATGTAATCCGGAAAGCTCTCCCATTGCCAGGGAATGCCGGCCGACAACACCGGCTCGGGAATGTCCTCGACGCCCTCCATCAGCTGGATCAGCCGCTGGTGATCGCTCACCCGGCATGGTGCGAAGCCGACGCCGCAATTGCCCATGATCGCGGTGGTCACGCCATTCTGCGAGGACGGCGTGATGTCCTGGCTCCAGGTGACCTGGCCGTCATAGTGGGTGTGGACGTCGACGAAACCCGGTGCAACCAGTCTGCCCCTGGCGTCGATTTCGTCGCGGCCTTTGGCGGCGACCTTGCCGATCGCGGTGATGCGGCCGTCCCTGATCGCGACATCGGCCTCGAACAGATCGCCGCCGCTGCCATCGGCAATCGTGCCGCCACGGATCACGAGGTCTGGATGGTCCGTCATGGCGCTTCATCCCGGTCGTTGTTTGTTGATGGCATCCTTCGGGTGCGGCCGGATGCTGTCAACTGGCGGGATGTGAGGCTCAGCAATGCGCCAGCGCTCAGTCCTTCGTGCGGCGCTCGGTGATCGGCGCGAGCAGCACCGTCAGCACCATGAACACGGCCGAGAGGCCGAACACCCAATGCGGCGCGCTCTGGTCCATGATCCAGCCGAACAGCAGCGGGCTGATGATGCCGCCGAGATTGAAGCCGGTGGAGACGATGCCAAAAGCGCGCCCGGCCGCGCCCGGCGGGGCGGCGCGCCGCACCAGCATGTCGCGCGAGGGTGCGATCACGCCGCCGAGGAATCCGGCCGCCGTCATCGCCGCGATCAGCACGGCGTCCGGCAGCGCAAATGCCGCAATCGCGAGCACGATTGCGGCATTCACGGCAAAGCAGATCGCGGCCACTTGGCCATGCCGCGTGGTGCGGTCGGCGAGGAAGCCGCCGGCCAGCACACCCGCGGCGCTGGCACCGAGAAAGGCCGTCAGCGCAAGGTTGGC
>Ga0213876_10000990_pt1 | contig 18614 bp, 14 predicted proteins | sample BarmaccomBMRX_R9_FD_160113 | JGI IMG/M metagenome (GOLD analysis project Ga0213876, IMG submission 160113) | Root-associated microbial communities from Barbacenia macrantha in rupestrian grasslands, the National Park of Serra do Cipo, Brazil - RX_R9 | ecosystem: Host-associated > Plants > Roots... | reverse complement strand
ACGGGGCTGGTGTGGAGTCCGAATTTTTCGGTGGGAGTGGCAGTGTTTCAGCGGCTGGTGCGCGAAGCGGCGACGTTGCTGAAAGATGTCGAAGGCTATGGAGCGTGGGCTTGGGAGATTCATCACGACACCAAGAAGGACAAGCAGTCGGGGACCTTGTTGCAACTGGTAGACACGATGCGGCGCCACGGTTATGCCAGGCCGATTGATGTGAGCTCGAATCGCGCGGGAAGACACCCTGGAACCCATGAAGTCGGGTTCGATTCAGTGGCTGATACTATTACCTTGCGGCACACGGCACGGAGCCGCGAAGGTTTCGCGCATGGCGCATTGAAAGCCGCCCGATGGATATTGAATCAGCGGGGCGTCCATACTTTCGAAGAGGTTTTGTTCGGACGAGACGCTGAGTGACAGGAGTTCCTATGTTTACCGGTTGTGGCACGGCGTTGGTGACGCCGTTTCGCGCAGACGGCGCCGTGGATGAAAGGACTCTGCGCGCGCTGGTTCAGCGGCAGATCGAAGCCGGAATCGATTTTTTGTGCCCGTGCGGGACGACGGGCGAGAGTCCGACGCTCAAACATCACGAACATTTGAATGTGGTGCGTATCGTGATGGAAGAGGCGCGCGGGCGCGTGCCGGTGCTGGCGGGTGCGGGCGGTTACGACACGGATGAAGTGATCAGCTTGATCGCCGAGCTGCAGGGATTGGGCGTGCAGGGCATTCTCTCGGTGACGCCTTACTACAACAAACCGACGCAGGAAGGGTTGTATCAGCACTATCGCGCGATTGCTCACTCGACGAAGCTGCCGATCATTGTTTATAGCGTGCAGCCACGCACGGCGGTGAATGTCGAGCCGGCGACGCTGATGCGCCTGGCGGAAATTCCCAATATCGTTGGGGTGAAAGAGGCGTCGGGAAATATCGGGCAGATGGCGAGCATCTGCGCGCGGCTGGCGGATTCCTTTATTGTGCTGTCGGGCGACGACGCGGTGACGATTCCACTGATTGCGTTGGGCGGGCGCGGCGTGATTTCGGTGGTGGCGAACCAGATTCCGGCGGAATTTGCGCAACTCACGCATGCGGCCGTGAATGGCGATTTTGAGCGCGCGCGGCAGATTCAGCGCAAGTATCAAGAGTTGATGGAAATCAACTTTGTTGAGACGAGTCCGGCACCGGTGAAGTTTGCGATGGCACGCATGGGACTGCTCGAGCCGGTGTGGCGGTTGCCGATGGTGGCGCCTTCGCCCGCCTCTCAGCAGAGGATTGAGAATGTGCTCGAGTCGCTGGGGCTGTTGAGCGGAGTGCGGGTTTGAGCGAACTCGCACATGAAATAGAGAGCCTTTTCGAAGAAAAACCGGCCGCATACACAGAAGAGCAGAAGCGTCTGTTCGAACGTTTTCGCAATGAGCTCAGCCGCGGGGCGATTCGTTCGGCCGAGCCCGATGCTACGCAAGCAAGCGGATGGCGTGTGAATGTCTGGGTGAAGAAGGGCATTCTACTCGGATTTCGCATCGGCGGAGTGGTCGATATGTCGGGCGGCGGGCCGCTCGAGTTCTTCGATAAATCGACTTACCCGGTGAAGCGATTCACGCCTGATAGCGGCGTGCGTATTGTACCGGGAGGATCGAGCGTTCGCGAAGGCGCTTATGTCGGCCGCGGCGTGACCTGCATGCCGCCGATGTACATCAATACCGGCGCGTATGTGGATGACGGCACGATGATCGATTCGCATGCGCTCGTGGGAAGCTGCGCGCAGGTCGGGAAAAATTGTCACATTTCGGCGGCATCCCAGTTAGGAGGCGTGCTGGAGCCGGTGGGCGCGCTGCCGGTGATCATCGAGGACGATGTTCTGGTGGGTGGAAATTGCGGAGTATACGAAGGCACGGTGGTGAAGCGGCGCGCGGTTTTAGGCAGCGGAACTATTTTGAATCGCTCGACGCCGGTTTACGATCTGGTGCGCGGAGCGGTGCATCGTGCGACGGATGAGACGCCGCTGATCATTCCGGAAGAAGCGGTGGTGGTGGCGGGGTCGCGCAAAGTTACGTCGGGACCGGGCGCGGACTGGGGAATTTCGCTGTACACGCCGGTGATTGTGAAGTACCGCGACGCGGGAACGGAAGCGAAGATTCAGCTAGAGGATTTACTTCGATAGACGTCTTCGCTCTTGTCGATCTTTTCCGGTCTTTCGGAGGGCGTGGCGACGGTGCTTAGCAGCTTATTGCCGGTGGGGGCTTCGCTGCCGCCACCATCGGTGGGTTCTTCCGTGACTTCCAATTCGGCGATGTCGGAAATTACGGAAGAGCTCGCGAAATCCAAAACAGCGCGATTCTTGTCATCGGGAGAAAACACGCCTGCGCTGATGAGCTTCGGATCTTGACGGCGAAGCAACCAAAGCTGGTACTGTTTGCCCTCGGCCGGCTGGGGAAGATTCGACGCGACGAAGACGACCTTTGAACTTTCTACGATGAGGGCATAGGCGGTGGATTCGGCGGCGACGTCGAAGCCCTTCATGGGCAGAAGGTGCGCGCCTGGATTGGAGAGCGCATTGAGCAGCATGCTGTTCTGAAGGTCCTCTTTTTGCTCAAGCGCGATGGCCGCCTTGTATTGGTTTGCTTCGGCCTGACTCTGAAGAAGTTGTTTGTGCAAACTGGCCATAAGCGCGACGGAATCACTGTTGCCCGAAGTGTGGAGAGCGCGATTGAGGCTATCGCTTGTCTGCTTCTGCTGCTTCAAGGCGAGCTGGTTTGCGGCGACCTTTTGTTTAAGGTGGTCCAGATCGCGGCTGAGGCGCTCGTCTTCCATGCCCGCAGATATTTTACCGGCGTGCCAAGTGGCGTACAGGATTAGGGCGAGCACGGCGGCTCCTATGGTTAATAGGAACCAACGACTCGATCTCAAACCAGGCTGAGACGAAGCGGCGGACACTGTGACGATTATCCGAGTATAGCCGTGGCGAATGGGGTTAGGCGACAGAAAAACCTGATGGTAGTTTGCGGGTGGGCGCAACGCGTGTCAGTTGGGGCACATCCAAGGGATGAAGCATGCGTGCAGCTTCTCTCATTCCCCTTTTAATGATGGGTTCTACGTTATACGCGCGCCCGGAATTGGCGGCACGGGCGCGAACGATCGACGATATTGTTTACGCGCAAGTCGACGGGACAAACCTGATGATGGACGCGGCGCTGCCTGCGAGCCATGAGCCGACTCCGGCTGTGATTATTGTGCATGGAGGCGGCTGGGTGCGGGGAGACCGGCGGGTGGATGTGCGTCCGCTATTTCAGCCTTTATCTGAGGCGGGCATGGCCTGGTTTTCGATCAGCTATCGGTTGGTGACGGACGTATCGCAGTTCGGGGTGGCGATTGACGATGTGGAATCGGCAGTGCGGTTTGTGAAAGCGCATGCAGCGGAGTACAACGTGGATCCTGAACGCATCGCGTTGTTGGGCGAATCAGCGGGCGGACAGCTTGCGGCGATGGCTACATTGCGCGGCGGTACAGCGGCTTCAGTGAGAGCCGTGGTTGCGTTCTACACGCCGACCGACTTGGTGAGCCTGATCAAAAACTCAGATTACATTCCGGCACAGATTCGAAGCCGGGTGGTGGGGACGCCCTGGGAGCGCCTGGTGCTGGCAGGGCTCGCGCAACTTTCTCCGGTAGAGAACGTGCGGCGCGAGATGCCACCATTTCTATTCATTCATGGGACAGCGGATTCGCTGGTGCCGTTCAGCCAGTCAACGAACATGTGCGACCGGATGCGAGAGGCCGGCGCGAGTTGCGCGGTTTATCCAGTTGAAGGGGCCGGGCACGGGATACGCTGGTGGTCCCAAGGCGAGCGCGCCCGTGCCGGCAAGAAGATGGTGGAGTGGCTGGGACGGGAGTTGAATATTCCCGCGACTATCTCGACCGCTGAGGCCCGCGCAAACCGTTAGGACCTTACCTGGCGCTTGCGGGCGACCGCGAATCCGCCGACGAGTGTAAGGCCGAGCGTAGCTAAACCATAGACGGACGGCTCGGGCGCGGGGGCGAGATATCCGAACAGGCCATCGTTCTCGCCATTGATTCCGGCATCGAAATAGAGACCGTTGGGGACTGAACTGCTGCCGCCGTTGGTCCTGAAATCGAGCGCCCACAGATTCTCGTTGACGATGGGATTGCCGTTGCCGTCGGTGAGCGTACCTAGGAAGTTGCCGCTTGCATCGAGGGCATTGATCTCGCCGTTACCGAAGTTGCCGACGAGCAGATCATTGCTGAACTGCCCGAAGTTGCCGGGCGCCAGCGCAACGCCCCACGGTGCGTTGAACTCCGAGCCGGAGAAGTGTTGCAACAGATTGCCGCTTAAGTCATATTGATCCACAAAGCCGAGGCCGGCGCCCCTATTTGCTCTGCCAGTGGGACCCACTTGCGCGTACTCGACATATAAGCTGTTGCCGACGAGCTGTATGTTGAATGGCGCGTAGCCGGCCGGGACAGAGGGGTCTGCGAATTTGCCGGCAAAGGTGGTCCCGTTTAGTTGATTGAAGTTGGAATCGAAGACGTTGATGCCGCCTCCGTTCGTGAAATTCGCGGCGTACAAGGTAGGGCTGGAACTGCCACCGGGAGTTATTGCGAGACCGGTATAAGAAGCCCCAGCGGTTGTCTTCACCGTGGCCGCGGTGCCCATAAGGCCTAACGAGCCGTTCCAGGCGTTGATGGTTCCAGAGAGCGTATCGAAGATGAAGGCCGACCCAGTGCCGCCGGGTGCCACTGGAAAATTATTTCCACCGGCGGAATTAAACACCTGTCCGGTTGGACCACCCGGGATGGTGACATCAATGGCGCTGACCGGGGCGCCAGTTCCCGTATAAAGGGTCGTGCTGTTGGTGCCTTGGTTTGAGATCCAGAAGGGGCTTCCCGTGCTGAAGGACATGCCCCACGGATTTTTCGTATGGGTGTCAACAGTCACGGCGCCTTCGGTGGAGAGGTCAGAGACGAGATTCGTCTGCAGGTAGGCGGTGGATGCCGCGAACACGTAAGAACACGGCAGCATCAGGAGTGTGAACGCAAGTGCAATGCGGTTGTGTGTCATGCAAGAACCCTCGGCTACTTAGATAGCGCGGGCGGAGGTTTTGCAACGCACCGCGGCACACGTTTAACAACATCTCTACGACTCTTTTACAAGTCGGCTGTTCATAGTGACGGCTCGCTCACGGAAGCGCACCAGTGTTAGAGATTTCCGCGGCGGGCCTGCTCACGTTCGATGGCTTCGAACAGAGCTTTGAAGTTGCCTTTGCCGAAACTTCTACTGCCTTTACGCTGGATGATCTCGAAGAAGAGGGTGGGGCGGTCTTCGACAGGCTTGGTGAAGATCTGCAGCATGTAGCCTTCATCGTCGCGATCGACCAGAATGCCGAGACGCGCGAGTTCATCTAAGGGTTCGTCGATTTTGCCGACGCGCGCGGTGAGTTCGTCGTAATAGGTGGTCGGGATGCTGAGGAATTCGAGACCCTGCTGCTGGAGTTTCGTAACGCTATTGATGATGTTGTTAGTCGCCATGGCAATGTGCTGGATGCCGGGGCCGCCGTAGAAATCGAGATACTCTTCGATCTGGGATTTTTTGCGTCCGAGGGCGGGCTCATTGATGGGGAAGCGGATGCGTTCGTTGCCGTTGGCCATGACTTTCGACATGAGCGCGGAATATTCGGTTGAGATGTCCTGATCGTCGAAGTGCTTGAACATGCGAAAGCCCATAACGTTTTCGTAGAAATCGACCCAGGTGTTCATCTGGCCCCAGCCGACGTTGCCGACCATGTGGTCGATGGGAAGCAGACCGGCGGGGCGGGCGACGGGATCGTGGCTGGCCGTAGGGACGAAGCCGGGCAGGAAGATGCCGCGATAATTCCGGCGCTCGACAAAGGTGTGGACGGTGTCCCCGTAGATCGCGATGGAGGATAGCCGCGCTTCGCCCTGTTCATCCTTGATAGCCAAGGGAGCTTGCACGCCCTTGGCGCCACGCGCGGTGGTTTCGCGATAGGCGGATTCGGCATCATTGACCCAGAGCGCGACGGATTTTACGCCGTCGCCGTGGCGGAAGACGTGATCGGCGACTTCGCCCGAGGGTTGGAGCGCGGTGGTGAAGACGAGGCGGATTTTGTTCTGCTCGAGGACATAGGAGACGCGGTCGCGCGTGCCGGTTTCAGGGCCGCGGTACGCGATGAGGCTGAAGCCGAGACATGATCGGTAGAAGAATGCGGCTTGCTTGGCGTTGCCGACGTAGAATTCGATGTGATCGGTGCCGTGGATGGGCAGAAAATCATCTGAGGTTTGCGGGTTGGCGGCTTGCTCAGCAACTTGTGGCATGGGCTTTGATCTCATTATGCGCGCTTAGCGGTAGTGGCGGCGGAGAAGCGCGCTACCGGTTCGGAATTTGTTCTGATGGAAGCATGGTTCGGAGGTCCACATGCCGGTTTACCTGCAGTTAGGCGAGATTCCGTCGAAGCGACACAAGGTGTATCGCAAGCCGTCGGGCGAATTGTATTCCGAAGAGCTGATGGGCAACATGGGGTTTGTGGGTCCGTCCTCGCTGCTGTATCACGTGCGGCGGCCGACGGCGGTGCGCGCGGTGGAAGTGGTCCGGGAACTGAAGTGGGAGGCGGCTCCGGCGCAGCCGCTGAAGCACCGGCATTTCCGAACCAAGCAGTTATCGAAGCCTGGTAATGCGATTACCGAGCGCGTGCCGCTGTTGTTCAACAACGATGTTTCGATGTCGATGGTGCGGCCGGCCGAGGGCACGTCGGATTTTTATCGCAATGCGCAAGGAGACGAGATTGTTTTTGTGAGCGAAGGCATGGGCGCTCTCGAATCGCCATTTGGAAGTATTGCGTTCGCGAGCGGCGATTACCTGATCATTCCGCGTGGCATTCTGCACCGATACAAATTCACGTCCGACAAACGGCTGCTGCTGATTATGGAGAGTGCCGGGTATGTGAGAACGCCGCGGCGATATCGGAACGAGTTTGGTCAGTTGACCGAGAACAGCCCCTATTCGGAACGAGACATTCGCGGGCCACAAGAACTCCAGACGCACGATGAAAAGGGCGAGTTCAAGCTGATCGTGAAAAAAGCCAACACGCTGAGCGAGATGACGCTGGCCTATCACCCGTTCGATGTCGTGGGTTGGGACGGGTATTACTATCCCTGGGCGATCAATATTCATAATTTTGAGCCGCGCGTGGGGCGTTTTCATCTGCCGCCGCCGACTCACCAAACGTTTGAGGGCGATGGGTTTGTGGTGTGCTCTTTTTGCCCGCGGCCGTATGATTTCGATCCGGAGGCGGTGCCTGCGCCCTATAGTCATTCGAACGTGATGTCGGACGAGGTGCTCTATTACGCCAACTCAGAGTTCATGAGCCGCAAGGGGATTGAATACGGATCGATCACGCTGCATCCGGATGGGTTAGCGCATGGTCCGCAACCCGGGCGGACCGAGGCATCGTTGGGTCAAAAAGAGACCAATGAGGTGGCCGTGATGATGGACACCTTCCACGGATTGAATGTGAGTAAGGAAGCGGTAGAGATAGAGGATGGGGATTACTATCTGTCCTGGTTGGACAGTTAGTGATTGAGTTAGTTCAAATATCGACCTGCGTACCTATTTCGACCACCTGATTAGCCGGCAAGCCGAACGTGCCCTCGACCTCGACCGCGTTGCGCTGCAGATAGGCGAACACCTTTTCGGCCATTCTCCCCATGCTGTGCGACTTAGCCGACTTCAACGTTTCGTGACCGACGTAGTAAGTGATTTCGTTTAAGTCGAAGGGCAAGCCTTCAGCCGCAACGACGTCTTTGAGCGCGTTGACCACCAGCGGATGTTCCATGTAGCCGAAGTGCAGGATCAAGCGCCAAAAGCCGTCTCCGAGATCCGTCACCTGATAGCGTTCGGCTAGGGGTGCCTTCGGGATCACTTCCGTGCAGACGGTGAGCAGAATTACCGCCTCGTGCAGGGACCGGCAGCGCTTCACAAAATGCACCAGGATGGGGGGAATATGATCCGAGCTTGGCGCGATGAAGACGGCGGTGCCGGGCACGCGATTGGCGAGGCATTCGCGGATTTGCTCCCGCACAACATCGAAGGTGGGGAACTTGGTGGCGTACTGCTCGGCCAGGTAGGTGCGACCGCGATTCCAGATGAGCATGGCGGCGATGAGGGAAGCGCCGATCAGCACGGGCACATAGCCGCCTTGAAAGAACTTGAAAATGTTGGCTGCCAGGAACGGTATGTCGAAGGAGAGAAAAAAAAGCAGGACCAAAATGGATTTCCAACTAGCCCACTTCCACACATAGTGGGTAACGAAGTAGAACAGCACGGAGGTGATTGCCATGGTTCCGGTTACGGCGATACCGTAAGCGGCGGCGAGCTTCACGGACTCGCGGAATGTCAACACGAGAAGCAGACAGCCGACGGCCAGCAGCGCGTTGACTTCGGGAATGTAGATCTGGCCTTCGGTCTGCTCGGAGGTGTGAAGCACGGTGACGTTGGGAAAATAGCCGAGTACCATGGCCTGGCGCGTGAGCGAGAATGCGCCTGAGATGAGAGCCTGCGAGGCGATCACGGTGGCGGCGCTGGATAGGATTACGAGTGCGACGGTGGCAACGCCGGCCGGCACCTGCGCAAAGAAGGGATTGTCTATTGCTTTCGGGTGCGAGAGAACGAGCGCGCCCTGGCCGAGATAGCCGAGCAACAGCGCAGGAAAGACCAGCCACAGCCAAGCTCTGCGAATGGGCGAGCGCCCAAAATGCCCGAGGTCGGCATACAGCGCCTCGCCGCCGGTGACCACCAATACCACCGAGCCTAGGATCAACAGCCCATGTAGACCATGGCGGCCAAAGAAAGAGATTGCGTAAGTGGGCAGCACTGACTGCAGAATGTTGGGGCGTTCTGCAATGTGCCAGATTCCCAGCAAGGCTAGGGTGAGAAACCAGACCACCATGATGGGCCCGAAGAGGCGGCCGACGTTGCCCGTTCCCCGGCGCTGAATTCCGAACAAACCGAGCAGGATGACGCACGTGAGCGGGACGATCCAGGGTTTGAAGGCAGAGCTGGCAAGCGTAAGGCCTTCCACGGCGCTGAGCACGGAGATGGCCGGCGTGATGACGCCGTCGCCGTAGAGAAGAGCCGCTCCGATGACACCGAGGAGGGCGACGCCGGTGACGCGCCCGGTGCGCCGCGCATTGGCCCGGAAGCTGGCGGGCACCAGCGCGAGCAGGGCGAAAATGCCGCCTTCGCCGTGGTGATCGGCACGGAGAATGAAGAACAGGTACTTGATGGTGACCACCAGGATGAGCGCCCAGACCATCAGCGAAAGAATGCCAAAGACGTCCTGCGGATTTACCTGTTTGCCTCCCGCCGAACTAAGACAGGCCTGCAGCGTGTAGAGGGGACTGGTGCCGATGTCTCCGAAGACTACGCCAAGCGCCGCGAGCGTAAGGGCAAGCGTGCCCACGTGCTTCGAAGCTCCCTCGAGGGGCTGATCGGTATGCGACGCGGTGGCTCGGACGGGAGATTCCGTCGCGGTTGTCATGTGTTCGATTGTCCTAAACGGATGTTGTGCCGTGGCCTTGGGCGGCTGAATCGATTTGCGGCGTTACTGCTGCTTCTGAGGCGGTTTCTTTTTGCCTAAGCGCTGCAGCAAGGATCCGACGGCGTCTTGTGCTGTCGTGGGTTGTTTTTGCTGATTGGTTTGCTGTTGCTGAGTGGCTGGTTGCTGCCCTAACAATCCGCCCAAAACGCCGCCTGCGCCCTTCTTCCCAAGCACAGAGCCGAGTATTCCGCTGGTCAACTTCGAGGGGTCAGTCGAGGTGGGCAGCAGGTTGCTCAATTTCATTTTGGCGATAGATTGCATATCCGGCGCGAACACAGGATGCGCCATGGTGCCGGTGACCAATACCGGAAGAACCAACTCGCCCTTGTTGTTGGCCAACGCGGTATTTAGAAAACCACCTACGCGCGAACCGCCGACCGATTGACTAACTCCACTGCCCAAAACCGCTGTGGCGTGCAAATCCAATCCTTCGTTCACCAGGTTCATCGATCCGGTTGCGGACAATGAGCCGGCGTCGAGCGCCGCAGCCAAATTGTTTGTGTTGGCCACGCCGTTGACGATATTGAAAGTACCGCCTAGCCGGCGCACTGCCGTAGCTGATCCACTGCCCTGTGCTGGAGCCCCGCCGAGAAAGCCACCGATGCGGCTCAGCTCGCCCATGATGTTCATGCCTTTGATTTGGCCGTTTGTGACGGCGAAATTCAAAGTTCCATTCAGGCTGCGGGCCAGGGCAGGGCCGGATGCGAGCTCGAAGCTGGAGTTCGTTTCAGCAGCCAGACTCCCGTACAAACGATCTTTCATGGAACTGACAGCGGAAAGCAGCGCGTTCGTGTCGACCCCTGCCAGCTTCATTTTCACCGAGCAGAGCGGCGCTGCGGGTCGCGTGTCGATGGCAACTGTTCCGTCGGCTTTCCCTCCGAAAATCCCCGCGCTCACCGGCGAAAGCTGTATGGTACCGGTGCCGAACTTGGCATTGGTTCGCACATTGCTCAAAAGAAATCCCTCTGCTTTCAAAGTGTTTGCGGCCACCACTGCGCTGCTTTGCGCAAACTGGATGTTGGCCCCGCTGATGGCCATCGGTTCGGTGGACGACTTCATCACGAGCGTTGCATTCGGGATTTGCGCCGTGCCGGAATATACGAAGGCGGCGGTTTGCTCAACCGGACCCTGCACGTGAACGTCAACCGAGATAGTGCCAGAACCGGTGATGCCTTGGGCTGCGGCAACGCCGTATGCCTTAGCCATGTTCAGCAACTCGACGATGTTCGCTCCGTTCGTTTTGAGCGTTGCATCCACCAGCATGTTGCGCTCAGAGTAGTGCGAAAGCGCGAATGCAACGTTCAGAGCCGTGGTTCCGCTCTGTGCGGTAAATGGAGTGGAGCGCACCACGTCAGGGGTGAGAGTCAGCGCGATCTCTGGCACCGACACAGGCGTTCGGATTTCGCCTCCGCTGATGACGATCTGGCGCCCGGAGAGTGATCCGTTCATCTGCGGCGCAGTGGCAGGGCCAACCGCGGTGACATCTGCGCTTACGGTCCCCTTCACTTGGTAAGCGGGGTTGAATGCGACTCCAAACGCGCCCGCCAATCGCGCCAACTCAGTAATGGACGAATTGTTGGTCGTGAGGCGCACGTTCAGCCTGGCAGGTTTACTCGCGGAGTCGACGGAGCCTGCGACTGAAAAGGCCGTTGGCCCGAGGCGCAAGACACCTGAGCGAATTTGGAGGTTGTCCGACTTGCGATCGTCGCTGAGGTCGAACTGCGCGTCGATGGGGTAGTCGAGCTTAGCGCCACGAACTATCGTATTCGCGAGTTTGATGTTGCCCTTGCAGCCGACCAACTCACCTTGCGAAGAGATGGTGCCGTCGCCTGAAACAACGCTGTCGGTTCGATCCGGAACGGTGCCGGGCGCAACGCGGTTTACTCCGGCAAGTGACACCTCTTCGAGCGAGAAATGACCATCGACGGGAAGGGTGGCGGTGTTGCCGGGCTCGAGCGGACCCGCTTTCCCGTTGAAGGCGAGCAGCTCTTTGCCCGCTCCGGGGAAATGGACGCCCAAATCGATGCCGAACTGTTTGCCGGGCGCGAAGCCGGCCAGCTTGAGATCGATATGGTCGTAGACGGAACGCGGCTGGTTCATCTTCTGATCGGTCACAGCGGCTTGGCCGTCGGTGATTTTCAGCTCCTCGAGGGTGAGGTCGCCAGATTGCTTGTTGCTGCTGCTGTTTGCGCCAAGGGTCGAAAAATTCCAGACGCCGGCCGGGTTGCGAATCAGCTCGATTTGCGGTCGCTCGAGGCTGATCTCTTTTACATCCGGACTTCCCCGCAAGAGGGAAAATAGGCTGGCGCTCACATACACCTCGCCTGAGGTGGCGAACGGCTTGGTTGAGGCGAACTGCGGTGCTTCGCCGATGGTCAGGCTGTCAATGCGTATGGACAACGGGAGTAGCCGGACGCCAAGATGGCCTAATGTGACGGGTCGATCCAGTTTTTTCGTCAGCTCGGCTTGTACCTGCGGGCGGTATTTGTCGACATTCAGCAGCACGAAGCCCAAAATGGCCACGATGAGCAGCACGAGGAGAACTGGCACGATGATCAAGAGACGGCGCATGGCACGCGTTAGACGCTTCCTGGAGGAAAAGCATGTTGACTTTTAAGCGAGGTGAAAGGAAATTCACTTCGCCGTGATAGACGAGACGCACGATCCGGAACTGGAAAGCTGGGTCGAATCGGCGAATGCGCCGGGATGTGATTTCCCGATTCAAAATTTGCCACTGGGCGTGTTCCGCACCAGGGGCGATGGACATGGCAGCGTGGGGACGGCGATTGGCGATTTTGTTCTCGATGTGGGGGAGTGGATTCCCGGCCAGACGCTGAACGGCTACATGGGACTGGCGCAGACGGAGCGACGGGAGCTGCGGCGGCAGATCAGCGCAGCGTTGCAAAAAGGCGCGCGCCGGCGCGAACTGGTTCCGCAGGGCGAGTGCGAGATGCTGCTGCCGGCCTCTATCGGTGACTACACCGATTTCTATGCGTCGATTCATCACGCCAGGAACGTCGGCAGTATGTTTCGGCCGGAGAATCCGCTGCTGCCGAACTATAAGCATGTGCCGATTGCGTATCACGGCCGCGCGTCATCGATTGTCGTGAGCGGAACGAATGTTCGCCGACCGCAAGGGCAATTGGGTGAGGGCGTGTTCGGCGCGACAAAGGAACTCGATTACGAACTGGAGTTGGGCGTTTTCCTTGGGCCGGGCAATCAGTTGGGCGAGGCCATCCCGATTGCCGAATCGGATGCGCACATCGCAGGCGTGTGCTTGTTGAATGATTGGTCGGCGCGTGATATGCAGCGCTGGGAATACCAGCCATTGGGACCATTTTTGGCGAAGAACTTCGCGACCTCGATTTCGCCTTGGCTGGTGACGTGGGAAGCGCTGGCGCCATTTCGCGTGGCAGCGATGGCGCATGAAACGGCGCCGCTTCCTTATCTGCAGACGGAAAGCGACGATGCGGTGGATATCACGCTGGAGACGTGGTTGCGCGGCGCGCAGATGAGCGAAGCGGTGCGGGTGAGCTCATCGCACTTTCGCGAGCTGTACTGGACGATCTCGCAGATGGTTGCGCATCACACGTCGAACGGGTGCATGCTACGCGCAGGAGATCTTATCGGCAGCGGTACAGTTTCGGGACCCGAAAAAAGCAACCGTGGATGCCTGCTCGAATTGACCTGGAAAGGTGCCGAGCCGGTGCATATTGCTAGGGGTGTTTCGCGTCAGTACTTGCAGGATGCGGACGAGGTTATTTTGCGCGGATATTGCGAAAGACCCGGGTTCCGTCGAATCGGTCTGGGGGCCTGTTCAGGTACGATTCTGGCTGCTCGGGTATAAGTACTCGCGGTTTGCAAGCTCATTACTTACAATGGGATGTAAGCACTATTGAGGAAAGTCCGCAAGCTGCTTCCATCCGAAACATGAGGACGCAAGGCTCCACCACCAGATTGCCTGCGCGCGCTTATCGATTGCTCGCGCTGGTTGTGTTTTTACGCCCCTTGGGCAATCTTTCGCTCGCGTGGGGAATGCGGCACTTTTCTTCACTGCTGGCATTGAACCCCTTCCTATATGCGCGCGCGCTTTTCAACCCGTACGTGGCTATCGGAATCGGAGCGTTGATATTGGGCCTGGTCACCCGCATGGCACTCTTGAGCCTAGCCGACTTAAGCGTAGTTTTGCCGCTGACTGCGAGCGGCTATATTCTATCGACGCTGCTCGGGAAGTTGTTTTTACGGGAAGAGGTGAACATATACCGTTGGCTGGGCACCATTCTCATCTTCGCGGGCGCGCTGGTGGTCGGCACCAGCACAGGGAAAAAGCATACCGACGCTGCCGGGTTGTTACCTGCGGAGCCTTAAGGTCGTCTGAGAGTAGAAGTCTTCGGACACTGCGGGCCTGAGGTTCGTCGAAGTAAAGGAGCGATACAAATCGCACATGAAAATCTGCGTACTCGGTGGTGACGGCTATTGCGGTTGGGCCACTGCGCTGTACCTGTCGGCAAAGGGGCACGAAGTATCCATTGTCGATAACTATGCGCGCCGCCAGTGGGACTACGAACTCGGGGTGCAGACGCTCACTCCTATACGTCCGCTGGTCGAGCGACTAAAAGTCTGGCAAGAACTCACGGGCAGAGTGATTGACCTGTTTGTGGGCGATGTCATGGACTATGATTTTCTTGCCTCCACCGTCAGGACATTTGAGCCCGAGGCGGTGATTCATTTTGCCGAACAGCGTGCCGCGCCGTATTCGATGATCGATCGCAAGCACGCGGTGTTCACGCAGGTGAACAATGTGGTGGGCACGCTGAATCTGCTATTCGCGCTTCGCGAGCTTCAACCCGAGTGCCACCTGGTGAAGCTCGGCACGATGGGCGAGTACGGCACGCCCAACATCGACATTGAAGAAGGCTACATCGCGATTGAGCACAACGGGCGAAAGGACGTGCTTCCATTTCCGAAGCAGCCGGGCAGCTTCTATCACTTGTCGAAGGTTCACGACAGTCACAACATGATGTTCGCCTGCAAGATCTGGGGGCTGCGCGCAACGGATCTTAACCAGGGGGTTGTGTATGGAACGGTGACGGATGAAGTCGCGTTTGACGAGGCGCTGATCAATCGTTTTGACTACGATGAAGTTTTCGGCACGGTGTTGAACCGCTTCTGCGCGCAGGCGGCAGTGGGGCATCCGCTGACCGTCTACGGCAAGGGCGGGCAGACGCGTGGATTCCTGGACATTCGCGATACAGTGCGCTGTGTAGAACTGGCTTGCCTGCATCCGGCGGCGCGGGGCGAATGCCGCGTGTTCAACCAATTCACGGAGCAGTTTTCGGTGCTTGATTTGGCTCAACTGGTGAAGACAGCGGCCGCGAAATTGGGCTATGAGACGGAGATCGAATACCTGGCTGATCCGCGCGTGGAAGCGGAAGAACATTACTACAACGCGAAGCATTCGAAGCTGATCGATTTGGGATTGAAGCCGCACTTTTTGTCTGATTCGCTGCTGGATTCGTTGATGAACATCGCGATCCGGTACCGCGATCGAGTGGATCAATCGATGTTTCTGCCGCAGGTCAACTGGCGTAATGCGAGCAATGAACGCAAGCGGCAGTCGGCGGTCGAAACCGCAGCATTTGCGGCCGCGAAGCATTAGGCTGTCGCGCTGCGTTCACGGCCAAATGGGTACCGTGCAAAAAGCGCCCGAATCCTACGCCACCGCCCGTTTCACTGCCCTCGCTGCAGCCGGCCCTTTCCTCGCAGGAGCGCGTTGCTCTTTCTCGTCTTGCATGCTGGCCGGTTGGCTCTGCCACGCATCCCACAGCTTTGACATCTCTCGAACCAGCAGCTTCGGCTTTTGCTCGTAAATCCTTGCACCAAGCGAAAGAGATTTCTCGCGCAGCTCCTTGCTGTAGTCGTCCATCAGCGTCGTAAAAAGCCGGACGTTTTCCTCACCGCCATAGCGCGCCGGGTCCGCGTTTAATTTTTCATGCAGGACAACCAGGTTATGGTCGTCTCCCAACCACGTCTCCAGCTCCTTCAGTGAGCTTTCCCGCGCCTGGAGGACCCCGGTCCACAGGCTCTCGAGCAGCCGCACGTGATACCAGTGATCCTTGACGCGTTTTCGCCATTCGTGAAATGTCTCAGGCGCCGGTTGCTTGCGCGCTGTTTCCATGGCCTTGTGCCCACGCCGGTAGCGCCGTTTAAACCCGGGCGCGAGAGCGTCGAAGCCGTTATCCTTCAGCGGCCACTTGGCGGCGTCGCGACCGATACCCCGCAGCGCCGATACGGCCTGACGAACGACGCTATCAACTCTGATGTTTTGCTCCGTCTCGTGTTTGCTCTTCAACAGCCCGCGCCGGATGCCGCGAATCGCCTCCGGTTTCAACTGGGCTTTGTACTTCTCGACAACGCCGTCGAACACTTCGATGATGGCTTCGGCATCTCGAATGTCGGAGAGCTGCCGTCCCGCATCGCCGAGACGCTTGTTCTCACGCCGGTAAATGCGCCCGAGCTCAGGCTGCATCAATCGAATGGCACCGCGAATCTTTTTGATGCTTTTGCGCGCTTCGTGAATGGCCTCGTCCCGTTTTGCGCCTTTCGTATTGCCCAGTTGTTTGGTCGCATCCTCTACCTCTTCGCGCACAATGCGCTGAATGCCCTCTGGGACTGATTCGTTCGATCTGAAACGATAAGCCATATGAGGCTGCCCAAGCCGAGGCCCGACCCAGCTAGGAGTGACCTTCCTGGGGAGAGGTAGGAGCGAAGCCCGTGGTCTCGCCGCCGTATTCTTTGTCCGCTTCTTCCCTTCTTCCCATCAAACGCAGCGCTGCTGAGGTAACGTGTTCCGCCGTGAAGCCGAACTGTTTCATGATCTCCGCTCCGGGCGCCGAGGCGCCATAGTGGTCCACGCCGATCATGATGCCGTCCGTGCCCGCCCAGCGTTCCCAGCCGTAGCGCGAGGCCGCTTCCACCGTGACTCGCTTCTTCAATGATTTCGGCAGCACACTCTCGCGATAGCCTTCATCCTGCTTTTCGAACAGGAACCAGCTCGGCATGCTCACCACGCGGGCCTTCACTCCATAGCCCGCGAGCTTTTCCGCCGCGCTCATGCACAGGTGGACTTCTGACCCCGTGCCGATGAGAATCACGTCAGGCGAACCGCCATCGGGCTCCGAAAGAATGTATGCGCCCTTCGCCACGTCTACGTTCTTCGCCTTGCTGCGATCGAGATGCGGAACATTCTGGCGCGTAAATGCGAATAGTGTCGGGCCGTTGTGCTCCACGGCCGCCGCCCAGCATTCAGCCGTTTCATTGGCATCGGCGGGACGCAGCACGTTGAGCCCTGGGATAGCGCGCAGCCCTGCAATTTGTTCAATTGGCTCGTGCGTCGGGCCATCTTCGCCCACCCCGACGCTGTCGTGCGTAAACACGTAGAAGCATTTCAGCTGGCTCAGCGCGCCCAGGCGAACCGACGGCTTCATGTAGTCGGAGAACACCAGGAAAGTCGCGCTGAATGGTAGAACGCCACCATGTGCGGCGAGTCCGTTCACGGCCGCACCCATCGCATGCTCACGCACTCCAAACGCAATGTTGCGTCCGGCGTAACCCCACACGCCGCCGACGGCGCCTTGCGCCGACGGCCCACCTGATTCGGGCGGCTGAAAATCGCCCATTCCCTTCAAGGCCGTGTTGGTCGAAGGATTCAAATCGGCCGAACCGCCAATGATATTCGGAATGTGTTTTGCCAGCGCATTCAGTGCCTGCCCTCCGGCCGCACGGGTTGCAATCGGCTTATCTTCGGTTTTCCACTTCGGAAGATCGGCGCGCCAGTTGTCGGGCAGTTTGCCGCTCATCATCGTTTCGAGTTGCGCAGCCTCGTTCGCAAACGCCTTCCTATACGCATCGAACCGCTTGCCCCACTCAGCCTGCTTCTTGCCGCCGTTCTCTCCGATCTTGCGGAAGAACCCCACCGCATCTTCAGGCAAATAGAACTTGTCGGTCGATCCCCAGCCCAGCGCTTTCTTCGAAGCCAGCAGTTCATCGTCGCCCAGCGGATTGCCATGCGCCTCGAAACTGTCCTGTTTATGCGGGCTGCCGTAGCCGATATGCGTGTGTACCAGAATCAGCGAAGGCTTGTGCCGCTCGCCGCGTGCTTCCTCGATTGCTTTCGCGATGGCTTCGGTATCGTTGCCTTCATGCACGTGGCGCGTATGCCAGCCATAACCCTCAAACCGCTTGCCTACATCTTCGGTGAAGCAAAGACTTGTCGCGCCTGCAAGCGAGATGTGGTTGTCGTCGTAAAGAAAAATAAGTTTGCCGAGTTGCAGATGTCCGGCGAGTGAAGCGGCTTCCTGGCTGATGCCCTCCATCAAGTCGCCATCGCCGCAAATTCCATACGTGTAGTGATCGATGATCTCGTGACCAGGGCGGTTGAAGTTCGCCGCGAGCCACGCTTCCGCCATCGCCATGCCGACCGCATTGCCGAAACCTTGCCCCAGCGGCCCCGTCGCTACTTCCACGCCCACCGTATGGCCGCGTTCCGGATGCCCCGGCGTCTTGCTGCCCCATTGGCGAAATCGCTTGAGTTCCTCGAGCGGCAGATCGTAACCCGTCAGATACAGCAGGCTGTACAACAGCATTGAGCCGTGCCCGGCGGACAACACGAAACGGTCGCGGTCGAACCAGTTAGGATCCTTCGGGTTGAATTTGAGGTACTTCGTCCACAGCGTGTACGCCATGGCGGCGGCGCCCATCGGCATGCCCGGGTGCCCTGAATTCGCGTTCTGTACCGCATCGGCAGAGAGAAAACGAATGGTGTTGATCGAAAGTTCTTCCAGCGTTGTCTCGGTGATGGTTGGCAAGGTGTTAGCTCCTGGTTACAACAGTGATCGAAAATCTTTTGACGCAGCATGGCGCAGGCTTGTGTCTGCCCGCAACTCGTCTTTATAAGATTAGTACCTGCCACGAGCGCTCACGCGAATGGAAGTGCTC
>Ga0213876_10000989_pt1 | contig 18638 bp, 16 predicted proteins | sample BarmaccomBMRX_R9_FD_160113 | JGI IMG/M metagenome (GOLD analysis project Ga0213876, IMG submission 160113) | Root-associated microbial communities from Barbacenia macrantha in rupestrian grasslands, the National Park of Serra do Cipo, Brazil - RX_R9 | ecosystem: Host-associated > Plants > Roots... | reverse complement strand
ATCGCTTAGAAGCGCGTTTCGCGCATCTTTTCGGCAATAGCATCCGGAAGTTTGAGTAAAGCGTCGTTCGTCGCGCGGGTTAACGCTTCGAGGGACTGCAGCGAGGCCTCAATCTCTCCATTTGCGTTGGCCGACCGTCCCTCAAGAAGATCGAGCGCTACGCCTGCGCTGTGCGCGAGTTGCGCGATGGCACTCGACTCGTCGGGCGCATACGCCTCGCCCCCGATCTTCGGCCCTAGAACGAGCGCCCCGATGAGGCGGCCGCGCGAAAGCATCGGATAGGCGAAGTCTCCTCGGAGCGCCGTATTCGTGTCGTGGAGATCCACGATCTCACGGGAGGCGCGCAGAGCAATGAGAGCTGCATCGTTTTCATCGACCGCGCCGTAATGACCATTGCCATCGTACAACGCAAACTCGATCGATGACGCACCCGTATGCCGCTCAAGCACTTCCTTCGCGCGTTCGACGACGGTTTGCGGATCGGTAATAAAGGCCGCCTCTTGGGCGAAGCGCATGATGGCGTGCTCGTCTTCGTGCCGTTTCCGGAAGAAGGCGTTGTCCACAAAACGGTCGACGCGTTTATGGATTTGATGCAATGAGAGCCCGAGGGCAAGAGCGATCGCCGCACTCACGGCAACATTTGCAACGCGGCTCGCAGAATGGAGCCATCCACCAAGTGCCCACTCCGCGAGCGTAAATATGCCGACGACGAGGAGTGACACGCCGGCGAAGACGGCTGCACGATTGAGGACGAATCCGACGTCAAGCAACCGTCGGCTGAGTAACGCATAGAATAGCCCCAGCGGCGCGATAAACCAGGCTGCATTGAGAATCCAGTAGTAGAGAACGGCGTTTGTCGTAAGGTACGACTGGACGGTCGCGATTCCAAAGATGTATAAAACGGCAAGCGCACCGGTCGCCCACGCAACTCGCGTGCGCTCCGCGCCGCTCGCCGCGCGCACAGCAACGAGAGCGCACAGCAGCGCGATGATCGGCGTGCCAACGACGGCCGCGAACAACACCACCGGCCGTGTGACGAGCCACGCGTGAAGGTCGAGCGTTCCGAACCATAAGCCGGCGATGCCGAGCAACCCGCCGGGACCGGTTCCGCCTTGAGCTGCGCCGGTCCAAAGAAGTACGGAGAGCGCGACAGCTGCGTATGCAAAGATGGTGAGCAACCGTCGTGGCAACGAAACCGGGGCGCCGAAGAGCAGCGCGTAGCTTGCCAGCAGCGCGACGCCGATCCCGAACACAAACTGGGCGACAACATTTAGAACGACATCCAAGTTGGGCCACGGCGTGACCCAGCCGTTGATCGGAAACAAATTCTCGCCAAGATTGATCAAGAGAAGCGTTAGCGCGAGCAGACGGACTTCCGTGCTCTCAGGGCGTCGCCACATCAGAAAGGCGGCGATGCAAACGCTCAACGCGGAGCCTAGCCAAAACGCCCAGTTGAAGAGCCACTGCGACGACGACCAAAAGGGAATGCGCGTGTAAGGCTCAGGCCTTACGGTGAGCCACCGCATGGCGCCATTTCGAACGAGCGGCAGCGCGATCGGTTTTCCCGCCAGTAACTCGTTTCTTAGGGAATACCGCGCCGAAGGGGACATTAAGCGTAAATCAATCGCGTCGCCAGGACGTATTCCGCTTCGATCCCCGAGTGAGCCGGGCACGACGGCGTCAAAGCGGTCCAAAAACGGAGCTGCGGTCTCCGGATTGTACACGGCGCCGCCAAAGATATCGCCCTGCAAATTGTAGGTGGCCCAAGCTTCTTCAGCGATCGCGAACAATGCAAGGACGAACAGGCTAAAAACGAGCGTCTGCCACGTGCGGGCCTTCAGCATCAATGAATCGTTAATGGACTATACGCGGCTGACCTTGCAAGGCAAAGTGAACCAAGCACTCTAATGCGTGAACGATGGCTATAGAACAGACGCTGATTCTCTGCAAGCCGGACGCAGTTTCTCGTGGTCTCGTTGGAGAGATCGTGTCGCGTCTTGAGAGCCGTGGCTATCTCATCGTTGCGATGAAGATGATGCAAGTCGACGGCGATCGGGCGCGCCAGCACTATTCGGAGCACAAAGGAAAACCGTTTTTCGACGGGCTCGTCGAGTTCATCACGAGCGGTCCCATTGTCGCAATGTGCGTGGAAGGTGAGAGCGCTATCGAAGGCTGTCGAGCGCTGATCGGAGCGACGAATCCCTTGCAAGCAACGCCCGGTTCTATTCGCGGTGACCTGGCGCAGATGATCGGGCGCAATCTCGTTCACGGAAGCGATTCGCTGAACAGCGCAAAACGCGAGCTCGAAATTTTCTTCGAATCGAACGAATATATGAGCCGGCGACACGACCTCGAGCGCTGGGTCTACGAAAAGTAATGTCCTTGCAATCCTTACGCGCCTCAGGCCGTCCGCTCATCGAAGGTGTACACGCTCGCGAGGTATTGGATTCGCGCGGCAACCCAACGGTGGCAGTTTCCGTGGCTACAAATTTCGGAATCGTTGAAGAAGCGCTCGTGCCATCGGGCGCATCGACGGGAACGCACGAAGCGGTTGAGTTGCGGGACGGCGATCAGAAACGCTTCGGCGGCAAAGGCGTTTTGAAAGCGGTCGGGGCGGTAAACGATGTGCTGGCGCCGGCCCTTGAAGGGCTCGATGTCACTGCGCAGCGTGAGATCGACGAGCGGTTAATCGAGCTTGACGGTACTCCGAACAAGAGCAACTACGGCGCAAACGCGCTTCTTGGCGTTTCGCTCGCCGTTGCTCGCGCGGCCGCATCGAGTTTGGGATTACCGCTCTTCCGGTATCTCGGCGGTCCAAGTGCATGCGAACTGCCGGTGCCGATGATGAACGTCATCAACGGGGGCAAGCACGCGGAAGGCGCGCTGCAATTTCAGGAGTGTATGATCGTGCCGCTCGGTGCGCCGACGCTGCGCGACGCCGTTCGCTACGGCGCCGAAGTGTTTCACGCGCTCGGCGCGCTGCTGCACGAAATGGGACAGCCAACCCTCGTGGGCGACGAAGGCGGGTATGCGCCGCGCTTAGATTCGCTGGACGAAGCGTTGGATGTGCTGTTGAAAGCGATCGAACGAGCGGGATATCGGGCTGGTGACGACATCACGCTCGCGCTCGACGCCGCAGCGACTGAGTTTTATCGCGATGGTAAATATTTTCCAGAAGACGAAACGCGTTCGATGTCGAGCGCTCAGGTGGTTGACTTTTACAATGATTTGATCGCTCGTTATCCGATCGTTTCAATTGAAGACGGCCTTTCCGAAGATGATTGGGACGGCTGGGCAGCGCTTACCAAAGCGCTTGGTCCCAAAACGCAGCTTGTCGGAGATGACCTTTTCGTGACGAACACCGAGCGTTTGCAGCGCGGCATTGACCGCGGCCTAGCAAATGCGATCCTCATCAAAGTGAATCAAATTGGGACACTCTCGGAGACCCTAGATGCGGTCGAGCTCGCGCACCAAGCTGGGTACCGATGCGTGATTTCGCATCGTTCGGGAGAAACGAGCGACACGACGATCGCCGATATCGCGGTAGCAACAAGCGCTGGACAAATAAAAACCGGTTCGCTCTCTCGCAGCGATCGCGTCGAGAAATATAATCGCTTGATGGCAATCGAAGAAGAACTCGGGGAGGCCGCTCGGTATACCGGTCGAAGGGCTTTTCGCGCGCTGGGGCCTGTAGCTCAGCGGTAGAGCGGCCGGCTCATAACTGGTTGCGCGTAGGTTCGAATCCTACCGGGCCCACAGTGCAGTAAGGCAAACGCGGCGCCATCGTCTATCGGTTAGGACATCGCCCTTTCAAGGCGGAAAGACGGGTTCGATTCCCGTTGGCGCTACACTGAAAAGCTCGCTACGACGGGCTAACAGTGAGGTCTCGTCCTCTCTAGGGCACGACGCGGGCACGGTAGTCAGATTTTGGTGGCCATCCGATAGCGAAAAGACCGTTTGCTACGAGAAAGGTGGAAACGTACGTCGATCTTGGGTTACGGAGGTGTTATTTGAGAAATCGGGCGGTTAAAGGCTGCTAGGTTCTTATCGATTGGCTCCGATGTGACTGGTGGCCAGTGACCACTAGACTAACACCTGACGCTAGTGGACGGGTATGTGAATTCGCCGGTCGCAAACGGCGCTCGGTTCATGGACCTGGCACCGGGGTGTTGGGAGGGCGTGAACGCCCGGGCAAGCAGGTCGCACAGACTTCGATCGCGGCTTCGTCGAAGGGCAGCATAAATGATTAGTGCGATAATCTTTTTCTTGCTCGCGGGGTTAGGAGTTTACGCGAATTTTCGAGGCGCCCGTAAACCCGTTTCAATTCTTGCAATAGCCGGATTGATCATAACGGGACTTGACCTCGATCTTTTACCCGATTGAAGATGCAGCGAGAGCGGCATTTGTCATGGATCTGTAACAGGTGCTACCTTCGCCTTGTGGATGAGAGACCTCTTCGGGATGCGTGCGTTGAGCGTTTCTTCAATTGAACATTGGCGGTGGTTGTGAGATCGTGGCTAACCTCTAGCATGCGAACCGTGTTTTGATCGCTCAAAGACACGGTATCAACAAGTCTTTCGGAAGAGTCTGAAGGGCTATTGTAGGCAGCAGCGCTGAATGAATAACTTCATGGCGCCACTGGGGAGCCGACATGCATGCTTTCGACCAACGCTGTGCGGCGCGTTCTCGTGCGAGCGATATCGGTGCATCTGTTCCGCGTAACACCCGTCAGCCACGCCTCAAAATTACCGCGGAGAAGTGCGTGCGGGGCTTCCCAGAGCTGCAGAAACATCGATTGGGCCACATTCTCCGCTTCGCCCCAATCGTGGCGTGCTCGCCAAGCCGCCCAAATCAGAGCTCGAAACTTCAAATAGAAAGTTTCAAAATCATTAAAGATGCGGGATGATATGCTTGGCATGAGCGCCCCGCGCGGTCGTATGGTAAGGGGCACCCAGGCGCTTGTATGATTAAGCCGCTACAACGTAAGGCCGATACCGACGTAGGGACCACTGCGCGTGATATTGCTGGGCGCGTTGCCGGCGTTGTGGCTGTTGTCGCCCAGGTAGCCGGCGTCGATGAACAAGGGTGAATAAGTTGAGGGTTTCAACGTTAAACCGACATCATATCTCAGGACGTGGTACGCCAGATTGAATGTCGTTCCGGCGGCATCTGTGAAATTGCCGCGCACGATCGGATAATACTGAGCGCCGCCGTAGAGTGAGAGGATCTGATCGACGTCAGGTAACTTTTCGAGGCTCACCCCGTATCCGCTGAGACGCGGATAGCCGTAGTTGTTCGTTCGCTGTAGGTAGGTGGCCGAGAGATAGATGCGGGGTTCGATCACGCGAAAGCCGGCGCGCACATCATAATCCCAATTGCGCGCGGTAAAAGCGCCGACGGAATTAGCCGCGCCATTTCCGCCAATTGCCGGAACGCAGCTGAGGTCAGTCGAGCCGGCAGCACATGCTAAGGGTGGTCCGGCAACGCCATAATGAGGATATCCATATCGGCGGAAGTCGACCTTGACCATTGCGGTAAAAGCACGAGCCACCGGGAATTCCGCTGCCGCGCGAAAGACTACGGATTGATAACGGTTCCCCGGGAAGCAGGCGCTGAACTCATTACAAACGATGGGCGGCGCTATGTAGCCGGCACTCACATACTGTTCGTATTTGATAATCGGCGGTAATGCCGGCGGAATGGCTACTGTGGGCGTCGGTGTGGCGACCGGGCTTGGGGCAGTCTGCGCTCCGGCCGGCGTGAAGAAAGTAGCAGCCGCAAAAAGCGTAACCGCACAAGCGACCTTCGAATAGTTCATTTAGCAAACACTCCTTGGCGCTATTGCGCCGCGCCCATGTATGGGAACGTTCCCGTGATGTGTTTGGCTGAGGGCGTGACGTTGTCGCTGGTGAGACAGGGCGTCTCGCGGTTGTCTTCCGGCGCCAGACCTAATTTTGGAACCAAGCTGCCGAAAATCGCGCCCAAGGAAAGATCGATGACCGGACTTTTGAGATCGCGGCCGCCAAAATGGCGGTACGGGTTGCCGAGAGCTTTTTTAATTCCGTAGATTCCCGGCGGCGGGACCGCGCGAATGACCGCAATCGGCAAACCGCTCTTGCCGTTCGTTTCAACGCCGAGGTAGCGCGCCGGCCCTGGCCACCTAAGATCGGCAGCGATCGCATCTGGAATCAGTGTCTTGACGAGGGCGTCGGCAATGGCTTCAGAGCGGCCTGCGCCTGCTGGCGGCGCCCGCATCGTGAATGCCTTGATCGAATCCGCCAGCGTCTTGTCGTCTAAGATATCACTTCGGTTCGTCGTATCGTGGAGCTTGAAATCCTCGAACGCTTCTTTGATGGCGGGGCGGCCAAGACGCTCGATCTGCACGTACGTTTCGTTTGCATTCGAAGCGCGACCGGGCTGCTCGGAGTTCATATTTGCGACCACGTCTTCGAGACGATTCTTGGACGAATGCGGATCGGCATCGGGGTCGCTTAGAGCTACTGACGTCGTGGCCCAAACGTGGATGATAGGCAAGCCGCCGTTTTGATCGGCAAAAGCCTTGCGCGGCAATTCTACGGTCAGATTCAGCAGGTTGAAGCCGGCAAGAAAATCCTGTGCATCTTTGCGGAAACAAGAGGCCGTGGGAGGTGGTGGGTTCGGTTGACTTTTGAAATTGCGATCCGGAATGATCTTGAAAAATTGACTGAGATCGAAATAGAACGGATCTTCACGAGGCCCGGCAAACGCCCGCACTCCGTTGCTGAACGAAGCGACCTGACCGTAGCGCATCGTCCCTGTTGGAGCAATGAAGGTGGAAAGAGTGCCATTCCGGTTCGGACGCCCGGGTCCGTACATCGTCATCTGTTGATCCGGTCCCACGCCCTCGGCCTTGAATTGGATCACGTAGTCGGCCGTGTATTGATCGCTGGCGGCAATCTTGAACTGGTACATGACGCCGGGGTCGAAGAATTTGGTAGGACCTTGGCCGCGCGGTATCAGAGGCCACACGTTCATTGCGAGGACGACATTATCGGGGTTTTCCGGACTCGGATACACGAAGACGTCGGTAAGGTCTGCCCCCGGACGCGAAACGGTGACGGGCGAATCTTGATGATCTGAGCCCCGGACGCTTGGATTGACGTAAAGAAATAATGCGACCACGATGGCTATAAGTACCGTGCCCGCCAATAGTGCGCTTACAAGCTTTTGCAATGGCTGCTCCAATTCAAGTAACTTGGAAATTATAACGACCCAGCGCTTGAAACGGATTGGAACTTGAAAGAAGTCTTTGGCGAGTTTTAGACTTCAAAGCGCAGCTAAGCGTCGTCGCGCGTCATCCGCGTACCACGGATGAAACTGCGGATTAATGGCGAGTACACGCTCCAAGCGCCTTTTTGCTTCTCCGCGTGCACCAAAGTGCAGGGCGATGACAGCTGCGTGGTACTGCAATCGCGGGTCGTTGGTATCATAGCGAACAGAACGCTGGGAAGCGATGCGTGCCTCGTTCCAATGTCCATCCATCGCAGCTGCCCACGCCAAAGTATCCTGCGCGTAGATCTCGTCGCCGCGAACGCGCACTTCGCGACGCGCGATGCGCAGCGCGTCGTCGAGTCGAACGCCGTGTTCCGAGTAGTAAACTGCTAACAGCCGATCACTTACGTGGTATGCGTTGCCGATTCGCTCGATCGCTACGATTAACGCTTGCGTACGGCTCGCGGCATCGGCATTGCCTAAGGCGCGTTGCGCATCCGCCTCGTAACCGAGCGTTTCGGGAAGCGGGACGATATTGGCGCCGCGCGTTGCGGCATCGAGTGCACATCGCCAATCCTTTCCGGCCCAACAAAAACGCGCAAGCGAGTTCCACGCGAGGGCAAGGTTCGGGAAAATGCGCAACGCGTCACGCTCGGCGGTTTCTGCGGATTCGTTATCACCCAGCTCAAAGGCCAACTCGCCCAGGCGGTAGTGAAACCACGCGCGGCTTTGCGCAGGGTTATCGGAAACGCTATCCATGATCGCAGCGCCGCGTTCTAAAAAACGCTGCGCATCCTCGACTTTACCCGTAAGCTCAGCATATCGCCCACGGACCGCAAGTACGCCGGCGTCGTTTGGATACTGTTCGAGCGCGCCCTTGAGAACCGAGGCCGCTTCCGTATAGCGGCCTAGCTCCATTTCAAGCGACGCTACTTGACTTTCGGCATTAGGATCGTCCGGCCGATCCGCATGCGCGAATTGCTCGTGTTGCAATGCTGTGCGAAAGAGATGCAACGCTGTTTCCCCTGACGCCAGGATCTCGTAAGCGCCCCAGTTATTGCCGGGCTGCAGAGCGATCGAGCGGTTCGCTTGTTTGATGCTGCGCGTGATATCGCCGATGTCACCGCTTTCGCGGTAGCGTTGCATGTATTGTTGGGCGAGCATTCTCGCGCTGATTTGATCTTGCGGGTCGCGCTTGACGCGCTGTTCGTAGAACGCAATCGTTTGGTCGCGATAGAGGTAGTCGGGCAGTACCGGCGCCGGGGTTGGAAGTGACGCATGAGCGTGACTTCCCGATCCGAGCAGTGGCCAAGCCGCTGCGGCGACGATGACCGTCGCCGCAAGCAAGCCTATAGTAAACGCTCTAATGTGTCCCTACCGTTTATTGTGGAGCGCCGATGTATGGAAACACAGTCTGGAAGTGCTTCGGCGCCGTCAGATAGGTCACGTTATCCGTAGTCAGCACCGGTCGATGACCGGGCGGATATACGCCGCCCGTGCAGTTGCCGACGACGCATGGACCACCTGGAAAGGCCGGATCCGCACGGCCATCTTGTTCTTTTCCATCATCCGGCACATGCAGTGCCAGCGGGATCACACTCCCAAAGATCGCTGACAGATCGATCGTGACAATATCGTCAGTCAGGGCACGTCCGCCAAAGGGCTTGAGGCCGGCGGGCTTTTGGGTCGGGAAACCGCTCCCCGCCGTTTCGACGCCGAGGTAATTGTTGCACGTACCCGGTGCCGTGCCCAAGCACGATTGGCTCGTCCCAGAAAGATCAACGATCTGCACGTCCGGAATGAGCACCGCCTCGAGACCCGCGGTCACCTGAGGTGAGCGGCCGGCCACGTTCGTCATAAAGTTCGTGATGTCGTTCTTGAGATTGGCCGCATCATCGGATGGGTTATCCCGGTTGTTCGTGTCATGGCGCGCAAACGTGGCCAAAACTTCGTTGATCGCGGGCCGGTTCAGCCGGTCCAGTTGCGAGAAGGTCGAGCCCTTATTACCGCTGCGCGGTAACGATGTCGAATTGTTGCTGCAACCCGCTAATGCGAACACGAGAAGTGCTGCAGTGCTGATTATGAGATTGTATTTCATCGGTCGCTCCTAATTTCCACCGACGGTGCTGGTTGTGGTCCAAAATGCGAGCTTCGATCCGCTCGTGCCCTGAAGCATCGAACGTGGAAGTTCAACGACCATCGTCAATACGTTGAAGCCCTTGAGCGTGTCGGAACCCACGCTATTGAAGCCTTGCGGGCACGTGTTATTGCCGCCCAACGGCTTGGGAAGGCAACTCGGTAAGCCGCCAGGCTGAAGTGGTGTCGTCGTGTTACCCGCATTGCGGTCCGGCAGTATCTTCAAGAACTGCCTCAGATCGAAGAAAAACGAATCTTCTCGACCACCGGCAAAAACTTGCATGTTGCCGGCCGTAAACGGCTTGTTGATCGTTCCGCTTCCAGTGAGCTGGGGGAGCAGCGCGTTTTGCGTGCCGGTGGAGACCGGCGACGCAGGGCCGTAAACGAAGACCTGTTGTCCCGCGCCGGCCGCCCCAAACGCGAACTGAATAACTAGATCTTCTTTCGGCGCTCCGCCTCCGGTGTTAGGCGTGACGTTGTCAAACTTCATTTGATACAGGACGCCGGGATCGAAGAAGGTGCTTCCCGCTTGCCCAGAAGGAATCAACGGATGCACGTTCATCACGATAACAGCCTTCGTCGGGTCGCGGGGACTTGGAAAGATATACGGGTCAGTGATATCGGCGCCGGGACGCGCGATCGTTGCCGGCGAGTCTTGATGATCTGAGCTTCGAGCCGGGTGGTTAGCGTAGACGGCGAAGATCGCCACCAATGCAACCGCAGCGGCCAAGCCGCCCAAATAACGAACGAACTTCATGGTACCTCCAAGAGATCGACTGGGCGCGTCGCCGCCCCAGTGGTAGCAAAAACCCAAACAAACACGGCGAGTAAACTCCCCACAAGGAGCACACTGACGGTGATATCAGGGACAGGCGGTTTCCAACCGAGCACTTCCGCAAGCTCGTACGCCGCAACCGCAACGGCGAAAAGGGTGACGGACCAAATCCACACGCGCATGACGCGCGGTAGGTGACCCGCCCGATACGTCACCAGCCGATGGACTAAGATCGAGTCGAACGTGTCGGTGGTGATCATCCCGACGCAAAACATTGAACCAACGAAGATTGCTCCGAGGACCCCTGCGTCGGCGCCAAATGCGACAGCATATGTCGCGATTTGGCTCGAGGTTTCAAACCCGAATCCAAAAAGTAACCCAATCAGAATTGCGAGCCATGGGCTATTGCCGTCGCGTAAGAATTTTGGAAGCAAACGAGTCTTAGTGCCGGCAACGCGATCCGTTTGCCCGGCCGCGAGTTGCCGAAGGTTCATCCCCGCGATCGCGAGCAGCACCACGATGCTAATCCACGTGCCGACCTTTTCGATCAACGACGAATGCGCCGCGAAACGCGATCCGAGGTAACCTACGAGTCCCGCGATAGCAAGGACCATAACGGTGTGGCCACCGGCGAACAGCGTGCCGACAAAACGGCTCAAGAATGGCTTCCTCTCGACTGAATTGCGGGTTAGATTATCGATGGCTGCCAAATGGTCGGGATCTGCACCGTGGCGCAAGCCCAAAGCGAACACTGTGAAGGCGCTGGTTAGCATCATGCGGGTTGCACTGCGTGAGGCCGGTGCGAGTGCGCGCTGAACGCGTAGCCCGCGATCGCGGTGAGCGCGAGGAGCGCAACGAGAATCACGTTCGTGTGGGCGCCAACCTGAACGAAACCCTGTCCCAGTAAGATGGCGCCAATGATGCTGATGAGCGCTGCGGACGCCAACGGTCCGAAACGCACATAGCGTTCATATCTTTCGTTCCTTGCAATCCAAGCTGCGCCGTGGACGACAGCCATTCCAAGGCCGGTTAGCACGGCTGCCAAGCCAAGTCCAAATATCAAGATCAGCATCAAGCCGTATGCGATCCGATGTGAGTTGACGGCGGCAATCAATAAAATGATCGCTGCAGGGCACGGGGCGATCCCGCCACTCATTGCTGCCCACACGGCGCTGCCAAAGTTCAGCGGCTTCTCCCCGGGCACAATGTGCGTGTGGGTAGTGCCGCCATGCGTGTGCGTTAGTTGATCAACGCGAGCATGATCGTGCGCATGATCGTGCGCGACTTCGTGGTTGTGATCGTGGCTTGAGCCGAAGCCGTGCTCGTGAACATGATCGTGTGGCTGGGCGTTTGGGTGCGCGTGCGCATGCGAATGCGCGAATGGTCGCGCGCCGCGAAGGTAGCGCGCTAAGGCGCGTCCGCCGACGATGACGATGATCACGCCGGAAACCAGAGTAATCCATGGATAGATCGACTCCGGCACAAAACCGGCGACGAAAAACAGCACGACGCCGAGCAGCAGAACGCCGATAGTATGGGCGAACGTTAGTGAGGCTGCCAGGATAACGGCTTGGTTTCTTGTTGCGCGTGAACCGACGAGCGTGAAAGCGAGCAGCGCTTTGCCATGACCCGGCTCGATAGCGTGCAGCGCGCCGAATCCGAAGGCGGCCAGGACTGTGATCAAGATCCAAAGCGGGCCCTGGTTGGCACGCAAGAACATTTCCGAGAGCGCCGTCTGACGAACGATCGAGGTCGTGCTTTGCTGTTGCACGATCGGCGTCGAATCTCGCCGAATCCCTGCGATTTTGCCGCGTGCGTCGACTGCAAAGGTTGCCGTCGTGATCGTTCTTGGGGACGCAATCAGCGCGCTCGGATAAACAAGCAGTTCGTGCGTCGGTTCGGTCTGCGGCGCGACGATGATATCTTTCCACCCGATGCGCCGGGCTTCGTAGACTCGGTCGTTGATTTCAAGGTGATGCGCGCGCCCGGCGGCTAAGGCCGCGTGGAAATCGTCGACCCAATAGAGGATCGGTAAACCGCCGGCACCCGGCCGGAGTCGAGCGTGCGCACCCGAACTCGAGAGCGCGAGCGGCGTGCCGTCCGCGATGATGTGCAGACCGCTTTGCACGATTGCGACCTCGGAGTCCGCCCAGGATTGCATCGCCGCCGAGCTCCAGTTGCCCGCCGGCGTGCGTTCGCGCATGATTTGAAACGTCGGGATCTCCGCGATGTCCAAAACGTATCGAATGTGCAAATTCCGTTGCACATCAATTTTGGCCAAGTGGTTGATCGTGAAGTTTCCGAGGGGATGCGCATCTGCGCGCGCAGCCACAATGATGAAAAGAACGGCTAAAATGCCGGCGCAGAAGCTACGGGTATAGGGACCGCTGCTTGGCGACATGTATACAGCTACAACGGAGTTGAGGTCGCCTTGGATGTTTCGCTAAACGGAAATATTTGGCGTGGATAACCAATCCAGATCGTTGCTTACGCCGTTACTATTGCGGGAAGTGTGTTGTCGCGCTTCAGTTATACTGCTTGCGCTCTTCTTTATTGCGGCAGGGAGCAATCATTTTTTGCATGAGCCGTTCTACGTTCGCATTGTGCCGGCGTGGCTGCCCGCTCCAGGGCTGCTAGTCGCGATTAGCGGCGCGTGCGAAATACTTGGCGGCGTGGGGATATTGATAACGCGGACACGCCGGATTGCAGGCCTTGGCCTCATCGCGCTGCTGGTCGCCGTCTTCCCTGCGAATATCCAAATGGCTATTCACCCGGAACTCTATCGCGACATCGGATCGCAACCCGTGTTTGTCGCAAGGTTGCCGTTGCAAGCTGCTTTGATCGCGGCGGTATGGTGGGCGTGCTTGCGTTTGCGCTAGCGGTCGCTGCCCTGTTCTTGTAAAAAATAACGCGAAAGGAATCCAGCGGACGGCGGCCATCGTCGAATTGCATATGGTAGCTTTACTGTTGCTCGTTGCGGCGATCGCACAGGCATCCCCGAGTGCGACCGCTGCGCCAGCACCCCACCCTAGCCCTTGCGTCACGCCGGCGCCGGAAGCCCTAACACTTGCGCCGCGCAGCGCGGCGCAAACGCCTGTCGTCTGTCAAACTCCATCACCCAAAGTCAAGGAGATTGGACAAGTTACCGCAGGCGGCCGGGCAGTGAACCTTATTGGGAAAGTCGCCGCGGCATCAACCGGCTCGATCAGTCAAGAACAGATTGCAACACGGCCGATCTTGCGACCCGGTGAAGTGTTGGAAGCGATCCCCGGTTTGGTCATAAGCCAACATAGCGGCGGCGGCAAAGCGAACCAATACTACCTGCGCGGCTTTCAATTGGATCACGGTACGGATTTGGAGAGTACGGTCGCCGGCGTACCGATCAATTTGCCGACGCACGCGCACGGCCAGGGCTACTCCGATATCAATTGGCTGGTTCCGGAGCTGGTCAGCTTTGTCGAATTTAAGAAAGGTCCGTATTACGCGGATCAGGGCGATTTCTCGACGGCGGGCGCCTACAATCTCTTCTACAAGGGCATCGTAGGTCCGATCGCTGCGCTGACGGTCGGGGGTTATGGTTATGGCCGCGTTCTTGTGGCGAATTCGCCGCGCGTCGGCGCGGGGAATCTGCTTTACGGCTTCGAGTACGTCCATGACAACAGCACGCTCGATCGACCCGACAACTACCGAAAATTTAACGGTGTGCTGCGCTGGACGCGCTCGACGCTGAATACGGATTTCAGCATCACGGCGATGGGCTATAGTGGTGTGTTTGATTCAAGCGATCAAATCCCGCAACGCCTCGTCGAGGCGGGAGTCATCGATCGGACAGGCTACATCGACCCCACCGACGGCGGGAAGACGTATCGCGTTGCACTCTCCAGCCAACTGACCCATCGCGACGCCAAGGGCGTCACGCAGGCGAGGATTTACGGCTTTCAGCAATCCCTCGATCTATTCTCGAATTTTACGTACTACTTTGACGATGCGAGCGACTACTACAACGTCACGAGTAACGCTATCACGTGCAGCGCTGTCTATACGACCTGTACACCAAACACCAAGCAGCACACCTCAACCTACACATCCTACTGCCCCGCAAACACCACCCCGACCGGTGGAAAGACGACGCCGCATTCCGTAACGCCGCTACCGTTTTCGTTCTCCTGCGGAGATCAGCGCGAACAGCAGGACGAACGCTTTGTCAGCGGTTTCAACATAAGCCGCACGTTTGAAGGGTCGCGGGCGAAAACCACGGTAGGCGCGAGCGTACGGAACGATAACATCAGCACAGTCGGCTTATTCCTCACGCACGGGCAAGTTCGCTATCCAAATGGGACGCTTAGTGACGCGCACGTGATAGAGCGCGACGTGGCGCTATTCGCGGAGACCCAACTTCGCGCCGGCTCGAAGCTTCGCCTGAGCGCTGGTTTGCGCGGGGATTCTTACAGCTTTCATGTGTTTGAGGCGGAGGATGCCAATTCGGGCAACTTGACGGAATCGATCCTCAGTCCGAAATTCACTGCCGCCTACGCGATGTCACCCCATCAAGAGCTGTATTTGGACTTCGGCGACAGCTTCCACAGCAACGATGGCCGCGGGGCGACGCAGACACGTGACCCGCAAACGCACGTCGCGTACGATCCGGCAGGCACGGCCGTAACGCCGGTCACGCCGCTTGCGAGGGCGGTCGGCGAAGAAATCGGCTACCGCTATTCCAGCGCGAAGGTGAACACGACACTCTCGTTGTGGCAGCTCAAGAGTGCCTCGGAGCTGATCTTCGATGGCGATCACGGTACGACGTTTGCGGGTCGACCGACGGTACGCCGAGGAATCGAACTTGCGAATTTCTATACGCCGACGAAATACCTGACGCTCGATGCGGACTTTGCCACGTCGACGGCGCGTTTCCTCACCGATCCTAACCACATCGGCACCGGCGTGCCCGAATCTTTGGCGGCTGTCGTGTCGGCTGGAGTTACACTTGATGAGCCGCGGTACGCGGCAAGCCTGCGCATGCGCTACTTCGGCCCACGCACGCTCATTGAAGACGGAAGTGCAAAATCGCCGCCGTCAACAATCTTCAACGGGCAGTTTACGGCGAAGCTGAATCCATCATATCGTTTGAGTCTGGATGTCTTGAACATCTTTAATGCGCACGTTGCCGACGTGACGTACTACTATGGATCCTGGCTGCCGCGTGACGGTGCAAATCCGATTTACGCGCACGACGCTAATATCAATCCAGCGCTGGGCGGTGCGGGCGTCAACGACTACCACTTTCATCCGTCGGAAGCTCGAACGTTCCGCTTCACAATAAGGACTGGAATATAGCTTCCGGCGCGAAGGCATGTGAGGCCGCGGCCTTAATTGAGCTGCCACCGGGACCTAATTCATGTGGGCTTGCATGGAAGACGCCCATTTGGTAAAGTGGCAAGCACTATGACTTCGTATCTGTGGTGGACGAACTGGTGTTATCGGCGGTTTTGCGCGCGCCGGCTGCTTTGGGTTTTGCACTAACAGGTAGAAGATCGCAGTTTTGCAAGCCGCCTCGCCGATTCGCGAGGCGGCTTTCTTTTTTGGAGGGACAAACGTGGCGACCCAAGTGGCACTCAATCAACCGGCGAGCGGGCCTTTCGGCCGGCACCTGCGCGATATCGTGCACGGTAATAGCCTCGACGAGCCGGATGCAGGTTGGCTTCTGGGCGATTTCATGGATGGCAACGCTTCAAACTTACAGACGGCGGCGTTATTGAGTGCGCTCGCAACCAAAGGCGAGGTGGTCAGCGAGGTTGTGGGCGCAGCCCGTGCGATGCGCGCACGAAGCATACATGTCGAACATCAACTGCCGCTCGTCATCGATCTGTGTGGGACGGGCGGCGACCGGCGCAACACACTCAACATCTCAACGATGGCGTCATTCGTTGTGGCGGCTGCCGGCGTACCAGTCGCAAAACACGGAAACCGAGCGGCATCGAGCCGATGCGGGAGCGCGGACGTTCTTGAGGCGGCGGGATTTCCGATTACACTTGCGCCAGCGTCGGCCGCTGCGATGCTAACTCGAAGCAATTTTACGTTCATGTTCGCGCAACTCTATCATCCAGCCATGAAAAACGTTGCGCCGGTGCGGCGTGAATTGCCGATTCGCACGATCTTCAATCTGTTGGGACCGCTCACGAATCCAGCCTCTGCGACTCACCAGGTCATCGGCGTGGCGCATCGCTCCCACGTTGAGCTGATCGGAGAGGCGCTCCGCGCGCTAGGGACGCAAGCCGCGGCGGTGGTGCACGCTGAGAACGGAATCGATGAGGTCGCGGGCGATTGCCCGACGTACGTCTTTCGATTCGACGATCGCGGGGCACGCCGGCTAACGATCGATCCTCGCGATTATGGCATCGACGTTCCCCTCGGAGAAATTGCGGGCGGAAGTCCGCAGCATAACGCGGCCGCGCTGGTGCGCGTTTTGCGCGGTGAACCATCGGGCGCGGCAGAGGTCGTGGCTTTAAATGCGGCGTTGGCGTTGGTCGTCGCAGGCGCCGCTTCAGATGTCTGCGACGGCTTACGTATGGGGCGAAACGTGTTGAAGAGCGGCGCCGCATATGAGGTGCTCTGTCAACTCAGAGATGCCGCTTGAATAGCGGCCTGAGCATCCTTGACGTAATCTATGCGAGCCGACGCGAGACGCTTGCCAGAGAGATCGTGCGCGAGCCGTGGGACCTGCTCGAAGAGCGAATCCACCATACGGAGCCGCCTCGTTTCCGCGTTGCGCTCAAACATGCGCCCAGCGTCGGCATAATTGGGGAGGTCAAAATCGCATCGCCGTCGCGGGGCATCCTCGTCGAGAGCCACCGTGACCCAATAGAGATTGCGCTCGAGTTCGAAAAGGGCGGCGTCGATGCGATCAGCGTCGTGACGGAAGAGAAGTTCTTTGGCGGCAGCGTTTCGCTGCTGGGTAAAATCCGCGCGGTGACGCAGTTGCCAATTCTGCGCAAAGACTTTCTAACAACCCCTTATGAAATCGCTCAATCGGCCGCGTACGGAGCCGATGCCGTCCTCTTGATCGTCGCCGGTTTGACGGATGACCAGCTTCGCATCCTGTTGGTTACAGGGCGACGCTACGCTCTCGATGTGGTCGTCGAAGTTCACGACGACCAAGAATTGCGGCGTGCGCTCACACTAAAAGCAGACATCATCGGAATTAACAATCGGGACTTGCGAACGTTTGAAGTCTCGTTCGACACTCTAGAGTTGCTCAAGCACGTTCCGGATGACGTTTTGGCGGTGAGCGAAAGCGGGCTCACATCGCCGGCCGATGTCGCAACTGCTGCTCGAGCCGGCGCGCGAGCCTGCCTGATCGGTGAAGCGCTGCTTCGCGGTGCGGATCCCGGCCGCTTTATTAGCGAGTGCCGACAGGTGCCGGTTGCATGAGGCGCACGAAAGTAAAATTCTGCGGCTGCCGTCGTGAAAGCGATGTCGAAGATGCGATAGAGGCTGGCGCAAATGCGGTCGGATTTGTCCTTGCGCCGAGCCCGCGCCAGATCACTCTCGACGTTCTGGCTAAATTGGCGAAGCGAGTGCCGGTAGATATCACCCCTGTTGCCATCTTTGTCGCGCCAACGCGCGATGAGATGCGACGAATTGAGGGGTTGCGTGACGATTTCATGCTGCAGATTTCAACTCATCTGTTCCCTCGCCTTACGACTGGTTTGCGAGTCATTCAGACGATGCAGATAGACCAGGCGGTAAAGCGCTCCCAGATCGAGACGGTGTTGTCAAATCTACGCGACGGCACCGTTCTTTTCGACACGAAACTTGGTAAGCTCAACGGCGGGACGGGGCGCGCCTTTCCGTGGGAGATCGTCGCGCCATTCGTTTCCCGCCAACGCTCGTTTATCGCGGGTGGCCTCACAGCGAAAACTGTGGGAACATGCATCCGAACCTTGCGACCGTTCGGTGTCGACGTCAGCAGCGGAATCGAAACGCGCGGGGCCAAGGACTCAAAGAAGATGCGACGCTTTATTGCCGCGGTCGAACAAGCCGATGAAAGCTGAAGCACCCGGCTATTTCGGCGAGTTTGGCGGGCGCTTTGTGCCTGAAGTCTTCGTCGCTGCACTCGATCAGCTGGAGCAGGCGATGAATGAAGCGTTCGCCGATCCGGCGTTCTGGGCAGCGTACGGCGATGTGCTGCGTGATTTTGTCGGAAGGCCGACGCCCGTCTATGAGGCGCAGCGGTTCGGGGTCGGATCAGTGAGGCTTGCATGCAAACGCGAAGATCTAAACCATACCGGCGCACACAAGATCAACAACACCGTCGGGCAAGGGTTGCTTGCGCGCCGTATGAACAAGCGCCGCTTGATCGCCGAAACGGGAGCCGGTCAGCATGGCGTCGCTACCGCAACGATCGGAGCGAAGCTTGGGATGCCGGTCACGATCTTCATGGGCGCGACTGACATCGAGCGACAAGCGCCAAATGTCG
>Ga0213876_10000988_pt1 | contig 18675 bp, 17 predicted proteins | sample BarmaccomBMRX_R9_FD_160113 | JGI IMG/M metagenome (GOLD analysis project Ga0213876, IMG submission 160113) | Root-associated microbial communities from Barbacenia macrantha in rupestrian grasslands, the National Park of Serra do Cipo, Brazil - RX_R9 | ecosystem: Host-associated > Plants > Roots... | reverse complement strand
TGGGCCAGGTACCCGGCGAGCATGCCGAGGTCCACACCCTGGCGGCGCGTGCGGACCCCAGCCAGCCTGGCTCCGATGGCGGTGAACACGTCCAGTGCGCCGGGGTAGGTTGGGTTTTCGGCGATAACCGTGTCGCCGCGCTGCACCAACAGCCAGGCGGCCATCCAGATTGCTTGCTGCGCTCCAGAGGTGACCAGGACCTGCTCAGGACTTGTCTGTGCGCCACGTTGGCTCACGTGGGCGGCGATTGCCTCGCGCAGTGGGGCGTAGCCGAGCGGCGAGTAGCCCGAAGTCTCGGCGAGGTTGGCCGTTTCCTCCGTGACCTGTTCGATGAGGTCGTGCGGGACGCCGCCAGGCTCGAGCAAGTACGCACCGGTGAGGTCCACCGTGCCGCCGGGACGGTCGATGATGCGCCGGAACACGATATTGCGGTTCAGCGTGCTCGAAAGGCCGTTGCCGCGGCGCGTCGGTGCGCTGCTGATACGCGTTCCGCTGCCCTGGCGGCGCTCGAGCAGGCCGTCGTCGACGAGCACTTCGTAGGCCGCCACGACGGTGCTGCGACTGATCTTGAGCTGCTTTGCCAGCAGCCGTTCGGGAGGAAGCTGCTCGCCGATGGTGAGGTCGCCGTTGGTGATCGCGGTTCGCAAGGCGGTGGCCAGGCGGCGGTACAGCGGCCCGGGGTTTGTCGACCACACGTCGAGGTGGTGGAGCAGGCCATTTAGATCGAATTGGCTCTGTTTGGAGCGGGCCATTTGTGAAAGGATAGTGGATGCATGGAACTCTTGTTTAGCGTCCTGATGCTGATTGTTTTCGCCGTTCTTGCCGTTCGCTATGGGTACGACAGCCGAGAGGGAATGCAGTCCAAAGAGCATGAATTGGCATGCTTTGGCATGCAATGGCCTGAGTTTCGCGGCATGCCCGCTGTTCGGCGCGTGCAGGCCATAAGCCGCCGCCGGCGTGCCCGCCGCGCACTGGCTCGCAAGCTCCTTGCGTTGGCCGATTGGCTCGCGCCGGGCACGCCCGCGCGGCTAAACGGAGTCGGGTAGTACGAAGAACCACCTCAAGCCGCTCTCTGAGAGAGCGGCGACGTTGCCAGCCGACACCCAGTCACGGAAGTCCCAGGCGATCGCCTTGGACCACGAGCCCGCCACCAGCCGCTCACCGTCCAATGCCACCCATTCGAACGGGTGGCGCTCGGTCTTGAGCCACAGGCGCTCCGGCAGGCGTCGCCGCTCCGCATCGGCGGCTCGCTCAAAGGCCTTCCCAGCCTGGATGCTTCTTGCGTGGTCGCGGAGCTTCTCGCTCGGGTCATTGACGGCCATGAACTCGATCAAGCGCTCTGCCCACGGTCCGTGCCGCTGCCAACCTAGCGGGTTCAGGACGGCGTCGCGCACCTTGCGGCTCGGATCGTGCGCCATCCGCTCGAACAGTGGCTGGACCTCGAGCGCACAGCCGTTGGGTTTGCAATGCTGGCAGCTAAGCGTATGAAGGGCCGAGCGGCGCACACGCGGTTCGGGATCGTCGAGAGCGCGCTGTAGGGCAAACAGGGACTCCGGCGTGAAGTCCAGGTCGTCGAGGAGCCGACAGCAACTGCGCCGCACCCGCCACTCGGGGCTATCCAGCCCGCGAATCAGCTCAGGCACCAGCCGCTGGGGCGGCTGGCCCTTTAAGCTGGCGAGAGCAGGTTCAGCGGTCGCTGGATCGGCCAACTGCAAAACCAGTGGCCTGAGATCGACCTCCAGGTTGGTGGGCACCAGGGATTACCAGGGTGGTGGTGTAGTTCTCGTGCACAGGACCCGGGAGTATGCCCCCCTTTGCACGTATCCCCCGGCCGGGGCGGTCGGGACAGTGCTCGGCGTCGGGTCGCGCGGTAGCTTCCAGCATAACAAGTGATGCGGTGGTGCAACCAGGTCGAGGAGGCGCTAAACCGTTGCGGCAGCCTGCAGGCGCTGGCGGATCAAGGAGCGCACGCTGGGCCAGTAGTCCGTCACCAGGTCTACTGAGTACGGGTTGCCGCCGAGCGGAATGAGCATGTACGGCGCCAAGCTGCCCATAGCGATTTCTTGTGTGACATTCGGGCTGTCAGGGATGCCGAAGGCGTTTGGGTCAAGTGCCATGTAGTGCACGCGCCGCACGCCGCCATCGCCGAAGGCTTCATCATGAATAACCAGCTCACGGCCCGTGCCGAGCTGAGGGAAGGTTGCATCGACGCTGCCGCGCGAGGTGACCAACGCGGTCGCGACATTGGCTAGCCCGCCGGTCAGGAGCTGCAGGTCGAAGTCGCTCGACAGGTCCTGGGTACGCGCCTCGTCAAGGGCGAACCTGGCGACATTGAGAGCAAAGCCGGCGTCGTGCGCTGCGAAGCGCTGGCGCGCCTGACACGACAGCACCCGCAGGAGCAGGTCCTTGCGGTAGCTGCGCTCATCGGCGCGGCCTTGCGGATCCTCCACTTCACCGAGCACGAAGGTCATGGCTTTATCGGTCGAAAGCGTCTGACGCCCAGCAGGGATGAAATCAGCCGGGTGATCGACTCCGTCCAGGCGATAGACGTTGGTCGTGAAGTCCTGCGGCACTACCAGCTCGACCGGACCGTTCACGTTGTCCAGGTAGTTGCGCAGGAACACGTCTTTCATCAGCACCTGGAAGTCAATGGTCAATCCGGTGGCGTCTTCCAGTACGGTGCGTACACGTTCGAACCCGCCAGCCTTGTAGGCCGCGCGCAAGGTTAGCGGCCAGCGCGGCGGCGATTCGGCAGTTTGATCCTCCAGCTCCGGCGCCCGGATATCGCGACTCAGCGAGATCGACATCAAGTCCCAGGTCTGGAGGTCCAGCGACAGGACCGTGACCGAGATGCCGGTGTCGGCGTACGTCTGGTCGTGCTCTTCGCCGAAGCCGAGCAGGGCGACGTTCAAGCGCTGGGCGTTGAGATCCGCGTCAACGCGGTGGGCGTATTGTGGATCGGCAGCGGACCACTGGGCGCGACGGTGCGCGGACTCATCCAGAAGTGGCTGGATGAACTGGTCGAAGAGCAGCGGCCGGCCACTGTCGGGGCGAGCAACTGCTGTGGCGGGAACCGCATCAGCGCAGGTGGACGACTGCGCAGAGACCGGCACGGCGAGAATCACCGCGAAGGACCAAGCCGCAGTACCGAGAAGCGGGAAGGAACTCAGGCCGTTTGGCCACATTCCCAACCGCATCCCGGGTCAGGCTATCAGGGGAACTGTTGCTGTGATTGCGTTGAGAAGGAGGGCGTGTCGCCCGAAGGTGTTGCGCTGATCGAGACGGTGGCGAGGCCGCCGCGGCGCGGTGGGCGCGCCCAATCACCGGCGTTGATCGTGATCGTGTAGCCAACGCGGCCTGCCATCAGGCTATCCTCCGGCAACGGTTGAAAGTCACCCGCGGACACGTTGCGGGTTGTTTTCCACAGCGCGCCATCAGGCTCGCGCAAACTCACATCCAGCGTGCCGTTGAAGGTGGTTTCCTGACCAAAGCGATCCACCAGCACCATGTCGATGCGCGTTCCCGACGGGTCCGGCTCGAGGCTCACCTTGCCGACGGCCACCGCGGCCCGGACCACTGCCTCCGTGTGGAATGTGCTCGAAGCGAGTTGCCAGACAAACGTGAGGGCCAGCAACACCGGGATCGCAATGAGGAAGTACGTCCCTTTCGATCGGCGGCCGCTGTTCGAACCGATGCTGGTGATCGGTGCGGGAGACCGCGATCGGATGCTTGCCGGGGCAACCATTAGCGGGCTCCCGCGAGCGACGGTCGACTGGCGCGGTGCAGATCCAGCGCAGCTTCAAGTCCAACGTGGCGGACCACATCCGCGAAAAGCACCAGGCCCGGATCCACCTGCTCCGCGCGAGCGATTGCTTCGCGGCTTCGGAGCGTTCGTCCGGCGCGATCCTCCAGGGCCGCGACATACAGCGCGGCTTTGACGCAGCGCGGATTGCGGTGCAGCACGCCAATCGCCGTTTCGAAGGCATCACGCTGAGCGCCTGCCGCCCACAGCGCGCTCAGGAGCGAAACCTCGACCGCTGGATCGTGCTCACTGCGCGACGAGAGCTCACGCAGGCCCGCCAGCGCCTGCTCGGCGTGACCTGTGCGCAGCAGCGAAATCGCGTCCGCGAACGTGGAGTCAGGCAGCTCACCGGTCAGCCGCGCGAGGCCTCGGCGAATGGCCTGGTTGTGCGGATCGAGCTCCCATGCGCGGGTCCAGGCGGCCGTCGCTAGATCATCGTGCTCTCGCTGCTGGTGCCAGATAGCCTGGCCAACGTGCGCCAGGGCATCCTCCGGATCGTGTTCGATGCAGCGTTGGAACGTGGACAACGCGGCCTCGTCGTCTAGCTCGAGTTGGGCCCAGGCGAGGATTCGCAACGCCGCCAGGCAGGATGACAACCGTTGGAGCGCGTTCGTGGCATGTCGGGCAGCGTCCTCGAAGCGTTGCTCGAACGCTGCCTCGCGCGCTTCGGCAATGAGATTCAGGATGTCGGACATGGCTATTCGCTCTCCAGCAGTGAGGTGGCGGGATCGGCCTCGACAGCGCCCCGTAGGTGCTCAATCGCTCGACGCAGCACCGCCGAACGTGTGAGACGTCTGGACCGGCCGGGCTGCCAGGCGTCGATGATGGTGTCGATGTCGCGCATGTGCGACTCGGTGAGGTAGACCGTGCGCGCCAGTAGATGTGGGCGCACGAGCTTGACTGGCGCAACCACCGGCGCCGGCTCAGGGGCGTCAACGACGGCGGGGTCGTCGGCGTAGAAGTGTTCGAGAATCGACAACTGTTCTGCGACGCGGCCGGTCAGAATGCTCAAGGCAATACTCGGCCGGCGATTACCGGTGCCGCTGAGGATTTGCAACTTCGAGCCCAGCAATCGTTCGCCGACGTCAGCACGTCCGCCTGCTGTCAGCAGGACGCGCCGAGCCACTTCTGCGATCCTTCGATGACGAAGTTGCCGAACGAAGGCACCTCTGGGCGTCGGGGCCGGACTGGCACCAGGTCCTCGACTGGGTCTGGCGTCGGAGTCGAGACGGTGTGCACCGGCAACTCCAACAACGTCGACACCGTCACCATGTCCGCGTTTGGCGCGTCGCCGCAAACAGTCAGAACTTCGGACGCCAACTGGCGGTAGGCCGCAGCACTGCGACTGTTGGTGTCATATTCCAGGATGCTGCGACCGGCTTTGGCAGTTTCCTTCAGCGCGACGTGCAGCCGGACCTCGGTTTGGAACACGTTGACCTGACCGTCCAGGCTGGACCGCACGACTTTGACCACGTCGCGTGAATGTGCGGTGCGCTGGTCGACAAGCGTGAGCAGGACACCGTAGATGTTGAGATCCGGATTCAACTGCTCCCGGACAGCGGCGATGGTTTCGAAGATCTGGGCCAGACCTTGCATCGCCAGGAAATCGGCCTGGACCGGAATGACGATGCCGTTAGCGGCGCGCAGCGCGTTGATTGCGAGCAAACCCAGGCTCGGCAGACAGTCGATCAGGATGTAGTCGTAATCGGCTTCAACGCTGTGCAGCAGGCTTGCCAGCATCGATTCTCGATTCATCGCCGAAACGAGCCCTAGCTCAGCGGCGGAGAGGGTGGCGTTGGCGGGCACGACGTCCAGGCCGGACGGGCTGTGGACGATGGCCTTGTGAATGCCTGGGCCGCTGGAGGTGCGACCGCGCGCGGCCAGTGAGAGCAAGTCACCAATGCTGGGGTACGCGGCGTCGATATCGACGATGCCAGCGGCCACCGACAGGTTGCCCTGCGGATCGAGGTCGACCAGCAGCACGCGCTTGCCCGCTTCCTGAAGCGCAGCTCCGAGGTTGAGCGTGCTGGTAGTTTTCCCTACACCGCCCTTTTGATTGGCTACCGCGATGATCGGCACGCTGCCTCCTTGCCGTTCCCGAGCAAATAAATGTCGGCGGAGTCTAGGGAGGTGGCGGGGCTCGATCCATAGCCGATTGGTACCAGCACGCGGGCCTAAAGGCCCGCCCGCGACGGGCCGATGGTTTAACCTCACGGGCCTACGCCAGCGAACGTATGTTCTAATACTCGGGTGCGTGAAGCCGGAGTACGTCGAGATCACCTGCAAGTCAGCCGTTAACCGCGTGTATGGGATGCCGTACCTGAAGTGGTCGCTCAACCCCTACGGCGGATGCGTACACCGCTGCCGCTTCTGCTTCGCCGTGCAATACCGCGTGGTCGCGGATCAGGGGACGCAGCAGGACTTCGGGACGCGGCTGTTCATCAAGACCAATTTCGTCGAGGTGCTCGCGCGCGAGCTGCGGCGCCCGGGCCTGCAGGGCGAACGCATCACCGTCGGCACGGCGACAGACCCCTATCAACCCGTCGAAGGTCATTACAAGCTGACACGTGGATCGCTGGAGTTATTGCGCGAGCACGCCAACCCGATCGCGCTGCTTACCAAGTCGCCCATGATCGTCCGGGATGGTGACCTGCTGGCGGAGATCGCCCGGATCGCTTCAGCCGAGGTCTTCTTCAGCATCACCACGGTGGACCTGGACCTGTGGCATACGCTCGAACCAGGAACGGCAAATCCGTACAAACGGTTGGAAGTGATGCGCGCGTTGCGCCGCCAGGGTGTGACCGCCGGCGTGATGATGGCGCCGATCCTTCCAGGCATCACGGACTCAGAAGCGTCCATCGAACGCGTGGCCGCTGCCGCCAGAGACTTCGAGGCAGCAACGCTGAGCATGGCCCCGCTGCGCCTGGCTCCGCACGTGAAGGAGTTTTACCTGGGATTCATCGGCGACGAGTATCCCGACCTGTTGCCGCGCTACCAACGCGCCTATCCTGGCAGCTATGCGCCGCCCGACTACCGCGAAAAGCTCCACGAGCGGGTCGAGCGCATCCGCGCACGACATGGTTTCGGCGGTCCCCCAGAACGGCGGCAACGTCCGCCGAAGGAGCCGGCAATCCCGAGACGAGGACCCCAGCTGGCGCTCCCTCTCTGAGGGGTCCTTTCCGGAACGGGTTTACGCGCTGGTGCGGCGGGTACCGCGTGGTCGCGTGATCACGTATGGCGCTATCGCCACCGTCTTAGGCGACCCACGCAAGGCGCGTGAGGTGGGCTGGGCAATGGCTATCTGCCCCGAGAGCGTGCCGTATCAGCGCGTCATCAACGCGCGCGGCCAAATCTCGTCCGGCGGCGATGTGAACAAACGCAGAACAGCACTCGAGGCCGACGGCGTCATCTTCCTCCAAGACGGACGCGTCGACCTCGAGCACTATCTGTGGTTACCGGGAGACGAGTCAGGAAACGGCGCGTCGCCCAGTAAACAGGCGTGAGATAGCGATCAGCACGATCGCGCCGATCACCGCCACGATAAGGGTTTCGATGTTGAAGCCGTTGACCATGTCACGGCCAAGCAGCGCGCCTGTGATCCAGCCGCCAATGAGAGCGCCCACAACGCCAAGCACGATGTCACCGATAAGGCCGTATCCACCGCCTTTCATGATCATGCCAGCGAGCCAGCCAGCAATGAGACCGAGAACGATCCAGGCAATAATCGACATTCGCGAAGTTACCTCCGTTGCGAGGAGGCAGAAAGCAAAGCACGTGCCAGCCTGTTCAGTTACGGATCGTTGCGCAGGGCGTGGAAGATCGTCCGAGCTTCTTAACCGCGGCCAGGGCCAAGACGGCACATGGCGTGCGAAACCCACGGGCGATGACGCCGCGGGCGCTAGCTGCCGTTAGTGGTGCACTCCTGCTGACGTTGGTGGCTACGGCCGGCGCGTACGCCGAGGGTGATAAACACCCAAAGTATTCGGGTCCGGTGGAGTTGCAGCAGGTGAAACCGACGGTGGCACCTGTGGCGCCGGCACCCACGGCCCCGCCACCACCGATCACGCGTTACGTGCCGCCAACGCGGACACCGAGCGGGAAGCTGGCGCCGACGCCGGTCCCGCCCCGCACCAGGCCCGCGCCGCCGCCGACGGCTACGGACGTGCCGCTGCCGACTGACCCGCCAGCGTCGCCGCCGCCACCACCTACGCCGGTACCCGCTCCGCAGAAGCCACTGCAGCAGCAGCCAGTGGCTCCGCGCGCCATCGCGCCACCAACTGAGGCGCCGAGCATCGAGCCGACAGTGGCCGTGATCGACGTCGCCACTGACCCGAACGCCCGCTCCGCGATCACGCCGACGCCGCCCACCCCCACGGTCGCCCCGACGCAGCGCCCCACGCCCGCACCGACACCGGCATCGCCGACGGCCGACGCGGATCTCGTGGGCAACGTGATGTCGGCGTCAATGGAACCCCTGCTGGTTGGCGGGCGCCTCGGGCTGATCGTCGCCGGCCTCGCAGCGGCCGGCTATGTGGCGATTCAGCGCCTGCGGCAGCGCCACTGAGACAATCGCCATCGAGAAGCTTAGGATCAAGAGGTGACGATTTCCTCCGCCGCCGGCGTCGAGGTTCGCGGTCCGCGCCTGGCGCGTTTCGACGAGGTCCTGACCGGGCCCGGTCTCGAATTCGTCGGCCGACTGCACCGCGAGTTCAATCCCCAACGCGAACGCCTGCTGCAGGCGCGCCAGGATGTCCAAGCCCGCCTGGATGCGGGCGAGCTACCAACGTTCCCCTCAGATACGGCCTCGATTCGGGACGGCGAGTGGACAGTCGCGCCTGTCAAAAACCCTGATCTTCAGAAACGCTGGGTCGAGCTGACCGGGCCGACCGAGCGCAAGATGCTGATCAACGCCCTGAACTCAGGTGCCGACGTGTACATGGCCGACTTCGAGGACGCCAATACCCCGACGTGGCAGAACATGGTCGAGGGGCAGGTCAACCTTGTCGACGCTATCGAGCGGACCATCTCGTTCGACAACCCCGACGGCCGGGTCTATCGCCTCAACGAACAGACGGCCACGCTGCTCGTCCGACCGCGAGGCTGGCACCTGCCCGAGAAGCACGTGTTCGTGGATGGCTCACCCATCAGTGGCGCGCTGTTCGATTTCGGGCTGTTTTTCTTCCACAACGCTCGGAAACTGGTCGAGAACGGCAGCGGTCCGTACTTTTATCTTCCGAAGCTCGAGAACCACCGCGAGGCGCGGCTGTGGAACGACGTGTTCTGCTTCGCGCAGGACGCGCTTGGGTTGCCACGGGGAACCGTGAAGGCGACGGTGCTGCTCGAGACCGTGCTCGCGGCGTTCGAGATGGACGAGATCCTGTACGAGCTGCGCGAGCATTCGGGCGGCCTCAATGCCGGCCGCTGGGATTACATCTTCAGCATCATCAAGAAGTTCAGCAGCCGCCCGGACTTCCTGCTGCCCGACCGCGCCCAGGTCACCATGACGGTCCCGTTCATGCGCGCCTATACCGAGCTGCTGGTTAAGACTTGCCATCGGCGCGGCGCGTTTGCGATGGGCGGCATGGCCGCGTTTATCCCTAGCCGGCGTGATCCAAAGGTCAACGAGGTTGCGCTGCCGAAAGTACGTGACGACAAGCTGCGCGAATCGCATGACGGATTCGATGGCACATGGGTTGCGCACCCCGACCTGGTGCCAGTTGCCCGAGAGGTGTTCGCCGAGTTCATGGGCGATCGCGCAAACCAGCTGGATCGTCAGCGTCCCGAGGTTGCGGTCGAACCGCGTCAGCTACTCGACCTGCGAATCCCAGATGGTCAGATCACCGAGACCGGGCTGCGCAGCAACATTTCGGTCGGCATGCAGTACATCGAGTCATGGCTGCGCGGTACCGGCGCCGCCGCCATCTTTAACCTGATGGAAGATGCTGCCACCGCCGAAATCTCGCGCTCACAGGTCTGGCAATGGCACCATCATGGCGCTACGTTAGATACAGGCCAGCGTGTCACCCGCGAGCTGGTTGTCAACTTGATACAGGAGGAGTTGGAGAGTATCCGCCAGAGTCTGAGTGGTGAGGCCGCTCACGGCAACCGCTTCGACGAGGCACGGCAACTGTTCGAACAGGTCGCCTTGAGCGATCGGTTCACCGAGTTCCTGACGGTGCCGGCATACGCGCATCTCGATTGAGCTGCGCCGTAGTTTTGGGGTCTCAACCTTGCCAAAATGCTGATTGAACTGCTCGCCAACCGGGCGGGTCGATAAGTCGTCCTGCCATGGTGGTCCCGATGCCAAATGAGGCAGACGAAGAACTGAGCCTGGAAGAACAGGCGCGGCTGGATGGTGTGCGGCTTGCCGCGCGCACACTTGAGCACCACCTGACTAACCATCTCACCCTGACGGTCGGTTACGCGGAGCTCATCGCCGAAGACCCTGAGCTGCCCGAGCGTCTACGCGAAATGGCGCGACAGGTGCTCGAAAGCGCACAGGCGGCGGTTGAAAGCGTGCGACGCATGCGCCAGGTTGACTCATTGAGCTTGATCGACCAGGGCATTCCAGGCGGACCGCTGATTGAGCTGAATCCAGGTCCACGCCGCGACTGGTAACTTCGTCCGTTTTCGAGCCCTAAGCAAAGCCCTCCTGGTGCGTTAATCGTCGCACTCGGGGTGCCACACTATGTGGGTCGACGTTGCTCGGTTGTGCAACGCTGGCTCTCAGTTGTGTGACAAAGTGGCTACGTGGTCTGGCGTTGCTCGCGCTGACTGTCGCCTGCAGCGCGCCGGCGCCAGCGCCAGGCACCATCACGCCCGCTGCGCCAACAGCCGCACCAACCGCTGCTTCGACGTCGGACGCGCCCACGCTGCCGGCCACAGCCGCAGTGCAGCCCACGCCGGCCTCAGGGCTCAGCACGGATCAGACCACGGCGCTGCAGCATGCTCGGTTGCTGCAGGTCGAGGGTGATTACGCCAATGCAATCAGCGCGTGGCGCAACTTGCTCCCCACGCCCGCGGCGGCGGAAGCGCGCATTGGGCTGGCGTTGTGCCAGGCGCAAAGCGGCGATGGTGCTGGCGCCCTCCAGAGATTGAACGCAGGAACGCCCGAGCCCAGAGATGCATTCGTCCGAGGTCTGGCCCTTGACGCCGAGAACCAACACGCGCAGGCAATGCAGTTGCTCGGCCAGTACGCCGCGGCGAATCCTGCGGTTGCGGCGGCCGTCTGGCTCGAAATTGCCGAGCGCGAGCTGAACGCGCGGCGCTGGCAAGAAGCCGCGGATGCCAGCGCCAAAGGTCTGGACACGGCCGAGCCGCGGCAGCTCAAGCAGCGGCTGCTCGACATTCGTGCCCAGGCGTTGGCGGCGCTCGGCGACAACGAAACCGCCTTCGACGCCCACCGCCAGGTGCTGGCGCTGGCCACCAGCGCCTCTGCGCTCGGCGAGCAGTTGTTCCATCTGGCGCAAGTCAGTCGCGACCTGGGCAAACCCGACGCAGCGGTTCAGGCGTTGAGGACGGCGCTGGATCAGTTCCCGGACGCCTCCACCACGCCCGACGCGCTGCGTCTGCTTGACGACCTCCAGGCTGCCGACCAGGTGGATCCATTCGTGCTGGGGCGTGCGCGCTACTACGCAGTGGACTATCGCAATGCGGTCACCGCGTTCGATCAGTATTTGCAGAGCGACCCCAGCGGACCCGATGCACCGTCGGCACGTCTCTTCCGTGCGCTGGCGAGCCTCACCCCGGGCAACGAACCAAACGCGTTGAAGGAACTCGATGGGCTCGCTGATGATGCCAATCTCGACTCAGACCTCGCTGCGCAGGCGTTGCTCAACGCCGGCGAGGCGTTGGAAAGTCTGTCCGAGCCGGACCAGGCCGAGGCGCATTATCAAAAGCTGCTCGACAAGTTCCCGCGCCTGGATGCGGCGGCAACGGCCGGGTTTCGGCTCGGGCTGGTGCGTTATGTCCGAGGCGCCAATGCCGAGGCCATAGATGCGTGGAACGGACTCATCGCTCGACGGGACGACCTGACTTCTGATGACGTCGCCCGTGCACTCTACTGGCGGGGCAAAGCCCTCCAACGCCTGAGTCGGACTGATGCTGCACGCGATTCCTTTACTCAGGCGGCGGCCGTCACGCCCGCGAGCTACTACACACTTCGCGCGGCTGACATCCTGGGGCAACTGGCAACGGGAACTTCTTCGCCTCCCGACGACGAGGCGCTGTTAGAGCAGTGGCTGCAGGCACGTGGACAGGATCTCGAGGTAGCGCGCACGTTCGTGGCGGCAGATCCTGCACTGGCGAGAGCACAGTCAGAGGCGGCGATCGGCCTGTATCGCGAAGGCAACTGGGAAGCCGAGGAGCTGATCACCCGCTATCCGAACCGGACCGATCGTTTGTACGCGTTGTCGCAACGATTCGCCGACCTCGGCCTGTTTGGCGGGGCTGCGCAACTTGGCCAGGCTGCCTACACGGCCGCATCCAGTCAGTCGCCAGAGTCGGCGCCGGCGGCACTGCTGCGGGCGGCGTACCCGCGCCCCTTCGCCAACCTGACGGACGCAGCGGGTGCTCGGTACGGCATCGACCCATTCCTGTTGGACGCCACCCTTCACGATGCAAGCGCGTTCGACGCCTGGTTGGAAGACACCACCACCGGCGCTCGTGGTCTGGCCGGGATTAGCCCCGTCCATGCCGATGAAGTCGCGCTGGCCCTGCACGCCAATCCGGATGACCAGTTCCGTCCCGTTTCGTCTGTCGAGCAGCAGGCCTGGTTGCTGGCGGACCGTTTGCGCCGCTACGACGGCCGGCCCGACGTGGCGCTGAGCGCGATTGCCACCACGGACCGACTTGTCGATGGGTGGGCAGCTCGCGCTGGGGCTGACGACCCTGACGCCTATATCGAACTGATCGACTACGAAGGCGTGCGTGCCGGCCTGCGCAGCCTTTTCGCGACGCGACTCTCCTACGCGGTGGCCTACGGCTCACCTGGTGGTGACCCGATGGGCGCGGAGAATCCAATGCCCGAGCCCACGGCCGTATGGGTCAAGATCTCGCGGTTTGGCGGCGACGTGCCGCCCGAGGCGCCCATCTCGCCAGCCGCGGGCGTCGGCACAGCCGATGAGCAGGCGGCTTTCGCCCGCGCGGCCACCCTCCAACGCGACGGTGATTACGAGGGCGCCATCGCGGACTTCACCGACATTGCCGCCAAAGCCGCATCTCCCGACGTGGCGTCCGAGGCCCGACTGCGGCTGGGCCAGGAGCTCATCGCGGCGCGACGACCGGCTGATGCCCTGGAGCCCCTGCAGTCCGCGGCCACGGCACGGCCCGCGTCGGCGGCCACGTTCCTCGTCGGCCGAGCCCTGGCCGACATGGGTCGTTGCGCGGAGGCGCTGGACCAGTTCGTGGCCTTCGAGACCGCCAACCCTGGGCCGCTGGCGGCACAGGCGCAAGTCGCTCATGCAAACTGCCTGGCCGACCTCGGTCGCGCCGCCGAAGGCGTGCCGTTGCTGGAAAAGGCCGTGTCGCAGACGGACGTTTCGCGGTTACAAACGCTGGACTTCCGCGAACGGCTCGGCTTGATGCGCCTGCGCGCTGGTGACTCCGATGGCGCGCGCGCTGAGTACCAGTCGCTCCTGAGTAGCGCACGCTCGAGCAGTTATCGCGCGCAACTGAACTACTTCCTTGGGCTGCTCTCGCCCGACCCATCCACAGCCGTCGGGTATTTCCAAACGGCGTTGCAGACAGACCCGAAGAGTCGCGGCGGGCAAGCCGCGTTGGATGAACTGGTCGCCCTCCACGATTCGGCAGCTCTGTCGTTTGAGGCGGGCGATGCTCGTTTTGCGCAGAACCGCTATCGGGAAGCGCTGGCGGCGTATACCAAGGTGATTCAGCAGACGCCCTCAGATCCGCGGGCGCCGCAGGCGTATTACGGCCGTGGGGTCTCGCTGGTGCGGCTGGGCCAGGATCGGGCGGGAATCGTGGTCCTGGAGAGCATCGCTGACCTGTTTCCGAACACCTCTGATGCTGCCGATGGCCTATTCCGCGGCGGACGCATTCGCGAGAGTCTGGCCGACCTCGATGGGGCCGCGGCCGTCTACGGCCGTGTGATCGCCATACCGGCCGCCGGCCCGCGCGCCGCCGATGCGCGCTTCCGTCTGGCGTTCGTCCAGTTCGAGCAGGGCGCTTATGACGCCGCCGCTTCTGGCTGGGGCACTCTCGCCTCCTCCGCCACTGCAGCCGACGCGCGGGCGCAGGCACAGTTCTGGCTCGGCAAGGCACTGCACGCCTCAGGCGATGAACCTGGTGCGCAGGCCGCCTGGACTGCGGCCGCGCAAGCCGACCCGTACGGGTTCTATGGTTTGCGGGCCGCGGATTGGCTTGCCGGCCGCACCGACCCGCTGGCGGATGTCACCACAACGTCTGGATTGCTCAAGTCCCACTCGCAGGATGATCCGTCTGCCGCATTGACCGCGTGGGCCTCTGCACGTGGGAACGACACCGCGAAAGCACAACAGCGTCTCTCGGAGGATGCAGGCCTGGCGCGTGCCGATGCGCTGTTGGCGATGGGCCTACGCCAGCCAGCTATCTGGGAGCTTGGCGCCGTCGAAGCTCGGCTCTCCGACAGCAACGCGGCTGTCGCACTGCTCGGGGCGTGGGAGCAGCAGCGTGGCCTCTACAACACCGCGCTCCTGCTCGGGTACGACCTCGCGTCCTCCGCCAACGTCTCGCTGTTGAGCGGTCCGGCGGCGGTGCGGCGGCTAGTCTACCCCCTGCCGAATCCGGTCGCCTTGCAAACGGCCGCCCAACAACTGCATGTGGATCCGTTGCTCTTTTCCGCGCTGATGCTGCAGGAGAGCTTGCTCGACCAGGATGTCGAGAGTGCGGCGCAGGCGCGCGGCCTTTCGCAGTTGATCGCGAGCACGGCCTACGACGCGGCCCGCGCGCTCGGCGTCTACGGCTTCCACACGACCGATCTCTACCAGCCGAAAACGGCGATCCAGCTTGGCGCGTTCACCTTCGGCGAACGCCTGAGCCGGTACGGCCAGAAAATCTTTCCCGCGGTCGCGGCCTACAACGCCGCCGAGTTCGCCGTCGATGGCTGGCTGGAGAGCACCGGCCAAGCCGACATCGACACCTTCGCCGAGGCCATCCCCTTCACCGAGACGTACCCCTACGTGCAGCACATCTATGAGAACTACCGCCAGTACCTGGAGCTCTACTCAGCTCCGTAAGCGTTTCGGAAACCGAGGGTACACTGGCCTTTATGGCCACGACCGTCGCGTTCGAGGTCGACGTCAAGGACGTCGAGTATCAGCAACTGGATGGCACACCCTGGCTGGCGCGTGTGTACCGTCCTCTGGGCGTTGGGCCCTTTGCCACCATCGTTGATGTGCACGGTGGAGCGTGGAACAACGGCGATCGCACGAACGATACGCAGCTCAACCAGGCGCTCGCCGCGCGCGGCATCCTGACTGTAGCGATCGACTTTCGGCAGCCGCCACAAGCAGGCTACCCCGCCTCGGTATGCGACATGAACCTGGCCATTCGATGGGCCAAGGTCCACGCCGGTGAGTTCGGGGGTGTTTCAAAGGTTGGCGCCCTGGGCGTCTCCAGCGGTGGGCACCTGGTGCTGCTCGGTGGGATCCGCCCCAAAGACCCGCGCTACGCCTCGCTCCCACTGGCAGGCCACCCGGACGTGGACGCCACTCTGGCATACGTGGTGGCGTGCTGGCCCGTGTCGGATCCGCTGTACCGCTACCGTCTGGCCGTGAAGGCCGGCAACGAGTCCATCGTTCGTTCGCATGACGCGTACTGGGGCAGCGAAGCGGCAATGGAGGAAGGTAATCCACCGCTGATCCTCGAACGCGGCGACCCCGTCGATGCATTGCCACCGACGTTGATGATCCAGCGGAAGGTGGATGCCAACCATCCACTAGAAATGCAAGAGCGGTTGGTGGAGTGGTACCGCAAGCGCGGCGGTCACATCGAAATGCCACTGTTCGACACGATTCCATCGCCCTTCAAGATCAGCGACGACGCACCCGAGACCCTGAAGGTGGTGGAGACTATCGCTGACTTTATCCAGCGTTACGCCTGAATACCGTCCGCGGCGGAGGCGTCTACCACCCTTGGGCGGGTCGTGGTAGACAGCCCCTCCACCGCGGAGGGCACATCAGCTCACTCTTACTGGGTGACGTTGAGCGTGCCGACCATGAAGTCATGGATCGTGCACTGGTAGGCGAATGTCGCCGTGCTTGTCGACTTGTTGGTGCGGACCGACCACACCTGCGAGCTAGGATCGACGTCATAGGCAGTGCCAAACCGCACACCCGAGTCGACCAAGGCATTCGGATTGGTCAAGAACGTTCCGGGGGCCGAGGTGCCTGGATCAGTTGCGAGCTCGAAGCCTTCGCCTGGTTCGATATCGGGTGCAAACGGCCCTGGCAATGCGGGCGAGCCCGCCGGGAAGCCAACCGTGTGCACGTTGTGCGGATCTCGCCAGTGATAGACCACCTTGTCACCCTTATCGATATTCAGGTGCTGCGGCAGCATTTCATCGATAGCGACGTGCAGGTCTGAAGTCCCTACACCAACCGACACGTCGTAGGTCCGCGTCCCAGGTGCACCACCGGTGAAGTGCACGACGTTTGCGTCCTGTTCCGCGTCAAGTCCTTTGCGCTGATCCGCCGCGAACTGAATAGCGGAGCGCGAATCAATTTGTGCCTGTGTCGTTACATCATCGTTACTGCGATCCACCACAGTGAAGTGGCCTTGCATACCCGGATGGATAAAGCACAGATAGTCGTACTCGCCCGGCGCAGCGTTGACAGTCACCTTCCAGTCAGCGGTGGTCGGGTTGCCTTGCTGATCGAAGGTCGCGATGCCGCTGCCAGTGGACTCGACGTCGTCGCCCCCGCTAAAGGTGCACGGTGAGCTCACACCGCAGAACGGCGGATCCTGCGCGGTGCCAACCTGTCCTCCACCCTTGCGTTCGTTGCCATTCTTGATGGGACCGTTGGACGGTCCCAGGAGGATCGGCTTGAGGCCACTTCCAATTGCATTCGGATCGTCACGATCGAGTTCCGCGACGGGGTAGGTCTTGCGCGCGAGGTCTTCTTCGCGAGCGACACCCACGACATGGAACGCGCCCGGCGCGTAGCGGAAGTCAAGAGTATCGCCACTATGAATGCGCACGTCGCGTGTGAAGAAGTCGGTGTATTCGAACAACCGGCCATTCTGGGGTTGCTGATTGGCCACGTCCAGATGGTCGACACCGATAACCAGCGTGCGTGCGGCCGCCGCGGACGCGGTCACTGGCAGCTGGGACGCCAGTACGAGCGCGCCAGACAACGCTGCCAAAGCCGCTGAGCGAGGAAATGCCATGCTCTCTCCCTGTATGTCTTATCGTGCGGAGTCCGCCCAACATACGCGGCAATTCCGCCATTGGATCACCTCGGAGCTAAGGATTTCGTTTAGAGTGGAGAGTGGCTAAACCGAAACTCAACCGCCGCCTGGCAACACAGCATCACCTGCGCTGCTGGAGCGCCCGCAACGCCAACCGCGCCAAGCGTCTCCACGCCTTCGATGACGGGGTAACCACCGGGCGTCATCAGCACGCGGCTCACGTCAATTTCTGACGGCTGGCGCCATAACGGCTTGCTGGTAGGCTGCAGCTCGTGTGTGGCAATGCCATACATCAACGCCGTATACGCCCTGCGCGCGGCCTCTTCCGCATCAGCGCCCTCCGCAGTGAGGATGGATCCTTCACGGTCCAGAACTGTGACAGACACGGTCAGTCCGCTGCGCGCGGCATAGGCGGCCACCGCCGCCACCATGCCAGTCGCTTCCGCTGATGTCAGCGTGCCAAGCGGTTTGTTGGTCTGGAAAAACCCTGCGTTTACCTCAGTGAAGTGGACCCATTCAGCAGGCAACTCCTGGTCCAGGAAAACGGCGTTGACCGGACATACCAGGACGCACTGCTCGCACTCGATACACACCGCCGGATCGATGTAATTCTGCGGCGCCTCCGGCGTCGTGTGAATACAGCCTGCCGGACAGACGTCGACGCATGCGCCGTTCTTTTCACCAATGCACGGCTCGGCGATGACGTAGGTCATGCTCGACCGTCTGGCTCCAGTGGCAGATCAGTAATCAGCACATCCGCCACATGCACATTCCGCCCGAACTGGCGTGTGACCAGACGGCCTTCGGCATCCAGGGTACCCAATCGCGCTGCCGCGGCAAAACGTTCCTTTTCCGCCCCGGAGCTATCCGCCGCGTAGCCCAGCTCGCGGATGTACGCACCAACCGTAAACGAGGCAAACAGCCCTTTGAGCGCGGGCGTCTGACCTCCAATGCCGACCGCTACTTGGGGGTCGTAGTCGCTGCGCATTACGCACACAACGCCGAACCGGTCGGGCTCCAGAGCAACAATCCCAACAAGATCAGCGCCGTAGAACTGCGCCAGCTCCTTCACGTGCGAAGACATCACGTTTGGCGAGTGGACCTCGGTCCTGGCAGGGTTCACGCCACCCGGAGTGACCTGCCTGAAGCCATGCGGAATCAGGTTGTTGGGATCAGCCGGAGCGCGGTTGATAAACGCGTCCCAATACGGATCGTCCGTCGGTAGACGCATTACCGTTTTACGAAGCGATTGGTGTTTTCCTTCAGCGGCGCGTAATACCCAATGTCGCTGAGCGGGATATCAGCCTTGTGGCCAGCGGCGTCATGCTGCGCAGTGCAACCAGCTACGGTGCACGCTTTCACGCCTGGCTTGATGCCACTGTCGTACCCCAGCCAGCGGACGCGTTTGTTGGGAATCTTGCCCCAGAAGCGATCGTCGAGCCATTTTAGCGAGCGCACCACCACAG
>Ga0213876_10000987_pt1 | contig 18681 bp, 14 predicted proteins | sample BarmaccomBMRX_R9_FD_160113 | JGI IMG/M metagenome (GOLD analysis project Ga0213876, IMG submission 160113) | Root-associated microbial communities from Barbacenia macrantha in rupestrian grasslands, the National Park of Serra do Cipo, Brazil - RX_R9 | ecosystem: Host-associated > Plants > Roots... | reverse complement strand
CGCGAGGCGGCCGACGCGGCCCGCCGCGCCGAGGCCGAGGCCGGCGCCGCGATCCGCGAGGCCGGGCGCGCCGAGGACGGGGCCGCGGTCGAGATCGAGCGGCTCGCCTTGCGCAGGACCGGGCTGGACGAGCGTGCCGGGCTTGCCGCCGCCGATCTCGACGATGCCAGGCGCGGCGTCGCCGAAGCGGAGCGAGTCGCCGCCGCCCTGCCCGACGCCGCCGCGACCGAAGCCAGGGTCGCGGAGCTGCGCGCCGCCGCCGAGCGGGCGCAGGCGGCGCTCGCGGAGGTCCGCGCGGAGGCGGCGACCCATGCCCGCGCGGTCGGCGCCGACAAGCAGCGCGCCGAGGCCGCCCGCAAGGAGCAGGCGGACTGGCGGGCGCGCGCCGCCGCGGCCGAGCAGCGCAATTCCGAATTCGCCCGCCGCATCGCCGAGGCCGAAGCGGAGGCGGAACAGCTGGCCGAGGCGCCAGCACGGCTCGATGCCCGGATCGAGGCGATGACCGCCGACTCCGTCGCGGCGTCCGAGGCCGCGCAGGCCGCAGCCGCGCACGAGCGCGCCGGCGAGGAGAAATTGCAGGCGAGCGAGGCGAAGCTCGCCGAGGCCGGCGAGGCCCAGGCCGCCGCCCGCGAGGCCCGCGCCGGCGCCGCCGCCCGGGCCGAAGCGCAGGACGCCCGCCGCGCCGAGATGGCGCGCATCTCCGGCGAGAAGTTCGAATGCCCGCCGCCCTTGCTGCCGGAGAAGGCCGGCTTCAAGGAAGAGGCGATCGAGCCGGTCGCGCAGGAATCCGGGCGCCTCGAACGGCAGATGCAGGAGCGTGAGCGGATCGGGCCGGTCAACCTCGTCGCCGAAAGCGAGCTGAACGAGCTGGAGGAAAGCCGCCTCGCCAGCCAGGCCGAGCGCGAGGAATTGGGCCAGGCGATCCATCGGCTGCGCGGCTCGATCGGAAGCCTCAACCGCGAGGGCCGGGCACGGCTGCTCGCCGCCTTCCAGGACGTCGACCGTCACTTCCGCAGCCTGTTTACCACCTTGTTCGAGGGCGGCCAAGCGCATCTGGAGCTGGTCGAATCCGACGATCCGCTCGAAGCCGGCCTCGAGATCATGGCGCAGCCCCCGGGCAAGCGCCTCTCCGCGCTCACCCTGCTTTCCGGCGGCGAGCAGGCGTTAACCGCTGTGGCACTTATCTTCGCGCTGTTCCTCACCAATCCGGCGCCGATCTGCGTGCTCGACGAGGTCGACGCGCCGCTCGACGACGCCAATATCGAACGCTTCTGCGACCTGCTCGACCGGATGACCGGCGAGACCGACACCCGCTATCTGATCGTCACCCACAATGCGGTCACGATGAGCCGCATGCATCGTCTGTTCGGCGTCACCATGATCGAGAAAGGCGTCTCCCGCCTGGTCAGCGTCGACCTCGGCGGCGCGGAGCGCCTGCTGGCCGCCGAATAGTGGCCGCGGCCGCGCCGGCCGGAAAAGGTTTTTTCGGCCATCCGCGCGGCTTGCTCTATCTCGCCTTCACCGAAGTCTGGGAGCGTTTCTCCTATTACGGGATGACCGCCCTGCTCGGCCTCTACATGGTCGAGCAATTGCTGCTGCCCGGCCATGCAGAGCATGTCGCCGGCCTCGCCGCGCTGCGTCATCTGTTCGAGCTGCGCGGCCCGATCTCCAACCAGGCTTTCGCCTCCCTGATCTTCGGCTGGTATACCGGCCTCGTCTATTTCACGCCGGTGCTCGGCGGCCTGATCGCCGACCGGCTGCTCGGGGCGCGGCGCGCAGTGGTGCTCGGCGCCTTGCTGATGACCGCCGGCCATGTGGCAATGGCGTTCGACGCGAGCTTCGTCGCCGCGCTCGCCTTGCTGATCGCCGGCTCAGGCTTCCTCAAGGGCAATATCGCGGCGCAGGTCGGGCAGCTTTATCCGGAGGCGGCGGAATCGCTCCGCGCGCAGGGCTTCACCATCTTCTCGGCGGCGATCAACATCGGCTCGGTCATGGGTCCGCTCGCCTGCGGGGCGCTTGCCGAAGCCTATGGCTGGCATGCGGGCTTCGGCTGCGCGGGCGCGCTGATGATCCTCGCCTTGCTCATCTACCTCGCCGGCCAGCGCCACCTCCCCGCCGGGCGGCCGCGGCGCGAGCGGGCGGGGCGGGAGGCGCTGACCGCAGCGGAACGGAAGCGCGTCGGGCTGCTGGCCCTGCTGATTGCGCTGACCGTGCTGCCGGGCGTCGCCTACACGATGATCTGGAACATCGGGCTGCTCTGGATCGACCAGCATGTCGATCTCGGCACGCCGCTCGGCGCGGTGCCGGTCTCCTGGTTCAACTCGGTCGATTCCTTCTTCTCGGTGATCGCGGCGCCGCCGATCGTGGCGCTCTGGCGCTGGCAGGCGCGGCGCGGCCGCGAGCCAGGCGACGTCGCCAAGATCGGGATCGGCTCGGCGCTGACCGGGGCTTCGGCCCTCTTCATGAGCGCGGGCGCGCTGCTGCCGGGGCCGGACGGGCGCGCCGCGGTCTATTGGCCGCTCGCCTGCTTCGCCGGGATGGGGATCGCCTTCCTTTATTATTGGCCGGTGCTGCTTGCCCTGGTCTCGCAGAAGGCGCCGCGGCGGATCGAGGCGACGATGATCGGCTGCACCTATTTCGCCTTGTTCGGCGCCGGCCTCGTCATGGGCTGGGTGGGGAGCTTCTATGCCGAGATGGACCCGGCTTCCTTCTGGGCGGTCGACGCCGGCTTCGGCCTTGCGGGCGGGCTGATCGTCCTGCTCTTCGGCCGGCGGATCCAGCGGGCGCTGGCGCCGCCGATCGTGGACGGGTAGACCGGAACCATGTCGCCCCGGCCCGCTCTTCTGCCCCTGCTTCTGCTCGCGGGCTGCAACTGGACCGGCGGCCCCTTCTACGCCGCCTCCGAAGCGCAGGCGCCGATCGCGCCGGGCACCTACCGCACCGACGAAACCGCCCGGCCGGGACCCAATCCCGCACCCTTGCGGATCTCGGTCCTGCCGAGCGGGCTGACCCGCATCGCGCCGGTTTCCGGCGGCCATGGCGACACCGAGGCCGGCTTCGCGCCGCTCGGCTCGGACGGCCGTTTCTACCTGTTCTGGGTCGCGCGGTTCGACGGCAGGGAGGTTCCGGCGGGCGGCATGCCCTACGGGCTGCTCGAGCGCCGGCCGGCCGGCCATTACCGTATCTATCTGCCCGACTGCAGCCGCGACCGGGCCGACGCGCTCGCCGCCGGCGCTGTGCCGGATTCGGAGGACGCCCAGCCCGATTGCCGCTTCCCGAGCCGGGCGAGCCTGGAGGCTGGGCTCAGGGCCTATGCCGGCCATCCCTCCGACCCGCTGGAGCTGATCCCCGTCCGGTGAGCGACGCCGCCCTCCGCTTCGTCCCGCCACATCCGCCGCGCAATACCGGGCCGGTGCCGGTCTGGCGCGGCTTCTTCGGGGAGCGGGCGCGGACCGCGGTCTACGGCTGGTCGGAGCGGGCGTTCGAAAGCGATTACATCCGCCGCAACGTGTTCGGCTACCGGGTCCACATCCCGCTGAGGCCGGAGCTGGTCGAGCGGGTGCTGCTCGACAATGCCGCGAACTATGTGAAGCCGGACATCGTCAAGACGATCCTGCGGCCGACCGTCGGGCAGGGCCTGCTTTCCTCCGACGGCGAGCTCTGGCGCGAGCAGCGCCGGATCGTCGCCGCCAATTTCGCGCCGGCGGCGGTGGATGCGCTGGTGCCGGTCTTCGCCCGCGCCGCCGCGACCGGCGCCTGGCGGGAGGGCGTGCGCGACATGGCCGCGGCGGCGACCGCGACCACGATGCGGATCATCGCCGACAGCCTCTTCGCCGGCGATCCGCGGCTGATCAGCGAGGCGGCGATGGCCCATATCAGCGCGGCGCTCGCCGGCGCCGGCGAGGCGCGGCTGCAGGCTTTGCTCGGCCTGCCGCGTATCCCCTGGAGCCTGCGTGGGCGACGGGCGCGGCGCGGCCAGGCCTATTTGCGGCAGACCTTGAGCGAAGTGGTGGCGGGGCGGCTGCCGGACGGCGGCCCCGACGATTTCCTCGGCCGGCTGATCCGCGCGCTGAACGAGAAATTCCCTCCCGAGCAGGCGCGCGCGCTCGCCGTCGACAATGCCGCGACCTTCTATCTCGCCGGCCACGAGACCACCGCCAATGCGATCGCCTGGACGCTCTTCCTGCTCTCGGAGCAGCCGGCGCTGCAGGACGAGGCCGCGGCGGAGGCGCGAGCGGCGCTCGCGGCCGGCGCGGACGATGCCGGCCTGCCCGAGCGGCTGCCCTTGCTGCGCCGGATCCTTGAGGAGAGCATGCGCCTCTACCCGCCGGTGCCGCGCTTCGACCGGCAGGCGGTCGCGGCGGACCGGATCGGCGAGGAGGAGGTCCAGGCGGGCGACATCGTCTCGATCTGGCCCTGGCTGCTCCACCGGCACCGGGCGCTGTGGGAGGATCCCGACCGGTTCGACGCCGAGCGCTTCCGCCCGGAGGCCAAGGCGGCGCGCCACCGCTTCCAATATATCCCCTTCGGCGGCGGCCCCCGCCTCTGCGTCGGCGCCCGCTTCGCCGCGAGCGAGGCGCTGACCGTGCTCGCGCATTGGCTCAGCGCCTGGTCGTTCGCGCCGATGCCGGGGCGCGAGGTGCGGGTGTCGGGGATGATCACCTTGCGCCCGGCGGGCGGGCTGCCTTTGATTTTGAAGGGGCGCGGATAGGGGTCAAGAATAGCAAAAGAAGAACAAGACCCTCATCCCAACCTTCTCCCGCGAGCGGGAGAAGGGGTGCGCCTGCGCTCCCCTTTCTACCCCTCTCCCGCTTGCGGGAGAGGGCGGGGTGAGGGTCTTCTTCTTGTTCTTACCCCTGCCTCACTCCTTCCTCCGCCCGATATCGTACCCCGCGATCTTCCGCCCCGCCGCGCTGTCCTCGATCAGGGTCGCGAGGCGGCGGGCGCGGGTTTCGGGCTTCTTCGCGCTGGAGATCCAGTGGAGCACGACGCGGCGATAGCCGGCAGGGCGCTGCTCCCAGTCGGCCCAGGCGGCCTTGTTGCGCTTGAACTGAGCGGTCTCGGCTCGGGTGAGTTCCTTCAGCGCATTCTCATAGGCGTAGACGCCCTGGCGGCCCTGATTTTCCTCATAGGCCCGCGCGCCGGCCGGCCGCATCCGCCCCTCGGCGGTCAGCGCCTCGTAGCGGGCGACGTTGACGTTGCTCCAGATGCTGCCCTTGCGGCGCGGGGTGAAGCGGATCGTGTAGCTGTCCGGGCCCAGCGACTTGCGGATGCCGTCGATCCAGCCGACGCAAAGCGCCTCGTCGCGCGCCTCCGGCCAGTCGATCGAAGGCCGGCCGCTGCTCTTCTTCCAGAAGCGGACGAGGAGCTTTGGGGCGGTCTCGTGATTGGCCTCGAGCCAGCGGCGGAAATCGGCGGCGGTGGGGAAGAAAGTGGGGTCGGCGGTCATGGACGGAGAGTAGCTGACGCCGAGTTTCAAAAGAAGAACAAGACCCTCACCCTGCCCTCTCCCGCAAGCGGGAGAGGGTGAAGAAGAGGAGGCCCGCAGCGGCGCGCTCCTTCTCCCGCTCGCGGGAGAAGGCTGGGATGAGGGTCTTGTTCTTGTTCTCTCCCGCTCACTCCGCCGGCTGCGGCGCAAGCCTTCCCGCCCTGCGCTTCTTCGCAAGCGCGGCGCGCCAGCCGCGGCTGCGCAGCCACATCATGATGCCGGTGACCGAGAGGATCGCGGGGATCAGGCCGGCGAGGAAGATGATCGCCTGCCAAACCGCGCCCATGTTGGTGCCGTCGTGGAGGCGGCGCATCAGCCGGGCATTGGTCTCCGGCGCGGGGCCGCGGGCCGGGCTGGCCGCGCCGGTGGCGTCGTCGACCCCGATCTCGGTCTGGCCGCCATTCCCGGCGAAGGCGAATTTCCAGGCGGGCGACTGGTCGGTCGGCCAGGCGATCGAGACGAGCGGCCCCGGCGCGGTGCGCTGCGCCGCTGCAAGGGCGGCGTCGGCGCCGGTCGCGGTCCGCGCGAACGGCTGCGCGCGCAGCGCCCGCGCGCGGTCCCCGTCGCCGCCGCCCTTCGGCTGCGAGACCTCAAACGCGCCGAACACGCTCGGAAAGGAAATCCAGAAGCCGGTGAAGCTCAGCATCGCCAGCGGCAGCAGCACCCAGAAGCCGAGCAGATGGTGGAGATTGGCGCTGGTCGCGTTCTGCCGCCGCCAGCGGAAGCCGCGGCGGATGCTGCCCGTCACGGGCCACCAGAGCCAGATGCCGGTCAGGCAGGAGGCGAACATGAACACCCCGATCCAGCCCACCACCGGCCGACCCCAGCCCGGCACTGCAAGGCTGCCGTGGAGGACATGGACGAACTGCATGACGCCGCCATTGCCCGACGCCTTGTCGAGCACGCGGCCGGTGGCCGGATCGAGCCAGATGCTGGTCCGCATCGGTCGGCCGCCGCCCGCGCCGTCGCGCGGCGCCTGCATGGCGGTGGCAAGGATCGGGCCGCTTTCGCCGGCGTCGGGATAGCGGAGCGAGGCGAGGCGCTCGTTCGGGGCCAGCACCCCCTGCGCCGCGGCGGCATAGGCGGCGGGGCCGAGCGAAACCGGGCCGGACACCCCGTAACGCTGTGGATTGAGCGTCTCGTCGATCGCATCGTGCCAGACCAGGACCGAGCCGGAGAGGACCAGCGGGACGATCAGGACGGCAAGGCAGAGGCCGATCCATTTGTGGACGCTGAGCCAGAGGCCGCGCAGGCGCATATTCGTCGTTTGGGCCACGAGGCTCTCCCCTGTTCCAAGGGAAAGCCTAAACGCTATTGCGAGTCTGTTGCAACAATTAGCTGTCCGCCCAGCGACGGAGCAGATTGTGGTAGATGCCGGTGAGGCGGATCACCTCCCGGTCGGCATGACCGCGGTCGGCGGCGATTGCCTGGATCGCCTGGTCGAGGTCGAACAGGATCGTGCGGGCGCCGTCGTCGCGGACCATCGACTGGATCCAGAAGAAGCTGGCCAGGCGCGCGCCTTTGGTCACCCGCTCGACCCGGTGCAGGCTCGAGGCGGGATAGAGGAGCAGATGGCCGGCCGGCAGCTTGACGGCGCCGGCGCCGAGATTGCCCTCGACGACCAGCTCGCCGCCCTCATAGGCGTCGGGGTCCTCGAGGAAGAGGGTCGCGGAGAGGTCGCTGCGCACGCGGAACTGGCCGCCGCGATGGATGCGCACCGCATTGTCGATATGGGTGCCGAAATTCTCGCCGCCTTGGTAAAGATTGAACAAAGGCGGGAATATCTTGAGCGGCAGCGCCGCGGCGATGAAGAGAGGCGAGCGGCCCAGCGCGTCGAGCACGAGCTGGCCCGCCTCCTGCGCCGCCTTGCTGTCCTCGGGAAGCTGCCGGTTGTGCTTGGCCAGCGCCGCCTGGTGGCCCGACGTGGCATTGCCGTCCTGCCAGTCGCCAGCGTCGACGATGGCGCGGACGCGCGCCACGCCTTCCTTGTCGAGCACGTCGGGGATGGCGAGCATCATGATTGTCGGCCCTCAACCATTCTCAATCCCTAACCCGTTCGGCCCGAGCTTGTCGAAGGCCTTTCCTTATCTTCAGGCCGAAAGAAGGATTGGGCTTCGACAGCCCCCGATCAGGTCCGGGGCTGAACGGGTGCGGAGCGAAAGACCCTTGCCTCAAAAGCTGTAGAACAGGCTGAGCACCGCCGAGCGGCCGTCGCCCGGGGTCGCCCAGCCGCCGCTGATCGCGCCGGTGGTGGCGTTCACATTGTTGCGGATGCCGGTGAAATAATGGGCGTCGGTGACATTGGTGACGTTGAGCTGCGCGGTCAGCCCCTGCCTGATCTCGTAGGACATGAAGAAGCGGTGGATCAGCCAGTCGTCCGCCCGATATTGGGTGCGCTGGAGCAGGGTGCGCTGGTTGGTCGCGAAGCGGCCCTGATAGGTGAAGCCGTAGCCGATCTGCAGCCCGAAGGGCAGCCGGTAGGTGGTGAACAGGCTCGCCGAATGGTCCGGCGTCTGGATCAGCGCGTCGCCGCGCTGGGGATCGGGGATCGCCGCCGAATTGCCGCAGGCGGCGCCGGGATGGCCGAGGCAGAAATCGGAGACGCTCTGCAGCACTCTCGAACGCAGCCAGGTGTAATTGGCGAAGAGCGACCAGGCGCGATTGATGTTGCCGCTCGCGCCGAGCGCGATGCCGTCGACCCGCGAGCGGCCGTCCACCACCTGCAGCGCGGCCGGCTGGGTCGGATCGTTGGAGGGCACGCGGAAATTGCTGCGCTCGTTGCGGAACAGGGCCGCGGTGACCTGCAGGCGGCGGCCGAACAGATCGAACTTGCCGCCTATCTCGTAATTGCGGGCAGTCTCCGGCGCGGCGGCGCAGGGGTCGGCGCCGCCGGGCGCGGCGACCACGCCGCAGCCGAGCCGCACCGTCGCCGACGTCGGCGTACGCGCATTGCCGTAGGCGACGTAGAGGGAGGTCGCCCGGTTCGGCTTGAACACGGCGCCGATCCGGTAGGAGAAAAGAGCATCGTCACTGCGCTGCGGGGCGAGCTGCAAGGCGGTGAGCGCTGCGGTGCCCGGCGGATAAAAGCTGAGCGGCACGTTCCGGAAGCTCGCCTTCGCCCGTTCCCAGCGGACGCCGCCGTTCAGCTCGAACATCGGCCCGAGCTCGAGCGTGTCGAAGGCGTAGAGGGCGGCGTCGCTGCTCTGCCCCCGCGAGCGCGCGGTGACGGTATAGTTGACCGGGCCGCTATAAAGGCCCGTCGGGTTCGAGATGCTCTCGATCGGGTTGAGCAAGGCGGCGCCGGCGGCATTGCGGATCAGCTCCGCCGTCTCGATCGCATAATCCTCGCGGCTCAGCGAGCCGCCGACGACCAGGATATTGCGGAGCCCGCCGGCACGGCCGCTCTCGACGCGCAGGTCGGTCTGGGTGTGGATGAGATCGTTGCTCTGGTCGCGGACGCGGCCGCGCGGGCCGTTCGGCTGCCAGAAGCCGGGCGGCACGACGACGTTGATCGTGCCGATCGCGCCGGTGCTGCCGGTGGTCACGTTGGTCACCGAGGCGGTGCAGGGCAGTCCGATCGCGTCGTTCGGGCCGGCCGAGACCGGCTGGCGCCCGGTCGAGGCCAGGCAGAAAGTGCCCTGCGGCGCGCTGGTCTGCGTATATTGGCCGACGCGCTGCCAGCGGCTGAGGTTGCGCACCGAGACATGGTCGCTGAAGTCGTGATGGAAGGTGGCGGTGAAGCGGTCGACCCGGATGCGCTGCTCGTCCAGGTTGCGATAGCCGAAATAGTCGCTGTCGCCGGCACCGGGCAGCGGGCCGTGGTTGAGCTGGTTCAGGAAATAGGGGATTCCATAGACGGGCGTGTTGTCGTCGCTCTGGTGGACATAAGCCAGGGTCAGGCTGGTCGGCGTGCCGATGCCGAAGGTGATCGCCGGCGCGACGCCCCAGCGGTGGAACTCTTCGACATCGCGGCCGGGCACGTCGTTGCGGTGCCACATCGCATTGAGCCGCAACGCGATTAGGTCGCTGACCCGGCGGTTGATGTCGGCAGTGGCGCGCAGATAGCGGTCGGTGCCGCCGGCCGCCGAGAGGATCGCGATATTCTCCGCCTGGGGGACCTTGGAAACCAGGTTGATCGTGCCGCCGACGCTGCCGGAGCCGTTGAAGACGCTGTTGGCACCATTGTAGATCTCGATCTGCTGCAGGTTGAACGGATCGGTGCGGCTGTACTGCGCGCTGTCGCGCACGCCGTCGATGGTGATGTCGTTGTTGGCGGAATAGCCGCGCAGATTGATCGCGTCGCCATAGCCGCCGCCGCCTTCGCCGGCGCCGAAGGTGATGCCGGGCGCGGTGGCGAGCGCGTCGCGCAGGGTCAGCAAATTCTGCCGGCGCAATTCCTGGGTGGAGATGATCGTCACCGTCTGCGGCGTGTCGAGCAGGCTGCTGGTCGCCTTTGGCGATTCGAGCCTCTGCCCGCGGGCGCCGGTGACGACGATGTCGCGGCCCTCGCGCTGCTGGACGTCGGTCTGGACGGCCGTGCTCGCGGCGTCGCTCTCGGGCAACGGCTCGGCGGCGAGCCCCGCCGAGCTCAGAAAGCCGACGCAGCCCAGCGCCAGCAACATCGGCGCGCCCGTGGCCGGCCGGCTCAGATTCATTCACACGCCCCTTCGACACCGCCGGCTCTCCGGTCGGCACGCGGTTATTGCAACTCGTTCGCAATAGAGTCAAGCTGATTGCAAATGGTTCGCATTTACGTGGCGGCGCATACCGAGCGGCATCACGCCCTTCGGGCACTGCGAGTGGGCGGGGCGCAACGCGTGCGGAGGCCAAAAAAGGTTATTGCAATTCATTCGCAATAAGGGCAGAGTGCGGTCACGGAACCAGACGGGCATTTCCTCTTCCCAAGGGCCCGTCCGGCGCCGGCGCGAGTGCAGCCCTCGCGCCGGCGCCTTTTTCTTTTCAGGTGTCGCTCAGCTCCTCGCGTTGGCGCCCCTCGCGGCGCCGAGCCGATAGAGGGCGGTATAGCCGATATGGTCGGAGAGCTGGCTGCCGTCCGCCTCATGGCCGAACGGGATGCGCACCGCGAGCGCCGTCAGCGTCGCGGCGCGGCCGGAGCTGAAGAATTGCCAATCCTCCGCCCGCCGCAGGATGGCGTGCATGTCGGGCGGCAGCGGCAGGCCGCGCGCGATCCGCTGGTGAACGACATCGCTGATCGCATCCTGGAAGGGTGCGGCGCCGCGCCAGCTTGCGATCGCCTGGCGCAGCGCCGTCCAGCGCGGCGGCGCGTGGCCGGCGTTGAAGTCGCCGGCGACGATCAGCGGCAGGTCCGGATCGTGCCAGCGATTGACGAAGTCGGTGAGGAAGGCGGTCTGCCGGCCGTAGGCATAGAGCGAGCGCGCATCGCTGACGCCCGAATGCTGCCGGCAGTTGAGGTGGGTGGTGACGATGTCCACCGGCGCGGGCGCGCCGGGAATACGCACAGTGACCAGCAGCGCGCCCTTGTTGGCGAGGCAGTCGTAGCCGGCGCAGGCGAAGGCCGGGTAGGCCATGCGGCGAATCCTGAGGATCGGATAGTCGGACAGCAGCATCAGACCGCTGCCGACCTCCGGCCCGTGCGTCTCGCCGCGCCACCAGCTTGCGGCGGCTTCGTAGCGAAGGTCGAGCGGATCGGGCGGCGCGGCGTTCGCGTCCGCCTCGGACGGGCCGGCAACGACGTAGCGATAGCCCGCCTCGCGGCCGATCGCCTGCGCGTCCGCGGTGAACGCCTCCTGCAGCACCACGATCTGCGGGTTGCGGCCGACGGCGCGGAGCTGCCGCAGCCGATCGGCGATCCGCCCGAAGGCGGGCGGCCGGTTCCAGGCGAACGGCCAGGGTACGCCCTCGATATTGTAGGTGAGCAGCGAAAGCGTGCCGTCGAACGGCCGGGCGCTCGGCGCGGCCGGCGGCGGCGGGGCGGCGGGGCCGCCGCAGGAGGAGGCCACGCAGAACAGCGACAGGCAGGCCGCAGCAAAGAGGTTCTTCGGACGCAACGCCCTCTCCATCGGCCCCCGACAGAGACGCCGCCGCGGCGCGCTTTCCGCAACCAACCGGCCGACGGGAGAGACACCGTTGACGGCCTAGAAGGCCGCGTCCACGCCGAGCCTGACGGTTCGGGGCCGGACCGGCGTGACCTGGTTCTGGCTGACGATCCCGAACGGGTTACCGAAAGCGAACCTGTTGCCGCGCGTGTCGCCGACATTGTCCAGATCGAGCGTCAGGCCCAGCCGGCCGAGCTCGACGCGCACGCCAATCTGCCCCTCGACATATTCGCCCTGCCGCGCGTCGAGCGGGGCGCCGATGCCGAGCCGTGAAGGGCCGACATAGCGGGCCGCAGCGTCGACCGACAGGTTCAGCCGCGGCCCGAGCGCGACCCGGTAATGCGCGGCCAATCGCCCGCCTGCCGCAGCGACATTGGGCAGGTCGCGTTCGTCGGCGGCGGCGAAGGCGGGAGCCGGATAGGAAAGTGCGCTGTCGTTGAGGAAGACCGAGGTTTCGAAGCTCAGGCGCGGCGTCGCCCGCCAGCTCGCCTCGACCTCGAACCCGTAGATCCGCCCGTCTCCGAGGTTCGTGGTGAAGGGCAGCCCGCGACTATCGACGAGATCCGCCTGGATGTCCGCCCAGCGGGAATAGGAAATCGCCGCATTGACCGAGACGGGGCCGGCTTCCGGACGACCCACGCGAATGCCGGCTTCGAGCGAGCTCAGGCTGTCGGTTTCGAAACGCTGGGCCGACATGCCCGAACCGGTTGCCGCGACAGCCAATCCACCGGCCCGGAAGCCCCGCTGGTAACGGGCGTAAAGCAGGACATTGTTCGCAGGCCGCCAGCTCAGCGCCGCCGTGGGCGAGGGCCTGAACTCGCTGCGGCTGGGTTCGTTCGCATCCTCCGGCGTGTCGAGCGGCTGCCCCGTGGAGCGGGAGTAGGTCAGTCGCCCCCCGAGCGTCGCGGTCAGCCGGCCGGTCAGGCTGAAGCTGTATTGGCCGAAGATCGCGCCTTCGAATATATCGTTCCTGACCCCGGTGATGGGGGCGGGGGCAGTGGGCGGGCCGATACGCCTGGTGAGCCTGCTGATATTGTCCAGCACGCTCCAGCCGAGGACCCAGCCGCTGCCATAGGCTTCCGGCCGCGAAATACGGGTTTCGTTCGCGATGAGCGTGATCCCGATGTCCTCGACGAACAGCTGGGGACCCGAGCTTCCGGGAAAGCCGGTGGCGTCGAAACGGGTCTCGAGGTCGTGCCGCACGACGCTCGTCGCCGACATGAGCTCGACCGACGACCAGCGTTTCCGCAGGACCAGCGCGCCGAGCCGGTAATCATTGTCGAACGGCTGCGCGAGCGCCGATCGGCGCGACAGGCTCGGCTGCCCGCGTTCGGCATATTGGCCGTCGCGCCCGGCGATGAACTGGGCCGTGCCGTTCAATTCCAACTGCCAGTCGTTCCCCGGCGTCCAGAGCAGGGCCGCCCGCACGCCGTAGCTCGTCGTGCGATTGACGTCGCGCCGGCGTCTTTCGAGATCGTCGACATAGCCGCCTTCGATCGCGCCGTAACCGACGGCGCGCAGCGCCAGCCGCCCGGAGATGAGCGGGAGGTTGACCATCGCCGACCCATCCCAGCTGGGTTGGCCGTGGTTCGTCGCAGCGAGGCCCGCGGACAGGCGGCCGGCCACGCCGGCGGCATCGGGCTCGTTCGGAACGAGACGGATGATGCCGCCCAGCGCTCCGGAGCCGTAGAGCGTTCCCTGCGGTCCCTCCAGGACTTCCACGCGCTGGATGTCATAGAGCTGGAGGTCGGGATCGGGGGCATTGAAGGTCAGCCGCACGTCGCCGAGATACTGGCCGACGACCGACTGGCTGGGGCCGTTGAAGCTGCTGTCGGCAACCCCTCTCACGAAGATCTTGTTTCGGCCGGGGCCGAGGCTCGTCGAGGCCAGCACGGGCAGGCGTGTCAGCACGGCTTCGCTGCCGCGCGCCCCGAACCGCCCGACGTCCGCAGCGCCGACCTGGACGAGATGCACCGTTCCGGGGAAGGTCTGGAGCAGAGCCCGCTGCTTGCTCGCGGTGACGACGATCTCGGTCTCCGGCAGCGGCGGCGGCGCGATCCGACGTACCTGGGAGACAGGGGGGGTGGTCCGCGGCGAAAGCCGGACCGGATGCAGCCTGGCGATTCGAACCGCCTGTGGACCGGCGAAGCTGAATCCGAAACCGGTTCCATCGAGGAGGCGAGTCAGGCCCTCGCGTGGGGTCATTCGGCCCCGGACCCCGCGCGATCGGACCATGGCGACGCCGGGATCCGTGGTTCCGATGACCAATCCCGTCTGCTCTCCGAACGCGATGATCGCGTCGCTGAGCCGGCCGGCGGGGATGTTCAGGTTGATCGTCTGCGCCTCTGCCGGCGCGCTCGAGATTATGAGAATGCCGAAAGCGGCCCCGGCCTCAATGAACCGCACGCGGTACCGGCTCGATGATCCAGCCGCTATTGGACCGTCGCGCAAGCAGCCCGGCTGCGAGCGCCAGGTCGTTGACCGCGGTGGCGGGATCGCTGCGGATTCGGATGATGCCGGTGAAAGTCAGGCGGGAGAGCTCGGGGCTGAGCGTGACGGATATTCCCAAGGTCCGCGACAGGTCTCTGGTCACCCGGCTCAGCGGCGCGCCCGAATAGCTGAGCCGCCCGTGTCGCCAACCCGCGATCGCCTGCGGGTCCGTTCGCGTAAGACGCGCGCCGCTTTCACCGGACAGAGACAGGGCCTGACCCGCGGAGAGGTGCATATTCGCCGACCGGGCGTCGTAGACGACGGCCCCCTCGATCACTTCGACTGTCAAGTCGTCACCATCTCGAATCAGATTGAAGGTGGTGCCAATATCCTGCACCCGATGGTCGCCTGCAATGACCATGAAGGGATGGAGCCCGTCGTGGCGGACGGTGAAGGTCGCCTCGCCGCTGACCAGCTCGACGTTTCGCGGCTCGCCGCGATCGACGATGAGCCGGGTGCCGCCGTTCAGGTGCGCGGAGCTGCCGTCGGCAAGCGCGATCACGCGTTGCTGGCCCCCGGCGGTAGCGATCTCGTAGCGATCCGCTCGGCCTGTCAGCATCGGCAGGGAGACTAAGGCGAGCACCAGGGCCGCCGCGATCGCGGCGACGGCGATCTGCGCGCCGCGCATTCGCCCTCGCCGCCTTTCGTCGAGCGAGACGATCGGTGACGGCGGGATTGCGGGGGGACGGAACAGGTCCGCGGAAATCGCGTCGTCCGCCTCCGCGACCTCGTCGAACGCATCGGAATGTTCCGGATCGTCCTCGAGCCAGCAGGTGAAGGCGGCCCAATCCTCCTCGTCGCCGTCCCGCAGGCGCAAATGCCAGGCAATGGCTTCGGTCAGGAGATCCGCATCTTGTCCGTTCGACATCAGCTGTGCTCCCCGAAACGGCCCGACTCCGCGATCTCCTGCTCAAGGCGCGCGCGCGCCGCGATGATGGCCTTGTAGGCGCGCTGCAGGTGCTTCTCGACGGCGCTCAGGCTGATCCCCAGGTCGCGGGAGATCGATCGCTGGCCCTCGCCCTCGATCCGGTAGCGCCGCAGGATCTCGGCGGTCCGCAGCGGGAGGGACTCGATGGCCCGCAGCATGAATGCGACATGCTGCCGCGCGAGCATCTCCTCCTCTATGGACGGCCGGTCATCCATCTCTCCCGCTGCCTGCTGTGTCTCCGTCCAGGATTTTTCCCGGATGGACCGGCGCGCCGCGGTGCGCCGCCGGTCGAGCAGCAGGTTGCTCGCCATCCTGAACAGATAGGCGCGGGGTGCCGTCACCGATTGCTCCTCGAGCGCGCCCACCTTGATGAAGAGATCCTGGAGGATGTCGTCGGCTTCGTCCTGCGAGGCACGCCGCGCCATCAGGAAGCGGAGCAACTCGCCCCGGTGCCCGACCACCATCGCCTCCAGCCTGCTGTGCGGACGAGATGGGCTGGGCTCGGCGGCATTGCCGCTTGCACGCCTCCGGTCTCGGGGCGGATCGTTCCCAATGGTCATAAGTCTCCACCAGAAGGGGATTGCAAGGGCCTGCGGGCTGATCATCGGCGGTGGCCCTCCCCTCGCTCGCGCCGGGCGGGGCGGCTCGTCGGCTGGAGTGGCTCCATGCACCTCGCCGGAAGCCGGCGCCCCCAGACCGGGGGCGCGCCCGGTTCGGGCGATTGGGCGTCGCCCACGAACGGTACGAAGAAGACGCGGCCGCAAGATGAGGTCGTAACCCGGCCGTCCTCCGACTTGCGGACCAGGGTCATTTGCAGCTCTGCCCAATTAGGGCCGAACGGGAGGATCATCCGGCCGCCGGGGCGCAATTGCGCGACAAGGTCGGGCGGAACGCGCGTCGCGCCGGCGGTGACGATGATCGCGTCGAACGGCGCGGCGTCGGGCCATCCTCGATAGCCGTCTCCGGTGCGGACGGAGACGTTGGCGAGGCCCTGCCGGCGAAGGACCCGCGCCGCGCGCTCCGCCAGCTCCGGCACGATCTCGATCGTGTAGACCCGGCTCACGAGCGAACCGAGGATCGCCGCCTGGTAGCCGGACCCGGTGCCGATCTCCAGAACGCGGTCGGTCGGCCGAAGCTCGAGCCGGTACGTCATATAGGCCTGGATGAAGGCGTCCGAGATGGTCTGGTCATGCCCGATCGGCAAAGGCCGCGCGGCATAAGCGTAAGCGCGCTGGTCCTCCGGAACGAACGCCTCCCGCGGCAGCCGGCCGATCGCCCGGAGGATTGCCTCGAGCCGCGCATCGTCTGCCACGCCCGCGGCGATCAGCTGCGGCCTGAGCTGGGCGACCATCTGCGCGCGCGCGCTTGCCGGATCCTGTGCCGCCTCCGCCTGGGGCGCGGCCTCTGCCGGCGGTGTCGCGGCAAGCCCCAGCGCGGCGGCAATGGCAAGAACGAAAGCGATGATGCAGCTCCTTCACTTGTATGACGGTCTGGTGGGAAGCTTGCCTCACCAGGCCTCGTCACGGCCCGCCCGGAAGATGCGGGCGTCGCGCGCCAGTGGCGTCCCTTGACGGACAGCGGCGCGATTGGGGAAAGATGTATGACGACCGGCGAAGGACGAGACGCCGCCGGTGCTGCGGCTGGATGGCGCCTCGGTAGATAGCGATGCCAGAACGAACGCCCATCGCGATCTACGATCTGGATCGAACGGTCACCTTCCGCGCGACCTATACCTTGTTCCTGCTGCGCACCGCATTTCGGCTTGCACCATGGCGGCTGGCGGCCGCGCCCCTGGTGGCGCTGCTCATGCTCCTTCACGTCGTGGGGATAGTGAAGCGCGATCGGCTCAAAGGCCTGATGTGGGGGTTCATGCTGGGTCCGGTGTCGCGGGAGGATCTGACCGCCGCCGCCGAAGCTTTCGCGACCCATATGATCGAGACGAATGTCCGGCCCGGCGCCTGGCTTCAGATTGCCAGGGACCGCAGGGAAGGCGCCATGCTGGTCCTGGCGACGGCATCGCACGAGATCTATGCGGGGCCGCTCGCGAGGATGCTGAAGTTCGATGCGATCGTCGCGACCCAGGCGGAGGTCCGGGCCGACGGACGGATCGGCCCGCGCCTGGCGGGCCCCAACGTCTACGGCAGGACCAAGCTCGTCGCGCTCGAGCGCTTCCTGGACGAACGCGGGCTCGAGCGGGCGGCGGTGGCGCTGACCTTCTATTCCGATAGCTCATCCGACCGGCACGTGCTCGAGTGGGTCGACTGCCCGGTCGCGGTCAATCCTCCCCGTAAGCTGTGGCGCCTCGCGGCCAGCCGCGGTTGGCCGATCGTCGACTGGCGCCGGCCCTGACCCGGTGGCTCGGGGGCTGGGCCCCGGGCAGGCAGCGCAACAGACGGCCTCAGGCACCCTCATTGCAGGCTGAAGGACATCCGATGACCTCCTGGCCGAGGCGCAGGCGCCGACGCGGTCGTCCTCATGAGGCAATGCGCGAATCGCCTTCGGGGACCGAGCGGCGGTAAGCGCCGGCGCCCGCATCCGTTCCCGACAGAATTGCCTCGGCCAGCTCGAAATCGTCGAGCTTGTCGACGTCGATCGCCGCTTCGGGAGCCGAAAGGACGACGGCCTTGGCGGAGATGCTGATTCGCTCTCCGGCCCGGCGCAGCCCCGACGCGAGGCTGATCGAGCGTGTGAGCGCCCGCAGCAGCAGGACCGGGCCGAAGCGGCTGATCAGCTTCCAGCCCTTCTTGCGATGCTGCTCGATGCCTGCCCACAAAGCGAGCCCGGCGCCGACCTTCGCATTGCGCAGCGCGAACAGGTTGGCCCCGGAAAACTGGCCATCGGAAAAGCGGAGCCAGGTGCGCCGCGTCGCCGGATAGCGCTGCTCGACGATCCGGCGCTCGCCGAAACCGACCGCGACGTCGCAATCGTTCGCGCCGGCGATGAACTCGGAAGCAATGGCCGTCGTCAGCAGGACATGGTCGGCTGTCGTGACCAGCACCGGCCAAGGAGCGCTCGCTGAGCCGGCGACGTTCGCGATGCTGGTCGCGATGCCTGGCCCGCTGCGTGCCAGGGAGACGCGCGGATAGGCGCGGAGCGGAGCGGCGTCGCCGACCATCAATGCTTCCGGATCCTGCGCGAGGATGACGACGCGGCCGATCTCGGGCGTGTCCAGCAAGGTGTTCACCACGCGACGAAGCATGCTGACCCCGGCAACCGGTATCAGCGCCTTGCTCGGCAGGCCGAAATGGCGGGCGAGCGGGTCGCCGCCGGGTCGCTCGCCGGCGAGCAGGATTGCGGTCCAGCCCGCGTGCGGTCGCCGCCTCCTCGGCCGATCCGGATCCTTCTTGCCCTGCTCCTTCGAACCGGATGGTGCCGCCACGTTCAATCTCCCAAGGGGACTGCGGAAGACGTGTTGCCGAGGACAATTCCTCACCTCAGCAAGCGCCTCAGCAACGCGACATATGCGGCGAGGCTGTTGGCGAGGTCGTAGTCGGCGGCGCGCGCGCGCAGGATGGCAGCGCGGCGGGGCTCCTCCATCCGGGCGAGCATGGCGCTCGCGAGCGCCCGCACATCGTCCGCAGGGACAAGCGGCGCCAGACGTCCCTCCGCAAGCACCTCCGTGATGCCCGTCGGAATCTTGGTCGCGACGACCGGGCAGCCGCACGCCAGCGCTTCCAGCACGGCGTTGCTCGCCCCCT
>Ga0213876_10000986_pt1 | contig 18701 bp, 19 predicted proteins | sample BarmaccomBMRX_R9_FD_160113 | JGI IMG/M metagenome (GOLD analysis project Ga0213876, IMG submission 160113) | Root-associated microbial communities from Barbacenia macrantha in rupestrian grasslands, the National Park of Serra do Cipo, Brazil - RX_R9 | ecosystem: Host-associated > Plants > Roots... | reverse complement strand
TTGACCGTCATTGCTCAAAAACCCAAGGCGCCCTTTCCATCCGTGAACGCTGCTCGCTATCTTCCGTTCCGGCGGGTCCCTGCTCGATCTCTCCGATCAGGAAAATCTGATAGTGGAGAGCACCGTCTCTGAAGCACCGGTGCAATGTCACTTTGCTCACCTCGGCAAAGCGGCGACCTTGCTGTGGGAGGCCGGATGCTCGCGCATCCGAGCTTCGGAAAAGACCCGAGGACCAAAAGCGGTGCACCTTCGCCGCTCCATCGCATCGAGCAGATAACCTTCGAGCTCACCTGCTCGATGCTGCGCGGTATGGGCGGTCAGGATACGGCAGCGAGCCGCGTGCGCAAGGGTACGGCGAGCATCATCATTCATTCCGCGAAGCAGGCCGAGCACGGTCGCGGTCGTCTCAGCAAGCAGGATTTCCTTTCCGGGCCGGAAAATCGTATCGAGGCCCGGCCAACAATCGGAAATGATCGGGCTCGCGCAAGCCGCCGCCTCGAAAAGGCGCACGCTCGGACTGAACCCCGCCCGCACCATGGAAGCGCGCGTGACGTTGAGAGTGAAGCGGCAGCGCGCATAGAATTCGGGATGCTCACAAGGCGCCACATGCGCCACCCGCGTGACATTGTTCGGCCAATCCAAATGATCAGGAAACTGCGCGCCTGCCACCACGAAGCGAAGCTCGGGCGCCTTCCGGGCAGGTTCGAGCAAAAGCCGCTCGAGCACCGGCTGCCGATCAGGGCTGTAGGTACCGAGATAACCAAGATCGAAACACGGAGTGAGCCGGAGGGGCGGATAAAGCGCCTCATCGACCGAGCAATAGAGGACTCGTGCGGCGGGAGCTCCGTATCGGCTTTCCAGAACCTGGAGCGCCGGTCCGCCCGTGAACGAGAGATAAGGGTCGTAGCCCGGGATGATCGAAGGCGATAGGTATTCGTAATCCTTGGCCTCGAGCTTCGCCAACGTGACGGGCGTGTCGATGTCGTAGAACGCGGTGACGCCCCTCCTCAGGCCCTGCGCCCATTCGCCGATCGCCACCCCGTTCGCCACGTAAGACCCGACGATGACCGCGTCGGCGTTGACGATTGTGCTCTGGAAGCGCTCGAGGTCCCGTAAGTCGCGGTAGAAGTGAAGCGCACAGAAATCAGGCCGCCTGAGATCCCGATGTTCCGCGTACCAGGGCTGATCACGTTCCAGGAACGAGACCTCGTGCCCCCGGCCAGCCAGGCCGCGCAACAAGGCCCGGTAGGTTGTGGCGTGCCCGTTCCCCCAGGATGACGAGAGGCTGAGCCCGATCACGACCACGCGCATCGGCTTCATCACGCGGCACTCCTTGCGGCTTTCATGGCCGCGGCCGTTTTCAGGATCGCGTCGACTTCGGCACCGCGACGTTCATAGGTGTGCTCGCACAAAATACGTTGCAGCGCTGCTTCGCCTATCCGGCGTGCTCTTGCCCACGTCAGCGACCCAAGCAGCTCCACGACATCTTGTCCGTCGCGCGCCACCAGAACCTCGCTCTCAGGAGTCAGAAAAAGTTCGATCCCTTCCCAGGCGTCCGTAATCAGGCAAGCGGCACTTCCCGCCGCTTCGAATACCCGGGTAGCGGGCGAGTAGCCGATATCCGCCATGCTGTCGCGCGCGATGTTCAGAACCGCAAGAGGCGTCGCGTTGAAGGCATTGTGATCGCGTGTATAAACATGGCCGATCGAGCGTATGTTCGACGGCATCGTCTTCGTGTCCCAACCATTTCCGCCAAGGAGAAACACGCGCTCGGGCATTCTCGCGGCGGGCTCGAGGAAGAAATGCTCGACCCGCGTCTCGCGATCGGGAAGACGGTTGCCGAGAAAGGCGAGGTCGCAGGCAAAGCGAGGGTCCGCGGCGACCGGATGATGCGTAGTCGGATCGAGCGCGTTGTAGATGGGCACGCATTCTCGGGCGCCGAAGCCGCGATAGGCCTTCACCACCGGCGGCCCACCGCCGTAGGTGAAGACGATGTCGAGCAACGGTAGCGCGCGCCGCACAGGGTGGTTCTGGTCGCGCTTCATCTGCGCAAGTGTTGCCGGCGCATCGACATCCCAAAAGACGCGGATCGCCATGGCGTGCGCCGCTTGCATAACCCCGGCCAGCAATTCCTCGTCGAACACGCCGACCCCGCTGGCCTTGACCACCACATCGGCGTGAGCGGCCTCGGCGACGACGCTCCGCATCGCCGCCTCCGTTGCCGGATAGACGCGAACACTCGCCCAATCCGGCGCTTCCATGTCTTTGTGCTTCTGGCGATCGAAAGCATCCGGCTCGTAAAAGACGATCTCGTGGCCGCGCCGCGCGAGATCGAACAGAAGGCCACGATAGTAAGTGGCGGCGCCGTTCCAATAGGAGGAGAGAAGGCTGGAGCCATAAAAGGCGATCTTCACTGTGCGACCTCCAGCCTTGCGTCGGATTTGAGGTGCGAGACAATGGCCGTAAGTTCCGCGGCGCGATGGGCGCAGCTATGGCGCGCACGAATGGTGGCAAGTCCGCTCCTCGCCAGTGAGGCTGCAAGTTCGCGGTCCTGAGCCAGCGACCGCATATGCGCCACCATTTCGCTTTCGGTGCTCGCGAGGAGATAGTCTTCGCCCTGCCGAAACAGACCTTCCGTGTCGTGCCAGGGCGCCGAAAGGAGCGGAATGCCGCAAGCGAGCGCCTCGAAGACGCGTATGGTCGGGATGCCGGGCAACGCCTCGACATAATAGCGTCGTGGCACATGCACGGTCGCGAGATGGCGGGCGAAGATCTCGGGCACAAGCACATTCGCCAGCCAATTGCGATAGTGCGCGCCGTGGCGCCCAAGAGTGGTGATCGCTTCGTCTGGATAGCGCACGCCGTAGATGTCGAGAGGCAATCCAGCGTCGCTTGCCGGGCGCAGCAGGAAACTCTCGAGCTCTTCGGTCCGCTCGCCGTCTCCCCAATTTCCGATCCAAACAAGACCCTCTCGCCGCTCCTCCTCGGCAGGCGGGTGAAAGACGGTTGTGTCGGCAGCCTCGTGCCAAATGAAAACCCGATCTCCCCACCCCCAGCGCCGATAGACCCGCGCCAAAGCCTCGCCGAAGGCGAGCACGCCGTCATAGCCGTCGAGATCGAAACGGCGAATTGCCTCCGGCTCACTCACCGCCCGATGATGGGTGTCGTGAAAAAGCAAGGTGAATTTTGCACCGTGCTTTCGCAAATGCCCAATGGCCGCGACGAGCCAAGGCTCATTCCACTCATGCACTATGACGAGATCGCGACCCGCAAGGGCGCAGGCGAGGTCGAGATCGCGGTCATATTGCAATGAGGACAGTTCAGGATAGGCGGCGCGATAAGGCGCGAGGCCTTCCTCACCATGATCGGTCAGCAAATGGGAAAGGCTCCAGGCGGAGCGCGACTCGAAGGCCGCAACCTCGTTTCCCGCTTGCATCAGGGCGCGCAACACGCCGCGCAAGAAATGCGCGTTGCCGTGATTCCAGCAAGACATGAGGGAATGGCTGAAATAGGCAATCTTCACGCCGGCGCACCTTCCGAAAGCGTCGAACGCGGCTCGCTTGCCGCGAAAGTTTCGCGGCGAGCAACGCGCTTATCCTGAAAGAGCGCGGCGTAGAGACCCGCCATGGCGCACGCCATGCGATCCACGCTGTAGCGTTTCGCACGCTCCCGCGCGGCCTCGCCAAGCTTGCCGCGCAGGACGGGCTCAGAAAGCACCCGCTGAGCAGCCGCGGCGAACTCACGGTGGTCCCGGGGCGGAACGAAAAGTGCCGCTCCCTCCCAAAGCTCGCGGAAAGTGGGAATGTCCGACAGGAGAAGCGCGCAACCGGCTTGGGCCGCCTCCAGGACCGCAAGGCCGAACGGCTCGTAAACAGAGGTGGAAGCAAAGATCGGGCGGGCCGCAAGCCGAGCTCGCATCTCCTCGCTTGCGAGCTCGCCAAGAAGACGCAAATGGGAGCAGTCGATCCTGGCGCCGTTCGGACCTCGCAGCGGTCCCGCCGCAAAGACTGGAACGTCGAGGCGCTCCGCTGCCCGATCGAGCGTCTCGATGTCCTTGCCCTCGTCCCAAAGGCGACCGGCGGTGAGGAGGGCCTCACCTTGACCGTCGACCTGCGCAAGGGAAGCGCTCGGGGAACGCGCGTTGTGAACCACAAAAGGCCGCTCGGCGGGCCCATACGTCTCGGTCACCATGTCCGCGAAGGCAGCGCTCGGCACGACGACGCGGTCGACCGACGCGAGGTGACGGCGCACGAGATCGCGACGCCAACCCCAATCTCGCCGAAGCGGTTTTCGTTTCACCGCCGCCCACCAGGTGGCAAGGCAGGAATGATGCATTCCGACGAGCGGAACGGAGAAGGCGGCAAGGCCCGCCAAGGGAGAACCGTTTAATTGAACGACGTTCGCACCGGTCTCTTGCACGATTCTGGAAAGTCCGTCCGCGGCCTCTTTTACCTGCGCCTCGGTTTCGGCGAGCCAATCGAGCGCAAGTCCGGTCTCGATGAGCTCGAGCCCCGCCATTCTCCTGGCCTCGCACCTTTGCGCATGGGAAGGTCCAGGCCCGAGAACTGCAAGCGTGACGAAGACATTTTGATTCCAAAGGCCGCGCGTGAGGTCGAGCGCGTAGTTCCAGACGCCGCCCACGGCATCGGCCGTCATCAGAACATGACACGGTGCCGGCTTCAGCTCGGCAGGCATTGACATTCCAGCTCGTTCAAAGGCAGGGGCCGTTCGTCCTGAATGTCGCTGAAGCTTTGAAACTGGTTGAGATAATGGTCATGGGCTCGCTCCCAGGCTTTGGAGTCGGGCATTCCCCAAAGCCGCCGGTAATCGGGTGAGCTTGGATAGGGATAGAGCGGCACCGGATCGTTGGCCCAAACCTTGTGCGCCTCGAGCTTGGCCCGCCAATCGCGGATCAGACGAGGGTCATCCTCTGCCATTTTGATGAGATTGGCCTGCACGAAGGGGATGCGGCTTCGCGCATAGACGAGGCGCTCGGCGAGTTCATCCGTCGTGAGACGGCAATTCTTGTCGAGATGGGCTCTGCCTTCCGCCGTCAAACTCTCGACTCCCGCCTCGACCGAGACGCACCCCGCCCGACCTAAAAGGTCGAGCATCTCGGGCTTCCACAGATCGATGCGTGTCTGAACCCCGAATTTGACCGGACGATCGACGAGGGCTTCCAGAAGTGGCCTTTGCGGGAGAAAGATCTCGTCGATGAAATAGATGTAGGTCACGCCCAATTCGATGAGCGCGTCGATCTCGGCGAGCAAAGGGGTGAGTTCGCGTCGGCGGTACTTGTCGCGGTAATCGATCTTGGCGCAAAAGCTGCACGAATAAGGGCAGCCGCGCGAGGCCTCGACCTCGGCACCCGGGCCATCGGGCGCCGCCTCGAAGCGGTGATGATGATGCCCGTGGCGCGCGATCCATGCTTGCGACCAGAAGATCGGGGGCAGATCGACGAAACAGGTCGCAGCCGGCTCGCCGTTCACCCGGAACCCGTCGTCGTGTCCGAAGGCGATCGAGGAGACGTCGTGGAGAGCTGCTCCATTGGCGAGCTTCGTCACGACCTCTTCGCATTCGCCCCGGACGATGACGTCGACCCCCAGCTTCGCGAGTGTGGTTTGCGGCGTGACGGAGCCATGCGGTCCCACGGCCACAACGCGCCCACCGTGCCCGGCGAGCGCCACCACGAACTCGCGTGGAACCCGAAGCTCCGGCGGGGCGCAGCGCCAGAAAAGGTAAGTCGGAGCGGTGGTCAGCACGGTCATGTCGGGGGCAAATGCCGTGACCTCAGCCGCGATGGTTGCGTTGCTTTTTTGGAAAAGATGGCCGTCGAAAAGCGCGGTCTCGTGGCCGGCCGCTTCGAGAAGCACGCGCGAAGCGCCAAGCTCGAGGGGAAGGTGCGGTTCGCGACAGCCGAAATAAATCGAATTGTCGAAGCGCCAGGCGGGATTGACGAGTGCGACCTTCATCCCATCGCCTCCGTGCGCTGGAACTTATGGTCGAACGCGGAAACCCGGCGCAAAGGCTGGGCGAAGCTTTGCGAGGAAAGCCAAGCCAGGAGCTTTTTCACTCCCTCGTGCCATGGCGTGGGTGTTTTCAGGAAAAGATCAGTTTCGGCGCGCCGGCGATCGGAAACATAATAGCGTTGGTCGCCAGGTCTCCAGTCCTCGTATCGCGTCTCGACCTTGTGCCCGAGCTCGTGCTCGATGAAAGCGACCAAGTCGCGCAAACTAACCGCATTCGCAACCCCGCCGCCGAGATTGAAGGCACGCCCTCTCACCGAGCCGATGCGCTTCCAGGCCGCGAGGTAAGCATCGACCGCATCCTCGACATATAAGATATCGCGAACCTGTCGCCCGTCCCCGAAGATGGTGATCGGCTCGCCCTTGAGCGCCTGGATGAGAAAATGAGCGACCCAGCCCTGATCCTCATTCCCCATTTGGCGCGGGCCGTAGATGCAGCTCATCCGTAGCACGGCCGTGGGCAAATCGAAGCTGCGCGCGTAATCCAGCACATATTGATCCGCCGCCCCTTTCGAGCACCCGTAAGGCGTGTGGAAATCGAGCGGTCTTGTCTCGGAAATTCCGTTGCCGCGCAGTTCGACGTTGCTTGGGCGATAAGCGTCGCCATCGCAAGTGAAGGCGAGGTCGGCTAGGTCGCCATAGACCTTGTTGGTCGAGGCGAAGATGAGAGGAATGGACCTTTGCTGATGCCTCACCTCTTCGAGCAAGCCAAGCGTGCCGGCGAGATTCACGCCGAAGTCATCTTGCGGGTCCGCGAAGCTTGTCGTCACGGCGACTTGGGCTGCGAAATGAAAGACAGCGCCGGTATCGGCAACAGCCTGACGCAGAGCTGCTGCGTCTCGCACATCCGAACGAATGAGAGTGATCCGGTCGGGGTGTCGGCGGCTGAGCCAATCCGCATTGAGCTCGGCTCCCTTTCGCGCCAGAGAATCCAAGACGATCACGTAATGACCTTCGCGCGCCAACCGATCTGCTAGGTTCGAGCCGATGAACCCCGCGCCGCCCGTCACCAGAACGGGCCTGAGCCCAACCACCGCCGGAGCACGGATCATGCGACGAGCCCTCGGATTTCAAGCTCGCGACGAGCCTCGCCGATCCGATCATGCGCACGCTGACCGGCAACCCATTCGCTGAGGCGCGCGAGCCCTTCGGTAAAATCCTGCCGCGCCAGAAAGCCGAGCTCGCGCGCGGCTTTCGCGGTATCGGCGAAGCAATGGCGGATGTCGCCGGTGCGAGCTTTGCCTACGATCTCCGGCGCGATGCTTGGCCGGCCCATCGCTGTCGCGAGCGCCTCGGCGATGTCCACGACGCTGCGATCCTGGCCGCTGCCGATGTTGTAGACCTCGCCTTTCGCGGCGCCGGTCTCGAGCGCAAGCGCAAAAGCTTCCGCGACATCCTTCACATGGACGAAGTCGCGCCGTTGGCGTCCGTCCTCGAAAAGGAGTGGCGGCTTGCCGTTCGCGAGGCGCGAAGCGAAAATCGCGAGCACGCCAGTGTAGGGATTGGAGAGGGCCTGGCCGGGACCGTAGACGTTGAACAGCCTGAGCGCCACGGCCTCCATCCCATAAGCGGGCGCCACGGCAATCGTCATGCGTTCCTGAGCGTATTTCGTGAGCGCGTAAACGGAAGCAAGGCTCGGCCGTTTCCATTCGGGCGTGGGAATCGGGCGTAGCGGGCGCCCCAAATCGTCGACCGGATCCCATGACAAGCTCACGGCCTGCTTGCGTGTCGCGTCCTCGACGAGCTTGCCGTCCGCATCGCGGTAGAGGCCCTCCCCATAGATGCTCATCGAGGAAGCGACCACCACGCGCCGAACGGGCTTTTTGGCCAAGGCTTCGAGGAGTACCGCAGTGCCGAGATCGTTTACCGAGACATAGCGCTCGATGGCATACATGCTCTGCCCGACACCCACTTCCGCGGCGAGGTGGACCACGCTGTCGATTCCGGCGAGCGCTCTGCGCAGCACATGCGGATCGCGGACGTCCCCCACGACAAGCTCGACTCCGTCACTCTCGGGAGGCTTTGCTTCGGTTCCGTGAACCTGCTCGACAAGACAGTCGAGCACCCGCACATCGTGTCCCCGCGCGAGGAGGTTTTGAGAAAGGTGACGTCCGATGAAGCCCGCCCCGCCCGTGATCAATACGTGCTCGCCCAAGCTTAGCTCCCAAATTCTTAGCGGGTTCAGGACCACAACTCAGTGCGCCAGAACGGGTTCCACCAGAGTTGGATGACGTGTCACGGCGCAGATTAAGTTGGCATGCTCGGCTTCTCGCGAGCCGCTTCCTGAGGCTCCCACACACACAAACAAGTATAAGAAAAGACGGGAACTTTGCCGGCTGCGCCCCGTTTGAAAGGCCGCCCGCGTCGTTCGACGCCAACCTATCCCTCCAGCGAATGCGAGGCGGCTTTGAATCCCTGGCCCTCACCGATAAGGTCGAGACGCTTGCCCTCGCTCGCGGCGGTCAAGATGCCGAAGAGCGTTTGGGCTTTGGTTTGGCATTTGAGCGCCACTGATCAGATATGGGCTGCGTTCCTTTCGATCGCTGTCGCACTTCTCGACACTGCGCCGATCGAAGTGCAACGGCGCATCGTGAACGGCATCACTCAGGGCCACGAGTTCCAACCTGTCCTGATCTTGACCATGATCTATGGAGCGCTTGTTCTGGCGCAGGGGCTGACGAAGCTCCTCTTGAACATCTACCGCAGCTGGATTGCCGAAAATTCGGTGCGAGCCTTGAGGTCATTCGTGGGTGGGCTTCCGAGCGCCCGCAACCCTAGGAACAACAAGGATGACCCGCGCGCGCAAGGAACCGAAATCTCGATCGTGCTTGCCGAAACCGATCCCGTCGGAACCTTTGTCGGCGCCAGCGTGTCCGAGCCCCTGTTGCAGATCGGCATCCTTTGCAGCGTCTTCGGCTATCTCGCCTATTTGCGCCCGCTCATGGCGCTCGTCGCTCTTGTAATTCTCTCGCCACAGTTCCTGTTCGTGCCTCTCATTCAGCGCGCCATCAATCGCAAGGTGTCGAGACGAATTGCAACGTTGCGGGCCGCGAGTGCGGGAATGGTCGGGGAGCCCGCCGATATGCGCGCCGCGCTGAGGCGTCAGGAGACGCGCTTCTTCTATGTCTTTCGACTGAACATGGTTGTGTTCAAGCTCAAGTTCTCGCTGAACTTCTTAATGAATCTTTCGCACCACATCGGCATCGCGACCATCCTGGGCATCGGCGGATACCTTGTCGTCGCGGGAAAGACGGAGGTCGGAACGGTTGTGGCCTTCATCTCGGGAATGCAGACGATCAAGGATCCGTGGGGTGACCTCGTCACCTGGTATCAAAATCTCATGGTCACGCGGACCAAATTCGGCCTCATCGCCGATGCCGTGCACGAGCGAGGCTCAGCGACCCGGGAGCTCGAAGAGGAGGGACAGGAGGTCGCTTTCGCCTCCGAATGAATCGCTGGCACTCTCAAATGGAAAACGAAAACGCGCCCGGCTTCTTCGAGCCGAGCGCGTCGCGAATTACGTCGTAACAGCCAGTCGATCAGGCCGGCATCACGGCCACGATTTCAAAATTGCGCGGGTTGACGATGACGAGCTCGTCGCCCACGAGAATGAACTCATAAGGCCTCCAACGCGGCTCGATCCGAACGAGCTCTGGAGGAAGGCGATGAAGATGAACGGTCCGTGGCACCGCGGTGCCCACCGAGATTGAGAAGTTCACATTCGATTCCGGGCGAATGTTTTCTCTCTTGATCACCTCGGTGATGCGGCCCCGCTCTTCGCCCGTCAGCGAAGCGCCGGTCGACGTGCCCTGCGCCTTTGCGGTGCTCGTTTCGCCCGTGGTGGTGGCTTGTCCAGTTGCTTGGCCTGTCGTCCGCGCCCCGCCCGTCGAACGTGTGGATTCATTCTGAGTTGTGCCGTTCGTGGGCGATGTTTGGCTCTGCATCGTGCCTTGGTTTTGACCCGAGCGCTCGGCGCTTCCGCGCTTCATTTCGCCCGGCCTGCGCGACTGCATGCCGCTGGGCGTATTCTCTTGGTCAGCCTGCCCCATCTGTTTGCCGCCAGTGTGGCGCGTGTTCGCGCCGCCAGGTGCGTTTTCCTGTCCAGCTTGGCCCATCTGCTTGCCGCCTTGGCGGATTTGGCTACCCTTGCGACCGGCCGTGGCGGATTCATCACCGGGGCCCGTCGAGGTCTGAGATTGCACCTGCGTGCCGCCTGTCTGCGACTGAATTCCGGTGCCCTGTTTTTCCGTTCCGCCATTGCTCTGCGCGAGAGCGGCTCCCGTCCCCGTGGCCAAGCCGAGGGCCAGCATGGAAACCAAAAGCTTGCTGCTCATGATATTCACCTTTCGTGGAATGAACCTCCCCTCGTGATTCGACGAAAGGAAAACGACGCCGGGGAAGCCAGGTTCCTTTGAGCTCTGGGCTGAACCCGAAGGGACAAGGAGATTTTGCCCCTTCACGCGTCGCAGCACGAGCCCGCGGCTCAAAGAGGCGGCGACCGGAGCAGCCACGGGGTGTAGGGAAACCCCGCTATGAAACGCCTGGGGGCGATTCTTCAGCCCTCCTCCCGATCGTCTCCAATTCCCGTGCGCGTTGCAGCACGTTCCGGGATTCCTCCAATGCGAGGCGGGCCGTGTTCACCTCGCGCGCGATCGCCGAAGCCAGACCAGAAAGGTTTTTGGCTCTCGTTTTGGCCCGTTCGAGCGCTTCGAAGGCCGAGAGCGCCCCCCGTTTGCCGCGAGTCGCTCCGAGAATTTCGATGAACGGCAATTCAAGCAGGGTTTGGCCGGAATGATCGGTGATCTCGAACGCGTAAAGCCGCGGATCATCGCCTTCGGTCAGAAGCTCCTGCCAAATATCCCGGGCCGCTCGAAACGCCTCGAGATAGGCTTCATCGAGATCATCAAATTCGAGCCCTTCTTGATCCCGTGTGAGCTCACCCCGATTTCGAAGATGGAAGTAGAAGTGGGGAATCTTGACCTCCTCTTGGTGAACATTGAAAAACGCACAACTCGAAACCGCGCAAACTCCTAAATCCGCATGCTCGATATCGAGGGATGACCCTCATCCGAGATGTGGAGAGAATTCTTTTGAAACAGGGCGAGCTCGCTGAGCCTGACTGGATCGAGGATCACAAAAGAGCGACTGCGTTGCGCGATGAGCTTTTGGTTTCGCAGTAGCTGAAGCGTCCGATTGACGTGAACGGCCGATAACCCGAGCGAATCCGCCAGCTCCTGCTGGGTGATGGGAAACTCGTAGCTGTTGTCGCGAGCCAGCCCCACTGCTTGTAGGCGATGGTAGAGCTCGCAGATCAGGTGGGCAGTGCGCTCTAGCGCGGTGCGGCGCCCAATGCTTACAACCCACTCGCGCAAATTTGCCTCATCCATCAGGGCGCTCCACCACAAGGCGCGCGCGATCCGCGGATGCTCATCGAGAACCTTGACCAGCTTTCCTCGCGGCACTCTGGCGACCAGAACGTTCGATAAGGCCGCGACGGAATAATCGATTTTTCTAAGAACGAACACGTGCGGGTCACAAAAATCCCCAGGCACGAAGTATCCGATGATTTGCCGTCGCCCGTCATCCAGGTTCTTGTAGCGATAGGCAAAGCCCTCGAGCATCAGGATCACGCCTCGCGGATCGTCCCCCTCGAGCATGAGGTCAACATGGGCAGGGTGGAATTTGCAATCGCGACCAAGCCCTTCCAAGGCCTCCTTATCCGAGCTTTCGAGCGGAGCATAATTCTCGAGCTTGCGAATCACGTATTGGGTCACATTCAAATCCCGGTGCACGGCGAGCCCTCCTCCTGACATAGAGAGCTGAAGCGAGCAGGCTACAGCGCGACACGCCCAAATTGCAGATGAGCCTTTTGCAATAGAGCCACCGTCTTCGCATCGACGATGACGCCGGTTTCGATTAGGGTCATGGCTTCTTCAAGGAGCGGCTCGAGAACTTCGATGTGCTCCCCCTCTTGGTGCAGTCCTCCACCCTGCGAGACCTTGTCGGCCGAAGAGTAGGATGCGAGAAAACAAGTGATCTTCTCGGTCAAAATGCCTGGGCTGCTGAAGACCTCGAAAACCTGGCGCAAATTCCGGAGCCGGTATCCGAGCTCCTCTTCGGCTTCGCGCATTATACGGCTCTCGGCATCAATTCCTTCGAGCAGCCCCGCGCACGCCTCGATCAAAGGGTCTTGTTGGCCGTTAAGCCAAGCCGCCAACCGGAACTGACGGGTGAGCAGGACGGTGCCGCGCGCCCCATCGTATGGCAGGACCGCGGCCGCGTCGCCCCGATCATAAATTTCTCGCGTGCTGACCACGGTGTTGCCGTCGTGGGCCCGATAATCGAAGGTTACCTTCTTGGTGGTCGCCTTGCCTCGAGCGAGGATTTCGGTCGCCCTGATATGCACCCGCGGGTCCATGCGGTTCACCCTTTGAGCTCCTCGCGCCGGAAATCAGAAGAGTGCCGCGAAGGGCCGGCAGGGGCAAGGGCCACTGGGCGAAGCAAAGTTCTGCACTCTCACCGACCTTCCTTGAGGCGCTGAAGCGCCGCCTCGAGCCTTTCCGGATCCGATCCGTACCGCGCGAGGAGGCGGCAAGCTTGCAGATGGCTTATGTTCTGGAGAGTGGCGAAGGATTTGGCATGCTCACGATCCACCATGCCTTCGGGCGGCACTCGCTCGCTAGCCGCCGGAAGAGTTGCCCCTTCAAGCTGCGATCGCTTCATTCTTGCACTCACGTCGTCCACGACCCGCGTGATTCCGGCGAGCCGGCCCATGACATCGAAGCCGTGTTCATCTTGTGAGCGGCCGCCTTTCGAGACGGCGGTCATGGAATACGTAGAAGGCGTAGTGATTGCTGGCCCAATCCGGAATGTCCTGTCGAATTCCAGCTGAGGCAAGGGCGGTCTCGTCAGCGACCCCGCCGTAAACCCATGCTCTCCCACTCAGAAAGGAAGGCAAGGGCTCGGTCTGCGGAACGGCGCAGCAAATTTGCGGCTGCGAAGCGCGTCTAAAAAGGTTGTAATAGGTTGTCATTTCGAGCCTCCCACCTCGAATTGTCGAAGTATGAGACGCTCGCCAACTCTGCGCATTAACATAGGTTAGCGCCTGTTCATTGGGGCGCGATGAGCGCGCTGCAATCCGGTGACGGAACCTTTCCTTCCACCTCAGGTTTTCGTGGCGTTGGGCGGCGGGGCCTCCCGCCCTGAAGCAGGCGGAGGATCGGACCATGAAAGCTCAGTTTCATGCGCTCGCATTAGCGATTGCCGTGGCTGGTTTCCCGGCGTGGGCGCAAACCACGCCATCGGGGGATCAACAGTTCATCGCGAAGGCAAGTCAAGGGGAATGGCGCGCCTCGAAGCTTGTCGGCGTTGCGATTTATGGCCCGGACAATCAGTCGATCGGCAAAGTGAGTGACGTCATTCTCGACGGATCGGGTTCGGCCAAAGCCGTCGTGGTTGGGGTTGGTGGCTTCCTCGGGGTGGGCCAAAAGGACGTCGCACTTCCTTTCACCGAGGTGAAGTGGAGCGACGAACCGATCGTGGAACCCACCCCCGCGCCGGCGACGGCCGTCCAACCCGCTGCACCGGGAATGGGTAATTCATCCTCGATGGCGTCGACCCGCCCAGCTGCATCCCAATCAGGGAGCAATTTGCCAGCCAGCTCCGCGGTGGCGCCGCCGCGGACGGCTATTTACGACTATCCCGACCACGGAACGGTGAGCCTGACCAAGGATCAGCTCAAGGCAGCACCGGATTTCCACTACGCGTCAGGAAAGTCCTGAAGTCTCAAAGAGGGGGTCTCGTATTCGACCTCGCGAATGAAGCAAGACGATCTCGAGGCGATCGCGACCTATCTCAAGGACATTCCGGCCGAGAGCGCCGCGACCGCGCCTCTTTCCGCTGATGACCCGAGCATGCAAGCGGGAGCGGCGATCTATCGCGATCTGTGTGCTGCTTGCCACAAATTGGATGGAGCGGGCGTTGCAGCCCTTTTTCCGAGCCTTGCCGCTTCAGGCTCGGTTGCTTCGCGCGAACCGACAAGCCTCATTCGAGTCGTGCTTCGCGGCGCACAGAGCGTCTCGACGTCTGCCGCCCCGATCGGTCCGCGCATGCCCGCTTTCGGTTGGCAGCTTAACGATGCCGAGCTCGCTGCCCTCCTCACTTACATCCGTAACAGCTGGGGCCATGCGGCGATGCCCGTTACCGAACGCACCGTCCGCAATGCGCGTTCGCGTCTCGCTGTGAGAAACGATTGAACTCCGCCGGCGGAATGAGATTCCTGCCACGAGAACGAGAGAACCCGACGCCGGCGCAACCCGCAAACGCCGAGGCCGGTTAGCCTCGCATGAAACGCAAGTCTCGACTACCGCTCCGCAAAACGGCCGCCAAATACCGAAGAGCGCGCAAATCCTTGCGCGAGCCGATCTCGAAGCGAAGCCGGCTCGGGCTCGATTGGACAAATTTCTTCATCTCGGACGTTCAGACGAGCTTCGGCTCTTTCGTCGCATTCTACTTGGCGGGGCTCAACTGGTCGAAGCCGGATGTCGGCCTGGTATTGACGATCGGTGGCCTCGCGGCGGTGATCAGCCTGATTCCCGGAGGGGCGCTCGCCGATGAGATTGCGCGCAAGCGGCTGTTGGTCGCTTGCGGAATCATATCACTCGCCGGCGCCGCTCTGATCTACGCGTTCGTTCCGACGTTCCAAATGGTGGTGCTCGCCGAACTTCTGCACGGCATCACTGCCGGTTTGATCGGGCCCGGAATTTCCGCGATCAGCCTTGGCCTCGTGGGCAGGCGAGCCATGTCTTCGCGCACAGGACGCAATCAGCGCTTTCAGGCGGCGGGTACGGCGATCACGGCGGGGTTGATGGGCTTCATAGGCGCGACCTTTTCGACCCCAGCCATATTTTTCGCCACGGCAGGGTTTTGCATGCCGGCGCTTCTCGCGCTCAACCTCATTCAGCCCAAGGAAATCGATTATCACCGAGCTCGCAACGCAAAAACGGGTGACAAGTCTCGCGAGCGCTCGCGACTTATAGATCTGGCCAAGAACCCCCCTCTTCTTGCCTTCGCCGCATGCCTGATGCTTCTGCAGCTCGCGGACGCATCGATGTTGCCGATAATTGGCGAAAATCTGGCGCTTGGTGGTGGCCGTCTCAGCTCGCTTTACATGTCCGGGCTTGTGGTTGTACCTCAACTTGTTGTCGCGGCCCTCGCGCCCTGGGCAGGCTATCATTCGGAAAAACGCGGACGCAAACCGCTGCTCCTCGTCGCTTTTGGCATGGAAGCGCTTCGCGCGCTGCTCCTCGCACTTTTCAGCCTCTATCCGATCCTCATCCTGGTGCAGGTCCTCAACGGGGTTAGCGGGGCGATAATCACGGTCCTGACTATCCTCGTGATCACGGACCTGACGACCGGCAGCGGACGCTTCAATCTGACGGTCGGATTGGTCGGCATGCTGCAAGCGACCGCCGCGGCAATCAGCACCACGGTGTCCGGTTTTCTTTTTGCGAAATTCGGGACCTCGATCGGCTTTCTCGGGATCACCGGCGTCGCGGTCGCGGCGACGCTCTTGCTTTGGATTTCGGTCCCGGAAACCAAGCCCTCCGACTACCTGGACTGAGCAACGGGAGAGTTCTCAAACGCATGCCGACGAGGCGCCTTTCATGGAACCACGATGCGAGCGCCCCGTTGGATTGCCGAACACCGCCGGGCTGGCGGGCTTTGCCACGGAATGGGGATACAAGATGATCGAGCGACACCTCAAGCTTTGCGGAATCGGGGTTGCAGGAATCCTCCTGGCCTCTCCGGCCATGAGCCAATCCACGACCGCGCCCTCGCTTTCCGAAGGGCAGATCGTTAAATTCCTGCAGACGGTCAACCATGGTGAGATTACAGACGCGAGAATGGCCCTGCGGCGCAGCAAGGACGCCGACGTGAAGAATTTCGCCAAGGAAATGATCAAGGACCATAGCACGAACGAGAAGACCATGGCGGGCCTGGCGCGGCAGCTAAAGCTCAAGCCGGCCTCGAGCGATGCGACCAACTCGCTTTTGTCAGAAGCCAAGAGCAGCGATCAGGAGCTCAAGGCCGCGAAGGGAACCGATTTCGACAAGGCGTATATTGAGGCTCAGGCGAAAATGCACTCGGATGTGGCGAACACCATCCAAACCCAGCTCGAGCCGGCCGCGACGAACGATCAGATGAAGTCCGCGTTGGGCGAAACGCTGTCTACCGTGCAAAAGCACGAAAAGATGGCGCAGGATCTTTCCGGAAAGATGCAGTGAACTGCGCCGACGTGGCTTTGGTCATAAAAAGGGGCGCCTTCGGGCGCCCAGTTAACGTGGCGGGTCGGTGAAGCGCCTCCGGGTCAGATGACCATCGCTGTGATCAACAACAACTGCCCATCACCATTGATGACCGCCGCGACAACGTCAGAGGTTTTAAGATCATTGGCCTTCAGGGCCTCCGCGGCGGCCGGAAGATTGTCGATCGAGCGGCGTAGCGCGCGCAGCTGATCGTCGCTCATGCGGAGGCTTGCCGCATAGACCTGCTCTTGCGCTTCTTGCGACAAAGCTTCGATGCTAATGACAGCGACAGCATTGATCGAGGAAAACGAGGCAGTCGTCATCCGCGGTGTGCGAATAACGTCTGACTTAGCCGCACCGACATGAGCAAGCGAGAGCGCCGCGCACATGGCGAATAACGCGATGTTACGCATGACTGCTCCTCCCTGTCTTGAGGTACTCTCAATTTTACTGAGGTGTTCGCAGAAGCAACGTCGCAAGTTCGTGCGAAGTTCCCGAGGTCAATACCACCCCGAGAGCCAATTTCGCGATCGGCCTACCTCGGGCCTGCCGGCGGCAGGGCCAATTAGCCAGCGTTGGGTCTTTGGCGCGGCTCCGTCGGTCTGTATGAGGTCCTTTTTCCCCGGTTTCCACATGACCGCTTGGACCTTGGAAAGAGCAAAAAGTTTTTGAACCTGCTGGGAACTTTTCTGCGTACTAGGCGTTCGGAGCCGGTGTTTTGCCTGGAGGGGTTAGCATTCCGAGAAGCTCGGCTCATGCCGTTGCGGCCTGCGACACGGGATTACCTGTGGCGCCATTTTTTGCTGGGCGCCCAACATCTCCTCTCCCCGCCCTGAACTACCCCGCTTTTTCCAAAACGATGCAAGGTCACGGAGACCGCCATGGGTGACGTCGAACAAGTGCTCCATAAGCCGAAAGCGCGCCGGTTGCCCACCAAAACGTCCCGGTTGAACGGCGCCGATGCTCACGACGGCGCCTCGTCCAGCGAGTTGATCGAGCTGCTGCACGCGCTCGAAGCGATGCGGGTCGGGGATTTCTCCGCCCGACTGAAGAGCGGCGCCGGACTTCTCGGCAAGATCGCGGACGCCTTCAATGAAATCGGAGCCACCAATCAACGCATGGCGCGAGAGCTCGACCGCCTGGGCCAAGTGGTCGGGCGCGAAGGGCGGACCAGGCTTCGCGCCAAGTTCGGCTCGATTGACGGGGCTTGGGGCGAAATGGAAGGCACGCTCAACGCCCTTATCGACGATCTCCTTTGGCCGACCACGGAGGTGACACGCGCCATCGCGGCCGTCGCCCAAGGAAATCTTTTGCACACGGTGCGCCTCGACGTGGACGGTCGGCCGCTCCAGGGAAAATTCCTCGAATCGGCGACGATCGTGAATACCATGATCAAGCAGCTCGGGGTCTTCACCTCCGAGGTCACCCGCGTGGCGCGCGAGGTCGGCACGGAGGGGAAGCTTGGCGGCCAGGCCCAGGTGCGCGGCGTGAGCGGTGTGTGGAAAGACCTCACCGAGAGCGTCAACTCGATGGCGAACAACCTCACAGCGCAAGTGCGCAACATCGCCGAAGTGACGATCGCGGTCGCGAATGGCGACCTCTCGAAGAAGATCACCGTCGACGTTCGCGGCGAAATCCTCCAGCTCAAGGAAGCCATCAACACGATGGTCGATCAGCTTCGCTCCTTCGCGTCCGAGGTGACGCGCGTGGCGCGTGAGGTGGGCACTGACGGGAAGCTCGGTGGCCAGGCCACCGTGCCGGGCGTCGCCGGCACCTGGAAGGACCTCACGGACTCGGTTAACGCCATGTGTGGCAACCTGACGGATCAGGTGCGCAACATCGCGCACGTGACCACGGCAGTCGCGCGTGGCGACCTGTCGCGCAAGATCACCGTCGACGTGCGGGGCGAAATTCTCGAGCTGAAGGACACGATCAACACCATGGTCGATCAGCTGAACGCCTTCGCCTCCGAGGTGACGCGCGTGGCGCGTGAAGTTGGCACCGAAGGCAAGCTCGGCGGCCAGGCGACCGTCCCTGGCGTCGCTGGGACTTGGAAGGATTTGACCGACAGCGTGAATTTCATGGCGGGCAACTTGACCGCCCAGGTGCGGAATATCGCGGAGGTCGCGACCGCCATTGCCGGCGGCGACCTCTCGAAGAAAATCACCGTCAATGTGAGCGGCGAGATTCTCCAGCTCAAGGAGACGCTCAACACGATGGTCGACCAGCTGAACGCTTTCGCCGGCGAGGTGACGCGTGTCGCTCGCGAAGTCGGGACAGAAGGGCGCCTCGGCGGCCAGGCGAATGTGCTCGGCGTCGCCGGCACGTGGAAAGACCTTACCGACAGCGTCAATTCGATGGCGAGCAA
>Ga0213876_10000985_pt1 | contig 18708 bp, 13 predicted proteins | sample BarmaccomBMRX_R9_FD_160113 | JGI IMG/M metagenome (GOLD analysis project Ga0213876, IMG submission 160113) | Root-associated microbial communities from Barbacenia macrantha in rupestrian grasslands, the National Park of Serra do Cipo, Brazil - RX_R9 | ecosystem: Host-associated > Plants > Roots... | reverse complement strand
AACCGAACTCGTCGCAAGCGTCGGGGAGGCTCCCACTTTAAGATCGAGCTGCGTGGTATCCACGGTGTAGGAAACGCTCGTGATCCAGCCATCCCCGAGATCGAGATGCGCGGACAATCCCGCGGTCGTCGTCGTGGTATTTTGGGCGAGAGAAAGCGCTGTGGGCACGAAATCGCCAAGAAGGCTGGACACACCATTTCCGCGCGCGATCACAAAGCCAAGGCCGCCCCAGCTGTCGAGGTCCCAGTCGAGGCCGGCAGCTGTTGCTCGTATTTGCAGCAAATCCTGGAGTTCCGCGCTGCCGCCGAGATCCGTCCGCAGCGGCGAAAGCGGCAAACTGTTCGTCAAGCCGTCCTGCTCAAACTGCAGGCGCAGGGAGTCTGAAAGCTGGATGGTTCGTTTTTCATCCGACAGCGGCAATAGGGCGGCTATCCGCGGAACTGAAACCTTGGCCTCGATCGGTGTGGGCAAAGTCAGGCCGGCCGGCGCGGTGGCGTCCGCCAGCGCTCCGCTCGCCGCGCTCGCAAGCGCGAAAGCCAATATCAGCGCCCGAGAAGGCAAAGCCCTATTCCCCCGAGTTCCTCACAGCCCAAATTCCAAAGAACAGATAATAGTCTTCCCAGCCCGGCCTTATCAACGCGGAGCGGGGTCAAACTGTGGCGTCACTGCTACATTCCAGGGTGAAGAATGGTCCATGTGACGCCAGAATCGGCCTTTTCGGCCGCTATTCCGCGGCATGGGTCAATTCCCGAATCTTGCGGGCATGAACCACCGCGGCCTTGGCCCCGGCGTTGTGGGTGAACATGGCGAGGTTCTCGACCTCGTCGTCATTGACCGGGGTCATAGCGAGGTCCGTATAGGTGAGGTGCCCGGGATCCCTCTCCACGCGGGCGCAAATGCGGCGGATGCGCCACGCCTCGCGGGCGATCAGGCCATGCTTGCGCAGAAACTCCGCCGCCAGCTTGGGATAGAATTGGAAAGCAGATTCCGACGGCAGCTCAGGCCGTCGCTCCCGCCGGTTCTTGAACCGCAGAATGCCGCCCTGCAGCGGGTGCACGCGCTCGACCCGCAGCGATGCAGCGAACCATAGCACCATCACCATCAGGCGCGAGATGTCGATGCCGCTGGCCTTGGCACGGCGGAAGATCGTCTCGATATGCGCGGGCGTATAGTAGAGCTGCCAGGCGTCCCAGTAGATCTTCTCCCATTCCGCTTTGCTCATCTTCGGATGCGCCGTCAGCGCATGCTCGAGATCGTATTTGTTGAGATCGGGATCCATGGCGACGCCTCTGGTCCATAAGACCTTATGATCTTCTGAACCCGGCAGCGGCGTGAGGAAAAAGAATTCCAGGATGTCGAGCGGCAACTCTTCCTTGATGATCTCGATGTCCGCCGCAATCGATTCATAGGTGTCGCCCGGGAAGCCCAGGATGTACCCGGCGTATGTCCAGATGCCGGCCGCCTTCCAGGCGAGCAGCATCTTGCGGTACTCGGTGATCTTGTTCTGCCGCTTTTTCGCGGCCATGAGATTGTCGGGGTTGATGTTCTCGAGCCCGATGAAAATGCGCGTGACACCGGCGCGTTTCGACTTCTCGATGAAGCGCGGAATCTTGTGACACAGCGTATCCACCTGAATCATGAAGCGCACATCCATGCCTTCGTTCTCACGAAGCTGGATGATGCGGTCGAAGATGATCTCCCAGTCCTTGTTGCGCGCGAAATTATCGTCGGTGATGAAGAATCGATTGACGCCCTGCGCCCAGTTTTCGCGCAGGATGCGCTCGACGTCGTCGGGATTGCGCCGGCGGGACTGACGGCCCTGAACATTGATGATGGTGCAGAACGAGCACTGGAACGGGCAGCCGCGCCCAGCGTCGAAGCTCGTCATGTTGCCCATCGTGCGGGTGACGTGGCTGTGCGGCAGGAACGGCGTGACAGTGCCTTCGAGGCCCGGCAAATCCTGGATGAAGTTGTAAATCGGCTTCAGCTGGCCTCGCGCGGCGTCGCGCAGGATATCGTCCATGCGGCCTTCGGCCTCGCCGGCGAAGAGAGACACACCCATGTCGAGAGCGGCCTGCAAATCCGGCATCAGCGTGTCGAACATCGACAGCAGCCCGGAGACATGGAAGCCGCCGAGCACAACCTGGATTCCGGCCGCGCGCAAAGGCCGCGCGATGTCGAGCGCGCGGGGGTATTGGTTCGACTGGACGCCAACGAGGCCGACAAAGCCTCGCACACCAGGCTCGCTGAACTCGGCGATGATCTTTTCTATCCGGACGCGGGTGTTTGTTTCGTCGATGGCGGTGACATCCACTGAGCCATCGCTCGCCAACACGCCGCGCGCGATCGAATCCATCGCCAGTCCGTAGACACTGGCCAGCGAATTGGATGGCATCATCGAGCGCCACCAGCGGATCACATAACCGTCGTCGTCGTAGTGCGACGGCTTGATCAGGATGATGCGAAAGCGTTTGGCGCTGCGCGTATGCGTGAGCTCGGCTGCGTGCGCCATCTGCCTGCTTTTGTCGGGATTGCTGAAGTCCTTGTCACCGACTCGACAGGAGAAAGCAAGCTGAGGCGCCATCAGCCGAACAATCTGCTGGCTGTCAGCCCGTCGAAGATGAACTGCATGGCGAGCGCTGCCAGCAGGATTCCGGATACCCGCGCCACCACGTTCACGCCCGTCGTTCCCAGCACGCGCATCAGCGCCTGGGACGCCAGCATCATCACAAACGCCAGCAGGATATTGAGAAGCAGCGCGCTTAGCACGATGCCTTGGGTGAGGTGCGTATGCGCGCGGCCCATCAAAAGAACGATGGCCGTCATGCTGCCTGGGCCGGCTGTCAGCGGGATAGCCAACGGGAAAATGGCGATATCGTGCTGCTGTTTCGCTTCCATCTCCTCCGGTGGCGTGATCGAGGTGAGGCCGGAGTGGCGCCGCAGCAGCATTTCCGCCGAGGTCATCAGCAGCAGCACCCCGCCTGCCGTGCGGAAGGCCGGCAGCCCCACGCCGATCAGCGAGAGCAATTCGATGCCGCCCAAGCCGAAGGCGAGCAGCACGGCCGCGGCAACGCCGGCCGCCACGATCGCCAGCCGGCGTTTCGTCCGCGCATCGAGCCCCGGTGTGAGCGCGAGGAACATAGCGGCCAGTTCCACCGGTCCGATGGCGACGAACAGGGTGGTGAATGCGCTGGCGAAAACGTGAAACATCGCGCCGCCCTAGAAAATCTCGAACAGTCCGGCAGCGCCCATGCCGCCGCCGATGCACATGGTGGCAACGCCGTATTTCGCGCCGCGCCGTTTGCCTTCGATCAGCAGATGCGCCGTCAGCCGCGCGCCGGACATGCCATACGGATGCCCGATGGAAATCGCGCCGCCGTCGACGTTGAGCAACTCGTTCGGCAGGCCGAGCTTGTCACGGCAATAGAGCGTCTGACAGGCGAAAGCCTCGTTCAACTCCCACAGGCCGATGTCGTCCATCTTGAGTCCCGCGCGTTGCAGCAATCGTGGCACGGCAAACACCGGACCGATGCCCATTTCGTCGGGGTCGGTGCCGGCCACCGCCATGCCGCGATAAGCGCCGAGGGGTTGAAGCCCGCGGCGCTGCGCGTCCTTCGCTTCCATCAGCACCGCCGCCGCCGCGCCATCGGACAATTGCGAAGCGTTGCCGGCGGTGACGAATTTTCCCTGCTTTACCACCTGCCCGTCCTTGAACACAGGCTGCAGCTTCTGCAGATCGGCCAAGGTGGTTTGCGGGCGATTGCCTTCGTCCTGCTCCAGCACGATGAATTTCTCGCGCGTTTCGCCGGTCTCCTTGTTCTTCACCAGCATGGTGGAGGGAAGGGGGACGATCTCGTCGGCGAAGCGCCCCTCGCGTTGCGCGGCTGCGGTGCGCTGCTGCGATTGCAGCGCATATTCGTCCTGTGCCTCGCGCGAGATGTGATAGCGCTCGGCCACGATCTCCGCCGTCTCAAGCATTGCCATGTAGATGGACGGCACGTGCTCCTTCAGCCATTTGTCGCCGGCGCCGTAGCGATCCAGCTTCTCGTTCTGCACCAGCGAAACGGATTCCAGTCCGCCGCCGATCGCCACCGTCATGTTGTCGGAGATGATCTGCTTGGCCGCGGTGGCGATGCCCATAAGGCCGCCGGCGCAGCGCCGGTCGATGGTCATGCCGGCGACCGAAGTTGGCAGGCCCGCGCGTAGTGCCGCGTGCCGCGCCACATTGGTGCCGGTCGAGCCCTGTTGCAGCGCGCAGCCCATCACCACGTCTTCGATCTCCTCGCGCGCCACGCCGGCGCGCTTTACGGCAGCGGCAATCACATGGCCGCCGAGCTCGGCACCGGAGGTGTTGTTGAAGGCGCCTTTGTACGCCCGGCCGATGGGGGTGCGCGCGACGGAAACAATAACGGCTTCTCTCATTCTCACTCACTTTTCGATTGGTCGCCTTGGCGGCCACAGTTTCCAAATCTTGTAAGCTCTAAGGGCAATTCTACCACATGTTGAGAGTCGTTTTCACGAAGGCGGTGGACCCCCTCCCCCCGAGAGCGTATTCGCAACGGAGCAACGCGAAGCGCGCACGAGCGCGTTCGCCGACGACCGAATTGTTCGTTTTGTTTGGCGAAAAATCGGTGGGGGATCGCCAGGCCATCTACCATCACACCATATGTAGCGGTTGACGCACCGCACACGCATTTGAAATCACCACTTCGCGCATTCCATGAACACCTTTGGAGACAGCGTGTATGGGTGGCCGGGACAGGCCCGGCCATGACGAGAAAGTGAGTGCGTTCGCTGTGCTTCATGCGCGACAATATAAGGCCGAAAGTCCGGTGGTAGATGAATTGTAACGAAATAAATTTTCCCGCTGCCAGCCAGTGACCTTCCGGTTCGCGGACAGCGAAAAGCGGTATACGGGACGGGAACTATTGCGGCGGATTGGCGAGCAGATACGGATAGCCGTTGTTGATGTCCGGCGACTGGCCCCAAATCGCTGGATTAAACCCATCCGGCAATGCGGATTTCAGTTGATCATCAGTTAGCCCGGTCACGTTCGCTTGGCAGGAGCGGCTACCGCATCCCTTGCCGACGCCTTGAGATGTACCGCTAGTCGTCACGTCCCAAAAATTACTCCTTACGCCATCGACCAGCCCCGAAAATCCGCCGCACCTAGCCTCCGCGCCGCACTGCACCAACCCAGTCGAGTAGCTTGTCGCCATAAATGATGCAGTTTGCTTGCCTCCAAATTTATACATGAAACCAGCCAGCCCCCCGGCTAATCCTTTAGTAGCTCCGGTCACTGAACCTGTTGCGTAGGAATCAACGATGACGCTGCCGATACCTCCGCCCCCGACAAGCCCGCCTACAAAATGATTACGACTACCATTACCCTGTCCCGTGACTTTGGCGACTGAATAGGAACGCTGGATAATTGCTGCGGCACCCCCGGCCAGGCCTCCGGCAAAACGGCCAGACACGCTTCCCCTCGCAAATGAATCCGAAATATTTGCCGCAGCTGATCCTACCAGTCCACCTGTTTCAGAGCGACCTCCTTCGACAGTAACGTCAGCGCCGGAATTGGAAACAACACCCTCACCACCCGTGGCGCCTACCAGACCACCAACTGTTCCAGAGGCACGTACCGTCCCGGTCACGAAGCAGCGATGTATATTGGAGTTGCTAATGCCGACCAGAGCGCCAACCACGTTCGCACCCTTTATGATAACGTCATTCAATGCCAGGTTCCGCAACGCTCCGGCAGGCTTGTGTTTTTGAACAAAGAACCTGGCGAAGAGGCCGACATCCGAATCTTCACCAGCCCTTATAGCTAAATGGAAAATTGAATGGCCTAGCCCCTCAAGGGTCCCCGTAAACTGCGTGATGGGCGAGTGCCTATACGTCCCATCGGTGGAGGCATCATAGTCCCGCGCTAGTGCGTAAAACCCGTATGGATTAACGCCTGTCGCGCTTGCCAAGGATTTTATGTCTCCAATAAGCGTGTAGCTGTTGCCGTTGATGACGAGGCTGCTGCTCAGGTTCGCAAATGTCGCGTTTCCGCCGTTGGAGAAGATGAGATCGCCTTTCGAGCCGCTGTTATTGTAAGTGAGCGTGATCGCGCCGCTGCCAGTCACCGTGACGGGCGCCTGAACGTTGAGATTGGTGTTGGCGTCGAGTGTGAGGCGGCTGGTGCTGTTCCAGCTGAGCAGCCGGACGATGGCGATGTCGTTCGCAACGCTGCCGGTTTTCGCTGCCACGTCGCCGCTGGCCAGCATCGTCTGAAGGTCGCCGACGTTCAGCACCGCTTTCGATGCCGTCGCCGTGCAGACACCAGCGTCGCAGCTCATGTTCCGCGTCGGCCTGTTGGAGATCGAAACGTCAGCCTGCGAAGTGCTGCTGCACGCCAGCACAAGGGCCGGAAGCAGCAATAACGTTCGATTCATTTCACACCCTTATTTCGGCGGGTTGGCGAGCAGATACGGATAGCCGTTGTTGATGTTGGGCGATTGGCCCCAGATGTTCGGATCGAACCCGTCCGGCAGACCAGATTTCAGCTGTTGGTCGGTGAGGGGCTGCCCAACCCCGCCGCACTTTGACGTGTCAGAGTCCCAGTAGGACTGCGAAACAGTACTGTAAGCGTATCCGATGAGGCCCCCGCACGCTGTCTTTTTTCGCGCGACGACAGGGCCGGTGGAATAGGAGGCACTGACCGAACCGTATTGGTGCATTCCAATCAGACCGCCGACACTATAGCCGCCACCTGCCTGGACAGGACTGACGGCATACGCGTTGGTCACCTCGCCGCCGCCATTATAGCCCACCAACCCGCCCACCTCCCAGCTGTGGGAACCGAAAACGCGTGTGCTTGAGTATGATTGGTCTATTGTTCCCCAGTTTTCAGCCGCCAGGCCTCCCACCTGTTCACCACCTGCGTCCCCGGCCATCTTGATCTTGATCTGCATGTTAGTGGATGACTTGGAGAGCGGTCCCTGGTTCGCGCCGACCAAACCGCCGACAACGGCCGTGCATTCCGTGGCGATGGTTCCCGTTGCGTGCAATCGCAAAAGAACACCGCCATTGTTGTTAGCCGCGACGGCGCCAACCCTCGAAACGCATGTCTGGATGCCGAAATTCACATCCAAGAGCGCCAGATCCCGAATAGAGCTGCCGGAAACGATCTCCTTGAAAAGCCCCGCGTCAGAGTGCTGGCCTGCAAGCCTGATCGTCAGATTGGAGATTGCGTTTCCCAATCCTTCGAACGTGCCCGCAAAATCGGTACGCACCACCGCGCTGGAATAAGTACCGTCAGAGCCCGCATCGTATGGCTTCGCAAGTGCGTACAAGCCTTTGGGTTTGTCGGCGACGTCCGCGGCGAGTGTCATGAGATCGCCCACCAGTGTATAGCTGTGCCCGTGGATGATCAGGCTGCTGCCCAGGTCCCAGAACTGGATACTCCCCTTGGGCTCAATGGCGAGTTCGCCCTGGCCGCGCCAATCGACGGTAAGCGCGCCGGTACCCGCGACGATCACCGGCTTCTTCACGACAACGGATCGTCGAGCGTCCAGCGTCAGGCGGCTGATGCTGCTCCAGGTGAGCGGCTGATCGATCTCGATATCTTTCGCGAGGCTGCCGGTGGCAACTGTCGCATCTCCGGCCGCAAGCATGGTTTGAAGGTCGTTGACGTTCAGCACCGCTTTCTTCGCCGTGGCCGTGCACACACCGGCGGTGCAATTCATGTTCTGCGTGGGCTTGTTGGAGATGGACACGTCGGCGTCGGCTGCACCGCCGAGCGTCACTGCCGAGATTGTCCCGAAAATGAGGCTCTTGAGCATGGCATCCCTGCTTTCGCCCCATTCTACCGCCGTTTATTCAATACGTCATGGGCCTTCCTTGTGTCGGCCACCATGAACGCGATCTGCAACGGTGTGCATGGGTGGCCGGGACAAGCCCGGCCAAGACGGACGTAGAGACGCTGGGCGACTATTTCACGTCGCGGAAGGTTTTGCCGTCGGCCACCAGTTTCTCCAGCAGGGCCGCTGGCTTGAATGCGTCGCCGCGTTCGGCCTGCCATGCGCGCATGTTGTCGAGCACCTTCTCCAGCCCGATCTCGCCGGCGTAATACATCGGGCCGCCGCGGTAACGTGGCCAGCCATAACCGTTGATCCAGACCACGTCGATGTCGGAGGCGCCAATGGCAATGCCTTCCTCCAGAATCTTGGCGCCTTCGTTGATCATGGGATAAAGGCAGCGTTCGAGAATTTCGTCGTCGGAAATGCGCCGCGTCTGCACGCCGCTTTTGGCGCGGAAGTCTTCGACCAGCCGCTCCACGGTTGCGGACGGTTTCGCCTTGCGGTTCTCGTCGTAATCGTAATAGCCGGCGTTCGTTTTCTGGCCGCGGCGATCCATCTCGCACAGCACTTCGCGAATGGTTGCACTCTTCGATGTTTCACGGCTCCAGCCGAGATCCAGGCCCGCCAAATCACGCATCTGAAACGGTCCCATGGGAAAGCCGAATTCGACCAGCACGCGATCCACGTCCCACGGTGCAGCACCCTCCAATACCAGCGCGTCCGCCTCGCGCTGGCGCTGCGCCAGCATGCGGTTGCCGACGAAGCCGTAGCCGACCTGCACTAGCACACCGATCTTGCCGATGCGCTTGGCCAATTGCATGGCGGTGGCGATGACCGCCTTCGACGTCTCTTTCGCGCGCACCACTTCCAGCAGCTTCATGATGTTGGCCGGCGAGAAGAAGTGAAGCCCGATCACGCAGTCCGGCCGCGTGGTGACGGCCGCCATTTCATCGATGTTCAGATAGGATGTGTTGGTGGCTAGGATTGCGCCGGGCTTCGCGATCGCATCCAGCTTGCGAAACACGTCCTTCTTCACGTCCATGTTCTCGAACACGGCCTCGACGACGAGGTCGCAGTTCGCGAGATCATCCAGCGACAGCGTGCCGGTGAGAAGCGCCATGCGCGTCTCAACCTCCGCCGCCGTCATGCGGCCTTTCTTCGCCGCGCTCTCATAGTTGCGGCGGATAGTGGAGAGGCCGCGGTCCAGCCCATCCTGTTTGGTTTCCACGATGGTCACGGGCATGCCGGCATTGAGGAAATTCATGGCGATGCCGCCGCCCATGGTGCCGGCGCCGATGATGCCGACCGTGTTCACGGGAATTGTCGGCGTGCCCGGCGGCAGGTCGGGAATCTTCCACACTTCGCGCTCGGCGAAGAAGACGTAGCGCAGCGCTTTCGATTGCGGTCCGTCGCGCAGCTCCTCGAACAGGCGGCGCTCCACCTTCATGCCTTCGTCGAATGGCATGTTCACCGCCGCTTCGACAGCGCGGATGCAATATTCCGGTGCCAGCAGGCCACGGAATTTGCGCGCGTTCTCCTTGCGGAAATTCTCGAAGATTTCCGGGTGCGCGCGCGCGGGCGCAATCTTTTCGTCGCTGTCGCGTACTTTGCGCAGCGGTTTGTTCTGCGCGATCAGATCGCGTGCAAAGGCGATGGCCGCTTCGCGCAATTCGCCTTCTGGCGCCAGCGGGTCAATCAACCCCAGCTCGCGGCATTTCGCGGCCGGCAGCGGACGGCCGCTGGTGATCATATCGAGCGCGGCTTCGACGCCGAGGAGGCGCGTGCCGCGCTGGGTGCCGCCGGCGCCGGGGAGCAGTCCGAGGTTCACCTCGGGAAATCCGCATTTCGCGCTCTGGACGGCAACCCGGTAGTGCGCGCACAGCGCAACCTCCAGCCCGCCGCCAAGTGCGGTGCCGTGGATGGCTGCCACCACCGGCTTTGGCGAACTCTCGATGAGGTTGCCGAGATCGGGCAGGCTGATGCCCTGTGGCGGCTTGCCGAACTCGGCGATGTCGGCGCCCGCAATAAACGTCCTGCCTTCGCAGGTGAGCACGATGGCGTTGACATCGGGATCTTCAATGGCCCGGCGAAATGCTTCAGCGAGACCGTCGCGCACCTTTGCCGAGAGTGCATTTACGGGGGGAGAGTTGATCGTGATGACCGCGACCTCGCCCTCGCGCGAGAGTGCCGTGACGTCGTTCACCGCGATCATGAGCGTTCCTGGCGCGACGCGGCACCCGGCCGCATCCGTTTTCTAGTCCATTTCGCGATAGCAAGGGCGCCGGGTCAATGCAGGCCAGCGCATGCGAGTATCAGCCCTGGCGGGCCTTGAACCGGGGGTTCTTCTTGTTGATGACGTAGGTGCGTCCCTTCCGCCGGATGATGCGGCAGTCCTTGTCGCGCTTCTTGAGCGAGCGCAGGGAATTGCGAACCTTCATGACACGCCTTCAACGAAAACAGGGCCGAAGCGGCCCCGTGAAAGAGGCGCGGAAACTATTCGGCGCCTCACGCGCTGTCAATGGCCGGTTTTCGGGTAAGAGGGCACGGATGGGGCAGCATAACGACAAGATGTTGGCGGTGCCGCTGGTGTTTCTGGCCGCGATTGCCTGCGCCCCTCCGGCTACGGCACCGCCGCAGCCGCGTGTGAGCCTTCCGCGGGCGCCAGCAATCCCGATGCGGCCCCTTGGTGCTTCGCAGGACGACAAGTTCGCCGCCTTCATCCGGGATTTTCGCGCCACCGCACTCGCTGCCGGTATCCGGCCGGCCACCTACGATGCCTCCATGGCCGGGCTCCGCCGCAACCCCCGCGTCGAGGAGCTCAACCGCAAGCAGCCCGAATTCGTGAAACCGGTTGGGGAATACCTGGCTTCGACGGTTTCGCAGGCTCGTGTGGCCGGCGGCCGCACCATGCTGGAGCGGTACGGCGCAACCTTGCGCGTTCTGGAAGCGCGCTATGGCGTACCGGCGGAAATCCTGGTCGCAGTGTGGGGTCTGGAGAGCGGCTATGGCGCGGATATGGGCAGCTTCAACCTGTTCGAGGCGCTCGCCACCCTGGCCTATGACGGCCCGCGGCAGGAGTTCGCCCGGCGCGAGCTTCTCGCGGCCATGCGCATGGAGGAGCAACAGCATCTCGATCCACGGCGGATGACATCCTCCTGGGCTGGCGCCTTCGGGCAGACGCAATTCGTGCCGTCCTCATTCCTCGCGCACGCTGTCGATGGCGACGGCGACGGCCGCATCGATCTGTGGCGCTCGCCGGCCGATGCGCTGGCCTCCGCCGCGGTGCTGCTGCATGGCGCAGGCTGGCGGATGGGCGCGTTCTGCTATCGCGAGGCGGTCGTGCCAGCGAGTTTTCCTTATGAGCAGGCCGATGCGGAAACGCTGAGACCGCTCGATTATTGGGCGGGACTCGGCGTGAAGCCGGCGCGCGGCGGCGACATCGCGGCACAGAGCGGCGACGCCGCGATTTACCTGCCGGCGGGCTGGCGGGGACCGGCCTTCTTCGTCTACCCGAACTTCAAGGCGGTGCTGACCTACAACAACGCGGCGAGTTACGCGCTTTCGGTGTGCAACCTCGCTGACCGGCTGCGCGGCGGCGGAGAGATCACGGCGGCTTGGCCGGCCGGCGAACGGCCGCTCGGACCGGACGAGCGCCTGCGGATGCAAAGCGCGCTCAATGCGCTCGGTTACGATTCAGGGCCCGCCGATGGCATCCTTGGCCGAAAAGCGCGCGCGGCGCTGCGCCGGTATCAGAAGGATCATCATCTGCCGGCGGACGGCTATCCGACTCGCCAAATGCTCGGCCAGATACAGGCAGACCTGCGCAGCCGCGCGAGTTGACTATGATGGCTGGCGAAACACCAGCCGGCTCGACAGCACGAAGTTGAACATCAGGCCGGCGATGGTTCCGCAGGCGAGCGCGATGAAAGGGTTGTTCAACGGTGCCGGCCCGGTCGCAAGGAGCGTGGCGTAAACCGCATAGTTGACGAGAAAGCCGATCACGTTGGAGAGCACGAAGGCGAGCCATTCTTTGGCGATCGACAAGCGCTGCGTCGCCGCATGTTCGCGAAAGGTCAGGCTGCGGTTGCCCCACCAAGTGAACGTCACGGCGACGAAAAACGAGAACAGGCCTGCGGCGTAGGCATTCAGGCGAAGCATGCGCAGTGCAAACCAAAGCGCGGCTTCGTTCACCACAAAGCCCGCGGCGCCGACCAACAGGAAGCGAAGGAAACGCGAGACGTTACTTGTTCTTCCGTCTGGCGCCGCCAGATTCACGGAAGTTTCAGTTCCTGCGGACCGGGAATGGCGAGATAGGCCATGCGCTTGGATTCCCAGCGGCCTCGCGTCACCGTGTCGAGAATCATTCCACTTGCGAGCGACAGCAGCGCAATGCCCATCAGGCCCGTTGCGAGGATTGCGCTGGGCAGGCGCGGCACCAGTCCGGTCCGGGCATATTCGTAGACCACCGGCGCGCCGACAGCGAGCGACACGAGCGCGAGCAGCAGAAAGATCGCGCTGAAGAATATCAGCGGACGCTCCTCGCGCACGAGCAACGCAATGGTGGACAGAATGCGCAATCCATCGCGCCAGGTGTTCAGCTTGCTGATGGAGCCTTCCGGCCGCTCCTTGTAACGTGTGTCGATCTCAACGACAGGCATGAGGAGGCGCACGGCATGGACCGTCAGCTCCGTTTCAATGCCGAAGCCTTGCGCGGTGAAGGGAAACGATTTCACGAAACGCCGCGACATTACACGATAGCCAGTGAGCAAGTCGGCGATCTTTACCTGGAACATCATTGCCGTCAGTCCGGTGAGCAAATGATTCCCGAACACATGTCCTGTCCGGTAGGCCGCCTGGGCCACCGCGATCCTCCTGCCGGAGACGACATCCAATCCGTCCCGGACCAGCGTTTCCACCAGCAACGGCGCGGCTTCGGCGTCGTAGGTGTCATCGCCATCCGCGAGAATATAGATATCCGCCTCGATATCAGCGAACATCCGGCGCACAACGTTGCCCTTGCCCTGGCGCAACTCGCCGCGGACCACGGCTCCGGCGGCGCTAGCCATCTCAAGCGTGCGGTCCGCGGAATTGTTGTCGTAAACGAACACCTGTGCCGAAGGCAGGGCGAGACGAAAATCCCCCACCACTTTTCCGATGGTCGCTTCTTCGTTGTAGCAGGGGATAAGAACGGCGATGCGCGCCGTGGTTCCGTTCATGCGCGTTTCGCTGGCAGATGCTTCAGCGGGCAGAACCGATATGGCCCCCCGAGGTTTGTCGTGAACAGGTTGCACTCCGTCCATCGCATCCCCAAGCCGTATTCGGCGAGGGCGTCTCCGGCCCGGCCGACTTCGTATTCGTTGGCAATCACGTACAGATCGCCTTTGTACGCGTCCACCCGTGCACGCGTGGCGGCGGTCATTTTCGAACCGTCGTGAGGTTGAATCATCCATCCATCGATTCGCAATACCGGTATTGCCGGAGGAAGCTCAGGGAGCAGGTAGCCCATGGGCGCCTCTCCCGTCATCAGGATCAGGCTGTGTTGCGGATCGCGGATCGGCGGGAGGGCAACCTGCACGTAGGGATCGCCCAGCGGCGCGCGTTCGAGAATCTCGTAATGCGTGGTGAGCAGAATGCCAGCCAAGGCCATTCCCGTCGCAACCGCCTGAAAATATTTGCCGACAGGCCACAAGCCGATGGCGCCGACGATCAGGATTGGCGCCAGCATCTCGAGGGCGACAATGTAGCGGTAGATGCCGAAGGCAAATATCCAGATGGCGTATGAAACACCGGCAAAAGCGAACAGGGCGCCGGCAACGACAGGATCGACAAAAGAATCGCGCCGCCGGAAAAACGCCAGCGGCGCTGTCAGAATGCCGACGACATAGGCCCCTCCCACCCGGATATCGTGGAAGGGCAGGTCGTTCGCCACCTGCCAGTGCATCGAGAACAGGATGGGAAACAGCAGCCGCTTGGGCCAGCGATGGGGCACGAAGCGGGTATCCCGATACGACGTTTCGAGCGCCAGCGGCGAGCGGAAATACTGATTGTAATAGGGAAAAAGCGGATTGCCGGTTTCGTGGAACATCTTGAAAAACCAGTAACCGGCAAACAGGCCTATGCCGGCGAGGCCACCGGCAGCACCGGCCGCGAGGCGTGCGAGGCGCCGGGCAAATGTTCCCGGCAGAACCGCGAGCGCTGCCGCAAATCCGAAGGCGTACAGGCCTTCCGGCAGTTTCAGTCCGATCGCCGCCCCCACCGCCAACCCGGCAACACCGCTTGTCCAGAGCGCGTGAGCAACCGGGCCATCCCGAAGCACTTCGCGATTGCAGACGATAATGGCGAGCGCGCCAAGAATCAGCAGGCTCAGTATGTTGTCGTAATAGGTTTGCCCGGCGAGCGACACGGTGAGGCTGCCTGTAGCGCAAAAGAGCGCCAGCGCCCCGGCCGCGATCTCGCGATGGCGGACACGCAGCAATGTTCGAGCAAGAAAGTAGAGCGGCACGATGTTGGCCCCCTGCACGGCGCCGAGCGCACCAAGGGCAAACCACGACGGTGCGTGTCTCGCGAGAAGGTAGAAGGGGATGTCGAGAATCGGATTGTAGTAGGTCGCCTGATGCGAGACCGCGACGTCGAAATTCATCCGCCCGTGAAGGAAGGCGTAGGGAATGTACCAATGGTAGTTCCGGAAATCCCATGACATGTCCTTGCCGAGCGCGACGACGAAAACTGCCCAGCTGAAAATGACAACGCCCAGGAATGTGTATTCGAGCGGCGCGAGCCAGCGGCTGCGGATGGCTGCAGGAGTGGCGGACATGCTGGCAGTTTCGGCCCGGGAAGCCTGCAGACTCTAGCACGCCGGGTGCTGCCCGCCAGTACGGCAGGTCAGGCGGGCAGATTGGAGAGAAATTGCTCCGTACAGGCGCGCCAGGAACGCGTCAGCGCGAACGCGCGACAGCTCTCGCGCGGGATAGCGAGGGCCCGCCGGCATGCCGCAGCCAGATCATTGTCCAAGACCCCGACGGTCGAGGTGCCGATAACATCCGCCGGGCCCGGAACGGGGAAGGCGGCGACCGGCGTGCCGCAGGCGAGCGCTTCCAGCACCACGAGCCCAAATGTGTCCGTCTTGCTGGGGAACACGAATACATCGCTGGCGGCGTAGCACCGCACCAAATCCTCACCCTTTTTCGAGCCGAGAAATTTCGTCGTGGGATATTTGCGCTCAAGCGCCGAACGCGCCGGTCCGTCCCCGACAACAACCTTTGTGCCCGGCAGATCGAGAGCAAGAAAGGCCTCGATATTCTTTTCCACGGCAACGCGCCCCACATAGAGCCAGATCGGTCCCTCGAACGGCAACCGCGCATCGGCGATGGGACGGAAGATCTCAACATCCACGCCGCGCGACCAGATGCGCACATTGCCGAAGCCGTGCGACTGCAGCTCCCGCTCGAGCGTGGGCGTCGCAACCATCACCGCTCGTGCGGGCCCATGAAAGCGGCGCAGCGCCCGATAGACCAGCTTCTCGGATACAACCGGGAATCGCGCGCTGACGTATTCCGGGAAGCGCGTGTGAAAGGATGTTGTGAAGGCAAGGTCGCGTTTCCGGCAGATGGCTCGCGCGCTCCAGCCCAATGGGCCCTCGGTCGCGATATGTATTGCCGTGGGCCGGAAATCGTCGATCAGCCGCTCCAGACCGCGGCGCGGAAAAACGGCCAGCCGTATCTCGGGATAGGTGGGCAGGGCCATCGTCGCGCGGCCTTCCGGGGTCGCATAGCGAACCTCGTGCCCCATGGACACGAGATCATGGCCGAGCGTTTCGAGCGTGCGCACGACGCCATTGACTTGCGGCGCCCACGCATCCGTCACGATCAGGAGGCGCAAGGACTTTTGCCTGGAATATTCGATCGCGCGCGGTTCTGCGCGCGCGCCAAGCTGCGTCTCGTGGACCATGGCATTCAAGAAATTCACCGCCGCCGGAGCCGGAGAAGACGCTACCAGATTCGTTCGTACACGATAAACGGCCACGAAGAGGTTACCAGACAACGGAAAGCTGCTCGCCGTGCAGATTTCCGTTGGATATGCGGGTGAAAATCAACACTTCGTTTACCGACTCGGCTATTGTTGCAGGGATGGATGCAGCGCCTGCTTTCCGCGCGGAACCGTATCGATTGCCGCCGGGCGGGCTGTGGCGCTGGGCCGGAGGCGGTCTTGCCTTGTTGGCCTGCGCGGCGGCGACGGTGGCGGTTCTTCTGCCTCAGGCGGCCGGGTGGAACGGGCTGGTTCTCATTGTCGGGATCGGGATCGTAGGCCTGATCTGTCTGGCCGGCCTTCGGCCGCGGGACACTCGCCAGACCAGCAGCGGCGCGGTCGCCGAAGCGGCGGCGCGCAGCCACATCCCCTGGGTTATTACCGGTGCCGATGGAACCGTCGTGAACTGCAACGATGCCTATGCGCGCCTCGGACAGCGGCCGTCGGGAAGCATCCTGGCGCCCGTGTTTGCCCTGGCTGCCGACTCGACGGCTCCTTCGCTCTATCGCCTGGCCCTGAAGGCGAGAAACAGACAGCGGCACGATGAGACCCTTGAGTTCTCTGGCGGCCAAAAACTGGCTGTGTCCGTCCAGCCATTGAAGGGTGGCGCGACCGCGTGGTGGCTGACTCCCATTCTGGCCCCCTTGCCAGAGCCGCAGGGCCGGCCGGTTTCGCCCATGCCAACGGCGCCGCGGCCAGCGGCGGCCAGCCTTGAAGATGCTCCCATTGGAGTGGCCGAGGTCGACAGCGATGGGGCCATTTCGCTGGGCAACAAGGTCTTCGCTGCTTTCTTTGGCGCGAGCGATATTTCCGGCCGCCGGCTGACCGATCTGGTCGAGGTGTCCAATCGGGCGCACATCGAGGGATTGTTCGCCGGGGCCACAGGCGATGCCGTGCACATGCCGCTTGAGGTGCGCTCCGCGGCCAATCGCGAATGCGTGGCCGAGCTTTATGCCCATCCCGCCGGGAGCGGAAACCATACGATCTATCTGGTCGATGTCTCGGCGCAGAAATCGCTGGAGAACAAGTTCGCGCAGTCGCAAAAGCTGCAGGCGGTTGGACAGCTTGCGGGCGGCGTCGCTCACGATTTCAACAATCTTCTGACCGTCATCATCGGCAATTCCGAACTGCTCCTGATGCGCCACCAGGCCGGCGATCCGTCGTTTCGCGATCTCAACGAAATCCACCAGACGGCGGTACGCGCGGCAAATCTCGTGCGTCAGCTGCTCGCATTTTCCCGGCAGCAAACCATGCAGCCGCGGGTTATCGATCTCAGCGTCAGTTTTCGAGAACTTGCCGACCTGCTGCGGCGGCTGCTGCCGGAAGGCCTCGCGCTCAAAATCGAGCATGGCAGCGAATTGTGGCCGGTGCATGCCGATGAAGCGCAGCTCAACACGGCAATCATCAATCTGGTCGTCAATGCGCGGGACGCAATGCCAAAAGGGGGCGCGATCACCATCCGGACGCAGAACCAGGCGCTGACGGAAACCTCGGCGCTCGGAAATGCGCGGATGCCTGGCGGCGATTATGTGCGGGTCGATGTGTGCGACACCGGCGTTGGTATCGCCAAGGAGAATATCGGCAAGATCTTCGATCCCTTCTTCACCACCAAACCCGTGGGCGAAGGAACCGGACTGGGACTCGCCACGGTGTATGGGATCGTGAAGCAGATGGGCGGTTTCATTTCCGTCGAAAGCGAAGTCGGCCGGGGCGCGACATTCAGCATCTTCCTGCCGCGCCGCCATGGGGAGGTGGACATCCGAGGCGAGTTTTCACCGGCCCGAGATGTGACCGGCCATGAAACCATTCTGCTTGTCGAAGACGAAGATGCGGTGCGCGGCTTTGCCGCCCGCGCCCTGAAGCAGCGCGGTTACCAGGTGCTTGAAGCGACCGGCGGGGAGCAGGCGCTGGAGATCGTGAAGCGTGGCGAAAGGCACATCCATCTTCTGGTCACCGATGTCGTCATGCCTGGAATGGATGGTCCGACTCTCGTACGGGCCGTCAGGCAGCTAAAGCCGGAAATCCGGGTGATCTTCATGTCGGGCTATGCGGAGGAGACGTTCCGCCGCAATGAGGAAAGGCCCGAAAATCTGCACTTCCTGCCGAAGCCGTTCGGTCTCAAGCAATTGGCCCTGAAGGTGAAGGACGTGCTGTCCGGGGCCTCGCCCGGCTGACGCGATTGTGTATGCGCGCTCCGCTTCGCGCATTGTAAGGTGCGCGCGACAGCTGGGGATCTGCCATGAAATTCGCGTCCGCTTTTCTTGCGCTTGTCATAGCCGTGCCAGGATTGGCGTCGACTGCCGAAGCGGCCGTTCCAGTCTCGATCGCCAAAGCGGTGCAAGACAGCACGCGGCCGAAGGAACAGAGGGATCTGGACGCGGTGCGAAAGCCGTCGGAGGTGCTCAGCTTTGCCGGCATCAAGCCGGGCCAGATCGTTGCCGAATATCTGCCGGGCGGCGGTTACTACACGCGCATGCTGAGCGACATCGTGGGCCCGAAGGGCAAGGTCTTCGCATTGGAGACGACACGGTGGGGCAAGGACAATATTGCGGCGACCCAGGCCGTTCTGAAGGAGCCGGGGCGCGGCAACGTCACACTGGATCTCGCTCCCCTGGGCAACTTCAATCTGCCTGAGAAGGTCGACGTTTTCTGGACCTCGCTGAACTATCACGATCTGCATGTGGCGAAATATGCGAACGTCGATATGGGCGCGTTCAACCGGCACGTGTTCGATTCGCTGAAGCCCGGCGGCATCTACTTCATCATCGATCATCAGGCGAAGGCCGGAACCGGGTCGAACGATTCGGCGACTTTGCACCGGATCGAGAAGGACGCA
>Ga0213876_10000984_pt1 | contig 18715 bp, 16 predicted proteins | sample BarmaccomBMRX_R9_FD_160113 | JGI IMG/M metagenome (GOLD analysis project Ga0213876, IMG submission 160113) | Root-associated microbial communities from Barbacenia macrantha in rupestrian grasslands, the National Park of Serra do Cipo, Brazil - RX_R9 | ecosystem: Host-associated > Plants > Roots... | reverse complement strand
CGAACCGATAGCCGTATCGATGATACGATCGGTGAGAATGGTTTTAAAATCATGGGGATCGAGCAGGTAGAACATCAGCAGGATGTACAGGGTCATCAGGATCACGCTGATGAAATAGGTCTTGCGCATAAAACTGTAAGCGCCGAGCATGCTCAATGCAAGGATCACAACGATAGCGGTACGGTCGCGCACCAGGTACAGCACCAGGGCGCCGAGCAGCGCACCGATGATCGTTCCGCCAAGCCGTTCCAGATTGCGGGTGCGGGTAAGGCCATAGCCCGGTTTAAGGATCACGATCACTGTAAGCAATATCCAGTAACCATGGCCGAGCGGCAGGAACCAGGAAATGATATAGGCGAACAATGCGGCTGCGGCGATCCGCAGGGAATGCCGGAAAATATTGGAGCGCAAAGAAAGATTATCGAATACCAGTTGCGGATCGAGCGGCTGATGGCTGATGAAGGTTTCCGGATCCGGCGTCTCGATCTTTTTCTTCCGCAGCTTTTTATCGTAGCCGGTATACTGGTGAAGACTGCGGATGCGGGTAGACAGTTCATCGATACTGTCGAGGATATGCCTCAGGCTGATAAAACCTTCGAGGTTGGCGGGATCGAGTTTTTTCGCACGCAGTGTTTTCAGGTGCTCCCGCTCTGCGCTGATCTCTTCATCCACTTTTTCATCGTGGTCTGAGCGGCGGCCGCTTTTGAGTGCGATGCCTACCTGGTCCAGCTCTTCCGCCAGGGTATTGATCAGTTGCCGGTATTCTTCGAGGATGCCGGTCTCATCGAAATAGCCATGCAGTTTTTCATAGTCCTGGTGTGAGGTCATCACGATCTCGAACAGGTCTGCCACATCCAGAAAGACCATCATCAGCACCCGCCCGATAAAAGTGGATTCTTTTACCACGCTCTGGGTCTTGAACAGCAGCTCGGCCACCAGCGCCTGCTGCGACTGCACTTTCACCTGTACGCTCAGGATATCGGCATAATCCTTTTCATAGCTGAAACCGGTATCGTAAAAACTCGCTTTCGCCCGCAGGTAGGCCGCCACCGACATCACATAATCGCCCAAAGCCTGCTGGATGATGCGGTAAGGACGCAATGAATAAAGCAGGCTGCTCAATACGAGGTACCAGCATCCGCCGGCGAGAATGTACAGCGCATTATACACTACTTCCATCCCAACAAAACGGCGCTGCGTCTGGATCACGAATGCGATCAGCGAAGCGAGCCCCACGCCTGTTGCCCGCGCGCCATATACGCCGATGATCGAGAACACAAAACACATCAGCGGCAGCAGCAGCGCGAAGAGCCAGGGATAAGGTTCCGCAAAACCGGCCAGCAAGGCCATCACGAATACCAGCAGGGAGCAGATCATCAGTCCATTGCGGCGATGCTGAATGGGACCGGGTGCATCCGTAATACTTACACTCAATGCCCCGAGCGCCACCGTAAGCCCGACTGTGAGCATTCCGAAGTAGCCGAATACCAGCACCGGCGTAAGGATAGCCGCAGTGATCCGAACCCCATCGCTCAGGTAATGACTGCTGATGAAACTGCGGTATTGTTTGAGGTAATCCAAGAAGGCAAAATTACGCGTTAATCGTCGGGGGTTTTGTATTTTGGATTGGAGATTGCAGAATTGAAATCTAAAATACGATCGATCTCTCTGCGCCCTTTGCGTTTCCCTGCGTTCTCTGCGTTACTAAATTCTCAGCTTAATAGTAACGCAGAGAACGCAGCGAAACGCAGGGTACGCAGGGAAACTAACTCAAATACCCACCATGACCCTCGACCAACTCCGAGAATACTGCCTCGCCAAACCTGACACCGAAGAAACCCTTCCTTTCGGTCCGGATACGCTTGTGTTTAAAGTAAAGGGTAAAATGTTTTTACTGACCGGCCTCGATAACCATCCGCTGCAGTTCAATGTAAAATGCGATCCCGATAAAGCGATAGAATTACGGGAAGAATTTCCGCAGCATGTATTGCCGGGCTACCATATGAACAAAAAACACTGGAATACCGTCATCGTGGATGGGAAGATCGGGACGAGACAGCTAAAAGAATTTATCGATGATTCGTATGGGTTGGTTGCGGGTGGGAAGAAAAAATGATCTCAGATTATCGCTGATTATCGCTGATTTACACAGAATAAAGCTGTTGTCGTGCCATTCTCATAATGGATTCTGCGCCAACCGGCGATAATCTGCGATGGCTACTTCGGCTTCGCGAGGAATTTGTTATAGTAGTAGCACATCTCCCGCAACCCGCATTCACCGCATTTAGGATTGCGGGCTACGCATACATAGCGGCCGTGCAGGATCAGCCAGTGATGGGCTTTATGGATCAGGTCGGTAGGGATATGTTTGATCAGTTCTTTTTCTACCGCCAGCGGCGTTGTCAACTTCTGGTCAACCAATGCCAGCCGCTTACTTACCCTGAACACATGTGTATCCACCGCCATATTGGGCTGCGCATCGATGACGCTGGTGATCACATTGGCGGTTTTTCTGCCAACGCCGGGTAACTGCACCAGCTCTTCCACCGTCATCGGCACTTCGCCGTTGAATTTATCCATCAGCATATTGGCCATGCCGATCAGGTGCTTGGTCTTGTTGTTGGGATAAGAAATGCTTTTGATCAAGGGGAACAATTCTTCCACCGTTGCCTGCGACATCCGCTGAGGTGTAGGATATTTCCGGAAGATGGCCGGCGTGGTCTCGTTCACCCGCTTATCGGTGCATTGGGCCGAGAGTATGACGGCAACCAGTAATTGAAAAGGATTATCATAAAACAACTCCGTTTCCGCCTCCGGAATATGTTTCTGGAAAAAATCGATCACGTATTCGTAACGCTGTTTCTTCGTCATAGCGGTTTCTCCGCGTCTCAGCGCCTCTGCAGTAAAAAAAATAACCGCGGAGGCGCTGAGACGCAGAGGATTAATATTGGTGGAAGCTGTCTCCGATAAACTTCAATGCATCGGTGATTCCGGTGCGCCAGTAGGTCCAGGTATGCGCGCCGTCGCGGACGCGGAACTCGTGGGCCACCCCTTTTGCGGAGAGTGCGATATGCAGGAGGCAATTGCCTTTGCTCAGAAAATCATCATCCCCGCAGTCGATCCAGTACCGCACTTTACGGAGTTCATCTGCGGATTTCTTATCTACGATCTTCAGGATGGAGTTATTGTACCAGGCATCATTCAGCCGCGCCTTGTCTTTCAGGCCGCGCCCGAACAGCTGACCGAATACTGCTTCATACCGGTTATCGGGTGTGGTAACCATCGCATCATCGTCGAATACGGCCGCGCTGAGCGGGGCTGCAGCGGCAAAAAGTTCCGGGTGTTTCAGGGAGTAGATCAGCGTTCCGAAACCGCCCATCGACAGACCCGCAATGCCGCGGTATCTTTTTTCCGCTTTGATGCGGTAAGTCTTTTCGATAGAAGGCATGAATTCCTTCACAAAGAAATCCTCGTAATTCTCTTTGCCATCATAGGAATTGATATACCAGCTGGAATCGCCGTTCGGCATTACGATGATCATTGGCGGGATAATGCCTTCCGCGATTGCCTTATCGGCATACCGGTTGATCTCACCGAACTGAAGCCAGCCTGTATTATCGTCGGTATACCCGTGGAGCAGGTACACAACAGGATAACTGCGGCTTGAGTTTTCGTAATCGGGCGGAAGGTAAATGGTATACCGCACTTCGCGGTGGAGGATAGGACTGGCTACCACGCGGGTCTCGTACACTTTGCCGGCGGGCTGTGCAGACGCAGCGGCAAACAGCAGGATGGCCATAGCCAGCGCCTGCATTTTCAATAATGTGTTTTTCATATCGCCTGGTTTGATCGGGTGTGTTTGAGCAGGAAATCTACAAACAAGCGTTCATACCAGCGCTATTTTTTACCCGAAGCTGCCCGGGCATGTTCCATGATGGCTTTGATCGATTTTTTGGCGGGGGATCGCAGTCTCAGCTTATCCAGCTGCCTGATGCTTCGGCGCAATACCGCCAGGCGGTCGCGCAGCGCGATGTCCTCGTCCAGCGCCTGTTCGATAGCGGACTTCAGCTTTGGGGGACATTCTTGGTACAGATACAGGATAAGATCCTCTTCCCTGAATTTTTTCATAACACAATACCGGTTAAAATAAGAGGATACGGCGTTTTAATAAAACGGGTATTGTGTGGGAATATTGCAGGAAACAGGCCGAAAACCGGCCAACGATTTTACCGGGATTTTATTTTTGGGCGGCCGCAGAATCTTCGATGATATAGATGTCCTCCCCATCCTTTTTCATCAGGTAATGCTCCCGGGCATATTTTTCCAGTGCAGCCGGGTTGTGCTGCAGGTCGTCAAGCTCCTTTCTGGCTTTGCCTATCTCGTCTACATAGTATTTTTTCTTGGCTTCCAGCTTTTTCAGTTCCGCCGTCCGCTCCCGCTGCTGGAAATAATCACGCCGGTCAAAGAACAGCATCCATACCACGAAAAAAGCGCCTGCTATCAGGTACTTATTGGTGAGAATACGGGCGATCTTTTTCATAGCGTAAATGTAGATTCCCTTAGGTGGGTAGCAATGCGGAAGAAATTAACAGGTGTGAAGAACAGCGGTTCGCTGCTAGCGAAAAAGGCTAACAGCTAACCGCTAAAAGTTAAAGGCTTATCTACCGAATTTCACTTTGCCCTTGGGATAAATACCTGTGTCGCCCAGCATCTCTTCGATACGGATCAGCTGGTTGTATTTGGCGATGCGGTCGGTGCGGGAGGCGGAACCTGTCTTGATCTGGCCGCAATTCAGCGCCACAGCCAGGTCGGCGATAGTAGTGTCTTCCGTTTCACCGCTGCGATGGCTCATGATGGTATTGTATCCATTGTGTTGTGCCAGGGTTACGGCATTGATTGTTTCGGTTAATGTACCGATCTGGTTCACTTTTACGAGCAGCCCGTTGGCAATGCCTTTATCGATACCGGTCTGCAGTCTTTCCACATTCGTTACAAACAGGTCGTCGCCCACCAGCTGGCATTTGCCGCCCAGAGCCTGTGTCAGTGATTTCCAGCCGTTCCAGTCGTCTTCGGCCATACCATCCTCGATTGAAGCGATCGGGTATTGCTTCACCCATTTCTCCCAGAATTTCACCAGCTCATCGCTGCTTACTGCTTTGCCGCTGCTTTTATGGAATACGTATTTTTTCTTTTTGCTGTCCCAGAGTTCGCTGTTGGCCGCATCCATCGCGATCACGATCTGCGATCCGGTCTTAAATCCGGCCGCCGAAATAGCTTCGAGTACGGTTTCGATGGCTTCTTCGTTGCTCTGGATATTCGGCGCAAATCCGCCCTCATCGCCCACATTGGTGCTGAAGCCTTTTTTCTTCAACACTGTTTTCAGGGTATGGAATATTTCAACGCCCCAGCGCAGTCCTTCGCTGAAGGAAGAAGCGCCTACCGGCATGACCATGAATTCCTGGAAATCGATCTTGTTATCCGCATGTGCACCGCCATTGAGGATATTCATCATCGGCATGGGCAGGGTTTTGGCATTGGTGCCGCCGATATACCTGAATAAAGGAAGTCCTGCTTCGTCAGCAGCAGCTTTCGCCACCGCCATACTCACTGCGAGAATCGCATTGGCGCCGAGCTTGCCTTTGTTGGGCGTTCCGTCGAGCGAGATCATCATTTCATCGATAGCCGCCTGCTGCGACACATCGAAACCCGCGATCTCTTTGGCGATAATATCATTCACATTGTTCACCGCTTTAACAACGCCCTTTCCTCCATATTTTTTCTTGTCGTCATCGCGCAGTTCCACCGCTTCGTGGATGCCCGTGCTGGCGCCGCTGGGTACCGCCGCCCGGCCGAGAGCGCCGTCATCGGTCAATACATCTACTTCAACTGTGGGATTGCCGCGGCTATCGAGGATCTGGCGCGCGTGGACTTCAATAATGTAACTCATGATGGAATGCTTGTTTGGTGAGGTTGATTGGGCCGCAATTTAAGGATTTGCGCAGACTTCGGTCCTTAACCATCACCGCTGCTCAACTAACAAGCCTTAGCTTTTGATCGCGAATTCCTGCAGCGGCCCGCTGGTCTTGCGCATGAGGATCTCGTCATGTCCGGCCACGATGTAATCGCGCAGCACGCCGATCGTTTCGTAACCGATCTTCTGGTACAATCGCCGTGCATCGGAATTGAAAGAAGAAACGCAGACGAACACATTGGGACTGGTGCGGAAGATCAGCGATTCGATATAGCGGATGGCGATCTTGCCGATACCCTGCCTGCGAAAAGGCCTGTCGATCGCCACGCATTGAATATAACCCGTAAAGCTGCCCTTCAGCTTGATCACGACAAACCCGATGCGCTCGTGGTCGCGGGTAAGCACATATACATCTGAGATAGGTTCGAGCAGTAACCGCAGCGAATCTTCATAGCCCCGCTGCAGCGTGATCCAGGGTTCATTGGCTGCCATCAGCCTGGCACACCATTCCAGATCGGCGGGTGCAGTAGTCAAAGCAATATTAATATCAGTTCCTGGCAGTTGTTCCATCAGTATTCGATTGTGTGGTTAGGGTACGGAATATTTCTTCAAGAGTATGTACTTCGGATTGTATGGATACGATGTTCAGGTTCTTTTCAACGGCCAGGTTGAGCAGTTGCCTGCGCACGGCATCGGGATCGGCGGTTTCGAGTTTCCAGTTATCGCCGGCTCCCTTGCTTACCCGGTTAACTCCTGCAATATTTTCCATCCACTGCTGCGGGATATTTTCCTTGAAGACCACGGAAACGACATGTGTTCCTTCGCGGCCGCGCTGCAGATTGCTCAGGGTATCATCGGCAACGATCACTCCTTTGTTGATAATGATCACCCTGTCGCAGATCGCTTCCACTTCCTGCAGGATATGTGAAGAGAATAACACCGTTTTACTGGCGCCCTGCTGCCTGATCACATTGCGGATCTCGATGATCTGGTTGGGATCGAGACCACTGGTGGGTTCGTCCAGGATCAGCACTTCGGGATCGTGGATCAGCGCCGCGGCAAGACCCACCCTTTGCTTATATCCCTTCGACAACTGCCCTATTTTTTTGCGCGATTCGGTATTGAGTCCTGTGAGATCGATTACTTTTTCAACCGCCTGCCTGGCATCTGCGACTTCATGAATGCCTGCCACAAAAGCCAGGTATTCCCTTACGTACATATCGAAATACAATGGATTGGCCTCGGGCAGATAGCCGAGCTTTTTCTTAACAGCGATCGGTTGCCTGCGCACATCCAGCCCGCTTACCGTTGCAGTACCGTCATCCGGTTGCAGGTAGCCCGTGATCATTTTCATCGTCGTACTCTTGCCAGCGCCGTTCGGCCCCAGAAATCCTACGATCTCACCTTTTCCCGCTTTAAAAGATATGGCGTTTACAGCTTTCTGTTCCCCGTACTGTTTACTCAACTGGCTGACCTCGATCATATTTTGAATTATATCCCGCAAGGCGGGATGAATGTTGAATGAAGTACAAAAATCAAGTTTCCCGTTTAAAAAAACCGATCGGCTTGCTGTTAAATTTATACTATCCGATTTAACGTTCCTCTCTGCGTAAACTCCGCTTCTCATGTTCTCTGCGGTGAAAGCGGCGGTTTTTTACCGCAGAGAACATGAGGGGCAACGGTTGCGCAGAGTATTAATTGATCAGTTCGTCCGAATTTTCCGGCAGATGATCATATTCGCCCTTGAACGCATACCAGCCGAAAATAACCATGCCAATAGCGATGGGGATGAACACCACCACAAATACCGCCCACTGGATCTTGGTATCCAGCACCGGTTTTTTGCCGATCTCTGTTGCCGCCGTCTTTACCAGGTAATAAACGGCGGCGGGGCCCAGCAGCATCCAGAGGATACCTGCGAATCGCTTGATCTGGTTCATGCAGTAATTTTTAATTAATCATCGATCTTCGGATCGACCCTGTTGTTGATATACAATACGCCGATCACCAAACATAACCCTGCCACGATCAACGGATACCATAAACCCACCAGTTTATCTCCCGTATAGATCGTTGTGAGCAGCGTTGCAATAAAAGGCGTTAGTCCGCCGAATACCCCGTTGCCGATATGATAAGGCAATGACATGGAGGTATACCTGATCCTGGTCGGGAATAATTCCACCAGGAATGCGGCGATCGGCCCGTACACCATCGTCACATACAGTATCATCACAAATACGATGAACACCATTTTCCAGTAATCGCTGCTGCCAAGTGTTTTGGCTACCTTGATATCAGCCTTCACCGTGGTTCTCGATGCGTCGGCATATACCGTATCGGTCTTAGTTTCCACCTGCACCATTTCATCGTCGAAAAAACTCTTTGTAACGGTCTTGCGCAGCGAATCGGCGCTGTTGGCGATCAGCGTAGCGCTCTGCTGCACCTGGCGTTTCTCCACCAGTTCCTGTTTGGCTTTGGGATCGCTGGTATCCAGCAATTGCGCAAAAAGATACTGGTAACTGAGTACCGCCAGCAACATGCCTGTAAGCATGATCCATTTCCGTCCTACACGATCGCTCCAGCTGCCGAACACAACAAAGAACGGGGTGCCGAATAGTATCGCCCAGATAAGTATAGTCCGGGATTGGTCGAAATCCACTTTACATACATTCTCGATAAAGGATTGCGCATAGAACTGCCCGGTATACCATACCACGCCCTGCCCCATGGTAGCGCCGAATAAAGCGAGCAGCACCATTTTCAGGTTCACTTTATGCCCGAAACTTTCTTTCAGCGGGTTTACCGAACGGCTACCGCTGGTCTTCAGTTTTTCGAACAGGGGCGACTCTTTCATCTTCAGCCTGATATAGATAGATACCACTACCAGTACGATCGATACCAGGAACGGGATGCGCCAGCCCCAGTCGTTGAATTTGGCGATGGACTTTGCCCGGTCCGCATCGAGGTTATGACGGGTGAGCAGGATCACGCCCAGGGAAACGAACAGGCCGAGCGTAGCCGTTGTCTGTATCCATGATGTATAAAAGCCGCGTTTATGATTGGGTGAATGCTCGGCCACATAGGTTGCGGCGCCCCCGTACTCACCGCCGAGAGCGAGCCCCTGCAGCAGTCGGAGCAGCAGTACCAGTACCGGCGCCAGAAAACCGATGGAATCGTATCCCGGTATCAGCCCGATGGCGAAAGTAGAGCCGCCCATGATGACCAGTGTAAGCAGAAAAGTGTATTTACGGCCGATCAGATCGCCCAGCCTGCCGAATACAAGTGCGCCGAAAGGCCGCACGATAAAACCTGCGGCAAAAGTGGCGAGTGTGGAGAGTAATGCGGCGGTAGGATTTGTTTTGGGAAAGAACTGGCTGGCCAGTACCGTGGCCAGGCTGCCAAAAATGTAGAAATCATACCATTCGATCAGCGTACCCAATGAAGAGGCGCCGATCACTTTCCAGATGCCTTTGGATTCAGTCATATATTGGAAATCAGCTTTGAACTTACGCCAAAACAAGCACTTAAACAAGGAGTCTGGAGTTAGAAGTCTGGAGTCTGGAGTATAATTACTGGCACCGCAAGCCGTACTCCAGACTCCAGACTCCTAACTCCAGACTTGGCTCAGTATATTTACATTTCGATAAATTGTCTCCCATGCCCCATCCTTATCAGATCCGGACCTTCGAAGAGTACAAGACTGCTTACCAGAAAAGTATTACTGATCCAGACGGGTTCTGGGCAGAGGTAGCCGGGCATTTTCTCTGGCGCAGAAAATGGGATAAGGTGCTCGAATGGAATTTCACCGAACCGAGAGTAGAATGGTTCCGGGGCGGTAAGCTCAATATCACCGAGAACTGTCTCGACCGCCATATCGCTCATAAAGCCGATCAGCCCGCTATCCTCTGGGAACCCAATTCTCCCGATGAGCATAACCGGACCCTGAGCTATAAAAAACTGCTGGAGAAAGTCTGCCAGTTTGCACATGTGTTAAAGAACAACGGTGTAAAAAAAGGCGACCGGGTCTGCATTTATATGGGTATGATACCGGAGCTCGCCATTGCCGTGCTGGCCTGCGCCAGGATCGGTGCGATCCACAGCGTGGTCTTTGGCGGATTTTCAGCGCAGAGCATTGCAGACCGGCTGGCCGATGCACAGGCGGCGTTTATCGTTACCTGCGATGGCGCTTACCGCGGCGCAAAAGATATTCCGCTGAAAAGCGTGATCGACGATGCGCTGATAGGTAACAGCACGGTAAAATGTGTGATCGTATGCACCCGCACGCGTACCCCCGTATCGATGCTGAAAGGCCGCGATCTCTGGTGGGAAGAGGAAATGAAACGCGTGGAAGAACAGGGACTTCATTTTATCGAAGCCGAAGAGATGGATGCTGAGGATCCGCTGTTCATCCTCTATACTTCAGGCTCTACCGGCAAACCCAAGGGCGTGGTGCATACCTGCGGCGGATATATGATCTGGGCCAATTACACTTTTATAAATGTTTTTCAATACCAGCCCGGGCAGATCCATTTCTGCACAGCCGATATCGGCTGGATCACCGGTCATACCTATATCCTTTATGGACCGCTCAGCGCGGGCGCCACTTCGCTCATGTTCGAAGGCATCCCTACCTGGCCGGATGCGGGACGGTTCTGGGATATTATCGATAAATACAAGGTCAACATTTTTTATACAGCGCCCACTGCTATCCGCAGCCTGATGGGCTTTGGTACCGCGCCACTGCAGGGGAAAAGCCTTTCTTCATTGCAGGTACTGGGCACCGTCGGCGAGCCGATCAATGAAGAGGCCTGGCACTGGTACGATGAACATGTGGGCAAAAAGAAATGCCCTATCATCGATACCTGGTGGCAGACTGAGACCGGCGGTTGCCTGATCAGCAATTTTGCCGGGGTAACGCCCGCTGTTCCGGGCTGGGCCACGCTGCCGATGCCGGGTTTACAGATGGTACTGGTGGATGAGAACGGTAAAGAAGTAGTGGCGGAAGGCGATGAAACAGTTTCGGGAAATCTCTGCATCAAAGCGCCCTGGCCCGCTATACTGCGCACCACGTATGGTGATCATGAAAGATGCCGCACGAATTATTTTGCGACCTATTCAGGTATGTATTTTACGGGCGATGGCGCTTTGAGGGATAAGAACGGGTTCTACCGCATCACCGGTCGGGTAGACGATGTTCTGAATGTAAGCGGTCATCGCATCGGTACGGCAGAGGTGGAGAACGCGATCAATATGCATGCAGGCGTGATCGAAAGCGCGGTGGTGGGTTATCCGCATGAGATCAAAGGCCAGGGCATTTACGCTTATGTGATCTATAGCGGCAACCCAACCCATGAAGAGGAACTGGTGAGAAAGGATATCCTCCAGACCGTTTCCCGGATTATCGGCGCCATTGCCAAACCCGATAAGATCCAGTTTGTAACAGGGCTGCCGAAAACCCGCAGCGGAAAGATCATGCGCCGCATCCTGCGCAAGATCGCCGAAGGCGAAACCGCTAACCTGGGCGATACCAGTACACTGCTGGATCCCGGCGTGGTGGAGGAGATCAAGAATGGCAAAGTCTGATACCCTAATTCTTTACACAGTAATCTGATCCTATGAGGATACGAATCCTGGTCATACTACTGCTATTCGCCCTGCGCTCATTGGCACAACTTCCTTCAACTGCGGATTCGGCCTCCCTGGTCAAAGATTTCCGCTCTTGGTGGAATTATTACAATGCCTACACTTTACTGTCAGCCGATTTCATTCCGCTGAATACAAACCATGAAAAGATCAGCAAAGCACAATTCCTGGATTCATTGGTAACGGGCCGGTATATTCCGCAAAGAACCGGCGCTGATGGAGACGAAGTTTCTTATCGTCTGTTATTACTTGCAACCGGCGAGGAAAATCTGGATATGCGGAATATCCGCGCCTCCATCCAGACTGTTGCTTTCGAGGAACAGCGTAACTTCAGTCACGAAGGGCAGCAGCTTCCATCATACGATTTCACAGATCTGAAAGGCAGGCATTATACCAACGGCAATACAAAAGATAAAATACTCGTATTGAAATACTGGTTCATCAATTGCCTTCCCTGCGTGCAGGAAATGCCTGAACTGAACGAGCTGGTTAAAAAATACCGCAGGAGAAAAGACATACTGTTTGTGAGTGTGGCAATGGATCGGCCTGACGCTCTGCAGCGTTTTCTGCTGGATCATGAGTTCAGTTATGCGGTGGTACCGGACCAGAAATCCTGGCTTACCGATACTATGAAAGCTTACAGCTATCCCACCCATATTATTGTAGATAAAAGCGGACGGATCGTGAAAGTGGTGAATACAGCAAGCGGATTGAAACAGTCGCTGACCAAAGCGTTGGCACAATAAATATCACATGAAAAAACTCAGACTGATTGCTGCGCTTGTTCTTGTTGCTGGTTATGCACAGGCTCAATACGGAGCGGCCGACTCCGCGGTGATTGTGAGACCGTTCAAAATATTCGATAACCTCTATTATGTCGGTAACAGTTTTGTAAGCGCTTACCTGCTGAGGACCGACAAGGGCCTTGTATTGATCGATGCGCTGTATGGAAAGGATACCGCATATACGCCGGCCGCCGCCCGGCAGCTCGGCTTCCGCGACAAGGATATCCGGTATATTCTTTGCACCCACGGTCATTACGATCATTGCGAGGGTGCGGGATTCGTACAGCGCATGACCGGCGCAAGGATCGGAATGACTGCGCCGGATTGGGATATGGCCGAAGGAAAAATAAAAGCGCCTTATACCAGCGTCAATAACAAACTCACGCGCGACCGGGTGATCCGCGACGGTGATTCGCTGCAGATGGGTAATACCACCATTTATTTTTTTGAAACGCCAGGGCATACCCCGGGCGTGCTGTCCATGCGCTTCCCGGTACGTGACGGTAACAAAACGTATACTGCATTCATGTTCGGCGGCGTGGGACTGAATTTCGACGGAGTGGAGCGAACGGAAATGTACCTGCGAAGTGTGGATCGTATTCAGAAAATGGCGGGCATAGAGGTGAATATTTCCAATCATCCCGGACCGGGAAAAATATTCGAGCGGGCCAGGCAGTTGGCGAACCGCAAACCAGGAGATCCACATCCGTTCGTGGATGCAGCAGCATTTCAGTCCTGGCTGAACGAATTAAAGCAGGGCGCTGAGCAAAAGCTGGCTGAAGAGAAAAAGAAAGCCGGTTCCCCGCATTAGAACCTTCCCATCAACAATTTTTTTGAGCTGAAAATCAATCAGTGGCCGCAATCGGGCTGCCCCGCTTGTATTTTTTTTTCAGAAGTTCTTGTTTATTCCAAAAGTATTTCTACATTTGTAGAAGCACTTCTAAATATGTAGAGCATGGAACTTACCAAAACCGAGGAGCAACTGATGGAATACCTCTGGCAGCAGGAAACCGCTTTTCTCAAAGACCTGATCGAAGCATTCCCCGATCCGAAGCCGGCGCCTACTACGGTGGCAACACTGCTGAAAAGGATGAGCGATAAGGATTTTGTCGGTTACAGGATTTACGGCAACTCGAGGCAGTATTACCCCCTGATCAAAAAATCAGATTATTTCTCGAAACATGTAAAGGGGCTGATCAGGAATAATTTCAACGATTCGGCCCTGCAGTTCGCTTCTTTCTTTACAAAAACGACCAATCTTTCCGCGGAGGAATTGAAAGAGCTCCGGAAACTGATCGATCAGCAGATCCAAAAAAAGAAAAAATGATCCCGTATCTTATTAAAACCGCCGCCTGTTCGGCCATTTTCCTTTTTGCATACCTGCTATTGCTGGAGCGCGAAAAGATGCATCGCTTTAACCGTTGGTACCTGGTCCTGTCCGTTCTCGCATCTTTTATCATCCCATTGGTCAGCGTTCCGGTATCGCAACCGGTATTTCCTGCGCTTTCCGAAACCCTGAACTTTAACTGGCAGATCCCGGTAACCCCCGCAACCGATCCATCCATAGATGCTGCGTCGAATGCGGCCCGGAGAACGATCCCGGGCTGGATGCTGATCTATTGCATCATCACCGGTGTGCTCCTGTTGCGGATGCTGCGCAACCTGTATTTGCTGAGCAGGGCTTGCAGAAGCCGGCAGGCAATCAGGTACCGCGATGCAAGGCTGATCGTTCGTCAGCAGCATATGAGCAGCTTTTCGTTCCTGAATACCATTTTCATCAGTGAATCGGATTATGACGCCGAAACAGAAACCAAAGTATTGACGCACGAACTGGCACATGTAGCTCAAAAGCATTCGCTGGATATCCTGTTCATCGAACTGGTGATCACGTTCTGCTGGTTCAATCCCCTGTTCCTGCTGTACAAAAAATCCATCCAGGCCAATCACGAGTACCTCGCAGACGAAGCCGTGATCGCCAGGCATCCCGATCCCGTCTCTTATCAATACCTGCTGCTGGAAAAAGCCAGCATGCAAAACCCGCTTCCGCTTACAAGTAATTTTAATTTTTCGGACCTCAAAAAAAGACTGGTTATGATCACACGTCAATACAATCCCTGGAGAGCTTTGGCCAAGAAGTTAACCACCCTGCCCCTGTTAACTGTTGCGCTGATCAGCTTTGGGTCAGGCATCGCGGCCGTAAAAACTGTGGCGAACATACCGCCGTTTGTTCAACCGGCTGATACCACTCCCGGCAAGCCATTCCGCATTATCCGTGCTCCGTTCGATCTGCCGGTCAGTTCCGGCACCGGCATTTCGAAAGAAGAATTTGACGAGTACAACCGTATCGTAGCCGCCAATACAACGAAAGATGCTTGGGGCCATGAAACCATGGAAAAGATTTCGCCCGCCGACAGAGCGCGGCTGGAAACCCTTTACAAACAGATGAACCGCGAACAACGCAGCAGCACAAGGGTCAGCTTTGGAAAAAAGATCCCGCCACCCGACAAGCTCGATATCACCGCAGCGCAAATGGAAAAATGGAAGAACCCGGCCAGCTATGGCGTATGGATCGATAATGAAAAAGTGGACAACAGTAAACTGAATGATTATAAGCCGGCCGATTTCAGCGGCTACAATGAGAGTTCGCTGCGCTATACCGAGAAGATGAAAAAGGATGTGATGGAAAGATTCCACCTCAAACAGATGTACAAAGTTCAGGTTGACCTGATGACAAATGCCTATTACCAGAAAATCCTGGCATTATCCAACGCGCAACCGGAGCATTCCATGTATTACCGCTTCACGCATACCAGGAACGGTAAAAGCGTCGAAGGCTATTGGCTGGTACGCCAATGATATAAACCGCGTGATGTCTGAAATTTACATACTGTGTGTTATCGTGAATTTTAAATTCTGAATTTTGAATTGTCCCGGGTAACCCCCGCCCTAAATTTTCTTGCCAATTCGAAATTTACCAGCTTGCGGGCTAACATTAAACACTGGACTTCCGTTTGTGTAAAACGTAAATTCTCCAACAGTGTCCTTCGTATCTTGGCGGCAATAAGCGCACATGACGACGAGACATTTCTTTCTTATTCCCATCCTGTTTTTTTCAGTACTGGTCGGGGCCCAGACCGGCGGCAGGATTTCCGGGGTTATTGCCGACACAAAAAGGGCCACAGTAGAAGGTGCAACCATCAACCTGTTACGACCAAAAGATTCGGGGCTGGTAAAACTCGGGGTCAGCAGCAGATCGGGGCAGTTCGAGCTGGAGCGAATTGCTCCGGGACATTATCTTTTATCAGCCACGGCCATCGGGTTTGACCGTATGATCGTTGCGATCGATATCAGTTCCGGAACATCCTTGCAAACAGATACGATCTTCCTGCAGCCTTCAACAACTTCTCTTGGAACTGTAACGGTACGTTCGCAAAAGCCTTTTATTGAAATGAAAGCCGGCGTTACGATCGTTAATGTTGAATCGTCTGTGAGCAACGTAGGAGCCAATGCACTGGAAGTACTCGAAAAATCGCCGGGGGTTGCGGTTGACCGCGATGGCAATATCAGCCTGAAAGGAAAGCAGAATGTGCTGGTTTGGGTAGATGGCAAACAGACCTACCTGCCGCCCGCCGATCTTGCCGCTATGTTGGGCAGTCTGCCGGCTTCGCAGCTGGAGCAGATCGAGATCATGACCAATCCTACCGCCAAGTATGATGCGGCGGGCAGCACCGGCATCATCCATATCAAAACAAAAAAACTGCGCACCCAGGGATTCAATGGCAATGCTACCGCAGGATATGGGCAGGGCCGTTACTATAAAACCAATAATTCGCTGCTGCTGAATTACCGCAACCAGGCAGTGAACCTGTTCCTCACTTACAGCTATGCCGCCAACCGCGGCTTCACCGACCTGTATGCTTTGCGGACCTATTATGCAAACGATGACAAGACGGTTAGGTCTTATTATGAACAACCGGGTTATCTTTTCGGGCATGTAAAAAGTCATACGGTAAAGACCGGCATGGATTATAGGCTGTCAAAAAAAACAACACTCGGGGTTACCCTCACTGGAATTTTCTCGCATCGCACCAATGGGGGGAATAGTCCGGCCTACTGGATCAACGCAGCCGGGCAAAAAGATTCGGCCCTGCTCACCACCAGTGATAACAGCAGTAACTGGCGCAATCTTGGCACGAATATCAATCTCAAACACAGCTTCTCAAAAACGCAGGAACTGAGTGCGGACCTCGATTATCTCGGCTATAAGATCGAGAATAACCAGTCCTTCCAGAATACACTCAGTTCTTCCGGACTGACAGACGGATTGAAAGGCTTTCTTCCATCGCAGGTAAATATTTTTTCAGGAAAAGCCGATTATACGCAAACTTTCGGTTCTGGCCTGAAACTGGAAACAGGCTGGAAATCGGCAAGGGTGAACACCGACAATATCGCCGATTATTATGCTTTGACCGGCGGGGCGTATACGCAGGACCTTGGCAAGACCAATCATTTCATCTACCACGAAACGATCCATGCCCTGTACCTGAACCTGAACAAGACAAAAGGAAAGTTCACGATCCAGGGCGGCCTGCGTTTCGAGAACACGGCCTATGACGCCACGCAGAAAGGTAATGCGGCGAGAAAGGATTCTTCTTTTTCCAAAGCGTATGCAGGCTTATTCCCATCGGCGATGTTTACGGTGCAGGCTGATTCCAATCACAGTTTTTCGCTAAGCGCAGGACGGCGTATAGACCGGCCGGCATTTCAGAAGCTGAACCCTTTTGTTTTTGTGATCAACAAATACACCTACCAGCAGGGCAACCCTTTTTTCAAGCCCCAGTATACCTGGAATTTTGAGTTCACGCATAATTTCAGGGACCTGCTGCTGACCAGTCTGAGCTATTCGTACACGAAAGATTATTTCTCACAGATCTTTTATGCAAACGCCAACAATATCATCATTTATTCGGAAGGCAACCTGGGCCGGATGCAGAACTTCGGCATTTCAATAAGCACGCAGTTGCAGCCGCTGAAGATCTGGTCGCTAAACCTGTCTGCCAGTCTCAACTACAAGAAGATCGAAGGTTATGTATGGTCACCGCTCACTGCATCGCTTACGCAGGGCAACCTGAACATGAACAACCAGTTCAGGCTGAAAAAAGGCTGGACTTTCGAGCTATCCGGTTTCTACAATACCAGCGAGCAGGAACTGCAGGAGATCACCGACCCTACCGGACAACTGTCTGTGGGCGTGTCCAAACAATTATTCGGCAACAAAGCTTCCGTTAAGTTGAATGTGCGCGATGTTTTTTATACGCAGGCCATGAAAGGCTTTACGATTTTCGAGCATGCCACCGAATATTTCAAACTTACCCGCGATACCCGCGTAGTAAACCTTGCACTCACCTGGCGCTTCGGAAAGACTTTTAAAGATAATCGCCGGCCCGGGGTTAAGGAAACCGAGGAAAGTAAGCGAATGGGAAACAATTAGAACAGAAGAACAAGGAACAGATGAGCAAGGAACCGACAAACGGCTTTCCTTCACCCTTCGTCAGTTCCTTGTTCCTTGTTCATCTGTTCTTTAGGCTTTCATCACGCCCAGGCTTTGTCCTTCCCAGGTAGGGAATAATTTCTGGTTGTTGTTGATCTTGAGATGGCCATTGGCTACAGCACTGAACACGGAGCGGAAATCGGTGCTCACCGGCAGGTCGCGGTTGTCTTCGAGGTCTTCGCGGGCGAGGGTTTTCATGTTATTGTACACTTTACCGCCCTGCACATCGTTACCGAGTACGAACAGGCAACTGGCGCGGCCATGATCAGTGCCGCCGGTCCCATTCTGGTGGGCGGTGCGGCCGAATTCGGTCATGGTCATTACGGTCACATCATCCTGGTAAGCATCCATATCTTTCCAGAATGCCGCGATGCTGTCGCTGAAATCTTTCAGGTTACGGGCAAGCGCTCCATTGAGTGTACCCTGGTTGAAATGGGTATCCCAGCCTCCGCTTTCCGCAAAGGCCACTTCCAGACCGATATTCATCTTGATGAGGATGGCGATCTGCTTCAGCGAATTACCGAGAGGGGAATTGGGATACACCACACCGCTCACAGGCTGATAGTTCTTAATATTATTTACGTTGAGCATTTTCAATGCATCGAAACTTTCTTTGCCCGCTTTATTCAGGATCTGGTTAGAGGTCTGATCATACAATTGTTCGAATGATTTGGATGCGAGATTCGACGCAAGCGGGTTGCCGCGCATCTGGATCGCAAAGTCCTGCAGGTTATTGATGGCAAGCGCTTCATTATCGCCATACAG
>Ga0213876_10000983_pt1 | contig 18723 bp, 15 predicted proteins | sample BarmaccomBMRX_R9_FD_160113 | JGI IMG/M metagenome (GOLD analysis project Ga0213876, IMG submission 160113) | Root-associated microbial communities from Barbacenia macrantha in rupestrian grasslands, the National Park of Serra do Cipo, Brazil - RX_R9 | ecosystem: Host-associated > Plants > Roots... | reverse complement strand
CTGCGTCTCATCGCCGGATTCGAGACGCAAGACGAGGGCTCGATCCTCGTGCAGGGCCAGAAGCTTGACGGGCTCCCACCGTTCCGGCGGCCGGTCAATACGGTTTTCCAGAGCTATGCGGTGTTCCCGCATATGTCGGTCGAGGATAACATCGCGTTCGGCTTGCGGATGCAGCGCCGGCCGCGCTCCGAGATCGCATCCCGTGTCAAGGAGATGCTGGCGCTGGTGCGCCTAGGTGGCTTGGAGAAGCGCAAGCCCGCCCAGCTTTCCGGCGGACAACAGCAGCGCGTCGCACTCGCTCGCGCCTTAGCGACCGAGCCGCGCGTGCTCCTCCTCGACGAGCCGCTCTCGGCGCTCGACCAAAAGCTGCGCGCGGGAATGCAGCTCGAGCTCAAGCGGCTGCAGAACGAGGTCGGCATCACTTTCATCTTCGTCACCCACGATCAGCACGAGGCGTTGACGATGTCGGACCGCATTGCCGTGATGAACGCCGGCAGGATCCTCCAGCTCGGCACGCCAGAAGAGATTTACGAGCGGCCGACCGCCCGCTTCGTCGCCGACTTCATCGGCGACACGAATCTCATCGAGGCGCGACGCGTCTCACCCGGCCGATTTCGCATCCTCTCCGGTGTGGAGGTCGAGGCCGATGAGGCGGGGACGATTGGCGACGATGTGACGCTCGCCGTGAGACCCGAGCGCGTCATCCTCGGAGCACCCGGGCAAGGACCGCTCGCCGGCGCGGTCGACCAGATCGTCTACGAAGGGACGGACACCACCTACCATGTAAGGCTCGCGCCTGGCGTGCGCTTTCGCGTTTGCGAGCAAAATCGCGGCGGGGCTCGCCCACGCTTTCGCCAAGGCGACGCGGTGAGCCTCAGCTTGCCGGCGGATGCGGTGCGGGTGCTCGTCGAATGAGCATTCTCGCATGAGCAATGTCAGGCAAAGGGCCGGGCTTCTCACGCCCGCGATGGCCGTGATCGGGGTGCTGCTCGTGCTCCCGCTTGGCCTCATGGCGTTCGTCTCGACGCTCGAGCGCGGTCGCGATGGCGGCGTCATCTGGAGCCGGCATACGCTCGACGCCTATGTGCAATTCCTGTTCGAGCGGGATCTCATGGATAATCTCGTGTTGAACACGGACTACCTTCAGATTTTCGCCCGGTCGATCGGGCTTGCCACGACGACCGCGGTGCTCACCCTGGTGATCGCCTTTCCGATCGCGCTCTGGATGGCATTCCAGCCGCCGCAGCGACGCACCTTCCTGCTCTTCGTCGTCACCGTGCCGTTCTGGACGAATCTCCTGGTGCGCAACTACGCCTGGATCCTGCTCTTGCGAAATGGCGGCGTCTTCGATCGCCTGGCGCAGTCGACTGGCCTCACCCATGAGCCGTTGAACGTGCTCTATTCGCCCCTCGCGACGGGCATCGGCCTCGTCTACTCCTTCCTGCCCTTCATGATCCTACCGATCTATGTGAGCCTGGAGAAGCTGGATCGGCGGCTGATCGAGGCCGCGTTCGATCTCGGCGCCAATCGCTGGCACGCGCTGACGCGGATCATTTTGCCGCTTTCGATGCCGGGCATCGTCGGTGGTTTTATCCTCGTCTTCGTACCTTGCCTTGGGGCGTTCGTGACGCCGGCCCTTCTCGGCGGTGGCAAATCGCTGATGATCGGAAGCTTGATCCAGCAGCAATTCGGGCAATCGCGCAACTGGCCCTTCGGCGCGGCGCTCGCCTTCGTCCTCTTGGCCCTCATCGTGTTCGCTCTTGTGCTGCATGGCCTGCGCTATCGGCGGCTTGCGGGGCGCCTCACATGACGCGCGCGGGCGACCTCTGGCGCTTTCCGGGCACGCGCGCGGCCGCGTTCGCGGTGCTCGCCTATCTCTACCTCCCGATCATCGTGCTCGTCGTCCTTTCCTTCAACGCCAGCGATTCCTCCCTCGCCCGCTGGGAGGGATTCTCGACGCATTGGTACGCGGTCGCGGCGGCCGACGGCAACATGGTCCACTCGATCGAGATCTCGCTGACCGTCGCTTGCATCGCGACCATGATCGGCACCGTCGTCGCGACGCTTGCGGCGCTCGCCACATCGCGCACGCGCTTTCGCGGCCAGATCGCGGTCGAGGCTTTCCTCGCGCTGCCGCTCGTCGTTCCCGACATCGTGGCGGCCATCGCCATCCTGCTTTTCTTCGTGATGGTCGGCATCGGGCTTGGAGTCTCGAGCCTCGTCCTGGCGCACACCGTCTTCACCATCCCGATCGCCTATCTGCCGATTCGGGCTCGTCTCGAAGGGCTCGACCCTGCGCTCGCCGAAGCAGCGGCCGACCTTTACGCCAGCCCCTGGCAAAGCCTGAGGCGGATCATCCTTCCCTTGATCTGGCCCGGCATCCTCTCGGGCGCGATGCTCGCCTTCATCGGCTCTCTCGGCGACGTGGTCGTCAGCTACTTCATCTCCGGTCCCGGCTCGACGACACTGCCGGTCTACGTCTTCAGCATGGTGCGCATGGGAGTCACGCCGACCGTGAACGCCGTCTCGACCTTGCTGATTGCCGCCTCAGCCTCGTTGCTGACGCTGTCCTACCTGCTCGGCCGCCGTTTCAATTGACGGCCTTGCGCAACAAAGGGAGCCTGCCCATGGAACGCCTGACGAAACCGATCCTCCTTTGCGCCTGCTTCGCGCTGTTGTCCGTTGGCGCAAGCCCCGCGCACGCGCAATCGAAGGAGCTCCTGCTCTTCAACTGGTCGAACTACATGCCGCCGGACCTCCTCAAGCGCTTCGAGGCCGAGACCGGCATCAAGGTGACGCTCGACACCTATGATTCCAACGAGACGATGCTCGCGAAGCTTCAGGCCGGCGGCGCCGGATACGACGTGGTCGTGCCGACCGGGCCGACCGTGCAAGTGATGGTCCGCGACGGTCTCTTGATGAAGATCGACGCGAGCACGATGTCGAATTTCAAGAACGTGCGCGCACCCTTCGACAAGCCGACCTTCGATCCCGAGCGTGCCTACACCGTGCCCTATATGTGGGGCTCGACGGGCCTTGCTTACGATACGGCCAAGGTTCCCGGAGTGAAGCTCGACGAAAGCTGGAAGGAGCTCTTCGAGCCACGCCAGCCCTTCGTCGGGCAGATCGGCATGCTGAAGGATCAAAACGAGGTTCTCGGCGCCGCGGCTTTCTACCTCGGCTACGATTATTGCTTCGAAAAGCCTGAGGAGGGCCAAAAGATCCTCGAACTCCTCGAGAAGCAAAAGCCGGCCGTGAAGGTCTACAATTCCGAAGGCACGGTCGATCGGGTCGGCGGCGGCGACGTGGCGATGGAGCTCATGTGGAACGGCTCCTTCCACCGCGCCCATAAGAAGCTCGCGACGGTCGCCTACATCTATCCCCGCGAAGGCCTGGCGCTGTGGGGCGACAATCTCGCAATTCCGAAGGGCGCCAAGAACATCGAGAACGCGAAGCTCTTCCTCAATTGGATGATGGAGCCGAAGAACGCTGCCGAAGCCACAAACTTCCTCGGCTACAACAACGCCATCAAAGGCTCGGAACAGTTTCTCGATGCCTCGTTGCGCGACGATCCGGCGGTGAACACGCCGGAAGAGGACGCCGCGCGCTTCCGACCGATGCGCGATTGTCCCAAGGCGTCAGTGGATCTCAAGGACAAGATCTGGACGCGGCTTTTGCGTTGATCGATGTCGGCTGAGGACTACCCCGACACTTTCTATGCGCGCACGCTCCGAGAGCGGCGCGCATACCCTTCTCTCGAGGAAGATCTCGACATCGAGACCCTCGTCATCGGCGGAGGTCTCGCGGGTTGTGCCACGGCGCTCGATCTCGCCGAGCACGGCCATAGCGTGGCGCTCGTCGAGGCGCGGCGGATCGGATGGGGCGCTTCGGGCCGCAATGGCGGCTTCGTCTCGGATGGTTTTCCGGGTGGCTATCCGGCTCTCGTCGATCGCGTCGGCCTCGAGCGAGCGCGCGAGCTGCATAAGCTCGCACGCCTCGGAAATTTGCTGCTTCGCGAACGCATCGAGCGCTACAACATCGCTTGTGGGCCGGTCCAGGACGGGGCACTGCGCTGCAATATGGCGGGGCAAAGCAAGAGCCTCGCCGAGTTTTGCGATTTCATGGCGAGGAATTTCGACGCCCACTACACCCATTGGCGGCGCGAGCGCGTAAACGAGGCGCTTTCGACGGATCGATATGCGGACGCGCTTTTCAACCCTCATACTTATGCGGTGCAGCCCCTGGACTTGACCTGTGGGCTCGCGCGGGCCTGCAGCGACAAAGGCGCAACGCTTTTCGAGGACACACCGGTCATCTCGCTCACCTCGTATGGCGATCGCAAGGAGGTGCGAACCGCAAGAGGCCGCATCCGCGCCGACCGCCTCGTCATCACATGCGGCGGATACGTGAACGGCCTTCAGAAGACGATCTCGGACGCGACCGTGCCGATCGCGACCTTCGTCATGGTGACCGAGCCCCTCGGCGAGAGGCTGAAGAAAGCGATCCGCGTGCCTTACGCCATCTCCGACATCAAGGTCGCCACCAATTACTACCGTCCTCTCGCGGACACGCGCCTGCTTTGGGGCGGCCGCGTGCTTGCCTGGGAGCGGTCCCCCGCCGACGTTGCGCGCTTGCTCAAGCGCGACATGGTGTCTTTCTATCCCGACCTATCCGAGGCGCGCATCGAGGTCGCCTGGGGGGGCATGATGCCGTTCACCCGTCACAAGCTTCCCGTGATCGGCGAGATCGAACCCGGCATATGGTTTGCAACGGGCTTCGGCGGCCTTGGCCTCGCGCTCACCACGACCGCCGGCCGCCTGATCAGCGGCGCGATCCGGGAGGCTGATTGCACCTGGCGCCTTTTCGCAGAATTCGGCCTACCTTACGCCGGGGGAAAACTCGGCAAAATCCCTGCCCAGCTCGTCTATTGGCGCCATCAGCTCGGAGCGAAGTTCGGCTTTTCCCAAAGCGCCTGAGGCTGGCCGCTTCGTCGTAGAGGAACGAGCTCGATCGCGAGCTCAGCCGGGCCATCTCCAATCGGCGATGGCCGGCATGTCCTTTCCATAAGCACGAACATATTCGCGATGCTCGACCAGAGTGTCGGAGAAAAGCTTTCGCACATGCGCGACCGCCGACCCGAGGGAAGGCACGCGGTCGATGACATTCATGGCGAGGTGAAACCGGTCGAGCCGGTTGAGCACGACCATGTCGAAAGGCGTGGTCGTCGTCCCTTCCTCCATGTAGCCGTGCACATGCAGGTTGTCGTGGTTCTTTCTTTTGTAAGTGAGGCGGTGAATGAGTTGCGGGTAGCCATGAAAAGCGAAAATGACGGGGCGTTTCGAGGTGAATAACCCGTCGAAAGCTTCATCGGTGAGGCCGTGCGGATGCTCCTCATTCCTTTGCAAGGCCATGAGGTCGACCACATTGACCATGCGAATCTTCAAGGTGGGCACGTGCTCGCGAAAAAGACTGATCGCCGCAAGCGCCTCGAGCGTCGGAACGTCGCCGGCGGACGCGATCACCACATCCGGATCGCCGTCACCGTCGTTCGAAGCAAAATCCCAAATCCCGATCCCTGCGGCACAATGCGAGATCGCCTGCTCCATGGTGAGCCATTGCGGCGCTGGCTGTTTGCCGGCCACGATGACGTTGATCCGATCATAGGTGCGGAGGCAATGGTCGGTTACGCAGAGAAGCGTATTGGCGTCGGGCGGCAAATAGATGCGCGCGATGTCGGACTTCTTGTTGGCCACATGATCGATGAAACCCGGGTCCTGGTGGCTGAAACCGTTATGATCTTGCCGCCAGACATGCGAGGTGAGGAGATAATTGAGTGAGGCGATCGGCCGCCGCCACTGGAGGCTTTGGGAAACCTTGAGCCATTTGGCGTGCTGATTGACCATCGAATCCACGATGTGGATGAAGGCTTCATAACACGCGAAGAAGCCATGGCGCCCGGTGAGAAGGTAGCCTTCGAGCCAGCCTTGGCAAAGATGCTCGCTCAACACCTCCATCACGCGCCCCTCGGGCGTAAGATGAACGTCCTCGGGCAGGATTTCTTCCATCCATACCCGGTCGGTCGCTTCAAAAACGGCGTCCAGCCTGTTCGATGTTGTCTCGTCCGGTCCCATGAGCCTGAAATTGTTCGGGTTGAGGCGAATGAGGTCGCGCAAATATTGTCCCATGACACGCGTGGCTTCCGCGCATGGCTTGCCTGGGTGGTCCAACTTGGTCGCATAATCACGGAAATCCGGTAGGCGAAGGTCGCGTTTGAGCACGCCGCCATTGGCGTGCGGATTCGAGCCCATGCGCCTTGTTCCTTTGGGCGCGAGCTCTTGCAGTTGCGGCACGAGCGTACCTTCCGTGTCGAACAGTTCTTCGGGCCGATAGCTGCGCATCCAGGCTTCGAGCATGGCGAGGTGAGCTGGCTTCTCCGCAAAATCAGTGAGCGGAACCTGATGGGCACGCCAAAAACCTTCCGTCTTGAGCCCGTCCACCTCTTTCGGCCCCGTCCACCCCTTCGGGCTTCTCAGCACGATCAGCGGCCAATGTGGGACACCGGGCCTTGCGGTGTGGTTTCGCGCCGAATGCTGAATTGCGCGGATGTCGCCAAGCGCGCTGTCGAGCACCGATGCCATTTGCCGATGCATCGAAGCGGGCTCGTGACCTTCGACAAAGAAGGGAACGTAGCCGAGGCCGCCGAAAAAGTGTCTCAGCTTCTCGTCCCCGAGCCGACCCAGAACCGTCGGGTTGGCGATCTTGTAGCCATTGAGGTGCAAGATCGGCAAAACGGCGCCGTCCCGGAGCGGGTTGAGAAATGTGTTCGAGTGCCAGGAAGCCGCAAGTGCTCCCGTCTCGGCCTCTCCGTCCCCGATCACGCACGCAACGATGAGGTCGGGGTTATCGAACGCCGCACCGAATGCGTGGAGAAGCGCATATCCGAGCTCGCCACCTTCGTGAATGGAACCAGGCGTTTCGGGAGAGGCATGGCTTGGAATTCCACCCGGAAATGAGAATTGCCGAAACAGACGCCGCATGCCGACTTCGTCGCGACTCACATCCGGATAAATCTCCGAGTAGCTGCCCTCGAGATAGGTGTTCGCCACCATGCCGGGTCCACCATGGCCCGGGCCGCATATGAAGATCATGTCGAGATCGTCGCGCCGGATGACGCGATCGAGATGGGCGTAGATGAAGTTGAGCCCGGGGGTCGTTCCCCAATGGCCAAGCAAACGGGGCTTGATGTGCTCGAGCCGAAGGGGCTCCCGCAGAAGCGGATTGGCCATGAGGTAAAGTTGTCCAACCGAGAGGTAATTCGCCGCGCGCCACCACGCGTCGATGAGCCTCAGCTCCTCGGACAGGGCGGCTTCGGCTCTCGGGTCCTTCATGAGCCTGGTCGTCATTTCGTCCTCCGTCGGCGAACACAGCAAAACACAGCATGCACGACAACGATCCCGGCGCGGCAACAGTTTCGAACCCGCCCCACGCCTGTGCCAATCCAGGTTCCTGATCATCACCGATCGGGGGCGACGAAGTACCTTTATGGTGACACGACATCACGGCGCGAAGAATGTCGAACTCCGCAGCCATGTTGAAAACGGCCGCGGGCCCCCAGCTTGACCGGGAAAAAAACGCGCCAAGCTCAGCGAGCAGGAATTTTCTCACGATATCGGAGTGACAGATGCGCGCCATGGTACTGCATGCTCCGCGAAGCGCACTCCGTCTCGAGGAGCTTGCCGACCCCGCGCCGGGGAGCGGCGAGATCCGCGTGCGGGTCGAAGCTTGCGCGGTGTGCCGGACGGATCTTCATGTGGTGATGGGGAGCTGCCCAATCCCAAATTGCCGATCATTCCCGGCCAGGAGATCGTCGGCAGGATCGATGCTATAGGCGCGCAGGTGAGCGGACATGAGCTCGGCAGGCGCGTGGGCATTCCCTGGCTCGGCCATAGCTGTGGCCATTGCCTCTACTGCCTTACCGGGCACGAAAATCTCTGTGATCAGCCTCAGTTCACCGCCTACACGCGCGATGGCGGTTTCGCCACGCATGTCGTGGCCGATGCCAGATTTGCTTTCGACCTCGCAGGGTTCAAGGGATCGGGACGCGCGGTCGAAACCAGCGCCATCGCAGTCATCCTGAAAAGAGTTTTGTGGGATTCGACAAGAGCTCCTCGAGGCGATCGATAAACGGGAGCTGGCTCGCAAGGATCTTGACCCGGGCACAACGGATGCAAAACCATGCCGCGCAATCGACCTCGGGAAAGCTTTGCGTCCTCCCGCTCCTGGGTGGCCATTCGATCTCGAAGCTGTTGCTCTTCACGTTCTCGACATCAACGTCGCCCTCGAGGGCGAAGGCCTCGACCCATTTGCCGCCGCGCTGGCGAAGCCCCCCGAGGGGCTGCAGCACGCCGGTGGGAGCCACACCCAATTCTTCGAGGAATTCGCGGCGGGCGGCGGCTTCGGCATCCTCGCGCGGGTCGTGCTCTCCCTTCGGGATCGACCAGGCACCGGCGTCCTTCTTCTTCCAGAAGGGTCCGCCCGGGTGCACGAGGAGCACCTGCACCTCGCCGGCCTTCAGCCGATACATCAACACGCCAGCGCTCGCATTGGCCATGCCGCGTTCCGTCTGATTCGATCACGTCTCGCCGTCCAGTTGGGCATCATATCATCGACCACGATGCGGTTGCGGCCGATGCGTCGATGCGATGCCAGGTGAGCGAACCCTCTTCGATATCGGCTTGTCGGCGCAAATAAGCTGGGTCCGCATCGGAGGCGTCACCGTGGCGATTGTGAACGCGATCCACCCTCAAATCGAGCGGAGCTTCAAGCCAGAACCCGGCAAAGCGGCAGGAGAGATCGCGGGCGATTTTTTCGATGCCCTCCGTTCTGCGGGGGACGCATGAACCGGCGGCCCTGAAAGGCGCCCCATTTGACAAAAACGCCAGATCACAAGCTAAAGCGCGAGCCCGGGTGGCACATTTCACCAGGCACCGCTCACGCGGCGAGATCCAGGCTCGAGCCGCTCAAATGCAGCTTGCGCGCAGCGAAGCTCAAGATATGAGGTGCGGCACACGAAAACGAAAAGACACGATTCGCGTACCCGGGCCTGAGTTTTCGGATGAGGCCCGAACCTCTCCTTGGAGCTTCTCCCCGCATGGCCACCATCCCCACCATCAAGATCAGGGTGCGCCGCACGGGCGAAACCTCTCATCGAGGCACACTCAGCATCGGCGAATGGGAAACGCCTTGCGTCGTCGGGGAGGGAGGCCTCATCGCGGCCTCGCACAGGCGGGAAGGCGACAAGTGCACGCCGATCGGCGTTTTCCCGTTGCGCTACGGGCTTTTCGATGCGCGCGCCTTTCCTGACTTTCCGCGTGATCTCGCCTTCCCCTTCGTGCCCGCCTCAGAGGCCATGATCTGGGAGGAGGACGGGCCGAACTACAACCGGCTGGTTTTCGTCACCGGCGAGGAGAGGCTCGATGAGCGCTTGACGCGAAATCGCGCCGAGCCGCTCTTCGACCTCATCGTGCCGATCGGCTTCAACGATGCGGTGGTGGAGGCGGGACGCGGCAGCGCGCTCTTTATCCACGCCGCCCGCGCCGACATGCGGGGCACCGCCGGCTGCGTCGCTGTCCCACGCGAGCACATCCTCGAGCTCGCGCGGCGTCTCGTGCCGGGCATGATGATCGACATCGATCATGACGCGCCTGAGGAGGTCGCGATCGCGCGCATCTCGGTCGATGTGCCCATGGAGATCGTGCGGTTCGCGGGATTCGAGCCCGGTCCGAAGCTCATTGTCACGGGGGCGGTTCACGGCAATGAGACTTGCGGACCGGAAGCGATCATACGCGTCATTCGCGAATGCCGGGAGAGCAGGCTGGTGATCCGGCGCGGTGCAGTGACCTTCGTGCCGATCGTGAACCACAAGGCATACCTTCAAGGCACGCGGGAAGGGGATCGCAACCTCAACCGGGACCTGCGCCCCTACGTCTTGCCGGAATGTCACGAGGACCGGGTCGCCAATATCCTCTGCCCCTTGCTTGCCGAGCACGACGTTCTGCTCGATATCCACTCCTTTCGCTCGGGGCATGAGCCGTTCGTCTTCGTCGGCCCCTCCGACAATGACGGGCAGATCGAGCCCTTCTCGCAGGCGAAGGCTGAAGGGGAGCTCGCGGCCAGGCTCGGCCCCTCGCTCATCATGCATGGATGGCTCACCGCGCATGCTCGCGCGCAGCAGGAAAGAGCGCGGCAAGGGGGCGCAAACGTGTCTTTCTCCAAAGGTGTTGGCACAACCGAATACATGCGTTTTCGTGGAGGCTATGGCGTCACGGTGGAATGCGGCCAACATCGTGACCCCAACGCTGTGCAAGTCGCTTATCGCGCCATTCGCAACGCGCTCGCGCATCTCGAGCTCATCGCCGCGCCAAAGCCGAAGGTGAGCCAGGAGCGCGCCATCAAGATCGTCGATGCGGTCTGGTGCTTTGCCGAGGGCGACCGCCTCGAAAAGCCCTGGACGACCGGTGATGCGGTAGCTGTGGGCGAGGTCATCGCGCGGCGCGCCGATGGACAAGCTTTGACCGCGCCGCGCGACGGTTTTGTCATCTTCCCCAATCCGGAGCCCAAGCCTTTCGTCGAGCTGTACTACTTCGGTGAGGCCAGCGAGCGGTTCGAAAGACGCGCCAAGGAAGGCTTCTCACGAAATTAGGATTGTCATCTCGATTTCGAGGCCACGTCCACATGCGCGAAATCGCTAGCTGCTTCTCGCGGGGGAATTGCTGTGCTCAGCGAACGGTCTGGTAGCCGCCCTTTACGCCCCTTGGCGAGAGCACGAATTGGCCGACGCTGATTTCGCGCGAGCGGAAGCCGCCCGCGCAGCACAGAAGATAGTACTCCCACATTCGGCAGAAGCGTTCGCCGTCCTCGCCTCTTTGGCTCATCAGCGCCGAGACTTCGCTACGGTTCTTCTGGAATTTCTCGTTCCAGGCCATCAGGGTCTTGTCGTAATCGGGCCCGAAATTGTGCACGTCCTCGACGACGAAAAGCCCGTGCACGGCTGTTCCGACCTGGCCGACCGTCGGCAAGGCGCCATTCGGAAAAATGTATTTGTTGATCCACGGATCGAGGGGCGAGGGCTCGTTCGCCCAGATGGTGTGAAGCAGGAAGAGCCCACCCTCGCGGAGGAGCCTGCGCGCGGTCTCGAAGTAGACGCGGTAGTTCTTCGGACCGACATGCTCGAACATGCCCATCGAGACGATGTGGTCGAAGGGGCCGTCGCTGCAATCGCGGTAATCCTCGAGCCTCGGCTCGACCGAAAGGCCGGCATAGCGCTTGCGGCCATATTCGACCTGTTCCTTCGAAATCGTGACGCCGGTGCAGCACGCCCCGTAGCGCTCGGCCGCAAATCCCATGAAGGCGCCCCAACCGCAGCCGATGTCGAGCACGCGCTCGTCCGACAACAACCCGATCTTGCGACAAATGAGGTCGAGCTTCGCGTCCTGGCACTCATCTAGGTTTCGCGCCTCCTTCCAATAGCCGCAACTTCCGGTGAGCCGCTGGTCGAACGTCGCCTCGAACACCTCGACCGGAAGGTCGTAATGGACCTTCGCCACCTCGCGAGCGCGTTGCCGCGTCTGCCGGTTCTGCAACTTCGACATGGCGACGAGGAGCGCGAAATTCACGGACAGGGGCAGGCGCGCGCTCAAGCGCGCACTCACCACACGCGTGAAGAATTCGTCGAGCCGCTCGCAAGAGAACCAACCATCCATATAGGCTTCGCCAAGGCCGAGCGAGCCCTTCGCAAGAACGCGCCCGTAGAGAGCATCGTTGTGAACCTTGATGTCCCAGGGCTTATGCCCATCGACCTCGATATGCGCGAGCGAAAGGAGATCTCGCACCACGGACTGGGGGTTCATGACTCAAAGCCTCACTCAAGAAGGTTGTGCCTCAAGGCGCCCTCGAGTCGCGGGAAAGCCCAGGCGGAGAAAAGCGGTCCTGATCGGCCACAGCACGATCGTTTGCGTGTCCGATCTTCCCATTTATATCGCGGTGCCGGCGGCGTTCAATGAGGAGGGCGTCCGCAATTAGAGGGCTCGAGTTGCGCCTCCCTCACGAGACGAGTTCGACGCGTCCATCCTTGAGCTTATACGTCGCGCCCACGATGCGCAGCTTTCGATCGCTCACCTGCGGTTTGATGATCGGGCCCGCGCCTTTGAGCTTTTCTACGTTCAGGATGACGTTTTGCCGGATGGCGTCCGCGAGCGCGTCGCCCCCCTTGCCCTCGCTTGCCTTCACGGCCGGCGCGATGGCCTCGACGAGCGAAGGCAGATGGCCGGGCAAGGTCTTGTTGTCCTTCAACGATTTGATGGTTGCGTCGACCGCACCGCAAGCCTCGTGACCGAGCACCATGATCAGCGGAGTGTTGAGGACAGACACGGCGTATTCGAGGCTCGCGATCATATCATCATTGGCGAAATTCCCGGCGACCCGGCACACGAAGAGATCGCCGCGGGCCGTGTCGAAGGCGTATTCGGGAGCGATGCGCGAATCGGCGCAGCTCAAGATCGCCGCATACGGGTTCTGCCCTTTCGTGAGCGGCTCGCGCTCATGGCGAAAATCGTGGCGCTTCGCCACGCCTTCGACGTAGCGGGCGTTTCCGGCCATCAACAGCTTCAGCGCCTCGTCGGGCGAGACCACGTTCTGCGGCTTTGGGGGTGCCTTCTTGCTTTTGGCGAAGGCGCTCGAGGCTGCGGCCTGGAGCGCAAGGCCTGAGCCGACGAGCGCCAAACCCGCGCCTGCACCTCCGACGGTTTTGAAAAAACCGCGTCTCGAGGCGAGACGTGCGGCGTTCTCAGCATCGCAAACAAGGCACATGAGTTGCTCCCTTTGCTATCGCCGTTGGAATGTCCACCCGCCTGCTGGCCGACGCAAGATGCCTGCGCGCCTTCACGCTAAGCTTCGCGACGCGTATAGGCTCGCACGCGCGCGCAACAGGAGATCGTGATGACGGTTCGTGCCCTCGTTTTCGACGCTTACGGGACCCTTTACGACGTGCAGTCGGTGCGAAGCCTGGCAGTGCAGTATTGCGGGGAAAAAGGCGAGCTCATCACCCAGCTCTGGCGGCTGAAGCAGCTCGAATACACCTGGCTTTGTGCCTTGATGAGAACTGAGGCCGATTTCTGGGATGTTACGCGCGCCTCCCTCGAATTTGCGCTCGAGGCGGCGGGAATCGCGGCCGAGCCGGCGCCTTTCGAGAGCCTAATGGCGAAATATCTCGATCTCGACCTTTATCCCGAAGCGCGCGCCGCGCTCGATGCTCTTGCCGGACGAAAGCTCGCGATCCTCTCGAACGGAAGCCAAGAGATGCTCGACGCTCTGGTCGGGGCCTCCGGCGTCGCTTCCGTTTTCGCGGATGTGATCAGCGTCGAACGGGCAAAGACTTTCAAGCCCGATCCGAGATGTTACGCTCTCGTCGAACCTGCGCTCGGCATCGCCAAAGAGGAAGTGCTCTTCGTTTCCTCGAACGGCTTCGATGTCGCCGGTGCCAAGCAATTCGGCTTTAAGGTCGCTTGGATCGAGCGAGGTGGCCCGCTTGGACCGCCCTCCTCGGTGGGCCCAGCCGAGATCTACCGGCTTTTGCGTGGCCGCGCCGAGAAGCTCGGGCGCGTCGCCGACTTCCGCATCCATGCTCTCACCGACTTGCCGGAGGTGGTCGAGAATTCGCGATGAGGCACTCCGCGCTTTTTCCGGTGCGGAAGCGTGGTCTTGCCATTTCAGGCCGCGGTCGGATGGTAGAATTTAGAGTCCCTGACATTAGCTTGCTATGCTTGTGCTCAGCGTCTAATTGCGCGGGTAGAAAAAAGGCTAGCAAAAGGGGACCGACCATGAAGATCAGGATTGCGGCGATGGCTATGCTCGCGCTGCCTCTCGCAGGCTGCGTCACAGGCGCGCAGCGGGAAGCCTCTTCGATTCGCGTGCAAGCCGCAATGGCAGCCGATACTTACAATCAATGCCTCCTCGAAGTTGCCACCGACCCGCAATTTGCCGGCCTCGCCCGCTACATGCCTCTGGACGGGAGCCCGATCACTATCGAGCAAAAGGCGAACCAGGCGCTGGCCACGCCGGAGCAAGGCAAGGCCATTCTCGCGTGGCGCTCCAGAGTTACACCTTGTCGGGAGGCCGTGGACACGGCCGCACAGGGTTACGCCCCGGACTTCGTACCCGCCCTCTTGCGCGCCCAAAATGCGTCCGATGTGGTCTGGGTAAAGCTTGCCCAGCGAGAGGTGAGCTGGGGCTCAGCGCTCCAAGAGATTGCCAGCATTCAAGCCACGAGCCGCGAAAGGCGCCAGCAGGTCGCTCGCCAGATCGAGTCGGATTTGCAACGTCGCCATCAGGCAGAGCTCGCGCAGCAGCAGGCGGTCGTCAACACGATCGCGACGGCCGCCATCGTGGCGAGCGCCGCGAGCGACCGGCGCCGCGAGCGGCGTCGCGACCGTTTCTACTATCCCGGCTACTACTTCTACGACGACTTCGACGACCGTTTCTGGTGGTGAGGCGGGCGAGCGCTCGGGTGCGCATCGAGGGATGGTCACAAGGAATATCGCCTTTCTTGCCCTGCTCTCGATGCTTCTTTGCGATGATGTGGGCCTTGCGGCCAGGGCCGAAAGTCACAGGCACCAGGAGCCGCGCACTGCGATCGCGTGGCCGGATGGTTGCGCTTACTACCCGATCGATGACGCGGCGCCGAATGCGCACGGGCTCGAGCGCGAGTGCGCCGCGGCGCTCTCTTCCATAACGGATTGGCCGAAATCACCAGAGGAATGTGACTACGACTACGGCAAGGATTTCTTCCTCGGGCCGGCGCGTGTGCCGAGCCCTCGCTTTTTACCGCTGAGTCCCGGGAAATTCTTGATCGAGATGGATTGCGGCGGCGGCGCCTATAATCCGCTGAAGGCCTATCTCTTTTATCGCGAGACGAAATCCTTGACCGCCGGCAAGCTTTTGCGGTTCCCCTATTATCCTTTTGGCAGCTCGAGTGCTCCTGAGCATGTGCCGCCGCTCATTTGGAAGACGGTAATTTCGGCTCGGGCCTTCAACCGTCGGCGAGGCGAGCTCAATGTTTTCGCCAAATTCCGTGGCTTGGGCGATTGCGGCACTTTCGCCCGTTATGTCTTTCCAGGTGACGAGCCGGTATTGCGGGAGTTTCGCGTCAAGACGGCGTGTGACAATCGTTTTCCCTATGCGGTTCGCGGGCACGACCCTCGAAGTCCCAAGGGATGGCGAAAAATAGGGGAATAATCACTCTGACGCGCACTCAAAATTCACGGTATGTTGCCATATGAAAATACGTGCTCTAAGTCAAAACAAAGCCTCGGAAACACACTGTTTTCCGAGGCTTAAGCTGGTTGCGGGGGTAGGATTTGAACCTACGACCTTCAGGTTATGAGCCTGACGAGCTACCGGACTGCTCCACCCCGCGCCAATTCTGCGAAGATCGTGACCGCTAGATAAGCGCTTTGGCGCCAATGTAAAGCGCTCTGCCGCGAATTTCTGGCCTTCAGCGTGACTTGGATCTTCATCAGAGCTCGGCCGGTCCAGGGCATGCATCGGGGATGGTCGGGAATTCTTCTTCAAGCGGCCGCAGGGTCGCGAGCACGGCGATCAGCGATTTTCGCGCGGCGGGCTCGATGATCAGCCTCTCGCCCTCTTTGCGCACGATGGCGTGTTCGCCCGGAAGATCGAATTCGCGCGGAGCGCGCACGGCCTGATTGCGGCCCATCCTGAACAACTTGACGCGACGGCCACTGGACATCGGCGAACCTCGTAGGTCGCGGTGCGTTGCCCGCCACCCTCGCCCAATTATCACCCCGTCTTTAGCACACGGCCCGCGACGGCGTCGAGCTTGGCGAGGAGCGCCGGATCGCGCGCTTCCGGGCTCGTCAAGATCGCCCCGTCGAGTGCCCGATGCGAGCCCACCGGGCATATGTCCCGTTCGGCAGGGAAATCGGCCGCAAGGCGCGCGACGAGGCGCTTCGCCTTTTCCGTGTTGGCATGCATGATCTTGATGACGGAGGCGACGTCCACTGCATCGTGGCCGGGATGCCAGCAGTCGAAATCCGTCACCATGGCAATGGTCGCGTAGGTGATTTCAGCTTCACGTGCGAGTTTCGCCTCCGGCATGTTGGTCATGCCGATCACGTCATAACCCAAATTCTTGTAGGTGATGGATTCCGCATAGCTCGAAAATTGCGGCCCCTCCATGCACACGTACGTGCCGCCGCGCCTGATCTCGATTTGTGTGGCTTTGGCGGCCGCCTCGATGCGGTCCTGCAAGCGCGGCCCGACCGGATGGGCCATCGAGACATGGGCGACGACGCCTTTGCCGAAGAAAGAGCTCTCGCGTTTCACCGTGCGGTCGACGAATTGGTCGACGAGAACGAAGAGGCCGGGCGGCAGCTCCTCCTTGAAGGAGCCGCAAGCGGAGAGCGAAACGAGATCGGTGACGCCGGAGCGCTTCAGCGCGTCGATATTGGCGCGATAATTAATGTCGGAGGGTGACAAGCGATGTCCCCTTCCGTGGCGCGGGAGGAAGACGAGCTCCGTCGCGCCCAAGCGCCCGAAGACGAGAGTATCCGACGGTTCCCCCCAAAGGCTTTCGATACGCTCCTCGCGGCGATTGGTGAGACCCGGCAGATCATAGACGCCCGAACCTCCGATGATGCCCAAAATCGCCTTGGCCATGCGTTTCTCCCGAACGTGCGACGACGCTGCTTCCCATCGTCGCGTCATGATTGGAAGGGTCGTGCCGAGCGCTTCGCCAAACGGTCGCTTCAAAGAGCTTACGCCTCAACGGAGCTTGAGGTTTGGCGACACATGAAGGCCCGCAACCCGGATGCCGGCTTCTCATTTTTGAGGAGCCCTGGCTTGAGTCCCGGGCCGAATGGTTCAGGCGTGAGCCTCGGCCCACACCTTTTTCTTGACGAAAAAGGCGAGGCCCGCGGCGACGAGGAGAAAGATCATCACCTCGAGGCCGATCCGCTTGCGCTCGTCCAGCTTCGGCTCTGCCACCCACATCAGGAAGGCCGCGACATCGCGCGAATATTGCTGCACCGTTTCGGGCACCACGGGCTTGCCGTCGGGCCCCTTCGGATATTCGACGACGCCGTCCTGAAGAGGCGGGGGCATGGCGATGATGCCGTTGCCGGCCGCGAATACCTCATTGAAGTTCTGCCCCGGCTCGATCTTGAAGCCTGCCGGCGGCTTTGTGTAGCCCTGAAGGAGGGCCGAGATGTAGTCTGGCCCTTGCGTCTGGTATTGCGTGAGCATGCTCCAGAGCGCGTAACCGATATCGGCCGGAAACCAGTCGTAGGGCTCGTAAGAGCGCGCCTTCGCCAGCACGGACATGTCCGGGGGGACGCCGCCCCCATTGGCGAGCTTCGCCATCTGCACATTGGGGAAGGGTTTCGGAAACGGATCGGCCGGGCGGCCGGGGCGCTTGAACATCTTGCCGTTGTCGTCCGGGCCGTCCGTCACCTTGAACTCTGCGGCAAGCGCCTGGACCTGGCCTTCCGTGAACTCAGGGCCGCCTGGATCGGTGAGATTGCGGAAATGCATGTCCTCCATGGAATGGCAGTTCGAGCAAATCTCACGATAGATCTTGTAGCCGCGCTGGAGCTGGGCCGTGTCGTAGATGCCGAAGGGGCCAGCAAAGCTCCAGGATTGGCGCTCCGGTATCTTCGGCACGAAGGTCGCGCCTTCCTCTTGCGCGACAGCCCCGAAGCTTGCCGCGCAACCCAGCACCGCCGCCGCGGCCAACCCCAATCGAAGCCGTTTCATCGTTCTCGTTTCCGTGCCTGCGGAGCGCAAGAATTTCGCCATCGCGGTCATCCCTTCCGCTCGGGCGCCGCGTGGGCGCCAGCCGGCATCGCGGTCGCGCCGCTGCCGAGCACCGATTCGCTGATCGAGTTGGGCAAGGGATCAGGCGTCTCGATGAGCCCAAGTAGCGGGAGAATGACGAGGAAGTGAACGTAGTAGTACGCGGTGAGGATTTGCCCGACGAAGATGCGGCCAGGCGTCACTTCCTTGGCGCCGATATAGCCAAGGCCGATGCAGACCAGGATGAGTACCCAGAAGAATGGGCGATAGAGCGGCCGAAATCTCGCCGAGCGAACTTTCGACGTGTCGAGCCAAGGCACGAGCGCAAGCATCAAGATGGCGCCGAACATCGCCATCACGCCGGCAAGCTTCGCCGGAATGAAGAAGATGTCGGGCATCGAGCGCAAAATCGCGTAGAAGGGCAGGAAATACCATTCAGGGACGATATGGGGCGGCGTCTGAAGCGGGTTCGCCGGGATGTAATTGTCCGCGTCCCCCAGGATGTTCGGCTCGTAGAACACGAACCAGCAATAGACGAGCAGGAAGACGACGAGGCCGAGCGTGTCCTTCACGGTCGCATAGGGCGTGAAGGGCACCGTATCCTTCGAGGACTTCACGTCGATGCCGGTCGGGTTGTTCTGGCCCGCGACATGGAGCGCCCAGACATGGAGCGCGACGACGCCGGCGATCACGAACGGCAACAGGTAGTGGAGCGAATAGAAGCGGTTGAGCGTCGGATTGCCCACAGCGTAGCCGCCCCACAGATAGGTGACGATGGTGTCGCCCACGATCGGAATCGCGGAGAACAGATTGGTGATCACCGTGGCGCCCCAGAAGGACATCTGGCCCCAGGGC
>Ga0213876_10000982_pt1 | contig 18733 bp, 32 predicted proteins | sample BarmaccomBMRX_R9_FD_160113 | JGI IMG/M metagenome (GOLD analysis project Ga0213876, IMG submission 160113) | Root-associated microbial communities from Barbacenia macrantha in rupestrian grasslands, the National Park of Serra do Cipo, Brazil - RX_R9 | ecosystem: Host-associated > Plants > Roots... | reverse complement strand
GGCCGGCTGACGGGCGGGGCGACCTGCTGACGGTCCAGAGCACATGAAACAATTTGTTAACGAGTTATAGAGAACCGCGTCCCTGTCTCCAACGACGCAATAGGTGTTGATTGTTGCATTGTAGTCGGAGGCGTCGTGACCTTCGAGGACGAGCTTCAGGAATTGATCCACAAACAACTCGCAGCGAACTCAGGGAGCGTGGGCGCCTTCTTGCGCGTAACGGCTGCGCTAGAAGACGCCAAGGACCAGCTAGAGGTGGATTTGCACGCCATGTTCACGGACGAGCAATGGGATACATACGAGGAGGAGGAGGCAAACTTTTGGAGCCACGACCACCAGCGCCGCCGTGACCGCCGCCTCCAGGGGAAAAACTGAGAGCCAATCTCCGTCAGCGAGCCAGAACATCTCGGCGCGACCTGCGGATAGTCCCCCAGTCGCCATGATAACGGCCTGTCACGGCGTAGATGTGCTCGTCCATGTCCGCGATCGTGATCTCCGCACCCCAAAAGCAGCGCGATCGGTGTGGGGCGGGGTTTTGCTTGGGGCATTCAATCTCCTGCACGTACGCAGCATTTTGCAAGAACTGTCGGGAAGACCGACAGTTTTGCCAGCTGGTCAATCGACCCGTTGCCCGAAACTGTAGCCGGCCGGTACAGTTTCTCAGCCGCAACACCCGGAGGGGCAATGACCGACAGTCCTGACGCCGCGCTTCTCACAGCGATCGAAGAGTGGAGAGACGTGTGGCGTGAGGCGGGCGCCTCGACGATGAAGATCCAGCTATTGGCGGCACTGCCGAGAAGGCCCTCAGGCTCGAGCGAAAAATTGCGCGTATGCCGGCGATGACTCGGGAGGGGTATCAGGCGATAGTCGAGGTCATCCGCAAAGCCGAGTTCGATGAGGATGTGCTGCTCGGGATCATGTTTTTGTTAGGCCGCGACGCGGAGCGACTCGGCATAACGGACGCTCCGCCTGAGCTGCGCGCCGATTGGTGATTAACCCGCTATTCGTCCTGCCAATCGATGACGAGCCGACCGCCGAAAAACGCAACGGCAGCGCGATCTTGTTGCCGATTCAGCATGTCTGTGAGGCCGGATCTCTGAGCAAGACCGGACCACATGTGCTCGTTGCGAGCCTTTCGCATTTTGACCCTTAAGCGACTTCGGCCAGGAATCAGATGTTGCTGGTAGCGAAGCCGGCTGGAGCGACGTAACCATGTGAGTTCCCCAAGATGACGGCTGCGCACAACTTGGAACTGGACGTGAGCTGCCGCGACGCCGGGAGGTCGATTCAAGGGAACTGCTCGATCACTGGCGTCTAGTGTCAAGCAGGATTCAAGGCATCCCCGAAAAAGGCTCGGTAATCAAAATGACATCGGGTGCAGCGCGACGTCGAGCAAAAGTTTCTGCAGCCCGACGAGTTCTGCCGCCACTCCGCGGCGTGTTTCCCACCATCGGTCGGGGTCAAAGTTTGAGTAGTGCGCGGGCTGAACCATGACGCGCGTCGAATGGCCCTTCATGGTTCGGTCGAGCACTCGCCGCACTCGTCGCGAGTGATCCTTGTCGGCCACGAACACAATGGATTGCAGCTGATGTTCGTCGCACCAGGGCGGAAGCGCCTGACCTTCACCTTCGGTTGATCCTCCTTCAATTGTGGGGATTCGCGCGACATCTGGCACGCCAAGCGACCTCAATTGGCGAATTTGGCCCTCATCCTCGTAAAGGAGCCCCCGACGAGCGAACTCACGGTCCTCTAAACTCGGAGGGTCCACAAAAACCGCAACGCGCTTCGAGATGCCACTTTGCACGAGGTCCGCCGCTTCGAGCGCCCCGGCGCCACCCGAATCAAGCGACAGGACGATAACGTCGGCGGGCGCGACGGGTTCGCTTGCGACGAGCGCCCATCCTGCGGCTCTCAGAAACGGCTCCCGAAGGGAGCGAACACCAACCAGCGCAAACGCGATTGATGCGACCATTCCTAGGATCGCCCACCTCGACCGCCGGGAGATCACACTCGGTTTCATCGGGCCACTACACGAAAGTGCAATGTCATGCCGCGGACATCGCGCACGCTTTGCCAAGATGCTTAGTCCGGAGTTGTGCAGTTTTTTTGACGCCACAGCTGCGAAGAAAATCGGATTTGGCGACTTCTGCGCCGTTGCTCGGAGGGGCCGAGAAGTGATCGAATTGAGCGACGATTTCCGCTATTGTGCAGGTTTTCGGATGCCGACATGCTGAGACCATCCCCGCGCGGGGACAGCCGGCGTCCGAAAAGCGCCAAGGCACGAAATCGCGGGGTGTGAGGCACCGATAGTGCAGCGGGGCTATGGGGATTCGGCGTCGACGTGAGTGTGGGGGAAGTTGAGCCGACGCTGGCGATCGGATCGCTTTAGCTGGAATCTTGGGCGTGCGTGCTGGCGCGAACGAGCTGATCGCACGTTGCTCGACGGGATTTGCGCTACGGTCACGGGCCAGTTTGCTGATCGGCGCAAGCGGGTGTGCTGCCGGGCGAGAGCCGGCCAAAGTAGTGCGCTTTGGAGCGGTGCTGGATCGGTGATGACAGCATCATGAGGTGTCGATCCTGATCGCGGCCGACGGCGGCGTTGGTCGGTGCTTTGGCTTGCTGCCGCGTGCGAAGGTCTCGATGATGAACATGCGTCCGCCGCAGCAGGGGCACGGTCGTGGCAGCAGCGGGGTTGGTCGGCCGCTGGGGCCCTCTGAGATATCTTGCTGTTCGCAGCGGACCGGCACGGCAAGCAGCTCGCGGGCCCGCGCGATGTTGGCGGCGCGGCTGCCACTGGCCAGCAGTCCGTAGTGCCGGATGCGGTGGAAGCCCCCGGGCAGCACGTGCATCAGGAAGCGTCGGATGAACTCGTTGGTCGACAGCGTCATGGTCTGATAGCGCCCAGGCCCCTCGATCCGGTAGTCCTTCCACCGGAAGGTGACGCCGGTGTGGTCGCCGCGATCAAGCGGCGATTAGAGATGGCGGCCCGGTGGGTATAGCGCGACAGATAGGCGAGCACGGCCCTGGGGCCGCCGAACGGCCGCTTGGCATAGACCACCCAATCGATCTTGCGTAGCGGCGCCAGATACGCCTTGAAGGCTCTGATGTTACCGAGGCGGGCGTGGACGCCGAAAAACTTGAGACGGCCGGCCCGGTGGGCGGCGACGAGCTTGGCCAGGAACAATCCCCGGAACAGGCGAGAGAGAACCTTCACGGGCAGGATAAAGTCTGGGCTGCACGGTACCCATTGCGTGCCATCAATGGAGATGCCGCCGCCCGGCACGATCATGTGGACATGGGGATGGTGCGTCAGCGCCGAGCCCCAGGTGTGAGCACCGAGGTGATGCCGATGCGGGCGCCGAGATGTTTGGGATCGGCCGCGATGGTCGTCATGGTCTCGGCCGAGGTCGTGAACAGGGTGTCGTAGATCACGGCCTTGTTCTGATAGGCGATGTCCGCGATGGCGGCCGGCAGCGTGAACACCACATGAAAGTACGGCACCGGCAGCAGATCGGCCTCGCGCGCGACGAGCCATTACTTGGCGGCCGTGCCCTGACACTTCGGACAATGCCGACTACGACAGCTGTTGTATGCGATGATCGTGTGCGGGCAATCTTCGCAGCGCGCAACATGGCCGCTGAGCGCCGCCGTTCGGCAGCGTTCGATGGTCGACATCACCTTCATCTGGTCGAGGCTGACGTGGCCGACATTGGCACGACGCCACGCCGCTCCGTGGTCGCGGAAGATATCCGCGACCTCCAGCACCGGGCGAGACATGACCGCGGGCTGTTATGTCGGCGGCTGGTCCTTCTCGTCCGTGGGAGGCTTCTTGCCAGGCTTCCTGCGAGGCTGTGACAGCAGGTCGAGCGGGCTCTTGATGCTCGAGATCATGCCGGTGGCGACGCGCGTGTAGCGCGCCGTCGTATCCAATTTGTCGTGCCCCAGAAGTGCCTGGATGATTTTAATATCGGTACCACGCTCGAGCAGATGGGTGGCAAAGGAGTGGCGAGCGCATGCAGCGTCACGCCCTTCTTGATCCCGGCCCCACCGGCAGCCTCGTGGAACAGCCGGTTGAGCTGGCGGGTGGTCATCGGCATACCGGGTTTGCGCCCAGGAAACAGCCAGCGTTCTTGAAGGGGGGTGTGTGCATCGAAACCTCGGCGCGCTTTCCACCACTGCCGTAACAGATTAATCGTCTCGGGCGACAGCATGACATTGCGATCCTTGCGGCCCTTGGATTGCTCGATACGAATGATCTTCTGGGCGCTGTCGATATGCTTGACCTTCAGCCGGACCACTTCGCCGGCACGCAGGCCGCACCCATAGCAAAGACTGAGTGCTGCGCGGGCCTTGAGGCTCGTGGCGACGGCCAGCACACGACGCGTCTCGTCCGGACTCATCACCTGCGGAATCTTCTGGGGCTCGCGGATGTGATAGATCTCGGCCGCGAGGTCCAGCCGCCGCAGTGTCACGCGGAAGGCAGCACGTGACCCGAAGCTGTCATTTAACGAGATCGACAAAGCGAGCCAAAATAGAGCAGATTGGAGGTGTGCGCTCGTCGAATTTGACGATCGTCAAGCGCAAGGACGGTCGTGAGTTTCAGGAAACCTGCCCGTGCTATGAAGACCGTGAGGATCGCCTCAGCCCCAGACCGTTCAGGGAAGACATTGAGGCCGCATTGGACTGCGTAGCAGATGTCGCCGCGCGCGCCGAAGCCGAAGGTGCCTCGCTGCTGTGTTTTCCCGAAGGCTTCCTTCAGGGGTATCTAACAGACGAGACGCCGGCACGACGAAACGCTCTAGACCTCACGTTACCTGCATTCAAGGCCGTGCTGAACCGGTTTCCGAAAACCGGAGCGATGATGGTCATGGGGCTGATCGAGGCCAAAGAGGGGCGATTGTTCAACACCGCCATCGTGGTGAATCATGGCGCCCTGATCGGCTATCGCAAGGTGCATCTCCTCCGTAGTGAACAAATTTTCGACGCTGGAAGCGATAGCCACGTCTTCGAGATCTTTGAATACGCTTCGGAGTTAACATTTGCTGCGACACGAACTTTCCCGAGGCGGCGCGGAAGGTAACCGGCCACGTCGGCGGCCAAGATGGCCGACAACCTGCGCTCCACCCGAACTGGTTCGCTTCTGTACCATGGCGCGCAATGGATGCGAACTATACGACAGATCAGCTGAGATGCCACCTCGGCTGATGTCGCAGGCGGCCGTGCATCGGCTGGCTGGAGATGCTGGACATAGTCGCGGCTGCGCTCAGCCGTGCAGTCCGTCGGCGCACCGCGAAGGCGAGAAGGGCGCGCGTCATCGAATGATCCCGTGCTTCTTCACCCGCTTCATACGCGGCGGTGACGAGCTTCCGTGGTGCGCGATGATCTACTTGCACTCACTCGTCGAACGTCGGCACGCTCGACGGCGATTGCATGTAAGACGGCGGCGCTGATCCCTGCGAAGGCCCCTTCACGACCAAGGGCAAAAGACCCCTCATTTCCAGTAAGGCCAGCCTTTTCGCCAGCCCTTCAAGCACGCGCATCGCGCGCTCAATCTCGCCGCCCTCGCACACCGCTTTTGCAACGATCTCAATCTGTTCGCTGATGATCTCTTTTGTAGTGCGGATCATCTCTACGGTTCGTGGATCAACCGGAGTCTTGGACATCCGATGCGCTCCCCCCTTTAGACTAAACAATCAATAAAATGTACCGGGCAGGAGACTACCATCCATGGACTGGAACTTTCTGCCCGGTGTCACGCACATGAGCCGAACGGAGCTGGGAGCGATTAGGTCAGTGCCACTGCCCATTTGGCAGCCCACATGTGTGAAAGACGGCATTTGCTTGAGAGGCGTATAGTCCTTCGTATCACCGGCCGTGCCCAGTCCGTAGGCGTCGGTGGCAGAGAGACCAATTGCGCTCCCGCCTTGCAGGACCAGGCAGCGCATTCATGTGGTCTCCATTCCGGTTTTTCCGCACCAACAGCGACGCAGACGGTGAGCATCGGGACATCATCTCGCGAAGTCGCAAATTTCTCAGACTCGCTTGCCCAGATACGCTTGCGCGCCTGAAGACCCAGGAGCCGTTCCCCAACCCAGACGCAGTAGACGCATCCGAAACGGGACGATGGCTCGCCTCGAAGGAATTGCAGCCGCCGAGGTAAGGACACAACAGCGTAGAGCAACCGAGACGCAAAAGTATCGTCGTCTCGCTGCGGAATGTCGCCAACGTCGATAAAACTGCCGGTTTTTAGCTTGTCGGGGACGCCTCAACTTAACGTTACAAATGTCTCCGTGTTCCTACCGGAAACGCGAGTCGCTCCATACACGTTGGCCGCGACGCGGGCGATAACTACGGGGACATGCGTCATGCCAAAATACTTCTTCAACATCTATCACGACCGAACCCTGATCGACGACGAAGGCGAGGAGCTTCCTGACAAGCATTCCGCCTGGAAAGAGGCGACGGTGACCACTGGGCAGATGATCCAGAGCATAGATGGTCACCTCATGCCCGGTATAGAGTGGCGATTGGAAGTCACCGACGAGTTCGCTAGTCCACTCTATGTTGTTCGCGTCATCGCAGAGGCGCCGAGCTGATGTAGTGCCGCGCAAAGAGCGACGTGAGAAGTGCGCGAAGGATCGTCAGACCGTCACCGAATGATCCGATGTTTCTTCCCGCTTCTTGCGCTCCGTCGGTTCGGGCTCGCGGTGACGACGCAGCGCCCCGCATGATGCCGATACGCGGCAACATGGAGTCGCCGCCGTGCTCGGCGACCAGCATCAATGCACGGATGGCCTTTTCCCATTCCTCCGCATCATGCTCGGCCTTCGGCAGCTTTGCGATGTAGTTGCCGGCATCGGGCAGCGTGCGCAGCTTGCGCCCATCAGGGAGCGGAATGGGATCATCGAAGGTGCGGTCCCAGCCGCTAGCCGAAGGCTTACTCTTTCTTGGCATCTGGCTTCAACGATATGCCGAGCCGCAGCGCCACCTTTTTGATCGATACCGGCTTCCGTCCGGTCAGTTTCGCCAAGTCGTCCAGGGATTTTGACGCGCGCGCCAGCTCAATCAGACGGCGCTGTTCGGCAAACGACCAACTTGCTTTTTGGGTCATAAAACAACAACTGAGCTTTGCGATCCATAAAAAGGCGCCAAGCGGACTATGTTCGCTTGACGCCTTCGCCGTTATGGCCGGGCCTAAATTGTCCGGCCCACCCTCGATATTTGATTTGGGCGGGTTGGCAACAGATCCCGCTCGTTAAGCTAAGTGCGTAACGTTAACGCTGACCGCTCTCCCTGCCAGCATGTCGATGGAGGATCGCTCGCGGAACTATTGATCGTGCGCCCGCGTGGTCGCGCGATGCCAATCAGTTGAACAGCCTGCGCAGCTTCCTCAGAACCTCGCGCAGGTCGGCGATGTATTCCTCAACAATGCGCCCAGGTTCTTCTGCGCTCGGAGGCTCGTCCGTCGTCATGGTCCTCTCCGCGCGCTGGCGATCATTTCGTGGCGCCCTCGAAGCCAACTCCTAGACTAGTAGTCAGCAACGGTCTCGGGGTTCGGCACTCGTCGGGCTTGATATGAGTCAATGGTCCGGGCGGGTGGCCTAGTGCTTCTACGGAGAAACCGATTTCGGTTTGCGGAGTTTACAGGGCAGGAACAGCACTTCCTGAGCATCAATTACGACTATCGAGCGCAGGCACAAACAGCCATGCGATGGGCCAAGGCAGCGACTTGTGAACGCGAGCGGCAGAGCTGGCTGCGTGTTGCTCTGGCGTGGCAGGACCTCGATCGCGGTGACGAGGACGCAGCGATTTCCGATCGCATCGGATGCATCTGTATTGCGGTACCATAACCTATGCGACGGGCGCGCTGCAACAGACCCGCAGAGTATCAACTCTGCACCGCCTCGAGATGATCAAGCGCCGGGTACATCCGCCGGCTGCTCGATGACCCATCATCGTGTCGGAATACGCATCCCGTACGATCTCACGTCAGACGTGACGGTTGCCGGTAAGCCTGCAGCGGTACGTCGTAGTGGCGAGCGCCTCCGTACATGTCAGCTGTCAGTGGTAGACCGGAAATGGCCGGCATGCGGCCTAACCGACGCGAATGACCCCGAGCCGAACAGCGCGCACGATGTCCCTGAGGGAAGGTGCACAATTCTTGAGCTTGCCGTAAGTCGGCCGTCCCGCTTCGATAGCTGCGTGCGGGTCCTTGTGGTGACACCTAGGACTTATCCCTAGCCTCACGCCATCCACCCGCAGCCCCCGCCGGACAGCATGCCCGGCGGGGGAGGGTGTTTACGCGGCGTAAGGCCGCCTCAGTTGGCGGCCTTTACCCTGCTGTGCAATCTTGCCCATATGGCAATGAAGCCGGACTACTACACCGCAGCGTTCGACACGGGCCAAGGTACCTTCCCTTGGCGATGGGAACTGAGGCGCCACAGTAGCCCCATGGGGGTGATAGTAGGTCGTAGTGGATATCAATCCCAAGCAGCAGCAGAGTACGCCGGTAGATCAGTACTTGAAGAGTTTCTAACGGCACTCGCCAAAGAAGAAAGACGCAGACGATAACGGCCTCTTTCGAGAGCCGCCTTTTGGCCCGACGCAGACGTCCTCCAAAGTCTCTTCTTGAGTCAGCTGCTCGGGGCACAGCGGACCCATTGTGCTCATCGCGAGCCTTTCCGAATCTGACCCGAACCGGTCATTCCGGCGTCCCCTAGACAGGCTGTCCCGCTAGGGGGATTATGCCGCGGTAGCCGAACCAGGGGCGCCGCCATGGACGTCGGAGGTTGGCTGCGGAGGCTTGGCCTCGAACAATATGAGGCGGCATTCCGCGAGAACGAGATTGACGAGACGATCCTTCCGAACCTAACGGCGGAGGACCTGAAGGACCTCGGCGTCTCTATTGTCGGCCACCGCCGCAAGCTCCTTGATGCAATCGCTGCTCTACGGACCGATGAGGACGCTCAACTTTCCTCTGAGAATGAAGCACGTGCATCTCGGTCGTCACCGGTAGGCCCGGAGGACCGCGCCGAGCGCCGCCACATTACCGTGATGTTTTCTGACCTGGTCGGTTCCACGGCGCTCTCCGCGAGCATGGACCCCGAGGATTTGCGCGAGGTCATTTCAGCCTATCAGACGTGCGTTTCCGATACTGTGGGCCGTTTCGAGGGCTTCGTCGCCAAATTTATGGGCGACGGCGTGCTGATTTATTTCGGCTATCCGGCAGCGCATGAGGATGACGCCGAGCGTGCCGTGCGGGCCGGCTTGGCGCTAATCGATGCGGTTGCCACACTCCCGGTGCGCGAGCCTCTACAGGTGCGCATTGGAATTGCCACAGGCCTTGTCGTCGTCGGAGATCTTGTCGGGTCCGGCGCAGCGCAGGAGCGCGCTATTGTAGGTGAGACACCGAACCTTGCGGCACGCCTTCAAGGCATCGCCGAGCCGAACACGGTCGTTATTGCTGAGGCTACGCGCAGGCTGCTCGGCAATCTCTTCGAGCTGCAGGACCTCGGGCCGAGGGAGCTGAAGGGGATTGCCGGGCCGGTGCGCGCGTTAGCAGTGCTGCGATCTAGTTCTGTCGAGAGCCGCTTCGAGGCGATGCACTCCGGTGGCCTAACTGCGCTGGTCGCACGAGAGGAAGAGCTTGAACTGCTGTTGCGGCGCTGGGCGAGAGCCAAAGCCGGCGAAGGGCAGGTGGTGCTGCTGTCCGGTGAGGCCGGCATCGGCAAATCCAGGCTGTCCAGTGCGCTCATAGAAGCACTCACAGGCGAACCACACATGCGGTTGCGGTATTTTTGCTCGCCACAACACACGGACAGCGCTTTTTATCCGATCATCGGGCAGCTCGAACGTGCTGCCGGATTTGCGCATGGCGACACATCGCAAACAAAGCTCAACAAACTCGATGCGCTGCTGGCTCAGACCTCGACGTCCAAGGAGGACGCGGCGCTTCTAGCCGACATGTTGTCACTTCCCAACGACGGACGCTACCCCGCTCTGGAGCGAGGTGCTGAACAGCGCCGGCAGAGAACGCTCACAGCACTCGGTCTACAATTGGAGACCCTGGCGCGCTCCGGCCCCGTGCTCATGATCTTCGAGGATGCACACTGGGGTGACCCCACGAGCCTGGAAGCGTTCGGTCGCATACTAGACCGGATCGCGGCTCTTCGCGTGCTAATGATCGTGACGTTTCGGCCGGAGTTCGTGGCGCCCTGGGTAGGACAGCCGCACGTAACAGCGCTTGCGATCAATCGGCTGGGGCATCGCGAGGTCGGAACGATGATCGACCGCGTCATCGGCAACAGGTCACTGCCGGCGCACATTAGGCAGGACATTGTCGAGCGCACCGATGGCATCCCATTGTTCGTGGAGGAGATGACCAAGGCAGTGCTCGAGGCTGGGGGCGAGCTGGAAGCGATGCAGATTGCGGCCGCGGTTCCTTCCCCGGCGCCCGCGGTCCCCGCGAGCTTGCATGCCTCTCTGATGGCCCGGCTCGACCGGCTCGGCCCGGCCAAGGAGGTGGCACAGATCGGGGCGGCGATAGGTCGTGAGTTTGCTCATGCACTGCTGGCCGCGGTGGTGCGCAAGCCAGAGACGGAGCTGGCATCGGCGCTCGACCGTCTCATTGTGGCCGGTTTGCTATTCAGGCAGGGCCTGCCACCTCATGCAAGCTACCTCTTCAAGCACGCCCTGGTGCAAGACGCGGCCTACGGCACATTGTTGCGCGAGCCGAGACGAGCACTGCACGCTCGCATCGCTGATACACTCGAGAACCAGTTTGCAGAGATAGCCGAGACCCGACCCGAACTGTTGGCGCGGCATTGCACGGAAGCCGGACTTATAGAGAAGGCCACGGGATGGTGGGGTAAGGCGGGACGACGGTCGCTAGAACGCTCAGCACTTGTTGAAGCGGTAGTGCAACTAGGCCGGGCACTTGACCAGATCGCGGCCTTGCCCGCCACACCAGCACGCCGGCGAGAGCAGATTAAGCTTCAGGTTGCGCTCATTACCCCTCTTGTCCACGTCAAGGGATATGCGTCGCCGGAAACCAAGGCGGCCGCGGAGCGGGCACGTCTGCTGATCGAACAAGCCGAAGCGCTCGGAGAACCTCCCGAAGACCCGCTGCTGTTATTTTCGGTTCTCTACGGATTCTGGGTTGCCAATTACGTCGCGTTCGACGGCGATGTGGTCGGCGAGCTTGCGGCGCAATTCCTGGCGCTCGCGGAGAAGCAGGCGGCTACTGTGCCGCTTATGATCGGGCATCGCCTTATGGGCCAGTCCTTGCTCTTCACTGGAGAAGTCGCGCTGGGCCGCGCCCAATACGATCAGGCAATTGCGCTCTACGATCCTGCCGAGCATCGCCCGTTGGCCACGCGATTTGGCCAAGATGTTGGGGTGGCCATCCTGTGCTATCGGTCTCTTGCGCTGTGGTTACTTGGCTATCCCGACGCAGCGCTCACGGATATTGAGCGTGCGCTAAAGGATGCCCGCGAGATCGGCCATGCCGCTACGCTGATGTACGCGATAAGCCATGCACAATTGCCTTACACCTTTCGTGGGGACTACGGGACAGCCAATGCACTTGCCGATGAAGTTGTCGCTCTGGCGAACGAAAAGCGTGCCATGATTTGGAAAGCGTTCGGGATCCTGAATCAAGGTCTGTTGTTGGCGCTGACTGGCAACGCCACGGACGCCGTCAAAAGAACTGAGTCTGGGCTAACCGGATGGCGGTCAACGGGGTCGACATTATGGACGCCTCTATATTTGCCACATTTGGCGCGAGCCCATGCAGAGCTTGGTCAATGCCAAGACGCTTGGCGCTGCATTAGTGATGCGATGACGGCGGTGGAAACAACCAAGGACAGGTGGTGCGAGGCCGATGTTCATCGAATTGCAGGCGATATCGCGCTCAGGGCGCGGGAGCCGGATGCGGCTAAAGCGGAAGCCCATTTCGAGCGTGCGCTGGCGATTGCACGTGCGCAGCAGGCGAAGTCCTGGGAGCTCCGGGCGTCGATGAGCATGGCGCGGCTTTGGCGCGATCAGGGCAAGCGAGACGAGGCACGTAATCTTCTGGCCTCAGCATATGGCTGGTTCACCGAAGGGTTCGACACGCTCGATTTAAAGCAGGCCGAGGTCCTGCTCGACGAATTAGCATAAAGGCAGCGCCACGGCGGACTCAAGAATTTGGCGCGCGACCTACTGGTACTATTCGTCTCTCCAATGGAGGCCAACTACAGGAGGATAAAGTGGTGGAAATGACCGGCGGCTGTCTTTGTGGGCCAAGTTAGGTATTCGGCGAACGCAGATCCTGCCTTCGTCGGGGTGTGCCATTGCACGCACTGTCAGAAGCAGACGGGAAACCGCTTTCTCGGTGCTGGTCAGAATCCCGAAATCCGCAATGTCAATTCAGGGGCAACTTAAGACATTTCACGACACTGGCGACAGTGGTCAGCCGGTTGAACGGAATTTTTGTCCAGAGTGCGGATCGCCAATCTTCTCGGACGTTGCCGTCATGCCATGCGTAGCTTTTATTAAGGCTGGCACCCTCGACGACACGAGTTGGCTCGATCCTAAAATGCACGTCTACTGTGACAGCAAGGAGCACTGGACTTCAATACCCGAAGGCTGTCAAAACTTCGCAAGGATGCCTGCTTAAAGCTGAGCTATTGTGCGCGGCCGGTATTTCTCAGGATGGCATCGGATTCCAGTCAGGGGGCGGGCCATATGGTACGCGCCAGTCCCGGTGGAAAATTCGCGCGGGCACGGTGCTCGACTGCATAGCATCGCAAATGTATGGAATGACTTCGGCGACTTCCGGAATTGGCCCGATGCAGCCGATCGGCATGATCAGACCGAGCGTCAGCTTTCGAATGAAGACACGCCGACAGCAAAGACAGCCCTGCAAGACCGAGTCTGACCCAAGCCGGACATGCGGATCTTGTCGACTTTCGTGGTTCCTCATCGAATGCGACATCGCATCGCGATGAGAGATCAAAGGGAACGAAAGCCCCTGCTAGGCTTTTAGCAACATGAGACGGTCGCTCGCCGGTACTTACACGGCGCATGTCGCGGGATAGCCAAAGGTCGCTGTCAGCGGCCCGCTGTTCTCAACACAAGCGCTCGCGCAGATAGCCAAAAGCGGCGGTCTCCATTGAAATCGCCAACCGCGCCGGATCGGTCGCGGGGGGAGAGCGGCGGTTGCTTGTAGCGTCGTTTTTTGACGAAGCGAAGGCTCACCATGCGCACCCACATCGACATCGACTACGTACACAGTCGCGCAATCCTTCGAGAGATTCGCGAGGTCCTCCGCACGTCGCTGAAACCAGAGCCCGGACCACCCGCAAGCCTCAAGGTGCAAATCGATCGGCTCCACGGATTGGAGGAGCAATCACCTTCAATCGTTCCCGATGCGGAGCATTGGAACCGCTGAGCTGCAGGTGCGTCTGCCGAACAGGGACGAGCAATGCCATCGGTGAAGCGCCATGCCTCAAAGATTTTGAAAGAGTATGGTCAGGCGCAATCTGAATTGATCGGCAAAGCCGTCGTTCTTACCGACGGAAAGGCAGGCACGGTGGAGGACGTTTGGCTGGACGAATTGCACGGGCTTCGGATTTCGATCAAAGGTCATGAGGGAAGATGGCCGGTCTCAACCATCAAGCTTCTGCAGAGCTAGACCGGCGGATGGACCGCCCGCTGCCCAGAGCGCAGTCCATTGCCGCCCCCTGAGGGCGATGATATTAACGTGTGACATGGCGTGGCATTCGCAGCGATGACACGCTGGCCGAATGAATGATTCCCTATTCGCTCGAGCCCAGCGCGCAATCGAAGAGAGGCAGAGCGCCGCGAGCTTCAACGTCGCAATCGCGCCCTACAGGCGGAGTGTGACTGCAACCGCGAGCAACTTCGTTTGGTAGTCTTTGCGAGCATGATGTTCAGGTCAGAGATGAAAGCCCAAACGCGACAACAGCGAGTGAGGTCGCTTCAGTTGACGGGGCAACCGTCTCGCCGTTGGCTGGTTATTCCAGCATGAAACGGATCTGGCATTTTGTTGCCTTTCTTGCCGTGACTGGAATCGGCTTCTCGCTTTTGGTCGGCTTTGAGAAGCTCATCGGCCGGTAGCCGCTTGCATCAGAGCCCCGGCTCTATGTCATCTAAAGTTCACGAAACTCCCGTGACCGTCTCGCGGTTGGGTAGATCATCCACTCGCTGTTGAGGGCAGCTGATGTGCAAGCGTGCGATGACCCATCAGGAGCTGTCCACCAAGGTCCTGGCCGCGGTTCGGGCGCATCGAGGCTGCGAGCTTGTGAAGGAAATCGCCATCACGTCGGTCGAAATCGTCGAGACCGGCACGTCTTGGCACGCCAGTCTCGTCGATAGCGGGGCGGCTGACCCGCAACTAGCGGCCAGTGTGTTGAGGCAAGTCAGCGAAGAGCTTGAACCGATGTTTGCGCTGGTAGGACCCCCCGTTGCTGAGGAGCGCCATGACAAAACCTGCGATCCGTCCCGATGACTTCCCAGTCGAAGCCGACAAGACGGTTGTGAAGACGAACGGAGGCAAACCTCTCGCGGAGGCTCACAGCGAGCCGGCCGCGGAGGAGATTGTCGATCTCGTTAACGAGCAGGCTTACCAGGAGGAGCATGACAGATGGTCAGCTTGAAAAGAACCACGTTGAGATAAGCGCGGGTACCTTCCTGCTCGGCGTTTTGGCGCTGCTCACAATCGTCCATGTCCAGGATCATCTTCACCGGCAATAGCCAATCAATGCAAGATGTTCTCTTGGCCGCCGTCTAGGCGCTGCGGATGATGTGCTGCGCATGAATCTATGACCTCTCGCAGTGACCGGCGTCGGCTCTGGTTTGGTCTCGTTCACGTCGCGAATGATCGAAGGCCGCGCATTGACGCTTCGTTGTCGGCTCTTGGCCCGACGCGGCCGATCAGCTTGATCGGACCGAGGGTCGGCTTCTGAAGGAAGACCGGGCCGACTATCTCGCCACGGGTGGTGCCGATCTGTCGCTCCGCTCTGTCCCTTTGCCGAACCTGCATAGTCGATGTAGCTATTGCTCTTCTATGATCGCCACAATTACCCGCATTCTAGTCGTTGGGGTGGGCATATCTTGTCTGACGAGCGCTAAAGGGAGTGAAATCAGATGCTCTTGTCTCGAACTCTTTGGGTACCGATTGCAGCCGCTACGGTTCTTGTTGGTGTGCTGCTTTCCGCGCCAGCTTTCGCGCAGGCGCATATCCGCGGCACGCTGACCGCCGCGAAGGACGGAACGATCAGCGTCCAGACCGCCAAGGGCGGAACGGAATCGATCAAACTCGCCAACGACGCAGGCCTTTTCCATGTGACCACGGCCAACATGAGCGCCATCCAGGCCGGCAAGTTCGTCGGCATTACGTCTGTCGAGCAGGACGGCAAGCGCGTCGCGCGCGAAGTTCATGTGTTTGATGAATCGCTGCGGGGTCTGGCCGAGGGGCACTATCCCTGGGATCTTGAATCCAAGCCGAACATGATGACCAACGCCAATATCGCCAAGATCGAAGAGGTCGGAACAGACCGTGTGGTCAGGCTGAATTACTCCGGCGGTGAACAGACTATCACAATCCCGACGAGCGCGACGGTCGTCGCCTTTGACAAGGCGCCGGCCGAGCAACTGGCCGTTGGGCGCAAGGTCTTCGTCGTTATGAAAAAGGACGGCTCGGAAGCCGCCGCGGTGGTAATCGGCGCTGAGGGTGTGAAGCGAAAGCGGTTGTTTTCCCGCACCTTGTTGTAGGCGGGCCGCCCTGCGATATGTGCTCCGTCATGAAGAGAGCGGATCGCAACATGATTTCGGATGTTGTTGACGCGTCACATGCTCGGCCCCTGCGCCGTCGTTGGAGCGACGATGTCAAGGCGCAGATCGTGGCGGAATCCTGCGCGCCGGGCGCCGTGGTCTCGGAGGTGGCGCGTCGGCACAAGATCTCGCCGCAACTTCTGTCGGCCTGGCGCAAGGCTGCCCGCCACGGCTTGCTGAAGCCGGTGGACGGCCTCGCGCCGATGGCAAAGAGGCCCGTTGGAACGACCGCGATCCTGGATCGGAGTTCGTCAAGCGGCGAGGCTTCTTCCGCGCCCGGCAGCCCAGGCCCAGGGCATCAGTTCGTCCAGACGGGAGGCCGGCCAGAGATTGACCAGCTTGGTGAGGACGTCGGTCAGATAGGCCTGCGGCTCGACGCCGCAGAGCTTGCAGGTCTCGATCAGCGAAGCGATGCAGGCCCAGTTCTCCGCGCCCTGATCATGCCCCGCGAACAACGCATTCTTGCGATTGAGAACAAGAGGACGGATGCTTCGCTCGACGATGTTGGTGTCAAGCTCGATGCGGCCGTCGTCGAGGAACCGCGTGAGCCCGTTCCAGTGGTTCAGGGCGTAGCGGATGTGCTCGGCGATCTTCGCCTTGCCGGAGACGCGGGTGAGCTGCAGCTCGAACCAGGCCTTGAGCGCCAGCACGAGGGGCTTGCTGTGCTCCTGGCGTATCACGTGCCGCTCGTCGGCGCTGCGGCCCCTGATCGTCTTCTCGATGGCATAGAGAGCGGCGATACGCGCGAGCGCCTCGCTGGCGATCGGGGCAGGACCGTCCTGGACAACGTCGAAGAAACGCCGCCGCAGGTGAGCCCAGCAGAACGCGAGCGTGATCGCGGCGTCAGGTGCGTTGTCGGCAATGGTCTTGTAGACGCTATAACCGTCGCATTGCACGATGCCACGATAGCCGTCGAGCAGCTTGAGCGCGTGGACAGCGCCGCGACCGGGTGCATAAGTGTAGGCCACCGCCGGCGGGTCGGTACCGCCCCAGGGCCGATCGTCGCGCGCGATCGCCCAGAAGAAGCCCTTCTTGGTGCGGCCGCGGCCGGGCTCCAGCACCGGCGCCGTGGTCTCGTCGCATGCGATCTTACCCGCGGTCAGAATGATCTCACGCAACCGAAGCCAGAGCGGCGCAAGCTCCGCGGCGGCATAGCCCACCCAGAATGCAAGCACCGCGCGCTTGATGTCGATGCCCTGCGCCAGCAGCATCTGGGCCTGCCGATAGAGCGGCAGATGCCAGGCATATTTTGCGACCAGCACATAGGCGACCATCGCCTCGGTCGGCAGCCCGCCCTTGATCAGCCGCTCCGGTGCCGGCGCCTGTACCACGCCATCCGTGCAGGCCCGGCAGGCATATTTGGGACGATGCGTGACGATCACGCGAAACTGCGCCGGGACGACATCGAGCCGCTTCGACGTCTCCTCGCCGATCACATGCATCGGCGCACGGCAGCAGGGGCAGTTGGTCTCTTCGGGTGCAATCGTCACGTCGATGTGCGGCAGATGGGCCGGAAGCGCGCCACGATCGGCGCGGCGCTTGTCAGCGCGCTTGCGTGCGCCTGCAGAATCCTTCTTGTCCTCAGCCGCCTCGTCGCCGGCAAGAGCCTGCTCGATGTCCTCGATCTCCAGCAGCAGTTGCTCCGGATCGAGCTTCTCCGAGCGGCGGCCGAACTGCGCGCGTTGCAGCTGTCGCAAGAGGTGGCGCAGCCGATCCATCTGCGACAGCGCGTGGTCGCGCTCCGCGATCGCAGCGTCGCGCTCGGCGCGTGCCGCCGCCACCAGCGCCTGTAGCGCGTCGATATCGGCGGGAAGCTGATCTGTGATGTCGTCCACGCCAACCACTCAATCTGATTCGCGGGATGTTGTAGCATGCGAAGAGCGGCGCGATTCAATTGGCCGAAGCGCTCACGATGTCGCTGACGGCTGCGCAACGTCGTGGACATGCAGACGCGACCAGTCCAGGCCGTCCATCAGCGCGGCGAGTTGCTAGGCGGAGAGTCGCATCACACCATCACTGATCGGCGGCCAGCGGAACGCGTTCTGCTCGAGACGTTTCCACAGCAGCAACAGTCCGGACCCGTCCCAGGCTAAAATCTTCAAACGGTCCGCTCGCTTCGAACGGAAGACAAAAATTGTTCCCGAGAACGGATCATGGCCGAGTTGCTCGCGCACCAGCGCGGCGAGACCGTCGGCACCTTTACGGAAGTCGACCGGCCTCGTCGCGATCATGACCTTCACGCCCGCCGAAGCCGCGATCATGTGGCCGCCCTCACGGCCCGCAGCACATCGCGCAGCCATGTCGGGTCGACCCCGACTGCCGCGCGAACCGTGGCCGCCCCGATCACGATCTCGATCACCTGTAAGCCGCCTGGCACTGCTGGCGCAATCGGCGCCTCTTCCGCTGGTCGCCGTTCTTCGATGACAACGGGCGCAAAAGCCGGGCTGCACCTCTCCGCCTGACGTAAAGCCTGCCGGTGAGCTTGCCGGCGCCAACCGAACAATTGCTGCGGTGTCAGACCGTGTCGGCGCGCCACCGCTGTTACGCTCTCACCATCGGCGTAGCTCTCGCCGACAATCTGCGCCTTCTGCTCTGCCGTCCAGACGCGGCGCCGTCCCGTCCCGGTAAACACCTCGAGCCGATGCACCGGCTCCGGCTTGGATTTGTGCAAAAGCTCGGTGTCCGACACGTGTCCAGCTCGCTCGACTCAGCCGCCGGACATTCGCCTATCAGCCTGTGGTCTTGAAGGTGGGGTCTAACGGCCGCTTACTGTGAAGCCGCCGATGTGACGCGATAGATCTCGGCGAGGCGATCGACCCCACGGCCGATTGGTCTATCGCCACGCGGCGCTGATCCGCGCGACGCACTCGATCAATGTCTTGTTTCTGACGATTTC
>Ga0213876_10000981_pt1 | contig 18736 bp, 17 predicted proteins | sample BarmaccomBMRX_R9_FD_160113 | JGI IMG/M metagenome (GOLD analysis project Ga0213876, IMG submission 160113) | Root-associated microbial communities from Barbacenia macrantha in rupestrian grasslands, the National Park of Serra do Cipo, Brazil - RX_R9 | ecosystem: Host-associated > Plants > Roots... | reverse complement strand
CCCTCCAGGCGCTCCGCGAGGTAGCCGGCCCGCGCCGGCCTGACGCGGATCAGTCGCAAGCCCCCCGTCGCCGGTGGGCGGCGAGCCTGCCCCTGCCGCTGACCAGCTTCGTCGGGCGCGCGCAGCAGGTCGACGAGCTGCGGCGGCTGATGCGGCGGGAGCGTGCGTTGACGCTGGTTGGAGCCGGCGGGGTGGGCAAGACGCGGTTGGCGCTGCACATGGCTGGTGCGACCCAGTCGGACTACGCCGCTGGTGCGTGCCTGGTCGAGCTGGCGCCACTGGCCGAGCCGCAGCTGCTGGTCGAGACGGTTGCAGCCGCCTTCGGCGTGCGGGAGCAGCCGGGCCGGCCGCTGCTGCAGACGCTAGCGGCGGAGCTGGGCACCCACCACGTCCTCCTCGTCCTGGACAACTGCGAGCATCTGGTGGACGCGTGCGCCGAGCTGGTGCGCCAGTTGCTCGGGGCATGCCCGCGGCTGGGCGTCCTGGCCACGAGCCGAGAGTCACTCGGGTTTGCCGGCGAGACCGTCTGGCGCGTGCCGCCGCTTGGTCTGCCCGACGACGGTGGGCAACCGTCACGTGACGCCCTGCTCGCGTCTGAGGCGGTCAGCCTGTTCGTGGAGCGGGCGACCGCGGCCCGCGCCGACTTCACGCTCGACGAGCACAACGCAGCCGTTGTTGCCCAGCTCTGTCAACTGCTCGAGGGTCTTCCACTGGCCATCGAGCTGGCCGCCGCATGGGTCAGTAGCCTGGTGCCGCGGCAGATCGTTGCCCGCCTGGACGAACTCCTCGGGCTGGCCCCGAAAGCGCGGGCTGGAGTACCGGCGCGCCACCGAACGTTGCGGGCCGCTGTGGACTGGAGCTACAGCCTGCTGACGGAGCAAGAGCAGCGACTGTTCAACCGGGTGTCGGTCTTCGCCGGTGGCTGGACGCTTGGCGCGGCCGAGGCGGTGTGCGCTGGTGCCGACGATGCGATCCAGCCGGCCGAGGTCGTGGCACTCCTGGCGCGCCTGGTCGACACGTCACTGGTCCAGGTGGACTTCGGCCTGGACGAGGCTCGCTATCGGCTACTGGAGGTCCTGCGGCAGTATGGCCGCGAACGCCTGGCGGCCACCGGCGAGACCGAACTCACGCGGACCAGACACGCGGCGTTCTGTGTGGCCCTGGCGACCGCGGCTGCTCCTGAGCTGTGGAGGCCCGCCGTCGACACCTGGCAAGCGAAGCTGGAGCGCGAGCTCGACAACCTGCGGGTGGCGCTGCGCTGGCTGATCGGGCGGGGCGAGGCGGCCCAGGCGCAGCGGCTCGGAGCGCCCCTGGCGCGCTTCTGCCAGGTGGGCAACTACCTGAGCGAGGGCCGCGCCTGGGTGGCCGAGATCCTGGCGCTCCCGGGCGGCGAGGGCAGCGTCGAACACGCTCGCGTGCTGATCGGCGCGGGCTTGCTCGACACGTACCTGGCGAATATTCAAGAGGCTCAAGCCAATCTGGAGCAGGGCGTCGAGGTGTCTCGCGTGGCGGGCGACGAGACGGCCCTCGCCACCGGACTGTACGGACTGGGATTCCTGGCCTGGGGGCGCGGCGACTACGAGACGGTCCGCCGGGTTGCGGACGAGGGCCTGACGGTCAGTCGGCGGGCGCCCCATCCGCCTTTTGAAGCGCTGCACCTGTTCCTGGCGGCGGTGGCGACGATCGAAACGGGCGACCGTGTCACCGCCCGGGCACTGGCCAACCACAGTGTCGCGCTGGCAACCGATGTGGGCTACGTCCGGGCAGTGCCAATGGCACTGAGCGTCCTGGGATGGCTGGGCCTGCTCGATGAGGACCATGCCACGGCTGCCTCCACGCTCGAGCGGGCGCTGGCCTTGTTTGACCAGGTGGGCTTCCCCGTCGGCACGGCCTGGGCCCTCGGTCTGCTCAGCCGCGTGGCGGCGGCCCAGGGTGAGGCCCAGCGGGCGGTTGCTCTCGCCAGCAAGGGTCTCCAGCTCGCGCTGGCGCTGAAGCTCAACGCTCGGGTGCCGTGGTGCCTGGAGGAGCTGGCGGGAGGACTCGCGAGTACGGGTCAGCTCGAACCGGCGGTCCGCCTCACGGCGGCCGCGGACAGGCTGCGGCGGCAGTCTGGGATACGGGCGTTGCCGACTCAGGAGATCCTTCTGGCGCGCTGGTTGGAGCCAACCCGCGTCGCCTTGGGTCCACGCGCGGACACCGCGTGGGCGGAGGGAGTGACGCTGTCACCGCAACAGGCGATCGCGGTCGCGCTCAGCCTGGGCGAGCAGACGCTGAAGGCGCCGACGGCGTAGCGCGCGCGGCATGCGCGCCGTGTCGGGCGCCAGCGATCAGGTCACGTCCGGCCCGCTGCGCACAGCCCCCGTGTGCGTGCCTGGGCTTGCCAGCACGCTTGGATCTGAGCTCACCCGAGCCTGCCCAGACGGGGAGCGCACCCGTCCTCGACCGTGCTGGCCGCCAGGCGAGCGCCTCGAAGCGGGCGCACGCATCTTCGAGGCGCTCGACCCGTTCGCGTGAGCGTCGCGGTTCCCCGGCCAACTCAGGGCAGCGCGCTAGGCGAGGCCGGTGAAGGTGCCAGCGGCGTCGACGATGCCCAGGGTTCCGCCGACGTTGCACAGCTTCAGCCCCTCGCGGGTGCCGGCGGGCGGCGCCGCCAGCGGCCGCAGCAGCAGCGAGCCATCCGGCAGCAGGGCGAAGATGGTTTCGCCCGTGGACGCCTGGTAGTGGATGATCTTGCCGCTGGTGCCGCCGGTGGTCGACTTGAGGAAGATGCCCTGGGCGGCGGTGCCCGGCGCCGTGCCCGGCACGGGGTTGGGGTTGGCCCGCAGGTCGATGCTGAGCGCCGCCGCGTCGGCGTCTGCTTGTGCGTCCGTTGGGCTCGGATTGATGTGCCCGATCTTGAGCGTGCCGTGGGCGGTCTCGTGGCCACCAATCTCGGCGGCGCTGAAGGCAGTGTTGTCCGAGATGACGTTCAAGGCGGCGTTGTTGGAGCCGCCATCCTTGGCCAGGTGCAGCACCGCGACGTGGTCGCCGGGCGTGGTGGAAGTCGATTTGGCGCTGAGCGCGACACCGGCGGTCACGCTCACCACGATGGGGTTACCGTCCGCGGCCGTGGCGAGCGGAGGAGCCGTCGTGGCCTCGGGGGCAGCGGCGGCGCTGGTGACTGAGGCGACGCTCGGCGCCAGCAGCCCGAAGGACAGGCCGCTCATCAGGCCCAGCAGGCGCCGTCTGGAGGTGAGGTAGTGCATGGCAATGTCTCCTGGTTCGAGTGACTACAGTGAGGGAAAGCAGGCTTGAAAGGCCGTGGTCGCCGAGACGCCGTGGGCGTCGGAGGCGGTGACGCCGACGTTGTCGCCGCACTGCAGCGCCGCGAGGGCGGAGGGATCGACGGTCGACACGAAGCTGCCGGGCGCCCGGTTCGTGCACGCGCGGGAGTTGCGGCAGACCAGGGGCCCCGCGGTTAGCAGCGGCGTCTCGAAGAGCGTGCCGCCGAACAGACTGTTCGGATCGACGGTCACCACCAGCTCGATCGCATCGCTGGGTGGAAAGTTCTGGCCGCTCACGACCATCTGGCCCGTATCGGTGAACGAAACGTCGATCGAGGGCTGCGGTGCCAGCGCTCGTTCGAACCGTGATGGCTGCGGGCGGAGCAGGCTGATGGCATGCGAGCCGACGGACTGGACGTGGGGGTTGACGACCAGCTCCTCCGCGTGCGCGCCGGTGGCGGGTGCAGCAGCGCAGGCAGTGAGCAGGGCGGCACAGGCGAGACGTCTCCAGTGGCTGGGCATACGAGCGCTCCTTCCCGTCGTGTTCTGGACCCGCTGTGGGTCTGACCGCGACAGTACGCGGCGGCACCCGACCATCCCCTGGGGGCAGGGGTGACGGTCCCGAAAATCTGCCGATAACGGCCTCGCAGGCGTGATGCGCGCGCTGACCGGCATTCGCCGGAGCCCAAAGCGTTGCCCTGACCGCCCCCACCGGCGTCACGGTTGCCTGCAGCCCCGCGATCCCCGGCGGCGGCGCGCGCGATGCCCAGGGCGTCCAGCACTGCGACCAGGTCGTCGCCGAATGTGTCGAAGCCCAGCTCCGCCGGGTCACCGGACCAGACCGTCTCGCCGTGGGCACGCGCATCGAAGGCGAGCAGACGCATGCCTCACGGCGGCGTGCGTTCGTCCAGGTTGTAGCCCACGAACCACATGAACGCCAGGTCGTCAGTGTGGCGCCCGTGTTCACCGGCTACTGGGGTGTGACCGGTGGGCGAGTGGTCAGATCGGCCAGCGGCTGGGTTCGGCAGGAAACCGCGGGCGGGAGGTAGTCTACCGCATGCGGGCGGGCGCCGCGCGCCGAGCGGGGCCGACGGTCGCCTTGACGGGGGGCGGTGTTCAGGTGTAGCATCGATGCAGCCGTTGCTGAGACGGAGGCGCGAGGCGGGCATGGGGCGGGTGCGGCGCTGGTGGGTGCTGGTCTATCGCCTCCCGTCCGAGCCGGCCAGCAAGCGCGTCGGGCTGTGGCGCGACCTCAAGCGCACCGGCGCGCTGTACGTGCAGCAGTGTGTGTGCATCCTGCCGGGCGCCGGAAGCGCGCCGCCCGGAGCACCGGCGCGGGCACCTAAGCCGGCGCGTACGTGGGCGACCGCGCGGCGCTGGCGCTGGCCCGCACGAGCGACTGCGCCACGCGCAGGTCGACGAACTGGGGCGGGCCGATGCCGGCGTGGCCGATCGGCACCAGCATGCCAGCCGAGCCGCCGCTGGCCCCGGCCGCCAGGTGCTGGCGTTCGAGTAGCGCGCACGGTCGGCGCATAGCTCGCCGGTAGCTGCGTGACGCAGACGGGCAGTCCAGTGCGCAGCGGCTCGCCGCCGGGGGGTGCCAGCACGCTTCTCGCGGAGCGCGTGCAGCGCGTCGGTCGCGGGTGGTGGTGCTACGCTTGCGCGGGCGGGGCGTGATGGCAGCGGCGGCGTTGGCGCTCGCGGCGGGCAATCTCACCGAGTGGCACGCGACCTCGGTGGCGGCCTTCGGCTGCCGTAGCCTTCGCTGGCCCGGCGTGTGGGCCACCGACGGCGACGCGCCGCCGATCTTCCTCAACGCGATCGTGCTGCCCGGCGGCCCGCCCGCGGCCGAGCAGGTCGAACGCCTGCGGGCCGTCGTCGCCGGACGGCCGGCTGAGCGTGGGCTGGCCATCGTCGACTATCGCAACGATCTCGACCTGCGCCGGCTGGGCCTGCAGCGCCAGTCGCCCAAGCCGTGCTTCTTCCGCACGGCCGGCGAGCACCACGCGCCGCCGATGCCGCCCGAGCTCGAGGTCCTGGAGGTGCGCAGCGCGGCCCTGCTGGCCGAGTTCGAGCAGGTCAGCGCCGAAGGTTTCCAAGCCGCGCCGCTCCGGCCGGGTGGCTGGCACCCACCGGCCGTGCTGGAGGATCCGCGCTTCCGCGTCTGGCTCGGACGGGTGGACGGTCGGCCCGTGGGCGCGGCCATGGCCTACGTCGGCGACGAGGTGGTCGGTGTCTACGGCGTGGCGGTGGTCCCGTCCGCCCGTCGACGCGGCTACGGCGCCGCGCTCACCTGGCGGGCGACGCGGGTGGCACCAGACCTGCCGGCCGCGCTCCAGCCGAGCGCCATGGCCGTCGGAGTCTACCGGCGCCTGGGCTACGAGCCGATCGGCCAGTTCACCCCGTGGCACCGCCGGCCGGCCGGCTGAGCGCTCAGCTGGCCGGCCAATGTGGTGTGCCAGCCCGACGAGGACCGACACGGGTTTCCAGCCGCCCTCGGTGAGGCTTGCCGCTGGCAGCACCATACACTGGACGAACACGTCGAGCCAGGCCCAAACGGTGACCGCCACAGATGGGCTCTTCGACTCCGGTCCGATCGCACCGGGCGGCGGCTTCAGCATCACCATCGCTGTTCCCGGCAGCCAGGCGTACGCGTCCGCGAACAACCCTGCCCTGACTGGCGCGCTCGACGTGTCGGTCACCGGCTTGCTGGGCGCACCGACCGACCTGGCCGATAGCCATATCCCACAGTTGGAGGCGTGAGACGCAAGAACGCCGCGGTCGACACCGGCGTCGTCGATGGCGGCTTCCAGTTCGGTCGTGCGGACCTGGGTGCGCTGGCTGCCGACAGCCTCTGCACGCTCATCGTTCACAAGTGCGCAAGTAGCGATACGGATGCCGATCACGGGAGCCACGTCGCCGGCATCATCGGCGCGACGTACGACAATCCAGCTGGTGGCGGTCGATCGATTGGCATCAGCGGCGCCAATCCGGTGGCGCGCATGCATGGCGTGCCGGTCGGCTTCACTGATGGTCAGGTACCGCTGCCGCAATGTCAGTTGGTGCCGTCGCTGTGCAACACGCTCGTGCACGCGCTGCAAGACTCGTTGGTCGAGGTGTGGGATCTGTTGCTTTCGGCGAAGGAGTCCGGCTCGCTCACTACCATGCGTGCCGTCAACTTCAGCATGAGCTACCACATCTCGGATGTGCCGTTGCATGATCTCGCGGACATGGGCAAGCCGCTACGGCGTGTCGCGGAGCGCGTCGCGCGCGACGGGGTGGTCATCATTGCCGCGGCCGACAACGACAGCAGCGCAGGCACACGCTTCCACGCCGATCGCGCCGGTGGGTTCAACTGGGCGCGCCGCAACTGGACGTCCAGCGATCCGAATCCGATACTGGTTGTCGAAGCAACTGGCAACGTCGATGCGAGCGGCGCGTACCCGGCGAATTGGCTTTCGGCGAGCCTCTTCCGGGCCTCGTTCTCCAACGACAACGGCGATCTCACGGCGCCAGGCGTGCACGTCTGGAGCACCGGTAGTAGCCAGAACACGCGCTGCGGCGACCAATTGGCGCTGGGCGCGTCTTATTGCACGATGGACGGCACGTCGATGGCGGCGCCGTTTGTGACCGGACCTGTCGGCTATCTGCTTGCCTTCAACCCAATGCTCGACGTGCCTGGTGTGCGGCAGGCGGTCACCACGTGGGCCCGCAGCGACACCGGTTCAACGCCGCGCATCGACGCGTACGCCACGCTGATGGCGCAACCGGGCGCTGGACTCGCGCTCGTGGATGTCAACGCGTGCAGCGCAGCGCTGAGATCACGTGGCAGGTTGCGCAAGCGGACCTGCACCAGTACCAGAACCATGGTCTTGCGTCCGACGCCCTCGCCGCGTGGCAGGCGTCCTATCCACACAACCCGACCATGCTGGACCCGCATTGGAAGGCGGTCGGCATCGCGCGCGTGCGCGGCGCTCAGTGGGCGTGGACCACCGTCTTCGGTGACGTCCTGGACTGCCCCGGGGCGGCCGCCCTCGACTCCGACACGTCCGACGGTGTCTTCATGGCCCCGTTCATCAGTACACTGCCCGACGACGCTGACGTGATCATGGCGCTGCTGGCAGCGCCCACGCCGCTGAGCGGCACCATCATCGGGACCGTCAGCAATGGCCACACTGGCCTGCCGCTGGCGAACGCGTTCATCGGGAGCGAGTTCGGCGGCGCGGCGACGACCGACGCTGGCGGGCACTACACGCTCGCGCAGGTGCCCCTGGGAACCAACGGCGCCGCACGCCAATGGCACGTCACCGCCGCACCCGACGGCTTTGATCGGCTCACGCAGGCAGTGACGGTCACCAGCGCCGCACCCGCCGTGTTGGACTTCGTATTCCGCGCCGCTCCCTTGCCCACCAGCACGGCCACCCCCAGCCATCCGCGCCTGGCCTGCCTCGAGCCGCTCGATCACCGTTTCGGGACTCGGCTGGGCGGCGCGGCTCGCGGGCGGCCAGAGGCAGCCGGCGTTACTGCGTCTCAGGCGGCCAGCGACAGGCGGCGGGCGTACTCTTCGACCGACATGCCGGCCTCAGGCAGGGCGGTGAGCTCGGGGTCGTCGCTCAGCGTGCGCAGGTCGACCTCGACGCCTTCGGGGAAGGGCGCGCCCTGGGCGTCGAACAGCAGCCGCACCCGCGGCCGGTTGGGCGCGCTCGGCGTACAGGCGACGACGATGCCGTAGCAGCCGGCGTACTGGCTGCCGCCGAAGCGGACGTGGACACCGACCGGGAAGACCTCGACGATGGAAGCGAAGGCCTCGACCGCCTCGCGATTCAGGTGATCGCCGGCCATGCTGCGCAGCGTGCGCAGGACGTCGGCTGCCTGGAGCGCCGGGCGGTAGGGTCGATCACTGGACAGCGCCGAGCACACGTCGGCGACCGCGGCGAGCTCGCTGAGGAGCATCATCCGCGAGCTATCGAAGCGCTCGCGCGGCGTGCGGGCCAGTCGATTGGTGCCGACCAGTCCGTTGGGGTAGCCGCTGCCGCTCTGGCGCTCGTGGTGCTGGAGGGCGATGTGGGCCGGCCGCGGGCTGCCGATCGGCAGCTGGCGAACCAGGTGGAAGCCGAGCACGGTGTGGCGGGTGATCTGGCGGAACTCGTCGGGCGTGAGTTTGCCTGGTTTGTGCAGGATGCGCTCGTCGACGTACAGCTTGCCGATGTCGTGCAGCAGGCAGCCGAGGGCCAGGTCGCGCAGGTCCTGGGCGTCCAGCGCCAGCCGCCGCCCGAGCATCACACCGTAGAAGGCCACATCGACCGAATGCTCGAAGGCGTAGTTGTCGTGGCTCTTGAGAGCCGCCACCCCCTCGAGGATCTGGGCGGCGAAGGCTTCGTCGAGCAGGTGCTCGACGTCCGACTCCAGGCGGGCGAGCTGGCGCTCGACGGCCGTCGACAGCTTGGGTGAGAGCTCGCCGAGCACGTGGGCGCCCGCCTGGGCAGCCTCGTCGCGCACCGCCCGCGTCGCCTCGCCAACCAGCTCGAACATCGCGTGCAGGTTGCGCACCGTCGTCGAGCGCAGGCGCTGCGAGACGAGCCCGAGCGGCTCGACGTCGTCGGCGATGCCATCCAGCACATAGACGAAGCGGTAGCCGCGCTCCCGAATAGAGGCGATGAAGGTGTCATTGAGCGGCGTGCCGCGGACCAGCAGCACGTCGCCGCGGTCGTTGTACAGGTTCCGCCCGAGCAGCATGCCCGGCGCGAGCAGCCCGCTGGCCACGCGGTGCATCAGGCGGCCACCTCGCCGCTCTCGGACTCGTCCGCTTCGGCGACACGCTCCGGAATGGCCACGAACAGGGTCGTGCCGATGCCCGGGCTGCTCTCAGCCCAGATGTGGCCGCCGTGCTGGGCGACGATGGTGCGGCAGATGGCCAGCCCTAGGCCGGTGCCACGCTTGTCGCGGGCGTCGGCGGCGTCGAGCATGACGAACGGGTCGAAGATGGTCGCCAACTGGGCGACGGGGATGCCGCGGCCCTGGTCACGGACGCGGAAGATGACCTCGGCTGGCCCGGGCTCGGCGTCCAGCCAGACCGTCCCACCGCGCGAGGAGAAGCGGATCGCGTTGGCCAGCAGATTCGTGAGGACCTGGATCAGCCGATCGGCGTCGCCCCACACCCGCGCCTGACTCGGCAGCACCTCGATGCGCACACCGACCAGGTCGGCGCTGGCCCGCAGGTCGTCGGCCGCCTGGCGCATCAGCCCGCCGGCGTCGCATAGCGCGCAGTTCAGAACCGTCTGGCCGGCGTTCAGGCGCTCGAGATCCAGCAGGTCCTGGATCAAGCGGAGCAGGCGATCGGTGTTGGTCGTGGCGATGTCGACCATCCGCTGGCCGGCCTCGGAGAGCTGCCCGACCTGGCCGCTGGCCAGCAGGCCGAGCGCGGCGCGGACGGCGGTCAGCGGGCTGCGCAACTCGTGGCTGACGGTGCCGATGACCTCATCCTTGGCTCGCTCGACGGCGCGGCGGGCGCTGACGTCGCGGCAGGTGAGCACCGCGCCGACCGCCGCGCCGTCCTTGTGCAGTGGCACGTGGTCGTACTCGATGGCGAAGCTCGTGCCGTCGTCGCGCCAGCACACGTCGTCGTCGGTGCCCAGGCCGGGGATCAGGCTGCGGATCGGGCGCCCGAGCAGGTCGGTGGCCGGCTGGCCGCCGAACAGACGGCAAGCAGCCGCATTCGCGAAGGTGACGCGGCCGTCGCGGTCGAGCCCGAGGATGGCGTCCTCGGCCGCCTCGAGCAGCGCCTGCTGCTGCGCGGCCTGGGCGCGGACGTTGGCGAGCTCGGCGCGCAAACGCCGCAGCAGGCTCGTCTCGGACGCGTCGGCAGGCATGCGCGGGGATGGTGGGCATCCGCGCCCACCTTGGCAAGGGCTCCAATGGCCAGGCGGGACCAACGGCTGGGCGATGCGGGACCTCTGGCCACGCGCGGCCCGATCCCCCAGCCGGTGCACCGCTCGGCCGCGGCATCAGCCGGCGAACACCTCGGCTCGTGGACCGCGAACTCGCGCACGCCGGACCTGTTGATAGCGCCACAGCGAGGCGGTACCAGCGAGCAACCATTACTCCCCGGCCGCCACGCGGTGAGGCGTTGCTGATGCCTTCAGGGTCCTCCGTTCCGTCCGTCGCGCCGCTCGTCGCGCAGCAGCTCGGACAGGGGGGCGGTCTGGAGGAGGTTGACGATGGGCAGGAAGAGGGGTGCGGGGAGGCGGTCGAGGGCGAACCAGGCCCATTCGGCGCACTTGTCGGGCTCGCAGATGCGCGGCTCGCCGTCGGCGGCATCGCACTCGACGAACAGGGTGATGTAGTGGCGGCCCTCGGCGGCGAAGACGTCGCTGGTGAAGCCGACGCGGCGGCGGGCGTGCACGACCAGGCCGCTCTCTTCGAGGGTCTCGCGCTCGGCGCACGCCTCGGGCGTCTCGCCGTACTCGAGGTGGCCGCCAGGAAAATTCCAGGTGGCGGCGCCGTGGGCACCCTGGCGGCGGCCGAGCAGGACGCGGTCACCGCGGCGCACGATGGCCCCGACGCCGACCCGCGGCCGTTCGCCGGTCGGTGGTGGCGTCATCGCTGGACGAGGTGTCGGGCCGGCCGTCGTCATCGTCCGGGGAGTGTACGAGAGAGCCGCGCCCGGTCGAGCGCTGCGTCTAGGACGGGTCTGGCGCTGCGCCCGAGGCAGGGTCTCGCGCCGCACCGGGCGGGGCTCGGCGGTGCGAGCCGAGCGGAGCTCAGCGGTGCGAGCCGCGCGGACGTAGGCGCTGCCGGCCGGCCGAGGTCCACGCCGCGTGCTGGGCGGACCTAGGCGCTGCGCGGCCGGCGGCGTTCCACGCTGCGCGCCGAACGACGGTCCGCGCTGCGTTGCGGGCGCGGGCCGGCGCGGCGCACGGCCGGGCCGGCCTCGATGACCCCGTCGGGGTGCGGCTGCTGTGGGCCGACCGTCTGGCCGCGGACGTCCTCGACGAACCGCGCCAACTGCTGGCGGCTGCGCTCGAGGACGGCGATGCGCTCGTCCAGCGCCGCCAGTTCCGCCTGGAGCACAGCCGCCAGGCGGGCCCGTTCGGCGGGCACGGTCGGCACCTGCGGCTGCTCGTCGAGCAGGAAGCGCAGCGCCTGCACGACGACCTGGGTCGGCAACGCCGAGGCCAGCAGGCAGCGGATGTAGCGCACGCGCAGCACGTCGGCCTCAGTGAAGTGGCGGTAGCCGGCCGGCGTCCGCTCGGGCGCGAGCAGGCCGTGCTCCTCGTAGTAGCGCAGCATGCGCACCGTGGCCCCGGTACGGGCGCTCAGCTCACCGATGTGCATCGTTCCTCGGTCGCACGTGCGCCGCGCGGCGGCCGGCGCGCGGCGCCAGTGGTGGCCGCGCCGCCCCGCTGCTCGCGCTCAACTCGCTGATGGGCATCGTTCGTCAACTACACCTGTGCCGCACGGCGACTGGCGGGCGCCGGTTTCCGGAGCGCTCTGCCACGGACCGGCGACGCTGATCCCGGTCTGCCCATCGGCCAGCTCGGTATCGCCGCCGGCGTGCTGCTGATCGGCCTCGGCCTGCGCGCGGGCACCGGCTCGTTGCGCGACGCGTACGGGAGTCCGGCGTCGACGACAGCGCTGTTCTTGACCCTGACGTCAACGTGAGGGTTTAGGGTCGGAGCATGCTGCTGCATGTGCTGCTGCTGTGCGCCTTCGCCGTGGCGACCACCGAGTTCATCCTGGTTGGTCTGCTGCCGGAGGTCGCCGCCGATCTCAATGTCTCACTGGCAACCGCCGGTTTGCTGGTTACAGCCTACATGTTGGTTGGCACCGTTGGCGGTCCCGTTGCCGCCGTGATCACCCGCCGCCTGCCGCGGCGCGAGCTGCTCGCCCTCACGATGGCTCTGGCGCTCGCGTCGGCGGCGCTGTCGGCCCGCGCCCAAACCTACGGCCTGCTGCTCGGCACCCGCCTCGGCTCGGCCCTGGCCCAGGCGCTGTTCGTGGCCGTCGCCTCGCAGGTGGCCATGCTGGCCGTGCCGCCAGCGCGCCAGACGGCGGCGGTCGCGCGCGTCTTCAACGGCTTCGCCCTCGCCACGGTGGCCGGCCTGCCGCTCGGCACGCTGGTCGGCCAGCGCTTCGGCTGGCACGCCGCCTTCGGCCTGGTGGCCGTCCTCTCGGGCGTGGGCCTGGCGGGCATCATCGCCTTCTGCCCGCCGCTGCCGCGGCCACCGGCCGAGCCGATGGCGCGCAGCCTGGCCGTACTGCGCCGGCCGGCGGTGCTGCTCGGGCTGCTGGTGACCGGGCTCGGTCTGACCGGCTTCGTGACCGCCTTCACCTACGTAGCGCCCTTGCTGCGCCAGATCACGGGACTCGACGACGTCGGCACGAGCCTGGCGCTGGTCGTCTATGGCTTGGGGACCCTCGGCGGCACGGCCCTGGCCGGCCGCATCGCACCCGAGCGCATCGGCAACCTGCTGCCGCTGCCGCTCGGCGCACTGGCCGCCGTTTTGCTCAGCCAGGGCATCCTGCTGCAGACCGCCGCTACGGCCATGCTCAGCCTGTTCCTGCTCGGCGCGAGCGCCTTCGTGCTGGTGCCGCTGCTCCAGACGTGGCTGATGCGCGAGGTCGGTCAGGCCGCGGCGGGGCTCATCGCGGCCACGAACATCTCGGTGGCCGCGCTGGCCGCCGCAGCCGGCGCGGCGCTGGGCGGCGCGGTCATCGCCTCGGGAGTGGGCCTGGGGTGGATCGGCCCCGTCGCTGCCCTGCCGGTCGTGGCCGCCCTGGGCGTCGCCCTCGCCCTGGGCGGCCACACGCCGCGGTCGTCGCGCGCGCCTACGCGCCCGAGCTGCCCCATCGACGCCGCCTGCCCCGGCTAACCGCCCCTGCCGCACGCTGGCCGTTGAGGCCCCCGTACCCGCCTCGCGGAGCTCGGCGGTCTCTCCCCAGAGAGGCGAGGCGGATCGTGCCGCCCATGTGCCGAGCGCACTGACGCGGCAGGCTGCAACGCCCGCCCCTCACCCGCGCTGCCGCGCGGCCTCTCCCCGGCGGGGCGAGGCGGAACGGGCCACCCACGCTTGATGGACCCTGACGCGGCAGGCTGCAACGCGCCCCCCCTCGCCCGGCGCGCTGCGCCCGTACGCACCCCCCTCACCCGCCTCGCGGAGCTCGGCGGCCGTAATCCACCCCTCCAGGGGCGAGGCGGAACGACCACCAGCGCTTCCTAGGCCCTGACGCAGCAGGCCGCTTCCTGGGCACTGACGCAGCGGGCCACAACGGTGCAGTGCAGGTGCACGGGCGAGGGCGCACGCAGCCTCGCCCCTGGAGGGGGAGAGGCCGGCGAGCGACAGCGAGCCGGGTGAGGGGGGTGCGTACGGGCGCAGCGCGCCGGGCGAGGGGGGCGGCGACAGGCGAGCCGGGTGCGGGCGGCGGCGTGGCACCGCCGAGTGGGCCCGTTCAGCTTGGCGGCGGCTCGGCGCGGGTATAGGTGAGGACGACGACGCCGGTGCTGGTCGTACGTGTCTCGGCCAGGCGCAGGGTGAGCTGCGGCAGGGGCGGGTTGAACAGCCGCGCGCCGGTGCCGACGACGACCGGATGAAGCATGAGGCGGTACTCGTCGATCAGCCCGTGGCGGGTGAGGTCGTCGACCAGCGTGCCGCTGCCGTAGATCAGCAAGTCCTGGCCGGGCTGGTCCTTGAGCTGGGCGACCGCCTGGGCCGCATCGCCGGCCAGGATGGTGGCGTTCCACTCCGCGGACTGCAGCGTCCGCGAGGCGACGAACTTGGGCATCGTGTTCATCTTGACGCCGAAGTCGCCGGTGTCGGTCATCGTTGGCCAGGCCCCGGCGAAGCCCTGGTAGGTCACCCGACCCAGCACCAGCGCATCGCTCGAGAACAGGTAGTCCGCCTGCAACGTGGCCAGCTCGTCGTCCCAGAACGGCCCGGTCCAGGCCGGGTTCTCCACCACACCATCGAGCGCGACGTACAGCGCGAGCTTCAGTTTTCGCATGCCTGGACGTCGAACAGGCTCGCCGCACTTCGACACATGCTCGGGTCAGTGCCCCTCCTGAGGCCGCGCGTCAGGCTGACTGGAGGTTGGACAAACGGGGTCGCTCAGCGTGCGCAACGATCCGCGCCTCGACAGGACACGAACCCGGCGGGCAGCAACGCGGCGGGCAGGCGCGCAGGTGCCAACAGTGCTACGGGCGGCGACAGGGAGGCGCGCATCCTTCGTCGGTCCTCCTCAGGATGAAAGTGGCCTTGGCAGGGACGCGGCGTGCCGGCACCGAGGGTGGGCCGTGGGGATCGTGCGGCGGACGGGTGGCGGTACCCTGACGGCGGGATGCACGATGGTGTGGAGGGGCCGCTGCGGCTGCGGATCGAGCAGGTAGGGGCGGAGGTGCTGCATCGGCCGGCTCGCGCCGTGGCCACCGACGAGCTCGCCTCGGCGGACGTGCAGCGGCTGATCGACCTCATGTTCGCCACGCTGGCCGGCACCGGCGTCGGCCTGGCGGCGCCGCAGGTCGGCGTCGGCTTGCAGATCGTCGTCATCGAGGACCCGCCGGACTTCCAGGCGGCCGTCCCGCCCGACCTGCTGCGGCTGCAGGAGCGGGAGCCGGTCGCGCCGCACGTGCTGATCAACCCGATCCTCGAAACCGTCGACCCGACGCCGGCCGAGTTCTTCGAGGGCTGCCTGAGCGTCGACGGCTACCGGGCCATCGTGCCGCGGGCGCGTCGGGTGCGGGTGCGGGGGCTCGATCGTGACGGTCAGCCCGTCGAGCGCGAGGCGAGTGGCTGGTACGCCCGCATCCTGCAGCACGAGGTCGATCATCTGGCCGGCCGGCTGTACCTGGAGCGCATGCTGCCGCGCACGTTCGTCTCCGCCGCCAGCGCCGCCCAGACCTGGACCGGCCTGCCCATCGACGAAGCCAAGCGCCGCCTCGGCGGGCGCGCAGCGCCTGCTCCCCGGGGTCGCTCCAGCAGGTAGAAGTCTGGGCGGTCGAGCCAGACCGCGAGGAAAGCGACGTCGACGAGGCAATCGGGACCGTCTGGCGTCCCGTCCGGGCGTGGCGGATCGCAGCCGTAGAGCTCCCAGGCCGCGCCCGGGCTGGCGGCCATGAAGGCGCGGGCTTCCTCGACTGAGGAGTCCCGTCGCCGGCCGAGCGGCTCGAGCTGGCCATAGAGACTGATGCCGCCGTCGAACTGGCGCGCCAGATGGAGCGTCAGGCGGCCGACCAGGCAATGATTGACCAGCGCCCCGCGGCAGCCAACGATGAGGATCTCCTGCGGCGGGACGTAGCCGAGCGCGGCGCGGACCGTGTCGCGATCCATGTCCGCCAAGCGAGACTGGCGCGGCGCGCCCGGTCGTGGCGGTGCGCACGCCCCACTCACGACCGAAGCGCGCCGCCTGGCTCAGGGCAGAGGGAGTGGCGTGGTGTTGGCCGAGTTGAAGGCCAGGCCGCGTGACCGTTGCCGTACTCGTCGGTGCTGAAGTCGCCGATGTACTCGGCGGCGCCGAAAGGCGGGCCAGCCTGCTCCAACAGAAAGACGGTGTAGTCGCGGTTGGGCAGGACGTGGCGGGCGGTGATGTCGAAGACGTCGAAGCCGCGCTGCCGCGGACCTGGCGGGCGCGGTCGGTCGTGGCCGCCGCGGTCGCCGAACGGCCGGGCCGGGTGGCGGCGTTCGGGACGCGCGGGTAGGTACGCTGCTGCGCGTGGCAGGCATCGCGGCGATCTGACGCCGGGGACTACCACGGCGCGGATCTCAGGCGTGGGGCACGCGCGGCGGGTGATCTCGGGCGTGGGGCAGACGTGGGTGATCCGTTGGCGGCCCGTGTGGTCGGCGGCGCGGGCCGGCCGCAGACTCGGGGGGTGCACCAAGCGACGACGCCGCTGCGCCACGAGCCGATCGGGCTGGTGGCCGACGAGCAGATGCGACTGCGGCTGGAGCTGGCGACGCTGGGCCGCCAGACGTGGGGCGGCGCCTCCGGCTGCGCAGGCTGGAGCGCGGCGCAGGTCGTGGCCCACCTGGTGGCAGGCGCCGAGCTGTACCAGCGCAGCCTCGGCTGGGCGCTCGCGGGCGCTGCCGTTTCGCCCGCACAGGCAGCCAGGGCCATGGAAAACGTTACAGAATGCCAGGCGCGCCTTGCCGACCAGCCGCCGTCCGTGCTGCTGCCGGCCTTTGCCCGCCGCGGCGAACAACTAGCCCGCAGCTTCGAGCGCTTGACATTGGCCGATCTCGACCGGCCGGCCTGGCACCCCAGCGGACCGCGCACCATCGGCAGCCTCGTCGCGCTGCGCGTCTTCGAGCTGGGCTTCCACGGCTGGGATGTCCGCGTCGCCAGTGACGCCCGGGCCAGCATCCGCCCGGCCCTGCGTCCGTTCCTGGTTGCGTTCGTGCGCCAGGCCCAGCCGCGGCTGAGTCGGCCGCCCGCGGGGCTGTCGTTGAGCGGCCGCTTCGAGGTCGGCGACGACACCTGGAGCGTGGCTGTCGAGCACGGGCGCGTGGCCGAGGTGTCGGCCGGCGAGCCGGTGGAGGTCGGCGTGCGCACCGATCCGAGCACGTTTCTGCTGCTGGCGACGCGCCGCCGCACGCTGGACGAGGTGGTCGACCGCGTGGTGCTCACGGGCGAATCGGAGCGCGCCGCGGCGTTCGTCCAGGCAACGAGCTTCAGCGTGTAGTGCGCTGCATAGAGAAAGGGGCCAATGTTGATCACGCATCACGTACGCCCGCTGTGGCGGACCATCGTCCTGCTGGCCGTCCTGCTGGCGGTGCTCCAGCACGCGCCGGCCGACGCGAGCCGCAACGCGCACCCCGCCATCGCCCCGGTGACGGAGCTGGCGACGGCCTTCAGCGGGCCGGCCAGCTGCGCCTCGAGCGGCTTCCTCAGCGGTGATACCGTGGGCGACGCCAACCCGGCCGAGCTGTACGCTCGGCTGTGCGGGCGCGCGGGCGACCAGGCAGGATCGGATGCGGCCGACTGAGTACGACGTCCTGATCGTCGGCGCACGCGTGGCCGGCGCCACCCTCGCCGCGCTGCTTGGCGAGGCCGGGTGGCGGGTGCTGCTGGTCGACCGCGCCCGCTTCCCGAGCCCGACGCTCTCGACGCACTTCTTCCGCGGCGGCCGCGCCGGCCGGGTGCTGGAGCGGCTCGGTGTGCTCGACGAGGTGCTCGCGCTCGGGTGCCCGCGATTGGTGGGTGAGTATCGCTTCCACCCTGGCCAAGTGCGCGCCGCGCTCGGTCCGCCCCAGGAGCCGGGTGCGCTGGGCTACGGGCTGTCCGTGCGGCGCGGGCCGCTCGATGCGCTGCTGGTCCGCCGGGCGCTGGCCACCGGCCGGGTCGAGGTGCTGGAGGCGACCAGCGTGCGCAGCCTCGCCTGGGGCGACGGCCGGGTGGTCGGCGCCTGCCTGCGTGGTCCAGACGGCGACCACGCGGTGCGGGCGCGCTGCACGGTTGGCGCCGATGGTCGCCGGTCGTTCGTCGCCCGCGCGGTGGCGGCCCCGCTCCAGTCCGCCGAAGCCGGCCATCGTGGCTTCTACTATCGCTACGTCCGCGACTGGCGCGGGCCGACCGGCCAACCGCCAGACGGTGCCGAGTTCCATCACGCCCCGGATGAGCGGGCCTACGTCTTCCCGAGCGATGCTGGCCTGAGCTGCGTGGCGCTGTCGCTGAACCGCGACGCCTACGTCTGGCTGCGGCAGGCGCCGGCCGAGCGGTTCCCGTCGCGGCTGGCCAGCTACGCGGGGCTGGCCGAGCGGCTCGGCGCGGCGCGCTGGACGGGTCCGCTGCTGGGTTGCGGGCCGCTGCCCAACTACGTCCGCGTGCCGGTCGGCCGCGGCTGGGCGCTACTCGGCGACGCCGGCCTACACCAGGACCCGTGGAGCGGCCTGGGTATCGACCAGGCCATGGTCCAGGCGACGCTGCTCTCGGCGGCGCTCGAGGCCTGGCTGGCCGGCGCCCAGGACGAAGCCGAGGCGTTCGCGACGTACCATCGGTGCCGCGATGCCGACGCGCTGCCCCGCTACGAACGCACCGTCAGCCTGTCGCGCAACCTCGGCAGCGGCACCGGCTAGCCCTGTCCTGACCCGGGGCGGTGGTTGCGTTGGTGGTTGGCGATGGCTCATCATCGCTCGGCGGGAGGGACCCCCATCGTGGCGCAAGCCTTTCGCGCGGACCACGTCGGCAGCCTGCTCAGGCCGCCCGAGCTGTTGCAGGCGCGGGCCGACTTCCAGGCCGGTCAGATCGACCGGGCGCGGCTGAAGGAGATCGAGGACGCCTGCGTGCTCAAGGCGCTGGCCTTGCAGCAGGAGGTCGGCATCTCGGTGTTCACCGAGGGCGAGTACCGCCGCGCCGCGTGGAGCGCCGGCATCCGCGAGGCGGTCGAGGGCCTGGTGCCGGCCGAGCGCTCGCCGATCGGTCGGATCTTCAATCCGTGGCAGGGTCCGCACGGCGACCTGGCCAACACGAGCATGTCCAGCACG
>Ga0213876_10000980_pt1 | contig 18784 bp, 27 predicted proteins | sample BarmaccomBMRX_R9_FD_160113 | JGI IMG/M metagenome (GOLD analysis project Ga0213876, IMG submission 160113) | Root-associated microbial communities from Barbacenia macrantha in rupestrian grasslands, the National Park of Serra do Cipo, Brazil - RX_R9 | ecosystem: Host-associated > Plants > Roots... | reverse complement strand
TGGCCGGCGTCCCCCCGCTTCCCTCGACGGCGGCGATCAGCGGGTCCGGCGCCTGGTCCTCGCTGCCCGTATACAGCCGGAACGCAGTCGCGCTCTTGAAGTCTCCCGCCGCGCCGCGCAGCAGCTTGCCGTCGGCCCAGATGCGCCGCACGCCGAGGATCGGCCGGGCCGACAAGGCAACGGCGAAGCTCGCCGAATAGGTGTAGCTGACGCTCTTCGGCTGGCCCTTGCCGTTGCCGCTCGTCGCGCGCGTTTCCCTGAGGTCGGTCGCCCAGACGACCGTTCCCGCCACGCGCATCGTTCCGAACAGCTTGGGAATGTCGCTGCCGTAGTTCGATATCTGCACCGCAAGGTCGCCGAGCCGCGGCCCCTGCCGGGGCTTGGGCGCGAGGAGCCGGCTGTCGAGGGCTTGGCCGAGCAAGGCGCCGACCGCACCGCCCACCGGCCCTCCCACCAGGCTTCCCACCGCCGTCAGGACGAGCGTCGCCATCATTCCTCTCCCGCCATCGCTTCCTCTCCCGCCATCGCTTCCTCTCCCGCCATCGCTTCCTCTCCCGTAAGCCGCCAGACGCCGAGCACCGGCCACGGCACTGGCCCCGGCCGCTCGACGACCCGGCGCAGCCCCGCATCGGCGTGGACCACCCCCGTTTCGGTCGCGACGGCGAGGTGGATCTGCTCCGGCCCGGCCCGGCAGACGATCACGTCGCCCGCCCGCGCCCAATGGTCGGGGATCCGCATGCAGCCGAGCTCCCACAGCCCCCGCTCCACCCGCGCCAGGCTCGGCCCGCGCAGCGTATAATCGCGGCACAGGCGCCCGCGCGCGATCCCCACCGCCGCCGCCGCCGCGCCGACGCAGTCGAGCCCGTGCGCGGGATCGTGGCCTTGCGCCCGGAACGGTGTTCCCACGAGCGCCCGCGCCCGGCGCGCGATCCTTTGCCCCCGCGCGCTCATGACGCACCCGGATAGCGGGTGAGGAGGTCCATCCCCGGCAGATGCGGCTCGCCGCGGAAGTTCAGGCCGTTGGCGAAGCGGCCGGTGCAGGTCGCGAAGGCCTTGTCGCAGCCCTCCCGGATCTCGACGAGGTCGCCGACCGTCACCGGCCGGAACGGCGCCTCCAGCAAGGTCAGCCGCACCCCGTCGGAAGCGACGATCGCGGAGTCGAGGCCGCTGTTCGCGCCGCCCAGCCAGCGCAGCCGCCCATAAGCATAGGCGTCGGCCTCCGGCGCCGCCGCCTCCACCTCGATCGTCGCGTCGTCGACCACCGCGGCGACCCGCGTCACCCGCGTCCGCGGCGCCAGGTCGACGCGGCAACGCCGGTCGCCGAGCTCCGCCCGGCATTCCGGCGATGTCTGCTCCACCACCGGGCGCTCAAGCAAGGCCGTCGGTCCGCGCAGCTCCGCCTCGAAGCCGGCGCCCTTGGCGGTGACGTCGCCGATCTCGCCCCGCGCCAGCGGCAGGGTCGCGCCGCCCTGCTCCCAGTCGCAGGCGAACAGGAACACGGCCGCGCCGTCCCAGCGCCCCGCGACGAGGTCGTCCGCGGCGATCGCCGCGCTCGACAGCGCCCCGGAAATCTCGAGCGCGCCGGCGTCGAAGCCGTCGCTGATCGAGATCGCCGAGGGCACCATGCCCGGTGCGGCGCGATAGACGAGGCCGTCTATCTCCAGGTCCCGGTCCTGGGTGGTGAAGCCGAGCGCGACGCCGTCGCGCCGCTCGAGCCGCCAGCAGAAGGCGACGGTCGTCAGCAGATCGTCGATGAAAGCCGTCATAAATCCTCCCGCACCTCGATGAGCGGCACCGACGGGGCCTCGCCCGCGGCGAACGTGGCGCGGCTGAGGCTGAGCCGGTCCTCGGCGAACCGCACCGGCACGTCGAAGCGATAGCCCGCCCGCACCGCCGCCCCCGTGGCCGGGGGCGCTTCCAGCCGCACCGTGCCGAGCGGCCCGAGCGACCAGCCCGTCGCCCGCTCCTCGCCGCCGACCGACACGCGCACCGTCCCCGCGACCGGCCGCGTGATCCGCCGGACCTGGGCGCCGTAGGACTTGATCAGCGGGAAGTCGGTCCGTGCGCCGTCGCCGATGCCGAGCGGCTGGTCGGCCGCCCCCGGCTCGCCGGTCATGCCGTTCGAGCTGTTGTCGAACGGATCTTCGAAACGGAACGCCACCGCCGCCCCGCGCCGCGCCCGGAAGAAGGCGATCAGCGCCTCCAGCTCGGCCTGGCCCCTGACTCCCGGCCCGGCGTCGTAGCGCAGCCGCGCATCGGCCCACTCGCTGTTGCGCTGCTCGGCGCCGCTCGCCGCCGTCACCACCGACGTCGAGAAGCCCGGCTCCACGCTCGCCGCGCGCCCCAGCGCGATCGGGAAGCGCACGTCGTCGAACGCATCCATGTCCTCCTCCTCCGCATCGAACCAGGTGAAGCCGTCGCGCAGCACCTGCGGCAGCGCCCAGGCGAAGACCTCCGCCACCCCGCGCGTCCGCGCCGCCTCGATGGCCCGGGCGATCGCGCGCCACTGCGCCTTGTCCTCGGGCGCGCGGACGAAGCCGGCGAACGCATGCTGCCGCGCGCGCGGGTAGCCGAGCCGCGCCTCGACCGCCGCCGCGGCCGCGGCGCTCGCGCCGGCGCGGCCGCTCGTCACCCATTCATAATCTTCGAGCTCCAGCACATCGAACGCCGGCGCCGCCCAGGCGAGCGGCAGGTTCGCGCGCTTGGTCTCGGCCCCCGCGAGGACGGCCGGCAGATAGACGAGCAGCGACAGCTCCGCGTCGGCCGCCACCGCCCGCACGGCCGCCCCGATCGCCGCCGTCGACTGGGCCAGCATCGCGCCGGCGGCGTCGAGCGTTGCCTTCTGCGCGGCGTCGAGCGGACCGCGCACGTCCGCGATCGGCACCGGCGCGAACGCCGCCACGGCGGCCGGGTCATAGAGGCAGATCGTGCCGTCGGCACGCACCCACCACCACGGCTCGCCGACCTGCACCCGCACCCGCAGCCCCGCCTCGGCGGCGAGGCCGGCGAACGCCTGCGCGACCGACCGGAGGTAGGCCATCGCCCCCGCATGGGCCGGCGACAGCAGAGCCGAAGGCGGGTCCCAGCCGGTCAGCGCCGGCGACCCGTCGGCGGCCCGCTGCTTCCAGTCGTTCCAGCAATGCGCGTCGAGCAGCTCGTAGGAGAGCGCGAGGATCGGCGCGAAGCCGAGCGCCGCAGCGCGCGCCGTGAAGTCCCTGTGCCAGGCGGCGCAGGGCCCGTTCAGCACCCCGCCGGCGAGGCTCGCGTAGAAACCTTCGCCGAGCGCCTCGAGCCGGAAATAATGGCTCATCCCGACATAGTGATCGAGCGCGCCGCGATACCCGAGCCGCAGGGCGCTGCGCAGCACCCGTTCCGGCGTCACGTGGTAGAGATCGTCATAGGCGGTCGCGATCCGCAGCCGGTGCTCGGGCACTGCGACGTCGCCGATCGCGAGCACCGCGCCCGCCCCGTCGCACGCCAGGCCGCTCAGCTCCGCCCACCCCTGCGCCGGCGCCGTCAGCGGCGCATCGGCGCCGGTGAAGCCCGGCGGCACCAGCGACACGAACAGCCTGTCCACATCGCCCGCCCAGACCGGATCGTCCTTGCTCCAGCCGCCGGCGAGCGCGTCGAAGTCGAGCGCCACCGTGGCATCCTCGGGCGTGCCGGCGGCATAATTCCACAGCCGTACGTACCAGGTCCGGGCGGCGCCGTTCTCGTTGCGGCCCTCGATCGTCAGCGTCGGCCCGTTGACCGCGTCGAGCGGCACCACGCCGCCGCTCCGCCACCGGAAGGCGAGGCGGCATCCGCTAAAGTCGCGGCGGGTCTCGTAGCCGAGCAGCGGATGGTCGAACCGGTCCTCGGCCTCCCAGATCAGCCCCGCCAGGTCGTTCGCCTTGTAGAAGACGGCGTCGACCCGCAGCGCGTCGGCCGCAGTCGTGACGACCGACGCCATCATCGGCCGCGGGAAGTTGACGGTCCAGAAGCGCGGATCGAACCGCTTGACGAATCCCGTCTGCCGCGCCGCGCCGGGCGCCGCCAAGCGATAGCCCATCGCTCCCTCCTCAATCCTCGACCCTGAGCAGCGCCTCGCGCACCGCCCGCGCCACCTGGCGGCTGGATTTCGCCAATGCTTCCGGTTCCGCCCCGGCCGGCGCGTTGACGGTGATGCTCATGCGGATGTCGCGCGGCGCCGCGGCCCCGCCGCCGGCCTCGACGCGGCCGCTCGCCGTCGGCACGAACAGCTCCGGCCCGCGCTCGCCGACCAGATAGGCGCGCCCCGGCGCCACCGGCCCGCCGCCGGCCCGGCCGGGCAGCCCGAGCAGCGCGCCGATCAGCTGGCTCGCCAGCGCGGCGAGGCCGCCGCCGCCGCCCTCGCCGCCGCCGGTCAGCGCACCGATCCCGGCGCGGATCGCGCCGGCGGCGATCTCGCTCATCACCGTCAGCGCGGTATGCTTCAGATCCTCGAAGCCGAGCTTGCCGGTGCGCACCGCGCGCAGCAGCGCCGCCTCGATCGTCAGCCCGGCCCGCCCGGCGCCCTGCGCCAGCGGCCCTTCCAGCTGCGCCCGCATGTCCGCCACATCGCGCGCGAACCCGCTCGTATCGGCCCTGACGCTCACCAGCAGCCGCTCGATCTCTTCGTCCATGCCCTTCGCTCCTCCCCGGCACGGGGAGGGGGACCGCGGCGCGCCAGCGCCGTGGTGGAGGGGGCCCCCCGCCCGTACAGCCTCAGTCCGGAAACCGCTCCATCAGCGCCGCGATCTCGTCCCGCCCGATCGGCCGGGCCCGCTCCCCCGCCAGCGCCTCCAGCGCCGCGCGCAGCTCGGCCGGCGTCGCCCGCCAGAAGGCGTCGGGCGTCCAGCCGAGCAGCACGCCCGCTAGCCCCGCCAGCCGCGCCGCGGCGGCGGCGAACTCATCCCCGCCCATCGAGGATCTGCCGCAGCAAGGCCTTGAGCACCGGCGTCGCCCTGGCGAGCCCCGCCTCGGCGATCGCCGCGCCGACCCGCTCCCGGGTCAGCCCCGGCGGCCGCTCGCGCACGCAATGCCAGAACAGGGTCGCCATCTCGGCGAGCTTCAGCCCGCCCGCCGCCGCCCGTTCGACCAAGGCGAAGAGCGGCCCGAGTTCCTCCTCGGCCGCGACCAGCGCCTCGAAGCTCGGCCGCAGCACCAGCGCCAGCCCGCCCACGACCAGCGCGGCCTCGCCCCGCGCGGGGTTCGCACCCCCGCTCATGCCGCGCTCACCGCGCCGGAGCTTTCGAGGCTGAGGGCATAGGTGCGCTCGCCATTATAGTCGCCGGCATAATCGAGCCGCGTCACCAGGAAGCGGCCGCGCAGCCGCTCGCCGCTCTCGAAGCTCAGCTCGTAATCGTCGAGGGCGCCGCCCAGCGCGTTCGCCTTGAGGCGGAGCTCGGCCGCGGAGCCGGTGAACAGGCCGCCCGCCGACACCGAGACCGAGCGCACCCCCGCCCCCGACAGCAATTCGCGCCAGCCGCCGGAATCCTTGGAGGTGACGTTGACGGTCTCGCCGTTGACCGACAGCTGCGTCGCCCTGAGCCCCGCAACGGTGGCGTAGATCGGCGGCGATCCGCCGTCTCCGACCTTGAGCAAGAAGGCACTTCCCTTTTCCGCGCCCATGGCACATTCTCCTTTCCGTTCTAACCGGTTGCACTGGAGGTCGTATGATTTCTCCGTTGCTTCTCCTGGCGCTCGCGGCGCCGGCCTCGTCGGCCCCGCCGCCCAATCCGAACCTGCAGCGCCAGGCGTTCACCAAGTGCCTGTCGGCCCTGTTGCGGCCGGACCTCGAGCAGAAGACCGCGGTGGACGCCTTCGCCACCAAGGCGAGCGCCGCCTGCACGGCCGAAGAGGCGAGCTTCAAGGCGGCCTCGATCGCCTCCGACCGCGCGGTCGGCATCCGCCCCGCCGACGCGGAGCAGAATGCCAAGTCGGAGATCACCGACATCCGCTCCGCCGCGGTCGAGCGCTACAAGGGCTATCTCGAGACCAACACCGCGCCGCGCTGAGGCTCATCCGGCCCTGAGCAGCCGGGCGCGGAACTCGACCGCGCCCGCCCAGACGGTGTCGGCGCCGACCGGCGGCTTGCCTTCGCGCGCCCAATGGGTGCGCAGCCACGACAGCGTGACCAATTGCCACCCCTCCGGCGCGAGGTCGGCCTCGAGAGCCGTGCGCGCCGCCTCGAGCAGGGCGAGCAGCCGGCGCGGCCGCTCGCCGGCGTCGCGGATCGTCACCGCCAGCCGCACTTCGGCGCCGCCGCCGCTCTTGTGGCCCCAGTCGGTCTCCGGCCCCGCCTCGACGGTCGCATGGGGATAGACCGCCTGGAGCGGCGCCGCCTCGTACACGCCGGAGAGGCCGGCAAGCCCCGCGACTCGCGCCAGCGCCGCCGCCTGCAGCGCCGCGGCCGCCCCGCTCATGCCAGCCTCGCGGCGATCCAGCGCAGCGCCGGATCGGTGATGCTGCGCCGCCGGAGCCCGCGGCCGCTGAGCCGCACGCCCGCCTCCACTTCCTCGATCGCGACGCCGTGCGGCGCCGCCTCCCGCAGCGCCGCCGCCAGCCGCGCGCGCAGCGCCCGTCGCCGCGCCTCGCCATATCCGGCGCCGCGCGCCGTCAGTTCTTCGAACATCGCCCGTCTCCCGTCATGCGATCCGCAGCCGCCGCCACGGCCGCCACAAGGCGGCCACCGCCGCCGGCGGCTCGGCCTGGGCGCCGGCGTCGGTGCGGTAGGTGTAGAAGTGCGCCGCCAGCCGCAGCACGCCCTGCGCCAGCGACGCCGGCACGCCGGCCCAATCCGACGCCAGCCCCGCCTCGAACGAGACGCGCACCGGCCCCGGCCGCGGGTCGGCGCGGATCCAGCCGTCGCCGTTCGCGTCGATGTCGATGGCATGTTCGCCCGCCGGCACCGGCGTTGCCGCCCCGTCCGCCGCCAGCCGCTCGACCGCGACGATCGCCCGCACCGGCGTTCGCGCCAGCCGCCGCCAGCCATGGCTGCGCCGCGTCTCGGCGGGCGCCGCCGCCAGCGTCTCGCGGAACGCGCGCGCGATCAGCACCTGGCCGGTGAACCGCTCGCACAGGTCGGCCGCGCTCGCCAGCATCGCGGCGATCGCCTCGTCTTCCCCCGCATCGCCGGCGCGCAGCAGCGCCTTCGCCTCCGCCAGCGCCGCCTCCGGCAGCGCCAGCGCATCGCCCTCGATCATCTCGTCTCTCCCGCTGTCAGAGGCTCAGGCCGAGGGTCAGCCCGCGCCGCCCCGGCCGCCGCGGCGCGAACGCCGCCGGCACGTCGAATTTGACCTCGAAGCCCACCCCGGCCGCGGCGAGCGCACTGTCGAAGAAGAACGGTGCGCCCGCGTCCGCCACCGTCCGCCGCACCGCCGCCGTCGCCAGCACGGGGCCGGTCAGATACTGGATCGTGCCGCCGCTCCGCCGGATCCAGGCATAGGTCGCCAGCGCGAAGCTGCCCGGCCGGAAGGCGCCGGATTCGACCGCGCGGCAGAGGCCGGCGCTGAACTGCAGCGCCCGGTTGATCCCGCTCTCGTCGATCGTCGCGGCCGGCACCGCCGACACCCCGGCGAAGAACAGCCCGGGCCCGAGCGGCTTCACCCGCAGCACGAAGTCCCCGGCGATCGCGGCGGTCGACACGGCGGAGGCGTCGGAGACGCCGTCGGCGCCGCCGGTCTTGGTCACGGTGAACGCGCCACCCGCCGCCGCCGCGACGGCGCAATTGGCGGCGCCGACGATCGCGCCCATCAGTAGAGCGCCAATATGTCGGCGGCGGTCGTGCCGGTCGCCCGCACATATTCGGCGCGGAACGGCAGCACCGTCCCGTCCGCGACATTCTTCCACAACTGGTCGGCGCCGCCGCCGACGCCGCGCATCGTCAGCGTCCCGCCGGTGCCCACGAACAAGGCCTTCGGCACCTCCGCCAGCGCCTGGGTGTCGCTCGGCACCACCGCCGCCGCCCGCCGCGCCGGCGACCCGACGCTGTCCACCACGCCCGCAAATCCGTCGCTCATCTTCCCGATCCTTTCGCTCAAAAGAAACGCCGCCCTGGAGGGGACTCCGGGCGGCGTATCAGTTCCTCCCCGCACGGCTTTGCCGGGCGGGGAATGCTCTGGCCCGCCCGTCCCCCGGACGGGCTGAGGACTGCCGGGGGCAGTCCTCACCTGAGCATGACCAGCCGGAGCCGAAGGCGCCGGCTGGTGGAGGGGCAACCCGGAGCAAAGTACCACTTTGCTCCGAGGGCCCTTAGGCCGTGAACTTCATCAGCTTGATCGCCTCGCTGTTCGAAACCTGCCCCCCGATCCGCTTCGTCGCGTAGAAGTGGACGAACGGCTTGTGGGTATAGGGATCGCGCAGGATCTGCGTCTCGGTGCGCTCGGCGATGAGATAGCCCGCCTTGAAGTTGCCGAAGGCGATCGACAGGCTGTCCGCGGCGATGTCCGGCATGTCCTCGGCCTCGACCAGCGGATAGCCGAGCAAGGTGTCGGGCTGTCCCGACACCAGCCCCGGCTGCCACAGGAACGCGCCGTCCGCCGTCTTGAACTTGCGGATGACGCTCGCCGTCGCCGAGTTCATCACGAACACCGCGCCCTGCCGGTAGGGCGGCCGCAAGGCCTGGACGAGGTCGATCAGCCGGTCCTGCGGCGTCCCGGCTAGGAACGCCCCGGCCGCGCCCGACGGCACGAACTGCAGCGTCCCGAACGCCCGGCTGGCGTCGCTCTGCGCGGTCGCCCCCTGGCTCAGAAAGCCCTTCGGCTGGTTGGCGCCCGACCCCGACACGAACGCCGCGCCTTCCGCCCGCGCGAACTCCGTCGCGATCTCGTTCGCCAGCCACGCCTCGACGTCGAACGCCGCGTCGTCGAGCATCGCCTGGCTCGCCGCCGGATTGGCGTAGAGCTCGCCGAACGGCGGCGCGATCTCGTTGAAGGTCGGCGTCTGGGTCTCCGGCCGCGCCGCGACCTCCGACACCCAGCCCGACGCCGTCCCGCCGCTCGTCACCAGCTTGCGATAGCCGGCCGAGCCGACCTTGACGACGTTGGCGATCGCCCGGATCGGCGACACCGACGTCAGCAGCCGGTCGATCGTCGCATCGATTTCCTCGGGCACCGCATAGCCGCCGGCGGTGTCCGAGACGCCGGTCACCGCCTTCAGCTCGACGCCGGCCTCCAGCCCCTTCCTCAGATATTTCTCGACGAAGGGCGACGCCTCGCTCTTCACGCCCGACAGCGCCGGCCGTGCGGCCGCCACCGTCTGCGCGTCGAGCCGCGCCTTGAGCTGCGCCAGCTCCTCGCGAAGCTCGCCCAGCGCATCCTCCTCCCGCTCGAGCGCCTCGAACGAGGCCTCCAGCGCATCCGTCTTCACTTCCAGCATTCCACGTCTCCCGCTCTTGAGCGCGCCACGTTTCCCCCGCCGCATCAGCCGCGGGGTTGGGGGTGGGCACGCCTTTCACCCCCGCTTTCATCCTCCCGTCGCCGCCGCGCAGGTTTCACCCGAAGGCCCGAAGGACCCGAAGGGGCAGTCGCCGTGAAGAGGTCGGATCTGATCGACAAAGTCGAAGTAGAGAGAGCGACGCAGTCGCTCTCCTTTTGAACGAGCCGCCTCGTTGGCCGCGGCGCATGAACCGCCTCGACACCTTCGGGCCCTTCGGGCCTTCGGGTGCAAAAGCGGCGTTGGTTGCGGGTGCGGCCCCAGCGATGAAGTCTCAGGCCCGCATCCCGCGCATTTCCGCTTTGGCCGTCGCGCCTCCAGCCCTTATCCTGCCGCCGCCGCGCCATCGCGGTCGTGGGGAGAAACAGCATGAGCCTCAAAGTCCTGGCCGCCGCCCTGGCGCTGACCTGCGCCGCCGCGCCCGCCGCCGCGCAGAACCGGCCGAACCAGGCGCGCGACATGATGCGCGAGCTCCACATGGGCGGCCTCGAAGGCGCCAAGCTCGCCAAGGCGATCGCCAGGGCCGAAGCGAGCCCGCTCGGCTCGAAGGCGAACCCCGTCCGCGAGAACATGCCCAGGGGCGAATATGCCTATCTGCACCGGCTGCGCTGCCCGGACGGCCAGGCGCCGTCGGCGACCCGCGTCGGCAACGTCGGCACCGGCGTCTACGGCAACATCGTCGACCTCTTCCAGGTCGCCTGCCCCGGCGCCAGGCCGGTCGAAGTCTACATCGACATGTACCACGACGGCCCCGAGACGCGCCCCGTCCCCGGCTTCACCATCGAGCCGCCGCCGACCGCCTGAGGCCGTACCGCAAAGTCGGCAGGCTTTGCCCGGCCTGCCAGCGGGTTGCGCCTCAGCCCTGCGGCTGCTGCGTCTCGGGCGTCGGCTCGCCCTGCGGCGCGGCCGGCGTCTCGCCGCCCTCGCCGCCGTGGGTCTCGCCGAGGCCCTCCAGCGCCTCGCTCAGCGCGTCGAGCCTGTCGCACTCGGCGAGCACGGCGGCGCTGTCGACGCCGACATTGCCGCGGATCCGCTCGACGACGTCGCCGACGTCCTTCGCGATCCGCGCCACCGACGCGTCGAGCCTTTCGGTTGCATTGGTCATATGTCCGATCCTCCAGATGAGGACGAGGAGCGCCGCGAGCGCCCCCCATCCGGGGTTCGCCAGTTCCGTCATCCTGTTTCTCCGGTCCTGGGGCAGGCTGGTGCTTCCCGGATCCGCCGGCCTGCCGCGGCGGGGGAAGCGAAATCGGGTTGGCAGCCGGCGCGGGCCGGCTCTAGATTCCGGTGCGATGCTCGGCGACGCCAACGAGACGGCCCTGCGGCCCTACCTCCTGCCCGGCGAGCGGCTGCTCTGGACGGGCGTCCCCGCACAGGGCGTCCGCTTCAGTCGCCAGGACATCGTCCTGATCCCGTTCAGCCTGTTCTGGGCCGGCTTCGCATTGTTCTGGAACGTCAGCGTCTGGAGAGCCGGCGCGCCGCTCGATTTCACCCTCTTCGGCCTGCCCTTCCTCGCCGCCGGCCTGTACATCACCGTGGGCCGCTTCGCCGTCGACGCTTTGCTGCGCCGCCGCCTCGTCTATGCCGTCACCAGCCGCCGCGTGCTGATGCTGCGCCGCCCGCCGCTGGCGAGCCTGAAGTCGTTCGAAATCGGCTATCTCCCCGTCCTCGAATTTGACGAGCAGCGCGGCGGCCGCGGCACCATCCGGTTCGATATCGAGGAGGCGACCAATCCCTGGACCAACCGGGGCTACAATCCCTGGCGGCCGTCCAGCGCCGCCCGCTGCTTTGAGGGCATCGCCGAGCCGCGGCGGGTCTACGACCTCATCGTGCACGAGACCGAACGCTGGCGCCGCGAGCAATATGGCGAGGCGCCCTCCGCCCGCAGCTTCATCGGCTGACCGCGTTCGCCCGGCGGAAGCCCGGCCGTCGCCGCGGGGCCTCGTCAGCCGGGCGGCGGCTCCACCGCATGCACCCGCGCCCTGGGCTGCATCGGGTGGGTCACGAGGCTGACCTCGACGAGGTCGAGCTCGACGAGCTCGCGCGGCGCTCGCCCGCTGGCGGCGCGGACCACGTAACCGAAGCTCAGCCCCCGCACCCGCCCCGCCTTGAGCTGCGCCGCCGCCGCGCGCGCCGCCGGGGTGCCGCCGAGCCGGGCGATGACGCGCAGCCCGCGCCGATCCTCCTTGAGATATTCGATCCGGCCGATCGGCCGCTTCGGATCGTGCTGCCAGAGCAGCCGCACCGCGCCGCCGCCCTGCTTCACCGCCCGCGCGAACGCCCCCGCCCGGACCACGTCGCCGCCGCGGTCGGGGCGGTCGAACACCGCCGCATAACCCGCGAACCTCATCGCAAATGATCCAGCAGGCCGAGCTTGACGCTCATCCCCAGGACCAGAGCGGCGAGCAGGATCCTGACCGCCCAGGTCACCACCGCATTCCACGCCGACTTCTTCGCGTCGCGCCACGCCTGGAGCAGCTCCCGCAGTTCGTCCATGTCGCGCCGCGCGCGGGGGTCGCGGAGGCCGAGCGCGCCGAGCGCCCGCTCCGCGCCGATCGCGCTCGCTTCCTCGATCAGCCCGCGCAGGGTCGCGAGGTCGGCGCCGCGCGCCTCGGCCTGCGCCGCCAGCACCGCCAGCAGCGACGAATCCCTCAGCGGCTCGCTCATCCCTCGCCTCCCTCTGCGCTCATGCCCAGCATCGCCCGCTTTTCCTCGCGGCTGAGGAAATCGGCCGCGCTGACCTGCGTCCACAGCCGCTCGCGGTCCTCGGCCAGCGCCGTCACCTGGTCGATGTCGAGCCGCAGCCGGAGCCCCGGCCACCAGGCGGCGAGCGCGCCGCCGATCGCGCCCAGCAGGCGGTCGGCGAGCGGCAGCACGGTCAGCCGCCACAGCGCCCGGTTGGCCTCGCGGTAATTGGCGTAGGTCGCGTCGCCGGGCAGGCCGAGCAGCATCGGCGGCACCCCGAAGGCGAGCGCGATGTCGCGCGCCGCGGCCGCCTTGAGGCCGACGAAGTCCATGTCGGCGGGACTGAGGCTGATCGCCTCCCATTTCATGCCGCCGGCGAGCAGCATCGGCCGCCCGGCATTGCCGGCGCCGGCGAACTCCGCCTCGAGCTCGGCCTTCAGCCGTTGATAGTGCTCGTCCGCCAGCACGCCCTCGTCGCCGAGCACCAGCGCGCCGGACGGGCGCGCCGCATTATCGAGCAGGGCCTTGTTCCACCGCGTCGCGGCATTGTGGATCGCGACCGCTCCCGCCGCCGCGCCGAGCGAGCCGAGGCCGTAATGATCGTCGAGCGGATGCGTCGCGCGGACGTGGACCAAAGCCGGCCGCCCCAGCCCGTCGCGCGCCGGCAGCCGCGTCTTCGTCTCGCCGGCCTTGTAGACATAGGCCGCGGGCCACCCGCCCGGCCCCGGCTCGACGCTGACCCGCTCTGGCCTCAGCGCGAACAGCTCGGCCGGCGCGCCGTCGGCGCCGGCGAGCAGCTGCAGATAGGCGTTGCCGTGGAGCAGCAGGTGCGACGCCGCCGCGTCGAGCAGCGCCGGCGCGGCGAGCCGCAGCGCCCGCGCCGCGGCGCCGCCCCCTCCGCCGCCGCCCCCGCCGCCGTCATCGGCCGCGAGCGGCGCCCAGGCGACGCTCTCCGCCACCAGTCGCACCGAACGCTGCGCGACCGGGTTGCCGAGATAGGCCTCGCGCACCTGCGCCTCGTAGCTGCGCGGCCAGTCGCCCGCCGGCGGCGCGCCGCTCCAGCCGCGAAACAGAAAAGGCCGGGCGGCATCCCGCCCGGCCCGGGAAGAGCCCTTCCGGCCGAACCATTTCATCGCGTCTCTCCTCGCTTGTCCACGCGCGACGACGCCGCGGCCGCGCTGCGCGCATCGCGTCGCCGTTCAGGCTGGGCTTGTCGAAACCGTCATCCCGGCGGCCCACCCGTCATCCCGGCGCAAGCCGGGATCTCTCGGAGACCCGCCGCGTCTTTTTCGAAGGGAGATCCCGGCTTCCGCCGGGATGACGAACGGAGCCTTAGCCCCTCACCCCCGCGCGTACCTGTCCACCACCGCCGGATGGAGCGGGCTGTCGAAGGCGAGGCCGGCGCGGCCGCCGTCGGACCACACCACGCGTCCCGCCCAGCTCTGCAGGCCGGGCAGCTTCAGCCACACCCGCGACCCGCTTTCCAGATGCACCCCTGCCTCGATGCCGGCGCCGCCGGTCGACAGGTCGACGACGGTGATCGGCGAGGACGGCCGGTCGCCGCCGTCGCTTCTGAGGCCCGCGCCGATCATCACCGCCGAGCGCGCATAGCGCCGCCGGTCATATTCGCTGCCCCGCTCGAGCGATGCCGCAAGCCGCACGCCGATCTCCTCAACAGGCGCCGGGCCGCCCCCGCGGCCGCGCCCGCCGAGCTTAGTCCCGAAATCCCCAACCAAAGGTTACTGCACCGTCCCTCCACCCAAAGCGCACCGTATCGCCGCTGGACTGTGCCCGCGCCGCCGCGCCACCCTCGCCGCGACGACGCCATGACGGGAGACGCTTATGCGCTGGTTCCGGCCGCTCGGCCTCATCTTCTACCCGGTGTCGGTCGCGGGCTGGCTCGCCACCCTCGCGGCCGCCGCCTTCTGCGCCCACATCTTCCTGTTCGTCGACGGCCGCGCCCATTCGGTCACCGACACGCTCTACGGCATCTTCCCCTATTGGGGTCCGACCCTCCTCGCCCTCGCCTGGCTCGCCGACCGCACCGGCGGCCGGCCCGACGCGCCGCCGCGGTGAGCGTGGCCTAGCCCGCCGGCGCGGCGTTCGCCTTGGCGACGAGCGCGTCGAACTCCCGCTTGGTGAGGGCGAGGAGCAGCCCCTTGGCGTTCTTGCCGAACGCATCGAGCGGCACCTTGACCTTGCCCGCCGCGGTGGCGACGACGGCGCCGTCGGCCGCGACCGCTTCGATCGTGCCGAGCGGCCGGCCATATTTGTCGGCCACCGCCGCGCCCGCCTTGAGGTCGCCTGCCGCCGCCGGCCGGGCGCCCTGCGCGCCCGCCGCCGCCCGGCGGTCGCTCTCGGCCTGGGTGCCGCGGCGGATCTGCTCGTCGCGGTCGAAGACCCTGTCCTTCTCGCCCATCTCGTTCGGCCGGGCGTAGGGATCGCCGGCGCCGGGGACGCCGCCCGGATAGCCCGGAGCGCCGGGCCCCGGCGGCGCCCCCGCCTGTGCGAAGCCGGCCGAAGCCGCCGTCAACCCGGCCGCGACGATGGCGGCCCCGACCCAAATCCGCATGGGAATTCCTCCTCTTTCCGGGAGCTTAGCCGCGAACCCGCCGCCGGTGCAACGGCCTCGGCGCGCCCACGCAAGGACCTCACAGGAACGCGAAGCGCGGCACCGGCCGTTCGCGCAGCAATTCGGTGAGCGCCCAGACCATCGCGTCCGCCCGGTCCGGCGAGCGGCCTGGGCCCTCGTAGCGGCCGTCGATCGTCATCCCCGCGAGCTCGTCCTCGAGCGCCGGGAAGGTGCCGGCGAGCTTCGCCTTGCCCTGCTCGAACCAGGCGGCGACCGGCTCGGCCCGCGCCGCCTTGCCCTTCACCGCCCGCGCCGGCCGCACCGGCAGCAGGCAGTCGACGCTGCGCAGCACGCTCTCGACCATGTCCCCGCCCTGGTTGGTCTCGATCACCACCCGGTCGGCGTCCCACGCCGCCGCCGCGCGCACCACCGCCCGCGCCCATCCCTCGGGCCGCAGCCCCGCCACGGTCGCGTCGGCGAGCACGTAGCCGATCCCGTCCTCGCCGACCCCGCACACGACGATCCCGCAGGCATCGCCCCCCGCCGTCGCCGGCGGATCCACCCCGATCACGACGCGGCGCAGGGCAAGGGGACAGTCACTCTCACGCGCGGAGAGGGGACAGTCACTCTCACGCGCGGTCGCGTTCGAATCGTCGCTGCCGTGCGAAAAGTGACTGTCCCCGCCCCCACCGCCGCGCGAAAGGTGACTGTCCCCAATTCCCCGCAACCGGCACCGCTCGATCAGCGCGCGCGGCCACAGGCTCCCCTCGACATCCTCGATCAGCTCGCCGTCCAGCTCCTGCCGCCCGAGCCGCGTGCCGCCGTAGAGGCCGGTGACATGGTCGACGACGCTGCGCGCCAGCGCGAGATTGTCGGCGGTCCGCCCCTTGGTCTTCACCAGCCCCGGCAGCGCCGCGATGCGCCGCATCAGCGGGGTGGCGCGCGGCGTCGTCGTCGCCAGGACCTGCGGGTGCGGCCCGCGCCTGAGGCCGAACATCAGATTGTCCCAGGCGGCGTCGGCCGACGCCCATTTGCCGACCTCGTCGCACCAGGCGAAATCGTGCTCGGGGCCGCGCAGCGCTTCGGCATTGGCCGCCGAATAGAGCCGGGCAACGGTGCCGCCGGGCCAGGTCAGCCGCCCCAGCGACGGCTCCCAGTCCGGCCGCGCGCCGTCGCCGACGCAGGCGAGCAACCCCGACGGCCCCTCGACCATCACCGCCCGCGCCTCGTCCTCGGTGGCGCCGACGAGCGCGATCCGCCGCCCCGGCGCCTCGGCCTGGTCGAGCACCCATTCCGCCCCGGCCCGGGTCTTGCCGAAGCCCCGGCCCGCCATCACCAGCCACACCCGCCACGCGCCGTCGGGCGCCCCTTGAGCGGATCGCGCCGCGCCGCCCCAATGGTCCAGTTCCTCGCGCAAGGCGGGCGGGAGGCTGTCGAGGAAGCGCGCCCGCGCCTCTGTCGGCATCATCGCCACCCGCTCGAAGGGCGAAAAGCGCGTCTCCTTTTCCGCCTCGGGAAGCGCGCGAAGCGTGTCGATCATCGCCGCCTCCTCAACCTTCGCCGCCCATGCGGCGGTTGAACTCGGCGAGCCGCTCGAGGAGCGCGCGGCGCCGCTCACGCCGTCCCTCGGGATCCCGCGGCCGCGGCGCCTGCGCCGGCACCGCGACGGCTGCCCTGGCGGCGCGGGCTTCGTAGAGCTTGAGAAGCTGCAGCGCGAGGGTGGTCGGCACCGCCCTGAGCTTGCGCTCGATGTCGTTTTCCGGCTCCGGCCGCTGGTCGCCGAAGCGGGCGCGCTCGTGCAGCTCGAGCGCCATCAGCACCCGGCTCTCGGCGAGCGCTTCCTCCCACCGCGCGCGGAATGCGGGGTCGGAGCGGCGGTCGTAGACGCTGCGGCTCTGTCGCAGCAGCCCCGCCGCCCGCAGCGCGGCGCTGACGTTGCAGACGATGGCCAGCTCGCGAAAGAAGATCGCCTCCTTCTCCTTCGGCCAGCGCAGGTTGCGCGCCGTCTTCGCCTTGCCGGCAGGGGCTTCGCGCTTGCGCGCGGGCCTGGCCGGCGACGGCGCGGCGGCGCCTGCTTCGTTGTCGTTCGCTGCCTTCACGGGCGTCGCAGCCTCGGCCACTTCATTGTCGTTCGCCGCCTCGGCGCTGGCGAACTTGCCATTTTTGCCTCGCAAGCAATGTCGCATCGCAATCTCCCCCCGCCCCTGGGCGGCAACAAAAAAGCCGGCGGGAATTCCCCGCCGGCTGGACCTGCTTGGATGCCGAGGAAGCGCTTCGGATGCACTTCTCGACGATGACCTATTTGTACCCTTCGAGCGTGACGCTGTCAAGCGCTTTTTCCAAATAGGAGAATTCCTATTTTCGGCTCTGAACCGGGAAAAATAGGAAATCTCCTACCGAAAAAACCGCGATTCAAATTTTTCCGGAGCACGGCTTTTCACCCGATTCGGGGCCGATTCGCCGGCCCCATGCGACTCGCGAGTCGCGCCGCCGGCGGTCGCGATCGGACGGCAGGCGAATGTCGTCGCATTTTTTCCGGCACTTGGCCGCCGCCCGTTCGTTGGGCCGGCGATGAAGAAGCTCCTGATGTTCGTTCCGCCGGCCGCGCTCGCCCTCGCCCTCGTCCCCGCCTTGACGCCGCACCACAAGGCGCAGGCGCAGGTCGAGCCCGCTTTTGTCCTCGCCGCCGTCGCGACGGCCGAGGCGCAGCGCCGCGCCGCCACGACGCCGCAGCCGGTGCCCGAAGGCGCTGCCGCCTCGCTCGACAAGCTGGCGGGCGCTGCCGCCAGGATCGACCCCGGCCGCCTCGACGCCAATCTCGCCGCCAACGCGATCGCCCGTTAGGGACACATACTTTCACCCGCGGGGTGCGAAACCCTCGCACCGCGCATCTGAAAGTACGTGTCCCTACGCCGTCATCAACCGGGTCAGCACGCGGCGCCACAGGCCGATCGTCGCCAGGCCGAGCTGGCCGTAGCGCGGCACGAAATAGGCGAAGACGAGCGCGCTCGCCGCGCCGAGGATGACGCTGAGGCTGCGCCGCCGTGCGTAGCGGATCCGCGCGGTCTCCGTTTCCGGCGCCACCATCGCCGCGCCCGTCGCGACGTGCACCACCGCCGCGTTGAGCAGCCCCGCGACGAGCAGGGTCCCGCAATAGACCATGCCCGGCACGTGCTGGTTGAGATTGTGGGCGTCGAACGCGGTGACGAACGGCATGAAGGCGATGACGCAGAGCAGGCCCATGTTCCAGCCGAGGATGCGGCCCGAATAGCGCCCCGCCATCGCGAAGGCGCGGTGGTGGCCGATCCAGAACACGCCGATCACCGCGAAGCTCAGCACATAGCCCATGAAGCTCGGAATGAGGTCGAGGAGCGCCTGCCAGTAGAGCGCGTCGGGCGAGCCCTTGGGCAGCACCGGCACCTTGATCTCGAGCACCAGCAAGGTGATGGCGATGGCGAACACCGCGTCGGAGAAGAAGACGAGCCGCTCGAGCGTGTGGTCGGTCTTCGTCGTCGCGCTCATTCCCCGGCCCCTTGTCGCCCGAGCCGACGACTATCCGCAGTCCCGGCGACCAAGGCAAGGGAACCCGTCATCCCGGCGAAAGCCGGGATCTCCAGGAGACCGTTCCGGCGTCTTTCCGACAGGGGATCCCGGCTTCCGCCGGGATGACGGGGCATGACATGGAGGCCGCGCCGTGCGACTCCGCCGTTACCCCCGCCGCCGCTGCCCCGTGAAGCGGCGCTCGAACCCTGGCGCGCTGACTCCGCCCTCGATCCGGTCGCCCGCGACCCGCGCGACGATCCGGTAGGGGATGAGCAGCCGCGAGCCCCTGAGCTCGACCCGGCTGCCCTCGACGAGCCCCGACGCGTTGACGTTGTGCCGCCCGTGCAGCTCGGCGTCGACGTGCCGTCCCTGCTGGCGCATCAGCAGCCAGGCGCCGCGCGTCTCGCCGTGCGCATTCTTCCACGTGAGATCCCACACCCCGCCGACCGAAGCCGGCGGCGGCGCGGCGCCCGCCAGCAGCAAGGCGGCGATAAGGATGAGCCCCCGCATCATGATTGCGAGATAGTCGCCACCGCCCGCAGCGCAAGC
>Ga0213876_10000978_pt1 | contig 18826 bp, 18 predicted proteins | sample BarmaccomBMRX_R9_FD_160113 | JGI IMG/M metagenome (GOLD analysis project Ga0213876, IMG submission 160113) | Root-associated microbial communities from Barbacenia macrantha in rupestrian grasslands, the National Park of Serra do Cipo, Brazil - RX_R9 | ecosystem: Host-associated > Plants > Roots... | reverse complement strand
AACAGTGTCTCGGTCTCGTAGCCGGGATGAACGGCCAAGTGCATGCCCGGACTGATGGTCATGGTTTCGTCGCGCCGGATCAGGGGCCGCTCCACCATGTCGTAGCCTTGACTGTGCGCATAGAGCCGAGTCTCGGGCGGCAGGCCGCGCGCGGTCATGTAGTCATCATGGGCGGCCGCGATATCGCGCGCGCTCGCCCCAGGCTTAAGCCGCGACAGCGTGTGCTCTTGCGCAGCTTTCACTGCCGCGAAACCATCATGCAGCTCGGCGGATGCTTTCCCCAGCACGAGCGTGCGGGCGATCTCGCAGAAGAAGCCGCCGGGACCGTTCACCTCGACGAGTAGAGACAGATGGTCGCCCGACGACAATGAGCGTCCCTGGAAGTGACGCCCCATGAAGGGCGAACGCACGCCCACCTGCGCAGACGCGCCGAGCAAGATGCCCTGCTCGCTGCCGAGCCGTTGCGCCTGCATCTGCGCGGCGGAGGTGACGTCGATGTCGCGCAGACCGGGCCGGATGACGGTGCAGACGTGGGCGAAAACCTCGTCCTGCAGCGCCGCGGTTCGCCGGATCAGATCCTGCTCCTCTGGGCTCTTGATCGCCTTCAGCGCATCGAGCTCCTCCGTCATGTCGACGATCTCGACATTGCCAAGGCCCTCCCGCAGCACATCGCTGAAGCCGGCGAGAAAGCCGGTGCCGTTTGCAAAGCCGACCCGGCGCACCGCATGCTCACGCAGGTCGGTTAGCGCCAACTCCGCGTCGTAACGCACGCTGTAGCCGATCGACGGAAACGACGGCGTGGTCAGGATGGTGCCCACGCCGCGGTGGATCGGATCATCGCCTTTCAGCGTTCGGCGACCATCGAAAATCCCCATTTGCACCACGGTCATGAAGTCGTCGGCATAGAACAGCAGCGTGCGCGGATAGCCATTGTTGGCGGGGATATCGGTGAGCCATTTCACGTTTCCGCCGAGCCAATCATTGGTCGCCTGGACAATCAGTGCATCGATCTCTCGTGCCCTCATCAGCCTGCGCAGCGCCGTCCAGCGCCGCTCCAGCTCCTGATTGCTGATACGAACGGGAATTCTCTCGTTTGCCGTCATGCTTTGACTCCGATTTCAGCCAGCGAAAGCCGATTGTGCATCTGATCGTATTGTCCCGCGGCAAAGGCGCGCAGATTGTCCAGAACGAGCGGCAACAGCTGCTCGTCGTAGCAATCGCTCATGCCGCCTAGATGTGGCGTGATCAGCACGTTGTCGAGACGCCATAGCGGGCTGTCGGCGGCAAGCGGCTCGCGATCGAACACATCGAGACCAGCACCGCCGAGCCGCCTCGATTGAAGGCGGCCGACGAGTGCCGCTTCATTCACCACCGGACCACGCGCGAGATTAATCAGAAAGGCGTCCGGGCGCAGCGCATCCAACACATCGGCGTTGATCAGATGGTGCGTTTGCGGCGTATAGGCTGTGAGCACGATCAGGAAATCGGCTTCCGCCGCCGAAGCAATCAGATCGCGGCGCGGCCGAATCTCGTCGAAGCTATCCGCCGAACTGCGGGCATCGCTGATTCCGACGGTGTGCATTCCGAATGCCTTGCAACGGCGCGCGAGTTCCTCGCTGATGGCGCCGATGCCCGCCACAACCACAGTCTTGCCCAGCAGCAACCGCTGCGGCCAACGCTGCCAGCTTTGTTGCTGCTGATTGCCGACTATCCGGGGCAGATCGCGCGCCAGCGCCAGCATGTGCAAGAACGCCATCTCCGACATCTGCGGGCCGTGAATGCCGCGCGCCGAGGTGATCATGACGGTTTCGGGGAGCTCCAAGCTCAGCAGAGGGTCGATGCCGGTGGTAAAGGCCTGGATCCATTGCAGGCGCGGCATCGCAGCGACCACCTCCGGCGTGATCGCCTGCGCAAGCCCCATCACGGCACGGGCCTGCCCCGCACGGTCGAGCAGCGCCGCTGCGCTTTCTGCGGCATGGACCCGGACGGCGGGGCACGCCTGCCCGATCCGGTCCGCCACGGTGGGCACATCCTGGGTGATGACGAGAATTTCCAGCCGATCGTCAGCCATAAAGCGCCTTGGGCAGCCACAGCGCCAGCTGTGGGAAAATTAAAAGCAGCGCCAGCAGCACGAACGGCGCGATCAGAAACGGCAGGATGCCGCGATAGATGCTGCCGAGCCGAATGTCCGGGACCTGGGCCTGAATCACAAAGAGGTTCATGCCGACCGGCGGATGGATGAGGCCCAGCTCGACGACGATGACCACGATGATCGAGAACCAGACGGGATCATAGCCATACTGCTTCACCAGCGGCAGGAACACCGGCACGGTGATCAGCACCATTCCGATTCCCTCCAGGAAGCATCCGATCACGACATAGGCGACGATGATGATGCCCATCACCGCAAGGCCCGGCAGATGCAGCGACCTGGCGGTGGCGGCGAGCAGCTGCGGCAGCTCGGTCTGAACGACGAAGATTGCGAAATAGGTAGCGCCGATGATGATTGCGAACAGCAGTGCCGAGGTCGACACCGCGCCCTCCACGGCCTGAAACAGCTGCGCCGGCGACAGCCTGCGGCCGATCACGCCGAGCAGGATGGCCCCGAAGGCGCCGAGCGCTGCGGCCTCCGTCGGGCTGAAGATACCGCCATAGATGCCGCCAATCGTCAGCGTGAACAGCAGGACGAACTGCCAGGGTTGGCGCAGCGCGCCAAGTCGCTCGCGCCAACTGACCGGCTTGCCAAGCGGAGCGAGCTTCGGGTTCAGCTGCGAGGCGAGCAGCGCCAGCGCGACATAGGACACCGTGAGGATGATCGCCGGGAACAGCGCGGCCGCGAACAGCTTCGGCACCGACTGCTCGGCAATGGCGCCGTAAATCACCAAGATGATCGAAGGCGGCACCAGGATGCCGATCGAGCCGCCCGCCGCGATCGCGCCTGCGGCAAGACCGTCGTCATAGCCCGCCTTGCGCATCTCGGGCAGCGCGATCCGCGACATCGTGGCAGCGGTTGCGATCGAAGAGCCGCACACCGCGCCGAAGCAGGCCGATGCTCCGATCGCCGCAACGGCCAATCCACCGCGCACGCCCGACAGCAAGAGGCGGGCCGCATTGAACAGATCGGCCGACAGCCGCGTGCTCGAGGCGACGTCACCCATCAGGATGAACAGCGGAATCACCGACAGCGGATAGGAATTGGCGACGTCGAACGGTGTCGTGCCCAGGGTCGTGAAGGCAGCGGCCCAACCGTTGATGACGGTATTGCCGGACAGGCCGACGATGATGAGCGCCGCCCAGACCGGGATGCGAAAGAACAACAACGCAAACAGTGCGAGAACACCGATCGCGCCGATCCACTGGACGCTCATGTGCTATTCTCGCTTTCGGCATGAGCTATCCTGCGCGAGGCCGGCACCGGCCGGAACAAGGGACCGAGCGCGCACAGCACCGTCCCGATCAATCCAACGATGGCGAAAACCCAGAGCACCCAGAGCTGCAGGCCCAGCTCCAGCTTGCGGTCGCCGTAATCATGGGCCTGCAAGGCGGGAGCAATCATCGCGGCTGTGACAAGAACCAGAAGAGCGACCGAGACGATGTCGGAGAGCCGTACGAGGACGCGCTCGAGGCGCGGACTGACCAATGAATCGATGACGTCGATCACGATGTTCTTGCGGGCAAAGAAACTCGCCGACATGCCGTGAAAGACGAACACGACGAGGCAGGCCTCGACGATGTCATAAGCGCCGCGGATCGGGCGGTTGAAGAGAAAGCGCAAGGTGACGTCCACACAGGTCGTGAGCATCATGACGACGAGCGCGATCATGGCGAGCCGGACCTGTGCGGTCTTCAGGCGCTCGGCAAAATTTTCCAGCGGCGGAACGGCCATGGTGGCTTCCTTTGTAAGTCACGGCCGGCACGGCCGCTGCTTCGATGTCCGCTTCAAGCCGTGTAGGCGTCAAGGAAAGCCTTCACCGGTTTTCCGGACTTCTCCAGATTGGCGAGCGCCTTGTCTAGGAGCGGCACGAGAATCTCCTTGACGCGGGAAAGCTCGGCATCGGCAAGCTGCGAAATCTGCACGCCCTTCTCGAGCATATAGGCGCGACCCGCCTTCTCGCTGGCATCGAAGGCGGCGCCGAAGCGCTCGGCCATTGCAGGCCCGGTGGTCTGCTCGATCATCTGCTGCAGATCGGCCGGCAGTGCCTTGAACTTATTCGGATTCATGGCCACCGCGAAAGTCGCAGTGCTCACGCCCGGCTCCAGCGAATATTTGATCGCGGTACCGAGATCGAAGCTCTGGCAGGCCTCGTACGGGAAGGTCGCGGCATCGATGATGCCTTTGGAGAGACTGTCCGCGGTCTCCGCCGGCGGCACCGCAAGCGGCGTAGCACCGAGCAGTGGAATGATCTGCGCGAACTGCTCACCGGCGTAGCGCACCCGCAATCCGTTGAAATCTTCAAGCTTGGTGATGGGACGTTTGCTGGTATGGAACATCAGCGGATTGGTCACCGCCATCCACAGGATCTTCATGCCCGGATGTTCGGCGAAGAGATAGGTCGGCGCCAATTCCGTGAGACGGTGCGACGTCACCGCACTGTTGCTGCCCGCCTTCGGCGCCAAATAGGGCAGCGAGATGAGATCGGTCATCGGGAAGCGGCCTGGGGTCGCGCCGTGCAAGCCGACCGCGATGTCCACGACCCCGTTGCGCACCAGATCGAATTGCCGGTTGACCGGCCCTAGCTGCGAGGCCGGGAAGATGTTGAGCGTCAACCGGCCTTGCGACTGCTCGCTCAGGCTCTCGCCCCACTTGGTCAGTTCGCGGTGGAACGTGTGGTTAGGCGGGAGATAATGCGAGACTTTGAGGCTGATCGGCTCCGCCCTGGCCGACGCTATGCCAAGCCCCCCGATCGCCGCGCCAGAAATGGCCCCAAGCAGGACCGAACGACGTGTAACCATTGCGCTTCTCCCTCCCGACTGCGCCCGGAGCTTATTCGCCTCGGTGCGCCACCCGCTTGTCTCTCGGACATCCGGCATAGTACTGCAATACGGTTCATTTGTATCGTATTGCGGTTAGCACCGCAAGGGGACCGCTCTACCCGCTCAGCGGGACAGAATGCCTTCCACCCGCCGCCGGAACCCAAGCAGCTTTTCGGCCAGGCCATCCCGGTTTTCCAGAAAGCGCTGCGTCGGCACTGGAATCGAGACTGCGACCGGACGACCGAAATGATCGATCACTGCGGTACCGATCGCACTTATTCCGGCGCCATGCTCTTCCAGATCATAGGCGAGATGGGTGCGGCGGATGTCGTTGAGCTCATCGATCAGACGCTTGCGACTGGCAAGCGAATAGTCGGGATGCTCGGCCAAGCTCTTCTCGATCAGTTCCTCGCTCTCTTCCGGCGAGAAGCAAGACAGCACCGCCTTGCCATTCGCCGTGCAATGGAGTGGAAAGCGCTCGCCGACCGCGGATAACGCAGTCAGCCGGCGGCGGCCTGGTACCTGATCGACAAACACGACTGAGCCGCCGGAGAGAACCGAGAGGTCGACCGTCTCTCCCACCTCCTCGCCTAGCGTCATCAAGTGCGGCCGAACGATCTCGCTGGAGTTAGCGCCCACCGAAGCTGCGATCCGCAACAGACCCATGCCGATCCTCACCTGCCCAGGCCCACTCGACGTGACGAAGTCCTGTGCGGTCAACGCCGCCACGATCCGCTGCACGGTCGAGCGGGCTAGCCCCACGGATTTCGCGATCTGTCCGAGACTCAAGCCGTTCGGGTGGCTCTCCAGGGTTCGCAGAATGCTGCCGGCACGCGCCAGTACCTGAATCCCATTGCTGCCACGCTCATCAGACGGTGGCGCTGCGGACGATGTTGCTTTCAACGCCCGTGCTGCGGCTTTCGACATCAGTCTACTGTCCTCCGATTGGACCGATCACACGATCGGAATCTCGTAGCAAGACACTCTAGCCCAGCGCGACATGCAGGACGACGCAGCATGCCCGGGTTGGGCCATGTATCGGGCTGCCACACATCAGCTTCGTCCGCTCGTGACGGGGGCGCTTCGAATTGCGGTTGACCTTTTCCGAGATATGATACATGTGTATCGCAACACGGGGCAAGCGGGATTGTGCGGATTGCTCCAAGGAAAATCGGTTTCTAAAGGGAGGATGCGCATGTCCATCAATATTCGGGGCATCGATTTTCAGAGCAACACCGACAATGCCATGGGCCTGAGGTTTACCAACCTCTCGCATCGCTGGGGCTTCCAGTGTCCGAACTGGCCCTATTTCGAAGACGTCAAGATCGAGCGCATCCACTACATGGCCAAGTCGGGCGTGCTGTCGCAGCGCATTACGACCTCGATGCATTCCACCACCCATATCGACGCGCCGGCCCACGTGGTGCAGGGCACTCCGTTCATCGACGAGGTGCCGTTGCCGCATTTCTTCGGCTCAGGCATCGTGGTCTCGATCCCGAAGAAGAAGTGGGAATCGATCACCGCGGACGACCTGGAGAAAGCCTGCGGGCACGCCATCCGCCCGCACGACGTGCTGATCATCAACACCGGCTGGCACAAGATATATGAGGATGGCGACTACTTCGCCTACTGCCCGGGTCTGGTGCCCTCCGCCGCAGACTGGATGGTCGACAAGCACGTCAAGGTGCTCGGCCATGACACGCAGGCCAACGACCACCCGCTCGCCACCGCCATCGGCGCGCATCGCAACGGTCCCCTGCTGCCGCACCTCAAGGAAGAATATCGCATCTGGTCCAACGGACGCGACTGGTCCGAAGACTTTCCGGAATGGGAGCCGGTGCACAACAAGCTCTTCAAGCACGGCATCCTCGGCATCGAAAATGTCGGCGGCGATCTCGACGAGGTCACCGGCAAGCGCTGCACCTTCGCCTTCTTCCCATGGAATTGGGACCGCGGCGACGGCTGTATCATCCGCCTCGTCGCCATCACCGATCCGAAGCAGGCCTATCGGATCGAAAAGGGCGAGGCATTCTGATGCACGTCAAGCGCTTTGCGGAAGTCAAACCCTACGACGCGCCAAACCATTACGGCGTGGTGGGGCTGCGCCTCCAGGGTTTCGAGCCGGGCGGCCCGACCAACCAATGGATCGGCCTCTCGCAATTTCTGCCGGGCGGTGGCGCCGGCCCCGACTCCACTCCCTTCGAGAAAGTCTATGTGGTGCTCGACGGCGAGATGACCGTGATCGTCGACGGCCACGAGACCGTGCTCGGCCGCTACGACAGTTGCACCATCGCGCCCAACGAGGTGCGCCAGATCGTCAACCGGCGCAACGACGTGTGCACCATGCTGGTCGTCATACCCTATCCGCCGGGAGCGAAGCCATGACCGCCTCCGCCGACTTCCTCAAGGATCCGCTGTCGCTGTTCGATATCCGCGGCAAGGTGGCCGTCGTGACCGGCGCGTCGGGTGCCTTCGGCGCGCTGGCTGTGCAGGTGCTGGCCGGTGCCGGCGCGAAGGTCGCCGCCGTCGCCGGTAACGCCGAGGCGCTGGCCGAAACCGCATCGACGGCGCGCGCACTCTGCGCCGAGGTTCTGACCATCAAGGCGCGTCCGACCGACGAGGGTGCCTGCGAGGACATCGTCGCCGAGACGGTCAAGGCTTTTGGTGGTCTCGACATTCTCGTGGTTGCCTCGGGCAAGAACGATGTCGCCAAGATCGTCGACATGGCACCCAGACGATTTCTCGATGTGATGGATGCCAATGTCACCCAGTCCTGGCTGATGGCGCGGGCCGCCGGCAAGCAAATGCTGGCTCAGGGCCGCGGCGGCAAGATCGTGCTGATGTCCTCGGCGCGCGGCAAGCTCGGCCATCCAGCCGGCTACTCGGCCTATTGTGCCTCGAAATCGGCGATCGACGGCATCACCCGGGCGCTCGGCTGCGAATGGGGCAACACCGGGATCACCGTCAATGCGATCGCGCCGACGGTCTTCCGCTCCCCGCTGACCGCCTGGATGTTCGAGGACACCGAGCGTGCGCAGGAGGTGCGTAAGGGCTTTCTCGCGCGCGTACCGAAAGGCCGGCTTGGCGAGCCGCAGGATCTCGCAGGCCCCCTGCTGTTCCTCGTCTCGAGGGCATCGGATTTCTACACCGGGCACATCCTTGATGCCGACGGCGGCTACACGGCGGGCTGACATCTGCCGTTGCTTGCGACTCCATGGAGGCCAGCATGTTGCAACGAATCGGAGTTATCGGGGGCGGCACTATGGGCCACGGCATCGCCGCGGCCTTCGCCCTGCATGGCCTTTCCGTGCACCTCTATGAGCCCTCGGCAAGGCAGCGCGACGAGATCTTGCCATCGATCGAGGCGGCCTATGGCTTGTTGGTGGAGGAAGAGTTCGTTACCGAGGCCGCGATTGCCGCCGCGCTGCACCAGATCAGCATCTTTGACGAGCTCGCGCCCGCCGTTGCCGATCGCGACTTCATCGTCGAAGCGATTCCCGAGCGGATGGAGTTGAAGCAGGCGCTGTTCGCCGAGCTCGACCGTCTCTGCCCGTCCACCACCATCCTCGCCACCAACACCTCCAGCCTGCCGCTGGAGCCGATGATCGCCGCCCTGCCCGAAGCGCGCCGCAGCCGCACACTGGTGACGCATTGGTACAATCCTCCTCTGGTGATGCCGCTGGTGGAGATTTCCGCTTTCGGCAACATGCCGGATGATATCTATGACGAGGTCGCGTCGCTGCATCGGTCGATCCGCAAACGGGTCGCCAAGGTCTTGAAGGACGTGCCGGGCCTGGTTGCCAACCGCATCCAGCAGGCCGTTGCCCGCGAGGTATTCTCGCTAATCGAGCAGGGAGTGGCTGATGCAGCCGACGTCGATACTGCGCTCAAATTCGGCCCCGCCTTCCGCTACGCCACCACCGGCCAGCTCGAGGTGGCGGACTTTGGCGGCCTCGATATCTGGCTCACAGTTGGCGACAATCTGCTCGCGGTAATGAGCGCCTCACGCGAGGCGAGCCCGTTACTGCGGCGGAAGGTCGACGAAGGCAAGCTCGGCGTCAAAACCGGCGCGGGCTTCTACAGCTACGACCAGGCGACAGTCCCGGCCATCCGCCGCGCCTTTCTCGGGCGGCTGGTCAAACAGCTCAAGACGTCAAACGCGTATTCGTAAGGATCAAGTCGGCGACAGCGGTCCTGATGCCGCTGTCGCCCAATGCGGAGGAACAGGATCATGGCCGATACCATCGTCACCGTCGCCCCGACTGGCGCTTTTCCAACCAAGGAACACAACCCGGCAATCCCGCTCACACCGCGGGAAATCGCCGAAGACGTCTATGAGTGCTGGCAGGCCGGCGCGGCGATCGCCCATCTGCACATGCGCGACGATGCGGGCAAGGGCACCATGGACAAGGGCCGCTTCGTCGAGACCGTCGGCCGCATCCGCGAACGCTGCGACATCGTGCTCAACCTCACAACGTCGGGCGATTTGAACGCGACGGATGAGACCCGCATGGCGCATCTGATCGAACTGAAGCCGGAGCTTGCCTCGTTTGACGCGGGCTCGATGAACTGGATGCATTCGACCCTATTCATCAATCGCCCGGATTTTCTCGAAAAGCTCGCCGCTGTGATGAACGAGAACGGCGTCAGGCCCGAGATCGAGGTCTTCGATTCCGGCATGTTTTACACCGCCACCCACTATATCCACAAAGGCATCCTGCGTGGCCCGGGCTATTTCCAGTTCGTGCTGGGCGCTCCCGGCGGGATCGGCGCGACGGTCGAGAATCTTGTCTTCCTCAAGAGCCTGCTGCCGCCGGATGCCATCTGGTCGGCGTTCGGCATCGGCGCCGCTCATCTGCCGATCCTGTTCGCCACGCTCGCGCTGGGCGGCCATGTGCGGGTCGGCATGGAAGACAACGTGTTCTACGCGAAGGGCCGTCTTGCCAAGAACAATGCCGAATTCGTCGCCCGCGCCGCACGTCTTGCTCGCGAGGCCAATGGCAGCGTCGCGACGCCGGCCAGTGCCCGGCACATCCTCAATCTTCCGACGCCCAAGGCCCTGGCCGCCTAGACGACAAACAACGCAGCACCGCAGCGGCGTGGATACCGGCCTTCGGCCATAGTTAAAAGCCATATCGGGAGGCGCGTATGGAGTTCGAGGACTGCAACCTGCTGCTGGAGCCGGGCTATCAGCCCTTCGAGTCTGGCTACAAGGATCTCGCCGGCGGCAAGAAGCTTGTCGCCGCCTTGACCCGCATGCCCGGCTGCCGCGCCAAGATGGTGCATTGGTGGTTCGGCTGGTTGGATGGCATCGAGCAATACAAGCTCTGGCACCCGCGCGACCATGTTGCCAGCAGCTGGGTCAATCGCATTGACGACAATTATATCGGCGCCTCCCATGTGGTGAGCGAATATCTCGCCGGCCCGTGCGGGCCGCTCTACAACCTCACCACTGACTTCCATCATCCGCACGAGATCTTCGACGCTCAACGCTACGACAGCTCGGGCTCCGTTGCCATCTGCGCGCGGATCGGCGACCAGGACGCCCCCGTTCACGTCGGACGTATGTGTCATTTTGTACGGGATACCGATTACGGCTGCGAAATGCGCTCGCGCTTCTGGCTGGGGATCCTCACTGACAAGAAAACCCGTCAGCAGGTTCCCGAGCACATCGCCGTCGAAGGCCGCAAGCGCCAGCTCAACGACGATTTCACGCGTCGCCTGCACCAGCACGCCACCGAGGAGATGGGTTATCTCACGGAGGTCCTGCCGGTGCTCTATCGCCGCTACACGGGCGACAACGCCTTCTGATCGCCGCGGATCTGCGCGAAGCGGCCAAGAACAACAAGACCACAGAACCATCAGATCAGCATGGAGGAGAGCATGAGGAGTCGAAAGTCGCATGAGTTGCTGAGCGCAGGACATCGTCTGTCCAGGCACCTGCGCGCGGTCGCGTTGTGCTCTGTCGCGGTTTTGGCCGCAACTAAGCCGGCCGCTGCTGCCGACGAGATCGTCATCGGTGCGTCGATCCCGTTGAGCGGGCCGCTGGCCGGGTTCGGCAGCTTCCAGAAATGGGGCTACAGCCGCGCTGTGGACGAGGTCAACAAGTCCGGCGGCATCGCCATCGATGGCAAGAAGCTGCTGGTCCGCCTGGTGTTGCGCGACGACAAGACCGACCCCAACGCCACCGCGGCCAATACCGAGACCCTGCTGTCGCGCGACAAGGCCGTGGCCCTGCTCGGCTCATGCACGCCTGCACTGGTGAACGCCGGCGCGCTCGTCGCGGAGCGGAAGAAAGTCCCGCTTGTTACGGCTTGCAATCCTCTCGAGGCGTTCAAATCCGTTCGCAAATGGACCTATGTCTGGGACCTGTTCTTTGATGAGCCTGAGCTGGCAGCGATCCCCTTCAAGGCGCTGCGCGACCTCAAGCTCGAAACCAACAAGAAAGTGGCAATCTTCCACGACAACGGGCCCGACGGCCAGGTGGTCGGGGGAGCACTGTGGCCCAACATGGCGAGGGATGCCGGGTACGAGGTGGTGGAAAACACATCCTTCCCGGTGGACAACACCCAGTTCACGTCCATCGTCGCCGAGGCGAAGGCGAAGGGCGCCGACATCGTGCTGGTCGACGCGATCACGCCCCAGGCGGTCTCGCTCCGCAAGCAGATCGCCTCGGCCGGCTACGCGCCCAAGCTGCTCGTGATCGAGAAAGGCGCGGAGCCGGTGCAGTTTGCCGAGGCGCTTGGCAAGCTCGCCGACGGCGTCGTGGTCGGCGGCTACTGGGATCCGAGCTTTCCCTATCCCGGCGCAAAGGATCTTGCGGCGGCCTTCGAGGGCGAGACCAAGCTGACCTCCAGTCAGCACATCGCGGATAGCTACGCCGCGGCCCAGATCCTGCTCGACGCGATCGCATCCGCCGGCTCGCTCGGCCCGGACACGATCAATGCGGCGATCGCGCGGACCGACAAGAATTATGTGGTCGGCCCGATCAAGTTCGATGAAAACCATACGGCGAAGTTGCCGCTGGTGATGCTGCAATGGCAGGCCGGCAAGACGCCGATCGTCTGGCCTCAGGAGCGCGCCAACGGCAAGGTGCTGTTCCCGCTGCCTTGATCTCGCGCACGCGCTGGGTGCCGATAGGGATCGGCACCCTCTCCTCCTGTCAGGACCGGATGCGATGGTTGGGCTCGACGTCATTCTCAACGCCCTGATCTCCGGCGTGCTGCTCGGCGGGATGCTGGCGCTCACGGCGCTTGGCCTCTCCATCATCCTCGGTGTGATGCGGCTCGTGAATCTCGCGCATGGCGAGTTCCTGGTGGCAGGCGCCTATGCCGGGCTGTTTCTCCTGCAATGGACCGGAATCGATCCGCTCCTCGGCCTTGGTCTTATCGGCATCGCTTTGGCGCTGATCGGCTATCCCATTTATCGCTTCCTGCTAGCACCGCTGGCTGGCAAGGGCCCCGAAGCGTCGATGATGACGATGTTCGGCCTCTCGATCATTCTTCAGAACGTGTTCGTGCTGTTATTCAGCGCGGACACCCGCGCGATCGAGCGCGGCTATGCCACCGTCCCGCTCGATTTCGGCCCCATCAGCGTGCCGCAGATCTATGTCATCGGCTTCTGCATTTCGGCGGTCTTGATCGCGGCAGTGCACGTTCTCATCACGCGCAGCCGCTTTGGCGGCGACCTGCGGGCCAGCGCCGACCAGCCGCAGGCGGCCGCGATCATCGGCATCAATGTCGGCCGTGTTCATGCCATCACCTTCTGCCTCGGCGTCGCCTGCGCCGGGATTGGCGGCACGTTGATCGGCGTCGCTCTGTCCTTCACACCGACAAGCGGCGCCGCTTACCTGCTCACCGATTTCGCCCTCATCGTGCTGGGCGGTCTGGGGAACGTCTTCGGCACCCTGATCGGCGGCGTCGTGATCGGCATGCTGCAGAGCCTGGGTGGCCTGACCCTGGGCGACGGTTATCGCGACCTCGTCGCGCTGGTCTTGTTCCTGGCGGTGCTGTCACTGCGGCCGCAGGGTATGCTCGGGAGCCGAGCATGAAAATGCTGTCCACGCCGAGCAATGCAGCAACCACCTTGATCGACAAACGGTCTGTCGTCGGCACCATCATTGTTGCCGCGGCGTTTGCGCTCGTGATCGCCGCGCCAGCATTCCTCTCGACCTATCTGGTCGAGATCGGTTTCAAGCTGATGCTCTACATCGTGCTGGCGGAGGCCTGGAACCTGCTGGCCGGCTACGGCGGTCTTGTCTCGCTCGGCACCTCCTCTTTCTTTGGGCTAGGCGCCTATGTCAGTGTGGGCCTGCTCAATTATCTCGGAGCTGGCCTTCCGCTTGCCCTGTGCGCCTCTGCTTTGGCTGGCATGACGCTTGCGCTCGTCATGTCGCGGGGCCTGTTTCGCCTGCGCGGCCTTCATTTCACCGTGGGCACGCTGGCGCTCGCCGAAGCGCTTCGGCTGTTCGTCGTCAACGTGCCCTGGTTCGGCGGCGCCACCGGCCTGTTCGTCACCCTCGACCTGCCCGACACGCCGGAGCTGTTCCGCGTCGCTGCGCTGCTCCTGGCGCTCACCACTGCAATCATCAGTGTGGCAACAACCTCGCGCTTCTCCGTTCTCCTGCGCGCGATCCGCGACGATGAGGATGCCGCGAGCCAGGTCGGTGTGCGCGCGTTCCGAACCAAGCTCGCGGCCTTCATGGTGGCGAGCGGGCTGGTCGCGGCAGCCGGCGGTCTGCAGGCCGCCAAGCTCGGCGCTATCGAACCATATGGCAGCTTCGGCCTGCAATGGTCGGTAGATGCGCTCGCCATTGTCATCATCGGCGGCCTCGGCATGCGGCGCGGCGCGGTCGTCGGCGGCTTGTTCTTCGTTGCCATCGGCGAATTGCTCGCCGACTATCCCGAACTGCACGTGGCGCTCACGGGAGTCATTCTGATCCTGTTGATCCGCTTTGCGCCACAAGGACTCTGCGGCCTGGCCGAAGCCCTATTGGCCCGACGCGCCGCCGAGCGGCGGCTCCTGACAGAGGGCAAGTCATGAGCAGCTACGCGCCCTCTCCGCTGCTGCTGGAAGCTGCGGGTCTCGGCAAACGTTACGGCGGAGTTGTCGCCAATGACGGTATCGACATCCACCTCGACAAGGGGCATGTGCTTGGCGTCATTGGACCGAATGGCGCCGGCAAATCCACCCTGATCGGCTTGCTCGGCGGCGCCATAAGACCCAGCGCGGGGACCATCCGGTTCCAAGGTGAGGACATCACCGGCCTGCCGGCGTCCGAGCGGGCGCGACGCGGCATCGGCCGAACCTACCAGATCCCTCGCCCGTTCCTTGACATGACGGTCGCCGACAATCTCGCAGTCGGTCAATTCGCCGTCGCTCCCCTCGACTCCGCCGCAGCCGCCGAGCGCGAGCGGCGGCAGATCCTCGAACGCTGCGACCTTGCCGATGTCGCAGACGTAAAGGCCAAAGATCTTCCGCTGCTACGGCGCAAGCGGCTGGAAGTGGCGCGCGCACTGGCGCTGAAACCGAAGCTTCTGCTGCTCGACGAGGTCGGCGCCGGCCTGATCGACAGCGAAGTCAGCGATCTGATCGCACTGATCCGCTCGTTGCAGGACGGCCAGCGCGCCATCATCATCATCGAGCATATGATCCGGATCGTGAAGGAGTGCTGCGAAGATCTCCTGGTGATCAATTTCGGCAAGGTGCTGACCAGGGGACGTACCGCCGAGGTGCTGGCGAGCGACGAGGTCAGCGCGGTCTATCTCGGCACCAGCCACGGCGGGGCGGCCAAGCCGCCGCGAGCGGCCGCACCGGAGCCGGCAGCGGCGGCATCAAGCGCGACGAAGCCATTGCTCGTGCTCGACGCCGTCTCGGCCGGCTACGGTCAGGCGCGGGTGATCAACGACCTTTCCCTCTCGGCGGCACCCGGTCAGGTGGTCGGCGTTCTCGGCCCCAACGGCGCCGGCAAGACCACCCTCGCCCATGTGATCAGTCGCGCTCTGCCCGTCACGGCGGGTCGCATCCGGTTCGACGGCGAAGACATCACCGATCTGCCTGCGTACGCGGTCGCCGCCCGCGGCATTGCCCATTGCATGGAAGGCCGGCACATCTTCGCCTCACTCTCAGTCGAGGAGAATCTGCTGGTTGCTGCACGGCAGGTCGACGCGGCCGAACGCAGGCTGCGCCTCGAGCGGGTCTTCGCGCTTTTCCCCGTGCTCGCCGAGCGTCGAAAGGCCGGCGGCACCTCGATGTCGGGCGGTCAGCAGCAGGCGCTGGCCATCGGACGCGCGCTCATGGCGAAGCCGCGTCTCGCCATTTTCGACGAGATCAGCCTTGGGCTCGCGCCGGTGATGATGGACCGGCTCTACGAGGCGCTGGCCGCCCTCAAGCGCGAAGGGCTGACCATGTTGGTGGTAGAGCAGGATGTCGAGCGCGCGCTCGATCTCGCGGACGCCGCCTACATCATCAACAAGGGTCGGATCACACTTTCTGGCCCTGCTGCGGTCGTTCGCCACGACGAACGGCTGCGTCACCTATATTTCGGCACGGAAGAATAACATCGCTGCGCAGGAGAAAAACAATGAAGCGGATCGCCATCGAAGAGGCATTTGTCACGCCGGAGATCGCAACTGAATGGAAGAAGGTTCTCGGCAGTCCCGACGTGGAACCTGGTTTTGCCAAAATGGGCGAAAGCATTCTCGCCGATACGCCCGGCAATGCGCTCTTGCATTCTCGCCTGCTCGATATCGGCAACGGCCGCATTGCCCATATGGACGAAATCGGCATTGACATGCAGGTGTTGTCGTTGACCTCCCCGGGCGTCCAGGTATTTCACCCCGACCTCGCCACGCGCCTTGCGGCAGACGCCAATGACGCACTGGCCGAAGCGGTTCGCGCTGCACCGTCGCGCCTGGCTGGGCTCGGCGCCATCGCGCCGCAGGACCCCGCCGCCGCCGCGCGCGAGATCGAACGGATCAAATCGCTGGGCCTGCTCGGCCTGATCGTCAATTCCCATACATTCGGCGAGTATCTCGATGGGCCGCGCAACGCGCCGATCTTCGAGGCCATGGAGGCGACCGGGCTGCCGATGTACCTGCATCCGCGCGAACCGGCCCCGAGCATAGTGATGCCGTTCCTCGACTACGGCCTTTATTTCGCCGGGTGGGGTTTTGCCGTGGAGACCGGATTGCACGCCATGCGGCTCATAATGTCGGGCACATTCGCGCGCTTCCCGAAGCTGAAGATCATTCTTGGGCACATGGGCGAAGGCATTCCGTTCTGGCTGCAGCGGATCGACAATCGCTATTTGCTGCAAGTCAAGATTGGAGCGGTGGAGAAGCTGCCCTGTCTGCCGAGCGAATACTTCCTGGAGAATTTCGTTATCACCACAGCCGGCGTTACCTCGATGGCGGCGCTGCGACTTAGCATCGACGTTCTCGGGGCTGAACGCATCCTGTTCGCGGCCGACTACCCTTACGAAGACGACGCGGAAGCAGTTCGATTCCTGGATGGCGCCGTCTTGACGGAGCGAGAGCGCGAACTTGTATCGCACGAAAACGCCGAGCGTCTTCTCGCACTATCCTGAAGGGAACAAAGAGAACGCTGTTTCAGGTCGCGGATGTTGAACCAAGCGCTAAGTCAAGTAGTGGTGTGATGCTTGCTTGGCGGAGCCACATAGAGGCCGACGACGTCGGCGGCCTTGGCCGTAAACTGCGGGTCGTTGCTCTCGCACCAGGACTTGCGAGCGGCCAGATCGATCTTGTTGCCGCGCAGGAACCGTCAGACATATTGGAGGCCGACCTCGCCAGCCCCCAGCTAGCAGGGGCCCTGTCCAGGGCGCGTACCCGGTGGGAGGCGACTTATCGAGCAACTTCAAAATCCGTTTTTCGGTAGCCTTCGTATCGATCGGCTGCTTGCCCGGCAGGGGCTTGCTCTGCAAACCTTCAAGACCATGATCCGCATAGCGATGGCGCCAAAGGCTGACAATCCGCGGCTGGACCCCAACCTCCTTGGCGATCGATCGGGTGCTGCGACCGACCGCCGCCAAAAGAACGATCCGCGCCCGCTTCAAATCGCGCTGCAACGTCAGCAGTGAACGGCAACGTTCCTCAAGCACCTTGCGATCTTCTTCGAAAGGTGGACTTCTCTTGCTTCGGGTATCATCCCGATGTTGAATCATGACTCACTTCCCAGGGAAAGTGGGTACTAGGGCCAACTCTATGGGAGAGACCACGAGGCGTAGCAATCATCCACGACTCGTCGTGTCCGGGCCGATCCGCTTCCCGTGAGGGCTCCCCAAGTTCACCTCAGTCATCGCGCCTTTGACCACTGGGAACTTGCGTCCTTCGATTGTCGGGTGATGCCCCGTCACCATGAAAAGTTCTGCCTTTCTATCCTCCTGATAACGGCGGCCTCACGCTTGTGCGTGATTGCGCTGCCGAGTCCATGTCGAACGCTTGCTTTCCCTTTGCGGCCCAAAGCGCACGCGCATGTTCGCCCTGATCGCTTTGGAGCTTGTCAGCCATCCATAGCAGCGCGCCGTAGATCGTGGCGCGATCATCGCCGGTCAGGTCCACGATACCGGCCTTGACGACGAGGCCGCCGAGTTCGATGAGGTGCCGTGTGCGCTTGCGGCGCTCGACCTGCCACGTGCGCATGTCAAGTCGCGCCCTTGCGGCCTGGTGACGGTTGCGCGCCGCTCGGCTGCGCAGGAGCACCGCCAGCGTCGCCGTCAGGTGCCGGTGCATTTCGCCGTGCCCGGCTTTGAAAGAACGCAGCGCCGCGCTTCGCCCACGCCTCCTTCTTTCCCGCGTCCTTTGTCTCGGCCAGAACGATCAGCGCGCCTGCCAGTTGGTCGGCGGTGAGTGTGTCAGCCCCCGTGGCGATGACCAGGTCGCCGAGCTGCTGCACCTTGCGAGCCTTGAGGTCGCGCGCCTTGTCCCCAAGTGCCTTCAGTTCGGCATCAAAATCCCGTGGCTTGCGCATGATCGTCTCCAGAAGCGTTGATGGAGAAAGATAATCCAGCGCCGTGCGTAATGCTCTGAGGTCACCGGGACGGTGCGGGACGGGTTGGTCCCTCCCGAGATTTTTTCGAGGGAGGGCGCGCTTATACGTCGTGCCGACGTGCGCTTCGCAGCGTAGATGGTTTGATCGCGATGGCGATCTATCATCTTCACGTCAAGGTCATTGGCCGCAAGTCCGGCTCCAGCGCGGTGGCGTCGGCCGCCTACCGCTCTGGTTCGCGATTGCGTGACGAGCGGCTCGGCCGCGATCAGAACTTTTCCGCCAAGCGCGGCGTCGTCCATTCCGAGGTGATGCTGCCCGAGAACGCACCCGAGGCCTGGAGGGACCGCGAACGGCTCTGGAACGATGTCGAGGCGTCCGAGATCCGGAAGGACGCTCAGCTCGCCCGCGAGGTCGAGTTCGCCCTTCCCCGCGAGATGAGTGAGGCTCAGGCCATTGAACTCGCCCGCGACTTCGTTCGGGGCGAATTTGTCGATCGGGGCATGATCGCCGATCTCAATGTGCATTGGGACATGGCCGAGGACGGCACGCCAAAACCCCATGCCCATGTCATGCTGACCATGCGCGAGGTGGACGAGAACGGCTTTGGCCAGAAGGTGCGGGACTGGAACCGCACCGAGATGGTCCAGCGCTGGCGGAGGCGCTGGGCCGAGCTTGCCAACGAGCGCTTGGCCGAGCTCGACATCGATGCGCGGATCGACCACCGGAGTTTTGCGACCCATAGGATCGCCCTTGAGCCGCAAAGCCAGATCGGCGCGCCCGCCAAACGGATCGAGGATCGGGGCATCGAGGACCAACGGATCGAGGCCGACCGGGCCGAGATGCA
>Ga0213876_10000976_pt1 | contig 18836 bp, 15 predicted proteins | sample BarmaccomBMRX_R9_FD_160113 | JGI IMG/M metagenome (GOLD analysis project Ga0213876, IMG submission 160113) | Root-associated microbial communities from Barbacenia macrantha in rupestrian grasslands, the National Park of Serra do Cipo, Brazil - RX_R9 | ecosystem: Host-associated > Plants > Roots... | reverse complement strand
CTGTGCCAGGACCGGCGCGGTGCGCAGAAGGAGCTCACTTACGTCGGCTCGCGCGCGATGGTGAAGTACGACCTGCCGCTGAACGAAGTGGTGTTCGACTTCTATGATCGCCTGAAATCGGTCTCCAAGGGCTACGCCTCGTTCGACTATCACCTGACCGACTACAAGCCCGCCGATCTGGTCAAGATGCAGATCCTGGTCAATGCCGAACCGGTCGACGCGCTCTCGATGCTGGTGCACCGGACCCGCGCGGAAGGGCGCGGCCGCGCCATGGTCGAGAAGATGAAGGAGCTGATCCCGCCGCACATGTTCCAGATCCCGATCCAGGCGGCGATCGGCGGCAAGGTGATCGCGCGCGAGACCGTGCGCGCGCTGCGCAAGGACGTCACCGCAAAATGCTATGGCGGCGACGTCACGCGCAAACGAAAACTTCTGGAGAAGCAGAAGGAAGGCAAGAAGAAGATGCGGCAGTTCGGCAAGGTCGACATCCCGCAGGAAGCCTTCATTGCCGCGCTGAAGGTGGATAGCTGATTTCCCTGCGCACCGCCATTCCGGGGCGCCCGAGAGGCGAACCCGGAATCCGGAGATTGTTTGCGCGAGATTCCGGGTTCGCTCGCTTTGCGAGCGCCCCGGAATGACAATTTCGAATATCGATCTCCGCGCGCCCGCCTTGCTCTCGCCGGCGGGATAGACCACCATCATAGTTTCCGACAGACCCACAACGGGCAGAGGAAACGTGATGAACCAGCCGTCCGCACTGGGCCTCGTGGAGCGCGCCCGGGCGCTCGCCCCCTTGATCGCCAGCGAAGCCGAGCATGCGGAACAGGCGCGGCGGCTGACGGAGCCCGTCCTGTCAGCGCTGATCGAGAACGGCCTTTACAGGTCGCTGCTGCCGCAAAGCGTCGGCGGTCACGAGGCGCCGCTTGAAGTCCAGATGCAGATGCTGGAGGAGGTCGCCAAGGCCGACGCCTCGACCGCCTGGTGCCTCGGCCAATGCAGCGTCTGCGGCATGGTGGCGGCCTATCTCGATGTCGACACTGCGCGCGAGATCTTCGGTGCGCCGCAGAACGTGTTGGCCTGGGGCGCGATCGCGCATGAGGCGCGTGCCACGGAGGGCGGCTATATCGCCACTGCGCGCTGGGATTTCGCCTCCGGCATCCGCCAGGCGAATTGGCTCGGCGCCCATGTCCGGATCGTCGAGGCCGACGGTACGCCGCGCAAGCGACCGGACGGCGGAGCGGAGATCCGCACCATTCTGTTTCCGGCGACGAGCGCTGTCCTTTACGACGTCTGGGACGTGATCGGGCTGAGGGCCACCGGGACCGACAGCTATTCGGTCGAGAACCTGTTCATCCCCGAGCGCTTCACGGCGCTGCGCGACGTCCCCTCCGCCCTCCGCGAGCCGGGCCCGCTGTACAAGATCGCCACGCATTACGTCTTCGCCATGGGCTTTGGCGCGGTGTCGCTCGGCGTGGCGCGCGCGATGCTGGATGCGACGACCGAACTCGCCCGCCGCAAGTCGCCGCAAGGCCTGAGCTCGATGCGCGACAACGCCGCCATTCAGGGCACGATCGGCCGGCTGGAGGCGAACTGGCGCGCAGCGCATGCCTATCTCTACGGCACGGCTGCGGAAATCTCAGCGCATCTGGCTGGCGGCGGCGATATCGCCGAGCAGCAACGGGTCGCCATGCGGCTCGCCTCGACCTGGACCATCCATCAATCGGCTTCGGTGGTCGACACCGCCTATCACATGGCGGGCGCAACGGCGGTGTTTCGCGCCAACGGTTTTGAGCGGCGGTTTCGCGACATGCACGCCATCGCGCAGCAGATCCAGGCCCGCAACGCCCATTACGAAGACGCCGGCAGGGCGATACTCGACGACCATCTCGACGCGCCCGCCAGGATGCGACCGCTAATATGACATCGCTGCCATGCGGAGAACGAGGCCAGGCGAACGCAGACCGGTAAACTACGGTAGCCGTTAATTAAACATTATCTGGGAGCTTCCCCGCCATCGCTGCGGCGTCTGGGAATGCTCCATGTTCAAGCTTCGATCGATTGCGTCTCGCCTGATCCTCGCCATTTCGCTCACCGTCGCGACCGCCTGCGGAATCCTCGGCACCTTCTCGGTGCTGCAGCAACGCGAACTGACCCGCCTCGCGCTCGAGCAGCAGCTCAGGCTGCAATATGACAGCGTCATCGCGGCGATTGACTACGAGGGCCGCACCACGCTGGCGCTGAGCTCGGTGCTGGCCGCGATGCCGCCGATCGCCGACGCCGTCACAAAGGGCGACCGCGACGCGCTCGGCGCGCTGCTCGGCGGCGCGATGCCGGCGCTGAGGGCGCAGGGCATCCCGCTGGTCAATGTCTGGACGCCGCCCGCAACGAACTTTTATCGCGTGCACGAGCCAAAGATTTTTGGCGACGACACCTCCAAGCGCCGCATCACCGTGGTGCAGGCGAACGCCGGCGGGAAGCAGATCGCCGGCGTCGAGCAGAGCCGCCTGTCGCTCGGCATCTTTGGCATGACGCCGATCCTGCAGGGCGGCAAGGCGCTCGCCACCGTCGACGTCGGCGCGGCGTTCGGCGACGAATTCGTCGGTCGGGCCAAGCAGCGTTTCGGCATCGATCTTGCCGTGTTCTGGCTCGACAACGGAGAAGTCAAAAAACTGTCGTCGACCTTTGGCGACGAGGCAGTCGCCAGCGAGGACGAATTGAAGAGCGTCTTCAACGGCGCGCCGCTGCATCGGGATGCGCGGCTGAACGGCCATCCCGCCGCCGTTTATGTCGGCCAGATCAAGAATTTTGCCGGGCAGCCGGTCGCGCTGCTCGAAATCATCAAGGACACCAGCGACTATGAGGCGGCCGCGGCGAGCTCGCAACAAAATTTGATCCTCGCAACCGCTGCGATCCTGATCGTTGCCGGCCTGGTGGCGCTGTTTCTGGGCCGCAGCATTTCACGGCCATTGGTCTCGATCACCGCGGTCATGAACCGCCTGTCGAGCGGCGACATCGAGGTGGCGATCCCCGGCGGCGAGCGGGCGGACGAGGTCGGCACCATGGCGCAGGCCGTCGACGTCTTCCGCCGCAGCATGATCGAGGCGCGCGCGCTGCGCGAGGCGCAGGAGCAGGACAAGCAGCAGAGCGAACGGGAGAAGAAGGCGCTGCAGCGCCAGATGGCCGATCGCTTCGAAAGCGAGGTCAAGAGCGTGGTCGGCGCGGTGGCGCGCGCAACCGAGGACATGCGGCGCGTGGCCGGCGAGATCACCACCAGCGTCAATGGTACGTCGGACCGGGCCAGCGCTGCGGCCGCGGCGTCGGAAGAGGCTTCTGCCAGCGTCGCGACGGTGGCGGCCGCGACCGATGAGCTTGCCACCTCCGTTGCCGAGATCGGCCGCCAGGTGACCCATTCCAGCAGCGTGGCCGACCAGGCCGTCGGCAAGGCCGTCAGCACCACCGAGATGGTCGGCAGCCTCGCGGCAACCGCCGAAAAGATCGGCGACGTGCTGCGCCTGATCGACGCCATCGCCAGCCAGACCAACCTGCTCGCGCTCAATGCCACGATCGAAGCAGCGCGCGCCGGCGAGGCTGGCCGCGGCTTCGCCGTGGTCGCCGCCGAGGTCAAGGAGCTCGCGGGCCAGACCGCCAAGGCGACCGAAGAGATTGCCGGGCAGGTTACCGCCATCCAGTCGGCGACCAGCGAATGCGTCGGCGCGATCGGAAGCATCAGCCAGACCATCCGCGACATCAGCGCGGTGGCCACGACCATCGCGTCCGCGGTCGAGGAGCAGGGTTCGGCCACGCGCGAGATCGCACGCAGCGTGCAGCAGGCGGCCATCGGCACCAGCGAGGTCTCGAAAAATGTCGTCGGCGCAAGCCAGGCCGCCGGCCAGTCGCGCGATCTTGCCAAAAACGTGCTGGTCGCGGCCGGCGAACTCGGCCAGCACGCATCGCTGCTGTTCAAGAGCGTCGATACCTTTTTGGCCGGCCTGCGCGAGGCGGCGTAAGCGCGCCCCCGTCCTTGTGTCTGCCGCCATCCTGCTGCCATCGCGGCGCACGAGGCGAATGCGCACGATCGTGGTGAGGGAACGAGCTTTCCTCGGTGGAGCTCGTGACATAGTGTTTTCGCACGCTGCAACATGATGGGGCGACCGATGCCGGCCACCGCAAAAGCGCGTATGAGAAAGGACGCAGGCCGGGAGCGCACGACGCGGCGCGCTACCGATCGGATCGATCCCGTGATCTCGGCCGTCCTCAGCGCCTACTCAAAACCGGTTCAGGTGAGATTGCTGGCGCTGCGGCGGCTGATCCTCCGGACGGCGCGCGAAACCGATGGTGTCGGCGCAATCGAGGAAGCGCTCAAATGGGGGCAGCCGAGCTATCTGACGACTGAGACGGGCAGCGGCAGCACGATCCGCATCGACGGCGTCAGATCCGCGCCCGATCAATATGCGGTCTATTTCCACTGCCAGACCAATCTGGTCGAGACCTTTCGCGAGCTCTATCCGGAGCTGCGCTATGGCGGCAACCGCAGCATTCTGCTCGATGCCGCCGACGATCCGCCCGAAGCCGCGCTACGCCACTGCGTGGCGCTCGCGCTGACTTATCATCTGAACAGGCGGAAACGAGGCAAACTCTGAAGCGTGTCGAGTTAATGGCTCAGACCGCTTCTCGATCTGGCAAAGCTGCCTGCAACCAGCGCGTGCACGACGGTGCATTCCTGTCCAAAATTCCGTCAAAGTTCAACAGTGCTATCCAGCGATAAAACGAACGCAGAGGCTTCTGCCGGCAGCCGGATCAAGGATTTGCGATTGGTCTGCGCGCCGCTCTTTCATGTTACCCTGCCCGCGGAAAGAGCGATCCGATGCACCTCCGGCCCCTTCTGATCCCGCTTGTCAGCTCCCTCGTCCTGTTCGCCGCCGCGACGGTGCTCGCCCAGGACAAGGGCACCGTGGAGCCCAAGGACCTGCCGCCGCTGGACAACCCGAGCGATCCAAAAGTCGCGGCCAAGGAACTGTTCGCCCGAAAACTGCTGCCGACGGCGGGACCGCCCTGGGTGATCGGCGCCTACAACAGGGGCTGCATCGCCGGCGCGAAAGAAATGCCGATCACCGGCGACACCTGGCAGGTCATGCGGCTGTCGCGCAACCGCAACTGGGGTCACCCCGATCTGATCGCGCTGCTGAAGCGACTGTCGAAGAACGCGCACAGGGATGCGGGCTGGCCCGGCATTCTGGTCGGCGACATGGGCCAGCCGCGCGGCGGGCCGATGCTCACCGGCCACGCCAGCCACCAGATCGGGATCGATGCCGATATCTGGCTGACGCCGATGCCGGACCATTTGCTGTCGCGCGAGGAGCGCGAGGAGATGTCCGCCACCATGATGGTGCGTGGCGACCGTCTCGACATCGATCCGAACGCCTGGACACCGCAGCATCTCGCTGTCATCCGCGACGCCGCGCTGGAGCCCTCGGTGCAACGCATCTTCGTCAATGCCGCGATCAAGAAGGCGCTATGCCGCGAGGCCAAGGGCGATCGCAGCTGGCTGTACAAGGTCCGGCCGTGGTACGGACACGACTATCACTTCCACATCCGCATGAGATGCCCGCCTGGCAACAGTGAGTGCGAAGGACAGAAGGAGCAGTCGGAGGATGACGGCTGCGCGCCGTCAGAGCTCGGCTACTGGTTCAAGGACGAGGTCCTCCATCCCCCGCCGCCAAAAGAGCCGCCAAAACCGCGCCCTCCGATCACGCTGGCGCAGTTGCCCGCGGCCTGCAAGCAGGTGCTGCACGCCCCCGCCGCGAAGCCGAAATGACCCTTTTGGCTCGCGCCGGATCGATTTCATTCGTCATCGAGATCGGCTAGACTTCGCCTGCGCGCCGTAAGCGCGCAGTTCACGTGGGACGATGGTCCCGCTCCTTCCCATCCCGATCACGCCGCATGCTGCGCGGTTGCACCGCGCGGCCCGGCCCATGTGAGCAGCATCATGCGCATCAGTGCACGCAACCAGATCAAGGGCACCGTCGTCGGCGTGAAGAAGGGTGCGACCACCTCGCACATCCGCGTCGACATTGGCGGAGGGCAGATCGTGACCTCCTCGATCACCAATGAGGCGGTCGACGAACTCGGCATCAAGGCCGGAGATCACGTCACGGCCGTGATCAAGGCGTCCGATGTCATGATCGCGGTGGACTGAGATGCGTACGGCGTTCCTCATTGCTCTGCTGCTGCTTGGAGCGGTCTCCGCCCGGGCCGCCGAAGAGCCCAGCGGCTGCGACAAATTCAAATGGGACATTACGCAGGCGCGCGCGGCGCTGACCGCACCTGATCGCACGAACGTCAATTCGGGCGGCGAGCTCGCCGCGGTATCGCCGACGGGCCTGATGCTCGCATTGGCCGCCCCGGCGGACGCCAAACTGCCGTCGCCGCCGGAACGCGCGCCGAAGGAAGGCACGTTCGCGGGCTTTGCCAAGTTCAACGCCGTGCCGAACGCGGGCGTCTACACCATCAGCCTGTCCGAGGGCGCCTGGGTCGACGTCGTGCAGGACGGCCATGTCCTCAAGCCGAAAGCCTTCAGCGGGGCCACGGATTGCACCGGGATCCGCAAAACCATGAAATACGAGCTGGCGGCCAGCCCCTTCCTGCTGCAGGTCAGCGGCGCCAAGGACAAGGCGATATCCATCGCGATCCTGCCATCGGAATAGGAAGGTCGACGAACCACCGCCTTTACCCCTCCCCCCAGCCTGTTATGTTCCGGAAACAGCGACATCCCGTCCGACCGTAAGTCCGCAGGATCCCCGGAACAGCGCTTCCGCCGTCGCATCCCGACCTCAACCAATGCCCGATTTGCGCGCGGCAGACCGCGCGCGAACGCATGGAGCGCTCAAAAATGCCTCGTCTCGCCGCACTTTTTGCCGCCCTCGTGATCCTCACCGGATCGATCCATTCCGCAGCACAGGCCGAGGACAAGACCCTGACCGTGTTCGCCGCGGCATCCATGAAGAACGCGCTCGACGACATCGACGCGGCCTTCACCGCCAAAACCGGCCTCAAGGTGTCGGCGAGCTACGCCGCGAGCTCGACGCTCGCCAAGCAGATCGAGCAGGGCGCGCCGGCGGACATCTTCGTGTCCGCCGACACCGACTGGATGGACTATGCCGCCGCCAAGAAGACCATCGACGAGCCGACCCGCGCAAATCTGCTCGGCAACAGCATCGTGCTGATTGCGCCCAGGGATTCCAAGATCGACAATTTGGCGATCGGAGCGGGCTTCGATCTCGCCGCGCTCGCCGGCGACGGCAAGATCGCGACCGGCGATGTCAAATCCGTGCCGGTCGGCAAATATGCCAAGGCCGCGCTCGAGAAGCTCGGGGCCTGGCAGGCCGCCGAGCCGAAATTCGCGATGGCCGACAGCGTGCGTGCCGCGCTGACCCTGGTGGCGCGCGGGGAAGCCGCGCTCGGCATCGTCTATGCGACCGACGCCAAGGTCGAGCCCGGCGTCAAGGTGGTCGGGACTTTCCCACCCGACAGCCATCCGCCGATCATCTACCCGGTGGCAGCGACCACGACGGCGAAGCCTGAAGCCAAAACCTATCTCGACTATTTGCACTCTTCGGCGGCGAAGGCCGTGCTCGAGAAATACGGCTTCACCTACCTGATCAAGCCGACCTCCTGACCCGACGACGTGCTGGACATCACGCCCACGGAATGGACGGCGATCCTGCTTTCACTGCGGGTCGCCGCGGTCGCAACCCTCATGGCGACACCGGTCGGCATCGCGCTGGCATGGCTGCTGGCGCGGCGGGATTTTTGGGGCAAGTCGCTGCTCGATGCGCTGGTGCATCTGCCGCTGGTGCTGCCGCCGGTCGTGACAGGCTATCTGCTGCTGCTCGCCTTCGGCCGCCGAGGTCCACTCGGGGCCGTGCTTGCAGATTATCTCGGCATCGTGTTCGCGTTCCGCTGGACCGGCGCGGCGCTCGCCTGCGGCGTGATGTCGTTCCCGCTACTGGTGCGGCCGATCCGCCTCTCGATCGAGGCGGTCGATCACAGGCTGGAGCAGGCGGCGGAAACGCTGGGTGCCGCACCCTGGCGGGTGTTTGCCACCGTCACGCTGCCACTGTCGCTTCCTGGTGTTTTGGCCGGCATGGTGCTCGGGTTCGCCAAGGCGATCGGCGAGTTCGGCGCCACCATCACTTTCGTCTCGAACATCCCCGGCGAAACCCAGACCATCTCGTCGGCGATCTATTCGCTGATCCAGACCCCCGAGGGCGACACCGCAGCGTTGCGGCTGGTGATCGTGTCGATCGTGATCGCGGTCACGGCCTTGATCGGCGCCGAATGGTTCGCGCGGCGCGCCACCCAGCGCCTGCATGGGAACTGAGCATGTTGCGCGTCGACGTCACAAAGCAGCTCGGCGAGTTCTCGATCGAAGCCAGTTTTGCGAGCGAGGGCCGCGTCACCGGCCTGTTCGGCGCCTCCGGCGCCGGCAAGACCTCGCTGATCAACATGATCGCGGGCCTGCTGGCTCCCGACCGCGGAAAAATTTCGCTCGACGGCGACGTGCTCGATGACACCGAAAAGACCATCCATTTGCCGGCCTATCGTCGCCGCATCGGCTATGTGTTCCAGGACGCGCGGCTGTTCCCGCATCTGTCCGTGCGCGCCAATCTCGATTACGGCCGGCGGATGAATGGCCTGGCCTTCGATCCGGCCCAGCTCACCCGCATCACGGAGTTGCTCGACATCGGCCATCTGCTCGATCGCCGTCCGGGAAAACTGTCCGGCGGCGAGCGCCAGCGGGTCGCGCTCGGCCGTGCGCTGTTGGCGAAGCCAAGATTGCTGCTGCTCGACGAGCCGCTCGGTGCGCTCGACGAAAGCCGCCGCGCCGAAATCCTCCCCTACCTGATCCGGATGCGCGACGAGGCCCGTATCCCGATGGTGTTCGTCAGCCACGACGCCGCCGAGATGCGCCAGCTCGCGACGCAGATCGTGATGCTGAGGCATGGACGGGTGACGTCGTTCGGCGGCGTCAAGGTGCTGTCGGGTTAGTCACGAGATCTCAACGCCGTCATTGCAAGGCGCGAAAGCGCCGACGCAATCCAGTCTGTCACCGCGGCAATTCTGGATTGCTTCGCTTCGCTCGCAATGACGGCGGTTGCTCCTCAAATCACCTCGCGCGCCCGTAGGTCCGCGATTGCGGCGCCATCATAGCCGATCGCGCTCAGCACCTCCTCGGTGTGCGCACCGAGCGCGGGCGCCATGGACTCCAGCCGGCCGCCGCCGTGGGCGAGCCGAAAGCCGCTGCCGGCAAAGCGCAGCCGTCCATAGGGCGTGTCGATCTCCTGGATGGCGCTGCGCGCTGCGATCTGCGGATGATCGATGACCTCCTCGATGGTCCAGATGCTGGCGCAGGGCGCGCCGGCCGCTTCCAAAATCTTCTCCCAGTCGCGCGCGCTCTTCTGCGCGAGCGCGCCCTCGATGACGGCGCGCAACGCCGGCTCGTTCTCCTGCCGCGCAAACCAGTCGGCAAAGCGCGGATCGTCAAACGTGTCGTCGCGGCCGAGCGCCTTCATCAGCGCGATGTATTGCTTCTCGTTGTTGACGGCGAGCAGCAGAAAACCCTCGCCCGCCTTGAACAGATTGGCCGTGGGCTTGCGGCTCACGGCCTGATTGCCCGACAGTTTTTGGCGGTGGCCGGCGACCGAATAATCGGCGACCTGCCCGGCCAGAAACGCCAGCGTCGCCTCGAGCATCGACACGTCGACCATTTGTCCCTTGCCGGTGCGGATGCGCTGGAACAGTGCGCTGGAGACGCCGAACGCGGCGGTCGCGCCCGTCAGCACGTCGCAGACCGCAAAACCGGCGCGTGTCGGCCCGGTCCGTTCATGGCCGGTGATCGCCATGATGCCGCTCAGCGCCTGGATCTTGCCGTCATAGCCCGGGCTGGCGCGCTCCGGGCCGGTCTGGCCGAACCCGGAGATGGCGCAATAGATCAGTTTTGGATTGACCTCCGAGAGCGCGGCATAGCCGATGCCGAGCTTGTCCATCACGCCGGGGCGAAAATTCTCCATCACCACGTCAGCCTCGGCCACCAGCTTTTTGACGATCGCGATCGCCTCAACTTTGGCGAGATCGAGCGTCAGGCTCTTCTTGTTGCCGTTGATGGCCTGCCAGCCCGGGGCCAGGCCGCGCTCGGCCCATTCCCGGCTGAGCGGCGTACGGCGCATGTCCTCGCCCTCACGCCGCTCCACCTTGATGACGTCGGCCCCGAGCAGCGCGAGCTGGTAGCTCGCATAAGGCCCGGCCAGCACCTGCGTGAAGTCGAGAATTTTGACGCCTTCGAATGGCCGGGTCACGCCGCTCCCCTATTGGTCTTGTCGCTTCGGTCCGGATCACGCCGCGCGGTTGCCGCGCGCGATCTCCTTCTGGCGGTCGAACTCGGCGCGGCGGCGCGCCAGTTCCTCCGGGCTCATCTGGGCGATGTTGTTGTAATCTAGCTTCCAGGAGGCATCCTCGCTCCAGCGCAGCGGCGACTGCATGGTGGTGCGTGCGCCGAATGCGGTCTCCAACAGACGCAACGCCAGTTCCAAGGTCAGCGCCTGGGATTCCGGATCGTGCGGCTTGCCGGCCGAATTGCCGAGCGGGAAATCGGAAAACAGGAAACGGGGCACGGCGGCGTGCTCGACGATGTCCTTGGCGCATCCCATCAGCACCGTGGAAATCCCGCCTGCCTCGAGATGGCGGGCGATCAGAGCGGTGGTCTGGTGGCATACCGGGCAGTTCGGCACCAGCACCGCGGCATCGACCTTGTCGGCGAGGCTGCGGTCCAGGATCTCGGGCGCATCGACATCGATGGTGACGCGATGGCTGCGATTGGTCGGCGCGCCAAAGAAGCGGGGCGCGACCTCACCGATGCGTCCCGCGGCCTGCGCCTTCCAGAGCAGCGGCAGCGGAAACCAGGTGCCGCTGTCGCTCGCACTGGTGTGCTTGCGGTCGTAGCCGATATGCGAGATGCGCAGATCGTGTTGCCGCGAGCTATCGCCCTCATAGACCTGATAAAATTTTGCACTGCCGTTATAGGCGGCGCCGGGCCCCTGATCGCCCTTCAGCGGATCGTAGGGGGCGGCCGTCGTGACGATCGCCACGCGCGACTGCGACAGCGGCTTTTTCAAGGGCTGGAACGGCGCCTCGACATAATGTGCCCAGCGGTAGGGCGTGGTGTAGCCGATCGCGGCATAGTAATCGCGCGTGCGCTGCATATAGGGAATAGGAGCATCGAAGTCGGGCGCGAAGCCGAACTGCTCATCGGGCGGGACGGCCATTGTTGTGTCTCCTTGCGTTTCCCCCGCGAGTTATATGGGCCTTCCAGACTAAAGTTAGTCTCCTTGTTCCTCAACCGCGATATCGCGGCCGACGCGAGCCTGACGAAAACGCGTCGGCACGCGCGAAACTGTGGCCAACCCGCTGGGCGTGATCCCAAGGGATTCCTGCCGCGATGGGCGCTTTTTCGCAACCAGAGGCCTGGACGACCAGATAATCGTGGCGCAACTGCCACAGACGTCGCCGAACGGTTTCGCCCAGTTGGAATTCCGCGGCCGACGCTTTAACTCACTTTGGGGGCGGCGGATGGCCCGCTCCGAACCCCGCGAGGAGGCGATGAGGAAAATCTACCACACGATGCAGTTCGATGTGCATGACGAGAAGGCGTTGCACGAGTTCGTCCGCAAGCACGCCGACCCGGAGGAATTCGCAGCCATGGAAAAGCACGATGCCGACGAAGCGGAAGGTGAGCCGGCCGATCACGTCTATTCGGACATCGAGTGGATCGTCGAGCATGGCCACGCCTACAACGCCGACGGCATCGAGCACGGCGGCGGAGAAACCGGCGAAATCGACGAGGATGACGAAGACGACGACGAGGAATGATGCGGACGATAGGGGCCCGGCGACGGGCCCTTATCGATTGCGCGAGCGACCAACTCTCTGCTTCAGGCCGCGGCTGGAGGCCCTGAATGACCAGGCTGATGCGTAAAATGCTGCTCTCCGTCGCTCCGTTCATGATCCCGGTTTCGGCGTCGGCGGAAGCAACCGCAATGGATGCGCTGCAACGCTACCGGCTCGGTGATCCCGCAATGTTCGCGTTCCTGGCAGGGAATCTGAACGGCCTGACCTGGGCCAATGCCGAACTGCAGTCCAGCGGACACCCAAAACTGTTCTGCGTGCCCGCGGACGTGGACTTCAGTGTTCAGCGCGCGGTGGAAGCCACCACGAAGCATCTCAAGGATGCCGCGGCCGACGAAGCGCGCCCCATCGGATCGGTGATGCTGCAAAGCCTCAAGGAGGTATTCCCCTGCAATTGATCCGTCGGGCCCTTTAGAGCGTCTTCAGATATTCGAGCAGCGCCTTCTTGTCGCCGTCGCTCAAACTCGTGCCGAACTCATGACCGCACTTGCTGTTCCCTGAATTGAGGTCGTTGCAATCGGTGACGGGACGAGCGTCGGGCCCGTCCTGAGTTGCGGCAAGTCCGATGTTTTCGATGTCGTATTTTGCACCGAGGCTGAATTTCGACGTGCGCTGCGCCGATGGCTTGAGCAATTCGGCGAGCGTCGGCACCGAACCGTTGTGCAGATAGGGCGCGGCCGCCCAGATGCCCTGCAATACCCGCGCTTCATAGGCGCCCCGGTGCAGGGTGCGGACGAGCAGCGTTCCACTTTCGATGGTCAGGCTGTCCGGCTGTGCGGCCGCTATCTGGTTGTCAGGCGTCTTCATCGCCTTTGCCAGATCCTGCAATCCCGGCAGCACTTGCGGTTGGGAGGCCGGGGCGCCGGAAGCGCCTGATCCGGACAGCGGCGCCATCGGCTCGCTGGGAAGGCCGCCGAGATCACTGCCATGTTCGCCGATAAGGATATGTTGGCCGATCGAACCGGCGACCGCGGTGAACATCATGTGGACGCCAAAATCTTCTTCCTGGAGCTTCCTGGCAATGCCGGGAATGGAGGCACCCGCCAGCACACCGGTCTTGACCTTGCGGCCGAGTTCATCGAACTGGCGTGTGTCGGTGCCGACGTTCTGGACCGGCGTGGCCCAGGTCTTGTCGAACAGGGAGCGGAACGCGCCCTCTTTGATCCCGTGACACTGAGCGCACTCCCTTTGAAAGATCCTTTCACCGTCGGCGCGCAGCGCCTGGTTGATCGGCCATTGCCATTTCGGCGGGCCGATCTGCCTGATGAGTTCTTCGAGCCTGTTCAGTCCATCGAAGTTGATGGAATTGTTGTTGAGATAATTGAACAGCGGCCCCACACGCGCCGGTTCGAAATCGGCGAATGCCAGAGCCTGTCCGGTATTCCTGGACAACGCGAAAACGTCGTTGCCGTTCATGACGAAACCGCCCCAGTCGGTCAGGTCCTGCACCGGCGAATTCCATAGGAACGGATAGCGGACCGGCGCGTCGCCAGGCTTCATGTTTTCCGGAATGAGCAGATCGGGTGGCGGTCCGACATCGAGGCCGGACAGACGGTTGAAGATGATCCCGACCGCGTCGAGGCGTCCAAGCCCCCAGCCAGGTGTCGGCAATGTCCCGACCATCCAGGCATGATATCGCCGGTGCCACGCATCGACCTTGTTTCGCAGTGCCGTGACGTCAGCGGCAGCGGGTGTCGGGGAATTCAGGACCGCGGCGGCGAACGCGGCAAACGACGCCTTGCTGGCGGTCGCTTCTGCGACCGCCTTGTCGAGGTCGCTCAAAAAGGTCTGAAAATCGGTCAAAGACGGGCCGCCATCGACCCGGTACATCTTGCCGTCGACCTCGAGCTGGCGCGTGTGACATGCCGAGCAGGTGACGCCGACGGTCTGGAATCCCCGCGGACCGGACGCGTGGAAGCCGACGGGCAGGCCGGCAGCGCTCTCCGGATTCGGCAGAAAGCCATAGCGCGACATGCTGTCCGACAGGAACGGCTGCCCGTCCTTTCTCAGCGCCTGCATCCAGGCGAGACTGATCAGGCGCGAACCCTGATCGCGCGTGTAGAAGTCGGCCCGCGCAGATGCCGTCCAGCGCGGGCCCTGATCGACGTAGATCGGATCGCCACCGGCGGCCTGCACCGCAGAACTTGTCGCCAAAACGATCGCACAGCCAATCAGCAAGACGAGACGACGCATGGCATGACCCCCAGGGCTAAACATGCTTTGGCTTTATGATGGCGATCTCAGCACACCTGTTGGCGATACATCGGCGTCGATGCGCGAACGCGGACGTCGGATAATGGACGTCGGATGATGGAGCCAATGGCTCGCCGGGTTTGTGTGGTGGTTCACAATTCGCTCAACTTTTGCCGCCGGCGTTTTCAAGCGAAGTTTTCAGCCGGGCTGCCGCACCTGCAATTGTATACCACGACAAACTCCCGTCAAGGTGGCGAGCCCGCGCACCTCACCGCGAACGACGTTCGCCACGCTCGCGAGACCAGCCTGGAGCGCTTCATGCGTTGCGAAAAGATCCGGATCGGCGTTGCCACGCCGGCGTCAGGCCACTAGCCGCGACACGTCCCAGGATAGGAGGCCGGATTGGTCGCAGATCGCCTGCGCCTCGCTGATATCCTGGTCGATGCGCTGGTCATCGGGCGTCGTCTCGGTCAGCAGGCGCGCCCGCAGACAAAGGCATTCGACGATCAGCCAGGGATTGTTGATCGCCTTGGCGATGGCCAGCGCGCGATCCAGGGCCTGCATGCCACGCACCGCCTCGCCGGCGCGGACCAGGGCCTCCGCATGACCGGCATGGAGCTGGCACATTTCCATCTGGCCCGTCCGCAGCTGCATGTCGCTTTGCAAAAATGCTTCCACCTGGCCGATCGCCTCGCGCGCATGGCCGGTCCGCGCCAAGGCCGTCGCGATCGCGCCGATCAGATTGGCCTTGATCGCATCATAGCCATTGCGCTCGATGATCTCCCGCGCAGCGGACAGGCATTCGAGGGCATCCTCGTTGCGCCGAAGCATGAGAAGGTTGCGGCCCATCGCGATGCGGGCAAGCACCTCGCCATACGCATCCTGCTCGCGAAGCGCGATGTCCAGGGCCCGTCGCGCAAGGTCCAGCGCCTTGTCGTGGGGGCCGGTCGCGTTCATGAACCAGCTCTTGAATGCGAGGACCAGGCAGCGCGGGCTCGCGGGCGCCCCGAGGCGGGCCGTTTCGAGCGGACCGGTGAGCATGTCGCTCAATTGGTCCAGCAGCGAAATCGCCCGGCTGACGTCGCCCATGGCATGCAGGACACTCGCCATCATCAGCTGGTTCGAGAATATCAGCGCGGGAGACTGCAGCGTGCGGGCCACCTTCAGGCCTTCGGTCGTCACCCAGAGCCCTTCCTCATAGCGGCCCTCGAACCAGCAGATCATCCCGAGATGCGCCTGCGCGCTGCAGACCTGCCACGCCCTGCCCTGACGCCGGGCGAGCTCCATGGTGCGCGCCAGATGCATGTTCATCTTGTGAAATTCGCCGAGTTGCAGCATCGAAGCGAAACTCATGAGAACGAAGTCGACGTATTTCTCTTCCGCGGCTTCGCCGAGGCTCGCGACGAGGCTGAGCGCGCGGTCGAAGATCAGGCTGAGCGACGAAGCGGCGGAGTTCCGGCGCGCCTCCAGGGCGGCGTCCCAGAGATAGCCGAGCGCCAGCTCGGTCTCGCCGGCTTCTTCGGCGTGGAATGCCAGCTGTTCGTAGCGGCCGCTCCGGCTCGGATATTGCAGCGTTATGGCGCGAATGGCGGCGCGATGGATCTTCTGACGCCGTTCGCGCGGGATCGTGTTGGCACAGGCCTCGGCAATCATCTGATGCCGGAAGCGTGCGGAGTTGCCCACCAGCGGGTGGACGAAGGCAAACCGCTCGAGCTCGTAGAGCGCGCTCAGGAGCTCGCCGATATCGACGCCGAGGACGGCCGTCGCCAGATCGATCTCGACCTCGTCGCCCAAGAGGCTCAACGCCTGTGCGAAGGATTTCAGCCGCGGCGGCAGACGCTGCAGCCGCGCGTGGATCACCGACTCCACGCTTTGCGGGAGCGATTGCCAGCTCGGCGCGCTGGTCGCATTGGCCGAGCGCAGCAGCTCCTCCAGGATGAAGGGGACGCCATCGGCGCGCTCGATCGCCCGTTCGAGCACCGAAGCAGCCCGATCCTTGTTCCACAACTGGCGGCCCAAAGCTTCCATATGCTTGCGGGACAGCGGCTGCAGATGAATGACCGATTCCGCGATCTCGGCCGCCTCGCTCGTCGACTCCGGCCGCCCGGTCAGCAGGATGCAGAGGGGATGCGGGGTTTCCGCGCGCGCCAGCAATTTCAGGAACTGGCGACTCTCCGGATCGATCCACTGCAGGTCTTCGATCAGCAAGACGGTCGGACGTCCGAGCGTCAGCACCAGGAACGCGTTCACCAGCGCCCGCGCGGTTTGGGTTTGCGTGTTGTCGCTCGATCGTTGGCGCGGCTGCGGCTTTTCGGCAATGAACAAGGTTTCGAGCGTCAGGCGATCGGCCGCATCGATTTTCGCACTGACGAGTGCGTCGTGAAAATAGCCGTCCGACGAGGAGCTGCGTGCACCAAGCATGCCGCCCACCAATGCGCGGGCGGCGGCGAATGCGGTGGTGCGCCGTTGTGCCGTGCCGCAGAACACGCAGCATCTGGCGTCCGATGCCAGCGCGTCCGACATCGCCGCGGCGACGAGGCGGCTCTTGCCGATCCCCGGCTCGCCGATCATGGCGATCGAGGCGTTCTTGCCGCCCGCGCGCGGCAGTCGTTCGCGAAGTGCGCGAAGCTCGTCGAGGCGGCCAACGATCGGATTTTGATAGCGGCGCGCGACGTCGTTCTGGTCGACACCCTTTGGCCGGGCATTCAGCCTGTAGACCTCGATCGTCCGGTCGGCGATGCCCGAAGACGCGTTGCATGCGGTCAGGTCGAGCGGCGACCTGCACAGTTTGGCGCTCGCCACGCTGACACGAACCTCGCCGGCCGCCGCCTCCTGCTGCAACTTGGCGGCGACGTGCACCGTCGCGCCGGCAACGTCGAAGCGGTAGATCGCATTGCGGCCGCCCTTGCGCAAACCGACCAGGCCGGAATGAACCCCGACGCGAAAATTGACCGGATGCCCCCTCGGACCGGTCGATGCGCTGTGAGCCTGAATGTCCCAGGCGGCAATGCACGCGCGATCGGCGTGATCCTCGAATGCGGTTGGCCAGCCGAAAATGGCGATGCCGCCGTCCCCTGCGTAGTGGACGATCTGGCCCCCGAGGCGCTCCACCGAGCCGCGGATGTGATCCAGCCACCGGTCCAGAAATGCCTGGGCCTCGTCTGGATCACACGCCCCGATATGACGCGTCGAACCGACCATATCGACGGCGAGAACCGTTATGATATTGCGGTCTGCAGTCGTCGCAATGCCAACGGCCATGCTCTCGTTCCGCGTCTTCCCAGCCAGACCAGCTTCCCGGTCCTGACGTTCGTCTCACCTTGAGGCGAATTCGTTCACGAACGCCAGAACCAAGCGGCCCCAGTGAATTCAATGCTCTAGAAGCGCATGTTACCACGGGAGCGATATTCCGCCATCGCCAGACTTGGCCATCGGCCACCTGTCCCGTTACGGGTCAAAGCGTCGCGCCAGAAGGAAATACGGTTGACACGGTGGTAACGGACATTCCGAACCGGCTCGGCAGATCGGGCGAGCCCCTCAAACTCCCGCGACCGACGTCCAGATTTCGGCGAGCTTGCGCCGAAACGCCTGCATGCGGGTGAGCTTCGGTTTCTCGTCTTCCTCTTCGGGCAGTCGAAGGCCGATGACATTGACCCGGCCGCCCGAGATGGAGCGTGCCACCAGCACGATGGAATCCAGCGCCAGCGTCGCGCCTTCCTTCGGCGCATGATCGAGGTGAACGTCGAAATAATCGGCGAGCGTCAGCTCGGCGTGGACGGCATCGGCCTGCAGCGCGTAGATCTTTCCGATGTCGCCGAGCGTCACCTCGCCCGAGACCATGAAATCGCCCAGCAGATGCGGATCGGGCGCGGTGCTCGGCGGCATATCGACGAAAAAACGGTCGAGCGCCTCGGCGCGCTCCGGCGGCGCCAGCAGGTAGATGTAGTCGCCCGGCGCGACCGGCTCCGCTTCGACCGGTGACAGGATCTGCTCGTTGCGGATCACCAGCGTCGGCTTCGACCAGGATGGGATCAGCCCGCGCCGAAAATACAGGCTTTTGGGTCGCACCTTGTAGCCGACCAGTTCCTGCTCGAGCTGGCCGGGCAGGTCCAGTTCGACCCGGCGCGGACCACGCTCGCTGCGAGGCAGTGCGACGTGCAGACGCCGCGCCGCCCAGGCCAGGGTCCAGCCCTGCAAGAGCAGCGAGATGATGACGACGACAAAGGCGACGTCGAAATAGAGATAGGCCTTTGACAGGCCGACCAGCATCGGGATCGAGGCCAGGAAGATGGCGACCGCGCCCCGCAGCCCGGTCCAGGCGATGAAAATCTTCTCGCGCCAGCTGAAGCGAAACGGCGCAAGACAGAGCAGCACAGCGGCCGGCCGCGCCACCAGCATCAGCGCGACGGCGACGATGACAGCAGGCCCGGCGCTGGAGCCGAGCCGGTGCGGCGAGACCAGGAGGCCGAGCAGCACGAACATGACGATCTGCGCCAGCCAGGTCGCCGCGTCCAGAAACGTCACCACCGAGGTATGCGCGCGGGTCGGCCGGTTGCCGATGATGATGCCGGCGAGATAAACCGCGAAAAATCCGGAGGCGTGCGCGATCTGCGCGATGCCGAACACGACCAGCGCGGCCGTCGTCACGAACGGCGCGTGCAGCCCCTGCGGAAGCGCCACGC
>Ga0213876_10000975_pt1 | contig 18838 bp, 16 predicted proteins | sample BarmaccomBMRX_R9_FD_160113 | JGI IMG/M metagenome (GOLD analysis project Ga0213876, IMG submission 160113) | Root-associated microbial communities from Barbacenia macrantha in rupestrian grasslands, the National Park of Serra do Cipo, Brazil - RX_R9 | ecosystem: Host-associated > Plants > Roots... | reverse complement strand
GCGCATGAGCATGCACGCGCCGAGAACGCGCCATACCTTGGCGATTGCGACCGTCACCCTTGTCGCTGCTCTCGTGCTGGCGGTGCTCGCGGCGGGCCAGCTCCACCTTCTCGACCGACTTTATGAAGGTCTCTTCGGTCCGCCCGATCTCGGCGAGATCGCCTTCGAGACGATCACCCGGCGCGCCGCCGGCAATGACGCACTCGCTTGTCCTCCCGCCACTTGCGGAAGTGCGCGGGTTGATGTCGTCCCGTCGAATTACGCAGCTGCGGCCGGGGAGCTGCGCCGGCGCGTGCGGCGCTATTTCGCCACGCAAGGCGGCGTTCTCGTCGGTTCGGACGAGACGAGGCTGCATGATCGTTTCGTCGTGCGGACCCGCTTCCTGCGCTTTCCGGACACGGTCGATGTCGAGATCGTCCCCGTGGACGCCGATCACGCGACACTTGCCGTCTATTCGCGCAGCCAGCTCGGCAATTTCGATCTCGGCACAAATCTTCGGCGGGTGCGCGCGCTTCTCGACGCGCTTGGGCCCGGTGTCGCCTCGGCCGCCCGCGATGTTTGGCGGGCTTGATGCATTTCGCACCTGCGAATACCCGGCAGAGAACGGCTGGCAAGCAAGCGTTGCGGCGCTATAACGGATCATGACCTCGAATGCCGCCGATTTCGGTTCCTACGACTACGTCATCGTCGGTGCCGGCTCCGCGGGTTGCGTGCTCGCGAACCGCCTTTCCGCCGATCCGCGCCGGCGCGTGCTTGTCCTGGAAGCCGGCGGTCGCGACAACTGGATATGGTTTCACATTCCGGTGGGATATCTCTTCGCCATCGGCAATCCACGTGCTGATTGGCTGTTCACCACACAGGAAGAGGCGGGGCTCAACGGGCGAAAGCTTGCCTACCCGCGCGGCAAGGTGATCGGAGGGTGCTCCTCGATCAACGCCATGATCTACATGCGGGGCCAGGCCGCCGATTACGACGGCTGGCGCCAGCTCGGCCTTCCGGGCTGGAGCTGGAGCGACGTCCTTCCGGTTTTCCTCGCCCATGAAGACCATGCCGCCCCGCCGAACGAGGCGCACGCACAAGGCGGCGAGTGGCGCGTCGAATATCCGCGCCTGCGCTGGGACATTCTCGATGCCGTTCGCGATGCCTGCGAAGCTGCCGGCATTCCGAAGATCGCGGATTTCAACACGGGCGACAACGAAGGCTCGTCCTATTTCCAGGTGAACCAGAAGCGCGGGCGGCGCTGGAGCGCGGCGCGCGGCTTTCTCAAGCCCGCGCTCAAGCGGCCGAATTTGCGCCTCGAAACGAACGCCCACGCCGAGCGCGTCACCTTCAAGGACGGACGCGCGACGGGCATCGTGTTTCGCCGAGGCGAGGAACGGTATCATGTGGCGGCGGACAAGGAGATCGTTTTGGCGGCGGGCTCGGTCGTGTCGCCCAAGCTCCTCGAGCTCTCCGGCATCGGGGACGCGGCGCGCCTCAATGAGCTCGGCATTGCCGTCGTCATGCATTCGCCCGGCATCGGCGAGAATCTGCAAGATCATCTGCAATTGCGTCCCGTCTACAAGGTCGACGGCGCACGTACGCTCAACGGTGATTATGCGAGGCTCTGGAAACGCGCCGGGATGGGGCTCAACTACGTTTTTCTGCGCAAGGGCCCCTTGACCATGGCGCCCTCGCAAGTCGGAGCCTTCGCGCGCTCATCCCCCGAATACGCGACCCCCAATCTGCAATTCCATTTCCAGCCGCTCTCGCTCGATAAATGGGGCGACGGTCTCCATCCCTTCGCGGCCTTTACCGCAAGCGTCGCCAATCTGCGTCCCACCAGCCGCGGGAGCGTGCATGCGGTGAGTCCCGATGCCTCGGTGCCGCCGGCGATCCGCCCGAACTATCTCGCGAGCGACGAGGATCGTCGCGTCGCGGTGGCGGCGCTCCGGCTCACGCGACACATCGTGGCGCAAAAGCCGCTCGCACGCTTCAGGCCGCGCGAGCACATACCGGGCGCCGAAAAGATCAGCGATGACGATCTCATCCGCGCCGCGGGCGATCTCGGCACGACGATCTTTCATCCGGTCGGAACGGCGAGCATGGGGCCCGCCCATGATCGCAATGCCGTCCTCGATGAGAGGCTGCGTGTCCGCGGCGTCGCCGGCTTGCGCGTCATTGACGCATCCGCGATGCCGCGGATCACCTCGGGCAACACCAACTCACCGACCGTGATGATCGCCGAGAAGGGCGCCATGATGATGCGCGAGGACGCGCGACAGTAAGGATCCCGGCAAGACCGCGCGATGGTCAATCGTGTGAATTTACGGCATGATGGCGCAAGAAATCGGAACGCTCCTCATGTCGCTCGAGCTTTATCTCACCTTCGTCGCCGCGACCGCCATCCTGATCCTCATCCCGGGACCGAATGTCGCGCTCATCGTCGCGAACAGCGTGGCGCATGGATCGCGCTACGGTCTCCTCACCGTTGCCGGCACGAGCTCCGCGGTCGTCATCCAGCTGCTCCTCACGATCGCCGGCATGACCACCTTTCTTTCGGTGATGGCCAATTGGTTCGAATGGCTGCGCTGGATCGGCGTCGCCTATCTGGTTTATCTCGGAATCAAGGCGTGGCGCGCCCCGCCCGTCGATCTCACGAAGGCGAAGCCGGAGCCGCGTTCGGCGCGCGCCATTTATCTGCGCGGTTTCCTCGTGTCGCTCAGCAATCCGAAAACGCTTCTGTTCTACGGCGCATTCTTTCCCCAATTCGTGAGCGTCGGTGCCGATCTCACTGCGCAGCTCATTTTGCTCGCGGTGACCTTTTTCGTCATCGCAGTCATGCTCGACGGCACCTGGGCGCTTCTTGCCGGTCGCTTCCGCGCCTTTCTCGCGGTCAACGGCAAGCTCCGCAACCGGTTGACGGGCGGCCTCCTCATCGGCGCGGGAGCAGGCCTCGCGCTCGCGCGCAGATCCTGAATTTCGGGCGCGAAGCGCGTTTTCGGTGGTGACGAACGTCGTTCCTCTCGTCCTCTGTCGCCTCGTCCCGTCGCTTCGTCCTCTTGCACCTGGCCTTGGGCTGCGCGATATAGGCCCTGGGAGGTTGGCGAGGGACGTTTCACTCGCCAACCGGGTCAGGTCCGGAAGGAAGCAGCCCTAACGGGACCGAGCGGGTCTTCGTCCAGCCTCCCACTTCTCATCGGGACATGAGCGATGCAGGAAACGCCTCCTTCCACCCCGGCGAGCGAAGCGCTCCCGGCGGAGGTGCAGGGGGCCGAGGAGCTGTCGCTGCCGGGCTTTGCGCCGCCGCAAGCACGTGCCTCCGGCTACCGCGTGCTGGCGCGCAAATACCGTCCTTCGAGCTTCGCCGATCTCATCGGGCAGGACCCGATGGTGCGGACGTTGCGCAATGCCTTCGCCAACAATCGCATTCCGCAAGCCTGGATGCTCACCGGAGTGCGCGGCGTGGGCAAGACGACGACGGCGCGCATCCTGGCGCGCGGGCTCAACTACCAATTGACGGATGGCGGCGGCACACCGACGGTCGATCTCGAGCGCTTCGGTCTGCATTGCGAAGCGATCATCGAAGGCAACCACATCGACGTGATGGAGATCGACGCTGCCTCGAACAATGGCGTCGAGAATGTGCGCCAGATCACCGACAGCGTGCGTTATGCACCGACTTCGGCTCGCTACAAGGTCTACATCATCGATGAAGTGCATATGCTGTCGGCGGGGGCCTTCAACGCCTTCCTCAAGACACTCGAGGAGCCGCCGCCGCATGTGAAATTCATTTTTGCGACGACCGAGATTCGCAAGGTGCCGGTCACCGTGCTGTCGCGCTGTCAGCGCTTCGATCTCAGGCGCGTGGATGCGGCGACGCTCGTCAGCCATCTCGCCCGCATCTGCAAGCTCGAAGAGGTGCTGATCGATGATGAAGCGCTGGCGCTCATCGCGCGCGCCGCCGAGGGCTCCGTGCGCGACGCCATGTCGCTTCTCGACCAGGCCATCGCGCATGGCGCGGGCAAGGTGGTCGCCGAGGATGTGCGCGCGATGCTCGGTCTCGCCGATCGCGCGCGCCTCCTCGATCTGTTCGAGGCACTCATGGCCGGCAAGGCGAACGAGGCGCTTGCCGGGCTGCGGGCGCTCTACGACATCGGCTCTGATCCCGCGCTCGTCATCGCCGATCTCGCCGACGTCGCCCACCTCGCGACACGGTTGAAGATCTTGCCCGAGGCGGGCAAGGACGCGGCACTCTCGGAAGCCGAACGTGTGCGCGGCCTTTCCTTCGCCGAGCGCCTTTCGATGCCCGTGCTGTCTCGCGCCTGGCAAATTCTCTCGCGCGGCCTCCTTGAGGTGCAGGCGGCCGCAAAGCCGATTGCGGCCGCCGAGATGCTGCTCATCCGCCTCGCCTATGCGTCCAATTTGCCGACGCCCGATGAGGCGCTGAAGGCCCTCTCACAAGGCTCATCGGCCGCGCCGCCTGTTTCAGCCCCGCTCTCTCCCGGCGGCGCGGCGCTCTCAGGCGGCACGGCCGTTGCCGGTGCGGCTCCCGCGAGTTCGGCGGTCTCGACGACCCCAAGCTCGCCATCTTCGCGACAACCGACGAGCCTCCGCGTTGCCTCCTCCAGCTCGGGAGCCGGTGGCGCCAATGCGCTTCGACGCGAGCAGCCGACGCCAAGCCCGCGCGCGATGCCGCTGATCAATCGCTTCGAGGATGTGATCGCGCTCGCCCAGGAGAAGCGCGACCTCACCCTCGCCTACGCGCTCGAACGCGATGTGCGCCTCGTCGCCTTCGAACGAGGTCGGATCGAGTTCGAGCCTTCACCGGGCGCGAAGGATGATCTTGCCAAGACCGTGGCGCGGCGCCTCTTCGAATGGACCGGCGAGCGCTGGCTCGTGGCCCTTTCGCCTGCCGCGGGGGGACGCAGCGTCGGGGAGACCCGCGATGTCGAACGAAAAACCGCGCTCGAGGCAGCGAGAACGGAGCCTCTGGTGCGCGCTATTCTCGAACGATTCCCGGGCGCCGAAATCGTCACGGTGCGCGACAGCCTGGCGGCCACGCAGGAAGAGCTGGAAGAGGCTAGAGAATATCCGGAGAGCCTCGACGCCGGGAGCCTCGACACGCAAACCGTCGAGGACAGCGATCCGTTCGAGTTTCTCGACAACCTGTCCGATGATTGATTTCAATTGGCCTGAGGAGGAGAGGCAGACATGCGCGACATCATGGGCCTCATGAAGCAGGTGCAATCCGCCCAGGCGAAGCTCCAAGAGATGCAGGCCGAGATGGAGACGGTCGAGGTGGAAGGCGAAGCCGGCGGCGGCCTCGTCAAGATCCGGCTCAACGCCAAGGGCACGATGCGCGGGGTTTCGATCGATGCGACCCTCCTGAAGGCCGAGGAACGCGAGATTCTCGAGGATCTCATCGTTGCGGCCCATGCGGAAGCGCGCAAGAAGGCAGAGGCGGTGCTCGCTGAGAAGATGAAGGATGCGACGGGCGGCCTTCCGCTGCCGCCCGGGCTCAAGCTCTTCTGAACCCGCCGCTCGCCCAGGTGTCGGCTCCGCTTCCCGTCATCACGCCCGAACTGCTGCTCAGGGCTTACGAAATCGGGCTTTTTCCGATGGCGGAGGATGCCGAAGACCCCACGATCTTTTGGATCGAGCCCGAAAAGCGAGGCGTCATCCCGCTCGACGCCTTTCATGTTCCGGCCCGTCTGGCGAGAACGGTTCGCTCGCAGCGCTTCCGGGTCGAGATCGACAAGGACTTCGACGCCGTCATCGAGGGTTGCGCGAGCGCCTTCGGCGCGCGGCGGCAACGCACCTGGATCAATGCGCGCATCCGGGCGCTCTATCGCGACCTTTTCGACGAGGGGCATTGCCATACGGTCGAGGCTTACCAGGACGAGACGCTCGTCGGCGGCCTTTATGGCGTCTCGCTCGGCGCCGCCTTTTTCGGCGAGAGCATGTTCTCGCGCGCCCGCGACGCCTCCAAGGTCGCGCTCGTGCATCTCGTGGCGCGTTTGAGGCTCGGCGGCTATGTTCTTCTCGATACGCAATTCGTGACGCCGCATCTGGCGACGTTCGGTGCGGTCGAGCTTTCCCGCCCTGCCTACTTGCTGCGCCTCAAGCGCGCCACGACCGTCCACCCCTCCAAGAACATCTGGGCGCGCCGCGAGGAGCTCACGGGCACACAGGCCCTCGCGCTTGTCGAGGGAGCCGCTCCGATCTGAAGGCGCCGAGATCAACACGAGCAAGTTCAGAATGCCCGATAAATGCGCGCATCTCATCCGGCGCCGCAGGAGGGAACAAAAAGCGGAAAGCCGTTGCCTCGGAAGATCGTGCTTGAATCAGCCCATGTCCTCGATGCGGTCGACACGCTTCGGGTAAAAGGCCAGATGGTCCTTGATGGCAGCGACGCCCGGCAAGGGATTCTCATAAGTCCACACGGCGTTTTCGGACACTTGCCCGTCCACTACGATGGAGAAATAGCTCGCATCACCCTTATAGGGGCAATGGGTGCTGTGGGATGTGCGCCGCAAGAGGCTCATATCGGCATCTTCGCGCGGAAAATATTTCACCGGCGTGTGCGACGCCTCGTCGAGATCGAGCGCCCTTGAGGAATCGACGATGACGGCGTCCTTCCAGCTCACTTTGGCGCGCCCCTTGGCGGGACGAACCGTGATGGGGTGCTCGGTGGTGCCGCCGATCATTTCAGCTTTCATCGATCTTCTCCCAAAATGGAGGCCCGCTCCCTTGCGGCGCGCAAGAGGGCGAACCCAATTCGCAATCGATTCAGCCCCGTCGAAACATGTAGCGATTCTCGTGCTCGGCTCAATAGGCAGAAGCTCGGTGCTTCGAGACGCAACGCGCCGCGACCGCTTCCTCAGAGCGATCGCCGTCGCTTTGCCGCGTACACGGGCCCGCGTGCAATTGCTCGGGCTGCAGCGTCCCCCGCCGACGACCCTTTGCCTGAGGGGTCGGATCATCGACGAGATTCGCAGCGGCGAATATATTTTCTGGCACCGACAGGCGCACTGAAATCAGAACACTTCCAGCCGTGAAGGGGCGCGTGTGTTGGCTTTGCCCGGACAAGCAATTGGCATCGCGATGCTCAATGATTGACACCCACCCTTCGGCCCTTCTATCTAACGGGAGCGATGGTCCCCTCGGAAGAGGGGTGAAAAGGGAATGCGGTGCGGCGTGGCGTCCGAGCGGGATCGTGACGCCGAGCCAATGCCGCAGCTGCCCCCGCAACTGTAAGCGGTGAGCCTTTTGCGACGACGCCACTGGAAGCTGGCCGGAGCCGGCGACCGGGAAGGCAGCACGAGGCGCAGATCCGCGAGCCAGGAGACCTGCCGTCGCCAGCCGCATGCCGCCGGGCGGGGCGCCCCGGAGGCGGTCGGCGCCGCACGCGGCGTCAACCGGAAGCTGGGCTCTTTCCGAAGGCCCGGCCGATGCACCCCAAGGACGCTGAGCGCCGGGAGCATCGGCAATGCCGGATCGATCGACTTCCATCCATATCTGCATCACCTGCCGGCACGCGGGGGAACCCGACGACGCCGAACGCCCCGGGGCCCGGTTGTATCGGGCGTTGCGGCAGGTCGCTTCGCGCCGCGACATTTCCGTCGAGCTCATCCCCGTCGAGTGTCTCAGCGTCTGCAAGCGCCCGTGCACGATCGCTTTCTCGGCCCCCGGGAAATGGACCTATGTGTACGGCGATTTCGCGCCCGATGAGGCTTCGGCGCAAGTCATTCTCGACGCGTCCGCCCTTTATGCGGCGGCCGCCGACGGGCTCATTCCGTGGCGGCAACGCCCGGACGCTTTGAAGAAGGGCGTTGTCGCCCGGATACCGCCGCTCAGTGATCACCCCATTCAAAATCTTCCGGAGGCCGCCGAATGAACACGCCCTCGCCCGCGAATCTTGGCGAAAAAACGCCGATCACCATCGTCACCGGATTTCTGGGCGCCGGCAAGACGACACTCATCCGTCATGTGCTCGAGCACGCGAACGGACGGCGTCTCGCGCTCATCATCAACGAATTCGGCGACGTCGGCGTCGACGGCGAGATCCTGCGCTCTTGCGGCATCGAGAGCTGCCGCGAGGAGAACATCGTCGAGCTCGCCAATGGCTGCCTGTGCTGCACGGTCGCCGATGATTTCATTCCGGCGATCGAGGCGCTCCTCGGCCGCAACGAAGCCCCCGATCACATCATCGTCGAGACCTCCGGCCTCGCCTTGCCGAAACCGCTTCTCAAGGCCTTCGACTGGCCCCCCATCCGCTCGCGGGTCACGGTCGACGGGGTGGTGGCCGTTGCCGATGCCGCGGCGGTGGCCGCCGGCCGTTTCGCCGATGATCCCGAAAAGCTCGCGCGCCAGCGTGAAGCCGATCCGTCGCTCGAGCACGACAATCCCTTGGAGGAAGTTTACGAGGATCAGCTTCTGTGTGCCGATCTCATCATCCTCAACAAGGCCGACCTCCTCGATCGCTCGACGCTCGCGCGCGTGCATGGCGATATCGCCGCCACGGTGCCGCGTGCCGTCAAGGTCGTCGAGACGCGCGAGGGACGCATCGAGCCCGCGGTCCTGCTCGGCATTGCGGCCGCCGCGGAAGATGACGTTGCGGCGCGCCCCTCCCATCACGACGCCGAAGAGGAGCATGATCACGACGATTTCGAAAGCTTCGTCGTGGAGCTTCCCGCGATCGACGATCCCGCCTCCTTCGTCGCCAAGCTCGCGAGGCTCGCGGGCACGCATGACGTGCTGCGCATGAAGGGCTTTCTCGAGGTCACCGGCAAGCCGATGCGCCTTTTGGTGCAGGGCGTGGGTCAGCGTTTTCGCCAGCAATTCGATCGAGCCTGGGCCCGAGGAGAAGCGCGGCGCGGCCGTCTCGTGGTGATCGGCGAGAAGGGAATCGATCGCGCGGCCGTCACGGCCGCGATCATGGCTTAGGCGCGCCGAGCGTTTGATGGATTGGCCCATGCCGGCTTGTCGTCTCCTCGGCTCGCAAGACATCGTCCCGGAAGCGGGACCCCTTTTGCGGGCAAGGGATTAGGTCGGCGGAGCGCCATGCATCTTCTGCGCAGCGAGACGCGATCCCTCGACGAAACTGCCGAGGCGATCGATCTCGCCCAGACGCCCGCCGAGCTGGTCTTCCTCTCCTTCTCGGACAGCGATCTTGCCGGCCTCGCGCGTGCCTGGGAGCGCGCCGAGCAGAGCCCTCCGAGCCTGCGCCTCGCCAATCTTTCGGCGCTGCGCCATCCCTTCTCCGTCGACCGCTATGTCGAGCGGGTGATCGCGAAAGCGCGTTTCGTGGTCGTGCGGCTGCTCGGCGGTCTCGACTATTGGCGTTACGGCGTCGAGGAGCTTTCGCGAGCCGCCAAGATGCACGGCTTCTCGCTGGTCGTCGTGCCGGGCGATGGCCGGCAAGACGCGCGCCTCGATGCCGCATCGACCTTGCCGCGGCACGAGCTCGCCCGGATCTTTGCCTATCTCGATCATGGCGGGGAAAAGAACTTCCACGAGCTTCTGGCTTTCATCTCGCATCGCCTGGGCCGGTCGACGCCTTGGCGCGAGCCGCGCGCCATTTCGGCCTTCGGCCGTTTCGAGGAGGGTTGCCGTGAGCCGGCCGTGCGTCTTGCGCCGGCGAAAGCGAGCCACGCACCGCATGCGCTCATTATTCTGTATCGGTCGGCCTATCTCGCAGCCGACACGCAACCGGTCACGTCGCTCGCCGATGCGCTTGCGGCACGCGGTTTTCGCGTCACCTCGGCCTTCGTCACGAGTCTCAAGGATGAGCAGGCGGCGCAGCGGCTCGCCGCGCTTCTCGATGAGGAGAAGCCCGACATCATCGTGAACACGACCGCCTTCTCGGCGCGCCTCGATGCGGCAAGCGTGCTCGATCGGGCCGATTGCCCGGTGATACAGGCGGTGCTGAGCGGCTCGAGCTTCGCGCAATGGCGAGAAGGGCAACGCGGCCTCAGCGCAGCCGACCTTGCAATGAACGTCGTCCTGCCGGAGATCGATGGGAGGATCTTCGGCGGTGTCCTTTCGTTCAAGGGCGAGACGAAGCGACACGACGCGCTGGAATTCACCAACCTGGTGCATCAGCCTGAGCCATCGCGCGTGGCGCATATGGCCGATCTCGCCCTCGCCTGGACGAGGCTGCGCCGACTTTCGCCCGCAAAGCGGCGCCTCGCCTGCGTCCTCTCGGATTATCCGGGCAAGGGCGGCCGCTCGGCTTATGCGGTCGGGCTCGATACGCCGCAAAGCGTGGCTTCGATCGTGAAAGGATTGCGCGACGCCGGCTACGGCGTCGGGGCGATTCCAGACCCCGTTCGCCTGATGTCGGCACTCACGCAAAGTTCTCCCCGCGAAGAGCTCGACGAGGCCGTCGTCTCGCTTGCGGAGTACCGGCGCTTCTTTGCGAGCCTTCCAACGTCGTTCGGCGAGAGCGTGCATCGCGCCTTCGGTTCCCCCGAGCACGATCCGCGCCTGCGCGAGGGCGCGTTGCGCTTTCCGATTGTTCGATCAGGCACGCTCGTCATCGCCTTGCAGCCCGATCGTGGGCGTGCTTCGAGCCGCAAGGCCGATTACCACGACGTGAACTCGCCGCCGCGACATGCCTATCTCGCTTTCTATCTCTGGCTGCGCGAGGTCTGGCGCATGGACGCGATGATCCATTGCGGCACGCATGGCACGCTGGAATGGCTGCCGGGCAAGTCTGTGGCGCTCTCGCAAGAATGCGCGCCCGAGATCGTGCTCGGCTCCGTGCCCGTGGTCTATCCGTTCATCGTCAACAACCCGGGCGAAGCGGCGCAGGCGAAACGCCGTATCGGCGCCGTGACCATCGGCCATCTGACTCCCCCTTTGATCGAAGCCGGAACCCATGGCGGCACGGCCGAGCTCGAATCGCTGTTTGACGAATATGCGAATGCCCAATCGCTCGATCGGCGCCGCGCGCTCCTCCTTTCGCAAGCCATCCTCGACAAGGCCGAAGAGACCGGTCTTTCCGAAGAGCTCGGTCTTCAACGTAGCGACGATCCGATGGCGGCGCTCACCAAGCTCGATGCTTGGCTTTGCGACCTCAAGGAGATGCGAATCGGCGATGGCCTTCACATCTTCGGCGAAACCACGCCTTCGGAAATCACCGGCCTTTTGCGTGCGCTCGATGGCCGTTTCGTCGAGCCCGGCCCCGCCGGCGCCCCGTCGCGTGGGCGCCTCGACGTTCTTCCCACCGGACGCAATCTCTTCACCATCGATCCGCGCGCCGTGCCGACACGGACCGCCTGGGAGATCGGCAGCCGCACGGCGAGCGAAGTCATGCTGCGTCACGCCCAAGATCATGGTGAATGGCCGCGTAGCGTCGTCATCGATCTTTGGGGCTCGGCCACCATGCGTACCGGCGGTGACGATCTCGCGCAGGCCCTTGCGCTTCTCGGCGTTCGCCCGCTTTGGGACACTGCCTCGACGCGGGTCACCGGCTTCGAGATCCTGCCGCTCGCCAAGCTCGAGCGGCCTCGAGTCGACGTGACCTTACGCATCTCCGGCCTTTTCCGCGACGTCTTCTCGACGCAGATCGCGCTCTTCGACGAGGCAGTGCGCGCCGTCGTCAGCCTCGACGAGGAGGAAACCGACAATCCCCTCGCGGCCGCGATGCGGGACGCACCGGGCGAAGCCTTCGCGACCGCTCGCGTCTTCGGCGCCGCGCCCGGCGCTTACGGGCTTGGCCTTGCTCGCGCGCTCGGCGAGAACTTCGCGCTGTCGCGCGAGGCGCTCGGCGAGGCCTATCTCGCGGAGACCTCACATGCCTATGGCGCCGGCGCGATCGCGGATGGGGTCGAGGCGGCAAGGGCGTTCCGAGCTCGGGTCGCGAAGGCGGACGCCTTCGTGCATGTGCAAGACATGGAAGGCCAGGACCTGCTCGATTCGGACGCCTTCGCCGAACACGAGGGCGGGTTCTCCGCCGCGGCCTCCTCGCTCGGCGCCGAGCCCGCGCTCTACCATGCGGACACATCGCGCACCGGACGGAGTATCGTCCGCACGCTGGAAGAAGAGATCGCGCGCGTCGTGCGCGGCCGGGCCAGCAATCCGCAATGGATCGAAGGCCAGATGCGCCACGGTTTTCGCGGTGCCGCCGAGGTGGCCGAGACCGTCGACAATCTCTTTGCCTTTGCGGCTTTGACCGAAGCGGTGAAAAGCCGCCATTTCGACCTCGTCTACGACGCGACCTGCGGCGACGACGAGGTGCGCGGCTTCCTGCTTCGGGCGAACCCGGAGGCGGCTCGTGCCATCGCGTCGCGTTTTATCGAGGCCGAACGACGCGGCTTCTGGCTGTCGCGGCGCAATTCCTCGGCCCGAATTCTTGCAGAGATGATGGAGCTTGGCGCATCGCCGAACGTGACGGCTTCCATTTCGGCCGACCCATGCGCCAGAGCCCAAGAAGCCGAGCCGCGAGGCGGAGCGGGGAAGGGTGCTCGCGGATGAGCGTCGCGGCCGAAATGCGCCGTGGCTGGTGCCCGAGCGTGGCGCGTCCGATGCCGACCGGCGACGGTCTTCTGGTGCGGCTGAGCCTTCCGGCCGACAGCCTCCCGCCTGCGCTTTTGCACGCCATCGCCTCTTGCGCGCGGCGCTTCGGCAACGGCCTCGTCGATCTGACGCGCCGCGGCAATCTGCAATTGCGCGGCCTGAGCGAGGTGACCATGCCGGGCCTCATCGAAGCGCTTTCCTCCTTCGAGGGCGTCGCCTCGCCGCATGAGGCCGAATCGCTGCGCGACGTCATGATGTCTCCGCTCTCCGGCCTCGATCCCAAAGCGATTTGCGATGTGCGGCCGATCGTCCGGGCGTTGCGCGAAAAGCTTGCGGGCGAAGCCTCACTTCGGGCCTTGCCGGCGAAATTCTGCTTCACGGTCGATGACGGTGGCGATTTCGGGCTCGATCAGATCGCGGCCGATATCCGCTTCAAGGCGCGGCGCGAATCGAGCGATATCTTCTTCATGGTCGCGCTTGGCGGATGCGAAGGCGAGGCGAGAGGGATCGGCGGATGCGCGCCATCTTCCGTGCCGGAGATCGCGGTCGCGCTGGCGCGGACCTTTCTCAACTTGCGTGGCGCAAGCAAGGACGCGCCACGCCGAATGGCCGAACTTCTGAAGCGCACCGAGATCGAAACGCTCTCGCGGAGCGTGGGCCTCCTCTCTCTGTCCTCGCACCGGTCCGACATAGTAGAAGGCGCAGCCTCACCCGGCTTACGGGAACCAGGGCCGCCCATCACCATGATCTATCGCCGTGAAGAGGACCCGGCATCTATTGGGATAGCTGTGCCTTTCGGCCAGCTCACCGCCGATCAGCTCGACGATATCGCGAACCAAACCGAGGCCTTCGGCGGGGAAGTTCGCCTCACGCCATGGCGCACCATTTTCGTCGCGAACAGATCCGCCATCAAAGCGGTGAATACGGATTACCGGCTCGAGAACTCGGGTCTAATCACACGCGAGCCCGATCCGCGGCTCAATATCGCGGCTTGCCCGGGGAAACCCGCTTGCGCACGCAGCACGGTCCTGACGCGCGAGAACGCGCGCATGCTCGGCAGCGTGGCGCAAGGACTTCGCCTCAGCAGCCCCGGAGGTGTCATCGGGCTCCATGTTTCGGGCTGCGCCAAAGGGTGCGCGAGGAGCGCTGTGACGAAAGCCACTTTGGTCGGTCGGGACGGCCGCTACGACCTCGTGATCGACGGGGTCGCGCACGATCCCCCTGTGCGCGAGGGCCTGACGTTAGAGGAAGCGAAGATCGCGCTCGAACAAATCGTCGAAGCGATGTGGGCCGAGCGCGGCGAGCCATAGAGGAAGCATTTCGCAAATCCCAATGAACGAGCGCTTCTCCTACATCCGCGACGGTGCGGAAATCTATCGACGCTCCTTCGCGATCATTCGCGCCGAGGCCGATCTTCGGCGGTTCTCGCCCGAGGAGGAGAAAATCGCGGTTCGGTTGGTCCATGCTTGCGGCCTCGTCGAGAGCGCGAATGATTTCGTTTTTTCGCCGGGCGCGGTCGCTTCGGCGCGCGCCGCACTCGCCGCCGGCGCGCCGATCCTCTGCGATTCCAAGATGGTTGCGAACGGCGTGACGCGCTCGAGGCTGCTGAAGTCCAACGAGGTGATCTGCACGCTCGACGATCCTTCGGTTCCCGGTCTCGCGGCGCGCCTCGGCACGACGCGCACCGCGGCCGCGATGGAGCTTTGGCGTGACCGCCTTGCCGGCTCGATCGTCGCCATCGGCAATGCGCCCACCGCGCTGTTTCGTCTGCTCGAGATGCTGGATGAAGGCGCGCCTTTTCCTGCCGCCGTGATCGGCATGCCGGTCGGCTTCGTGGGCGCAGCGGAATCGAAAGAGGCACTGATCGCAGACAGCCGCTTGCCTTATCTCGTGGTGCGCGGCAGGCGTGGCGGCAGCGCGCTCGCGGCCGCCGCCATCAATGCGCTCGCGAGCGAGAAGGAATGAGCGCCTCCCCCTCCCCGTTCGGCGAAGGCTTGGGCCGGCTGCACGGCGTCGGGCTCGGCCCTGGCGATCCCGAGCTCGTCACGCTCAAAGCCGTTCGCCTCATCCGCGAGTCGCAAGTTGTCGCCTATTTCGCCAAGAAAGGCCGACCTTCGAACGCGCGCCGCATTGCCTCCTCCTGGATCAAGCCGGGCACCATCGAGCTCGCTCTCGAGTTCCCGATCACGACCGAAATCCCCTTCGATCAGCCGGCCTATGCGTGCGAGCTTCGCCCCTTCTATGATCAGGCAGCAAGGGAGATCGCGGCGCATCTTTCGAGATCGCGCGACGTCGCGCTGATCTGCGAAGGCGACCCGCTCTTCTACGGGTCCTTCATGCATATCCAGGCGCGGTTGAAGGACCGTTTCGCCATCTCGGTCTGCGCCGGCGTCACCGGCATGTCCGGGTGCTGGACGGCCGCGCAAGCGCCGATGAGCTGGGGCGACGATGTGCTGACCGTCATTCCCGCGACCTTGCCGCGCGACGAGCTCGCGAGACGCCTCGCCGAGACCGATGCCGCCGTGCTGATGAAGCTCGGCCGCAATCTCCCGAAAGTGCGCGCCGCTCTCATCGATGCCGGCCTCGCCGAGCGCGCAATCTATGTCGAGCGCGGCACGACCGCTGACGAGCGCGTCCTGCGACTTGCCGAAAAATGCGACGATGATGCCCCCTATTTCGCGCTGATTCTCGTGCCCGGCGAGGGACGACGGTCGTGAGGCAGGGCAAAGGTCGTCTCCTCATCGTCGGGCTCGGCCCCGGCGCTTGCGAATGGGTGACGCCGGAAGCGACGCAGGCGCTTGCCGAGGCGAACGATCTCGTCGGCTACGCGCCGTATCTGGCGCGCCTGCCCGAAAGACCGGGCCAAACGCGTCACGCGAGCGACAATCGCGAGGAGCTCGCGCGCGCCAGCCAAGCTCTCTCCCTCGCCGCGTCCGGCCGCAAGGTTGCCGTCGTCTCCGGCGGTGATCCCGGCGTCTTTGCGATGGCAGCCGCGGTATTCGAGGCGCTTGAAGCGGGCGAACCTGCATGGCGCGGTCTCGAGGTGAAGGTGATTCCCGGCATCACTGCGATGCAGGCAGCGGCGGCGCGGCTCGGCGCGCCGCTCGGGCATGATTTCTGCGCCATCTCGCTTTCGGACAACCTCAAATCCTGGACCGTCATCGAAAAGCGGCTCGCGGCCGCCGCGGATGCCGATTTCGTGATCGCGCTTTACAATCCGGCCTCGAAATCTCGTTCTCAAGGCATTCACGATGCCTTCGCCTGTTTGCGGGCCCGCAAACCTCCAGCGACGCCCGTGATGTTCGCGCGCGCCGTCGGCCGGCCGGACGAAGAACTCACCATCACGAGCCTCGCCGAAGCCGATCCCGGGAACGCCGACATGGCAACGCTCGTCATCATCGGATCGAGCGCGACACGCGTGGTGGTGCGACCTGGGTCGATGCGAGGCTTCGTCTACACGCCGCGCGGCGAGGGAGCGCGGCCGTGACGCTCGATCCAGGCGAGCGCCTGCGCGGGGTCATCGAGCGTTGTCGTGCCCGCTTGCTTCGGTCGACGGATCATCACGACCGGCAATCCGAGCCGGCGCGCCGCCGCGATTTTCGCATAGGTCGCCTCGCCACCACTGTTCTTGCTGACCAGGAATTCGATGGCCTTGTCTCGCATCAACCGCTCTTCGCCCTCGATGCTGAAGGGCGGGCGCGCGAGAATGAGCTCGTGGTTCGGCAGGGCCTCGAGCCCATCGGGCGGATCGATGGCGCGGATGAGGTAATGGTGGAAGGGCGCGGCCGCGAAAGCCGGGAGCGAGAGGCGGCCGACCGTCAGGAACACACGGGACGGGACCTCGCCCAGGATGGCGACGGCGTCAGCGGCGTGCCCTACCTCGAGCCAGCGATCGCCCGCAACAGGCTTCCAGGCGGCGCGCGTCAGCGCGACGAGCGGGAGCGCGAGCCGCGCGCAGGCTTCCTCGGCGTGGCGCGACATTTGAAGCGCGAACGGATGGGTCGCATCGATGACGGCTTCGATCCGGTGATGCCTAAGATAATTGACGAGCCCCTCGAGGCCGCCGAAGCCGCCGCTGCGCGTCGGAATCGGTGCCGCCAAGGGATGGGCCGTGCGCCCGGCGAGCGAGAGCGTCGCCTCGATGTCGCCGCGCTCGGCCACGAGCCGCACGAGCGCGGAGGCTTCGCTCGATCCTCCGAGAATCAGCACGCGTATCGTCATCGACGGCTCCGCCCGGGCCGCGAGGGCGGCACCGCCGCGGGTCATAGCGCTTTTTGCCGCCGGGCGCCTGCGTCGGCGCGCACGCGATGAGACCCTGGCTGTCGCTCATCGGCATCGGCGAGGACGGCATCGAAGCGCTCTCGCCCGCGGCGAAGCGCCTGATTGCCGGCGCCGAGCTCGTCGTGGGCGGAAAACGCCATCTCGCCCTCGCAGGCCAATTCCCGGGCGAGCCGCTCCCTTGGCCCTCCCCGCTCGCGGATGCATTTCCGACGATCCTCGAGCGGCGCGGCCATCCCGTGGCCGTGCTCGCTTCCGGAGATCCTTTCTTTCACGGCGTCGGCGCGACGCTCGCGCGCAAAGTCGATTCCAACGAGATGATCTGCCTGCCGGCGCCTTCGGCCTTCAGCCTCGCAGCGGCGCGCCTCGGCTGGGCGCAGCAGGATTGCGCGCTCATCTCGCTGCATGGCCATGCGCTCGAGCGGATCATCCCACATCTGCAACCCAAGGCCCGCATCCTCGCGCTCTCCTGGGACGAGACGACGCCGCAAAAGCTCGCGGCGCTTCTCACGTCTCGGCGAATGGGCGGCTCGCAGCTCGTCGTCTGCGAGGCGATGGGCGGACCCCGCGAACGCCTCACGCGGATGCGGGCCGATGCATTCGCGCCTGCACCGATCCATGCCTTGAACACGGTCGGCATCGAGATCGTCGCCGAACCCGGCGCCGATATCGTGCCCTCGGCCTCGGGCCTGCCCGACGAGATGTTCGAGCATGACGGACAGATCACCAAGCGCGATATTCGCGCCGCAACACTCGCCGCGCTTGCGCCGCGGCTCGGCGAGACGCTCTGGGACGTCGGAGCCGGTTCGGGCTCGATCGGCATCGAATGGATGCTTCGGCATCCGCAAAACCACGCCGTGGCGATCGAAGCGAAACCTGAAAGGGCCGCGCGCATCGCCCGCAATGCCGCAAGCCTCGGCGTGCCTCACCTTGCGATCGTCGAAGGCGAGGCGCCCGCGGCGCTCGCCGGCCTGCCGCAACCCGATGCCGTGTTCATCGGCGGTGGCGCGAGCCGCGGCGGCGTGCTCGACATCGCCTGGAATGCCTTGTCGCAAGGCGGGCGCCTCGTCGTCAACGCGGTGACGCTCGAGACGCAAGCCGAGCTCATCCGGCGATACGAAAGCCTCGGGGGCGAGCTTGTCACCTTGCAGATCGCAGTGGCCGAGCCGCTCGGCGGCTTTCACAAGTTCCGCCCGGCCTTGCCGGTGATGCGCTGGACTGCGGTGAAACGGTGAGACCGCAATTTGCCGTCGGCATCGGCTGCCGCAAGGGCTGCCCGGCACAGAGCATCGCATTTCTCGTGCGCCGCGCTCTCGCTCTTGCGGCGAGTTCCGATATGGCGCGGAACTCAGCACAGGTTTCGGGAGAGCCCATGATGTTCACGAGCGAAGCGAAGGGCGAGGAAGCCGGCATTGTCGAAGCCGCCGAGGCGCTCGGGCTGAAACTCGTGCTCCTGCCACGCGCCCCGCTCGAGGCTGCGGCCTCGCGCTGCGAGACCCGATCCACACGCGTGCAGGCGATCATCGGACTGCCTTCACTTGCCGAAGCCGCGGCGCTCGCGGGCGCAGGCGAAGGCTCGCGCCTCGTGCAGGCGCGCATCAGCGAAGGCGGAGCGAGCTGCGCTATCGCACTGCCTTCGACAAACCCGGCTGCGTGCGCGTCGTGACGGTGCATTTCATCGGCGCCGGGCCCGGCGCGCCGGACCTCATCACCTTGCGGGGGCGCGATCTCCTGGCACGCTGCCCCGTTTGCCTTTACGCCGGCTCTCTCGTTCCGAAGGAGCTCCTCGCGCATTGTCCGAAAGGGGCGCGCATTCTCGACACGGCGCCGATGGCGCTCGGTGCAATCGAGGCCGAGTTTCTGCGCGCGCATCGGGCCGGCGAAGACGTGGCGCGCCTGCATTCGGGCGACCTCTCGGTTTGGAGCGCGATGGGCGAGCAATTGCGTCGCCTCGACGCGCTCGCCATCCCCTATACGGTCACGCCGGGCGTGCCTTCCTTCGCGGCGGCTGCCGCGGCGCTCAAGCGCGAGCTCACCTTGCCCGAAGTCGCGCAAT